>Ga0208490_100643_pt1 | contig 19095 bp, 17 predicted proteins | sample SubbioAug_CSWold_FD_184818 | JGI IMG/M metagenome (GOLD analysis project Ga0208490, IMG submission 184818) | Serpentinite rock and fluid subsurface biosphere microbial communities from McLaughlin Reserve, California, USA - CR11Aug_CSWold (SPAdes) | ecosystem: Environmental > Terrestrial > Deep...
CTCAACTCGGCCGTGTGGTCGGGCGGCTCGTTCATCTACGTCCCGCCGGGCGTCGAGGTCGAGATGCCGCTGCAGGCCTACTTCCGCATCAACGCCGAGAACATGGGCCAGTTCGAGCGGACGCTGATCATCGCCGACGAGGGCTCGAAGGTGCACTACATCGAGGGCTGCTCGGCTCCGACGTACACCACCGACTCCCTGCACTCGGCCGTGGTCGAGATCGTCGTCAAGCCCAGCGCTCGCGTCACGTACACGACCATCCAGAACTGGTCGAACAACGTGTTCAACCTGGTCACCAAGCGCGCCCGGGTCGAGGCCGAGGGCCACATGGAGTGGATCGACGGCAACATCGGCTCCCGCCTCACCATGAAGTACCCGGCCGTGTGGCTGGTCGGCCCCAAGGCCTCCGGTGAGGTCCTGTCCGTCGCCTACGCCGGTGAGGGCCAGCACCAGGACACGGGCTCCAAGATGGTGCACGCCGCCCCCGAGACCACGTCGAAGATCGTGTCGAAGTCGATCTCCAAGGACGGCGGCCGGACCTCCTACCGCGGCCTGGTCCGGGTCGAGGACGACGCCTACGGCTGCAAGAGCCACGTGCAGTGCGACGCCCTCATCCTCGACGACCACTCGGTCAGCGACACCTACCCCTACATGGAGGTCGGTGCCCGCGACGCCAACATCGGTCACGAGGCCACCGTCTCCAAGGTCGCCGACGAGCAGCTCTTCTACCTGCGCAGCCGCGGCCTCACCGAGGAGCAGGCGATGGGCATGATCGTCAACGGCTTCATCGAGCCCGTCACCCGCACCCTCCCGATGGAGTACGCGGTCGAGTGGTCCCGGCTGATCGAGCTGCAGATGGAGGGCTCGGTCGGCTGACCGAGGCCACGCCATGCCCATGCGCCACGAGTGCAAGTTCTTCGAGTCGCGCACGTACCCGAACGGCGAGACCGTGCGGAAGTGCGATCTCGACCTCGCACCGCACGCCCCCTGGCGGTGCCCGGACGACTGCCCGCGGTACACGCCGCGGATGGCCGACGTGAGCTGGCACCACGGCACCCTCGTCACCCCCGAGACGCCGCCCGAGCCGGCCAGCCTCGACGACGACGACGGTGCCATCGCCGCCCTGCTCGACGCCGCCGAGGACATCGTGAACGCCGCCGGCCCCGAGCTGGTGGCCGAGGTGCAGCGCGAGCGCCGGGCCGCGAGCCAGCCTCGCTGGAAGCGCGTGCTGCGCCGCCGACGCGACCGCTGAGAGCCGAGGACCCCCCGCCATGGACCCCGCCACCACGATCAGCCGCGCCGCCGAGCTGCCCGGACCCGCCTGGCTCGTCGAGCGCCGCCGTGCCGCAGCCGAGCGGTTCGCGGCCAGCGAGCTGCCCTCTGCCGAGGAGGAGGTCTGGCGCTACAGCCGCATCGGCGACCTGGACCTCGACCGCTATCGCCCCGCCGGTCCGGACGGGGCGGGAGCCGAGCCCTCCGGGGCGGGCCGCGACCTGCTCGACCAGGCCGGGGACGACGCGGTGCGGATCGTCACCCGCTCCGGCCTGCTCGCCGCCGTCGACCAGGGCCCCGCCGGGAGCGTCCGCGTGCTCAGCGGCCACGATCTCGACGGACCTGGTCCCCTGGGCACCGCGCTCGGCGAGGTGCACGACGCCCTCGGCCACCTCCACGACGCCTTCGCCTCCCCGATCGTGGTGCAGGTCCCCGACGGCGCCGACGCCGGCCGCATCGTGGTCGTGCACGAGTCCGGACCCGACGGCGTCGCCAGCTTCCCGCACGTCGTGGTCGAGGTCGGCCAAGCCGCGTCGGCGGTCGTGGTCGAGATCCACTGCGGAGCCGACGGCGTGGCATCGCTGTCGCTTCCCGTCACCGAGCTGCTCGTCGGCCGCGACGCCCGGCTCGAGCACGCCACCATCCAGCTCCTCGGCGCTGCCGCCTGGCAGGTCGGCCGGCTGGCGTCGAGGGTCGAGCAGGGCGGGAACCTCCACGCCGGCGCCGTCGCCCTCGGCGGCGACTACGCCCGCCTGCGGGTCGACACCGCTCTCGCCGGGCGGGGCGCCCACGGGGAGATCACCGCTGCCTACTTCGGCGACCGCACCCAGCTCCTCGACTTCCGCACCTTCCAGGACCACCGGGCGCCCGACACCACCTCCAACCTGCTGTTCAAGGGCGCGCTGGGGGAGAAGGGCGCCTCCGTCTACACGGGGCTCATCAAGATCCGCCCCGAGGCGCGGGGCACGCAGGCCTTCCAGACCAACCGCAACCTCAAGCTCTCCGACGACACGTGGGCCGAGTCCGTGCCCAACCTCGAGATCGAGAACAACGAGGTGCAGTGCAGCCACGCCTCGACCGTCGGCCCGGTCGACCCCGAGCAGCGCTTCTACCTCGAGAGCCGGGGCGTGCCCACGGGACGGGCCGAGCGGCTGATCGTGCGGGGCTTCTTCGACGAGGTCGTCGACGGCCTCCCGCTGGGCCCCTACGAGCCGGTGGTCCGCCGGGCGATCGAGGCCAAGCTCGAGAGGAGCCTGCCGTGAGCACCCGCATCTGCTCGCTCGACGACGTCGCGCCCGACAGCGCCATCCGGGTCGACGTCGACGGCCACCGCCTCGCCGTGGTGCGCTGCGGTGACGACGTCTACGTCATCGGCGACCGCTGCACCCACCAGGACATCTCGCTCGCCGAGGGCGAGGTCGACTGCGAGGACGGCACCATCGAGTGCTGGAAGCACGGGAGCACGTTCCGCCTCGACGACGGGGTGCCCACGGTGCTGCCCGCCACCAAGCCGACCCCCACCTACGCGGTGACCCTGACCGACGGCGACGTCTACGTGGAGCTGGACCGGTGAGCACGCTCGAGATCCGAGACCTGCGCGCCGAGGTCGCCGGCAGGGAGATCCTGAAGGGGGTCGACCTGACCGTCTCCGCCGGCGAGGTCCACGCCGTCATGGGCCCGAACGGCGCCGGCAAGTCCACGCTCTCGGGCGTGCTCGCCGGCCACCCGAGCTACACCGTCACCGGCGGAACCGCCACCCTCGACGGCGTCGACCTGCTGGCCCTGCCGGCGTGGGAGCGGGCTCGCGCCGGGCTGTTCCTCGCCATGCAGTACCCGGTGGAGGTCCCCGGCGTCCGCCTCGAGGAGGTCCTGGTGGAGGCGGCGACGGCCGCCGGACGGGATCCGGCCGAGGTCCGGGCGCGCATCGCCCAGGAGGCCCGCCGCATCGGCTTCGAGCCCCGCTTCCTCGACCGCCCGCTCAACGTCGACCTCTCCGGTGGCGAGAAGAAGCGCAACGAGACCGTCCAGCTCGGCACCGTCCGGCCCCGCATCGCCATCCTCGACGAGATCGACTCCGGGCTCGACATCGACGCGCTGCGCGACGTGAGCCGCCGGATCGAGGAGCTCACGGCCGACGGGCCGCCGGACGAGCGGCTGGGCGTCCTCGCGATCACGCACTACCGGCGGTTGTTCACCGAGCTGCGACCCGATCGCGTGCACGTCCTGCTCGGCGGCCGGATCGCCCGCAGCGGCGGCCCGGAGCTCGCCGAGGAGCTGGAGGTGAGCGGCTACGGCGAGCGCGACTGACGGGCGGCTTCCGGAGTGGCATGGCTCGCGTCACTTCGTCCGATTGACCACGTAGGGCGTTGGTCTCAATTCGCTCAGAAGGCAGGATCAACCGATCCAGACGCCGTACAGTGGCGGAGCGGAGAGGACCGGCGTGTCCACCACGGGTGGAAGCCCGTGGCGCGGCGGTGCGGACAGGACGTGGAGGAACGGCGCGGCGTGACGAGCGGGCGGGAAACCTCGGCAGCAGCCACCCCCGACGCGGGCGCGTCCGCCCGGCGCGCCCGCTTCCAGCCCATCGTCGACCTGCGCACCGGACGGCCGATCGGCTGGGAGGCCCGCCCGCACCGCTGGCTCGACGACGCCCCCGACGGTGGCTTGGCCGTGCTGTCCGCGCTGGCGCAGGCCGGCTCGCCGCCCGACGACGGGCTGGTGTTCGTGCACGTCAGCGCCGACCTCCTCGGCGACCCCCGGCTCTTCGAGGAGGCCGAGCGCCTCGACTCGCGCATCGTCGTCGACGTGCGGGGCAGCGAGGTCGACCGCCTCGGCGAGCTCGCCCCCGAGCTCGACGCCCTGGCCACGGCCGGCATCCACCTGTCGATCGAGAACACCTCGGGGGTGAGCCTGGCGATGCTCGCCCGGGTCCGGCCGACGTTCGTGAAGCTCGACGCGCCGCTCGTGCGCGACATCGTGCACGAGCCGGCCAACCGCTCCGTCGTCCGCGCCTACGTCGCATTCGCCGAGCACGAGGACATCCACGTCATCGCCGAGGGGGTGGAGCGCCACGACCAGCTCGACGAGCTCCGGGCCCTCGGCGTCCACCTGGCGCGGGGGCCGCTGTTCGGGCAGCCCACCGACGACTGGTCGCCGCCCCGCCCGCGCCGGCGCCGACCGCCCCTGGTCCTGGACCCGGTGCGCGAGGCGCGGGAGAGCCTCGCCGAGGCACCCGACCACCAGGCGCTGGCCGAGCTGCTGGTGGCCGAGCTGCGCCGCGTCGGCGAGCGGTCCGCCGTGTACTACGAGCGGTCCGGTCTGCTGCGCTGCGCCGCCCACCACGGCAACGCCGACGTGCTCGACGGCGTCCCGGCGGCCGAGGGCCTGCTCGGGCGCACCATGCGCAGCGGGACGCTGCAGCGCCACGAGGTGGACGACGCCGTGCAGCTCGCCGCCGCCCTGCGGACCGGCGATCGCGTGGTGGGCGTGGCCGTCATCACCACCGACGACGTCGTCACCGCCACGCAGGAGGACCACCTGCGCGGGCTCGTGCGGGTGGCGAGCGAGCGCCTCGCCCAGCTCGGCCCGCCGGTGCGGCGCTCCCTCACCCACGAGCTCGCCCGGACCACGCTCGAGCTGGCCCAGATCCACGACGTGCTCGAGCTCGAGGCGTCGGCCGCCCGGTTCGCGTCCCAGGTGAGCGGCCTGTCGTCCGGCCTCTTCGCCCTGCCGGGCACCACCGGCCTCGACTGCAAGGGCGTCCTCGGCCCGCTGGCCCCGGAGCTGCGTCGCCTGGCCTCGCTCGACCTGCTCCGATGCCTCGAGCACCTCGGCCCGGCGTCCAGCTGCTTCGCCGTCGCCGGCACCACCGAGACCCAGCCGGTCATCACGACCCTGCTGGAATCCGGCGCGGCCACCGTGGTCGTCCTCCCCGTCCGCTCCGCCGAGCGGGGCACGGGCATGGTGCTCGTCGCCGACCACGCGCCGATCGACCTCGACCTCGACCGCCGCGAGGCCCTCGAGCTGCTGGCCCGCGAGCTGGGCCGGACCCTCGACGTGGTGATGCTGGTCGACGACCTGCGCACCCGGGCCACGGTCGACACCCTCACCGGCCTGGGCAACCTGGCCGCGTTCCAGGACCAGCTGTCCACGCTCGGCGCCCGCCGCCGCGGCGGGTGGGCCCTGGTGATGGCCGACGTCGACGGCCTCAAGGCGGTCAACGACACCCACGGCCACCTCACCGGCGACCTCGCCCTGCGCAGCCTGGCCACCGCTCTCCACGACGTGCTGCGCAGCGAGGACCGGATGTTCCGCATCGGCGGCGACGAGTTCGCCGCGCTCCTCCAGGACGTCGACGCCGAGGGCGCCGCCGAGATCGGGCGGCGCATGTGCGAGGCGGCGGCCTCCGTGATGTCCGACTTCGGGGCCGGGCTGTCGGTGGGAATCGCCATCCCCGAGCAGGGCGAGAGCCCCGCCGACTTCATCGACCGGGCCGACAAGATGCTCTACGAGGTCAAGCGCACCGAGCGCGGCAACGTCCGGGTCGCCCCACCCCAGCAGCCCACCACCTCCTGACGGCGGGCGGGGACCCGGTCAGAGGCGGGTGGGCCGCCCGGTCCGCTCTCGGCGGAACCGGCCGATCCCGCGACCCGCGCTCGTCGGCTGGTCGACGAGCGCTGGCGTGGCCCCGCCCAGGGCCCCGAGCAGCCGCGGGTGGCGCACCGGCTGACCGCCGAACGACCACAGGCCGGCGCCCAGGGCGAGCAGCACCGCCACGGCGATGATGCGGGCGGCCCGGCTCTCGGTGAGCGGCTCGACCAGTGCCGCCACCGGCGCCGGGTCGGCTACGGGGCCATCGACCCCACCGTTCGACCCGACCAGCGGGAGGTCGGCTGCCGGGACGTCGACGGCGGCGCTCGGCGCGTCGAACACGGGCGCGTCGATGGCCGGTTCGGGAAGCGAGGCCGGGTCGGGCTCCGGGAGCTCGGGCCCGGGCTCGGGCACGACCTGGGGTTCGGTGACCTCCAGGCTGTCGGCGCCGGGTGGCTCGAAGATCACGGAGAACGGATCGCCCCGGGTGGGCTCGGGCAGCACGACGACGTCGAGGACGCGCTCGCCGAACTCCAGGAAGCCCTGCGGGATGCTGAACGTGACGCCGGTGCCGTCGGACGTTCGCCGCCCGGTGAGGGCCATCCGATCGCAGCCGTGGGCGGGGCGGTCGCGCCACGCGCCGCCCTCGGTGGGTTCGAACTCGCTCAGCGCCGGGCAGGCGACCAGCGGCCCCACCGTGGTGCTGCCGGGCGCGAAGCGCAGCGTGAGCTCGCCGGCCCCGATGTCGCCCCGGAACCGCAGCGCCGAGATGGCGACCGCGCCCGTCGGGTCGTTCGCCACCCACAGCCCGCCCTCGGGCACGGTCGGGTTCGGCGTGCCCGGACCCGGGTCGTCGGGCACGGGCACCGGCAGCTCCGGGACGGTGGGGATCGGCACGGGCAGGGGGATCGTCGTGGGCGGCGCCGTGCCGCCCTCGCCGCCACCCGGCAGCGGGGGCAGCTGCGCGGGACCGCCCGGCGTGAACGCCACGGCCGCCGTGGACAGGCCGGTGACGCCGCCACCGCCCGACGACGCCGCCTCGGCCCCGGCCTGCAGGGGCAGTCGGCGGCTCCACCACCCGGTGGCCTGCGGGCCCTCGGCCGAGGAGGGGGCGGGGAACGCGGCGACGGCCACGGCGGCGATGAACGCCGTGGTCGCGGCGGCGCGCCGGGCGAGACCGGGCCTCATCGCCGGCGCTCCCGCCCCGGGGCGGTCAAGGGTGACCGCCGCCTGCCGTTCGTCGACGCCGGGGGGCGCTCCGGGCTCGGGGCCGCGGAGGTGCGGTCGACCGTCTCGGCCGTGGTCGTGCCCGACCGGTGGATGATGTCGAGGTCACCGCCCAGGTAGGACTCGACCACCCGGGGGTCGTTCAGCACGGTGTCGGCGTCGCCCTCGACCACGACGGCCCCGAGCTCGAGGGCGATGATGCGATCGGAGACGCCGGTGATCAGCGGCATGTCGTGCTCGATGATGAGCACGGCGCAACGGGCCTCCCGCTGGATCCGCTTGATGAGCGGGCCGAGCGCCTCGGTCTCCTTCTGGGCGATGCCGGAGGAGGGCTCGTCGAGGAGCAGCACCGTGGGGTCGTGGGCGATGGCCATCGCCAGGTCGACGATCCGGCGCGAGCCGGTGGACAGCTCCGAGACGAACTTGTTGCGGTAGTCGCCGAGGCTCATCAGCTCGATGAGGTCGTCGACGGTGTAGCGCACGTCCATCTCGGAGTCGAACACCGCGGGCAGGCCGAGCAGGGGCGAGAGGTGGTCGCGCACCTCGATGTGGCGCTCGAGGCCGAGGGCGATGTTCTCGGCGACGGTGAGCGACGAGAAGATGCGGGCGTCCTGGAACGAGCGCCCGAGGCCGAACGCCGCCCGCTTGTCCGGGCTCCAGTCGGTGACGTCCTCGCCGCGCAGGAGCACCCGGCCGCCGTCGAGCTTCACGAACCCGGAGATCTCGTCGAAGATCGTGGTCTTGCCGGCGCCGTTCGGGCCGATGAGGCCGAGGATCTCGCCGGGGGCCAGGTCGAAGCTGACGTCGTTGGTGGCGAGGATGCCGCCGAAGCGCTTGTGCAACCCGCGCACGGAGAGCACCGGCCGGCCCGGTTCGACGCCGGCCTTCTCGGCCACCGCCGTCGCCAGCGCCGCCGCCGACCGCTCGTCCAGCTGGAGGGTGGGGCGCTCGCCGGCCGTGCCGTCGCCGCCGCTCGCGCCCTGCAGGAAGACGGAGCGGAGGATGTCGCCGCGCTCGAGGAGCTCCTCGGTGCGGCCCTCGAAGCGGACCTCGCCCTTCTCCATGAAGAACGCACGCGTGGCGATGGTGAGGGCGACGTTGATCGACTGCTCGACGAGGATGATCGTGGTGCCCTCGGCGTGGATCTCCCGGACCATGCGCAGCAGCTGCTCGACGATGGTGGGGGCGAGGCCGAGGGAGAGCTCGTCGATGACGAGGAGCTTGGGCTTGGCGACGAAGGCCATGCCCACGGCGAGCTGCTGCTGCTCGCCGCCGGAGAGGTTGCCGGCCAGCTGGTGCCAGCGCTCGCGCAGCCGCGGGAACTCCTCGAGCACGCGCTCCTTGCGGGCCTCCATCTCGGCAGGGTCGTTGTCGCCGTAGAGCCACGTGCCGCACTCGAAGTGCTCGGCGACGGTGAGGGTGGGGAAGACGGCCTTGCCGCCGGGCACCACGACGATGCCGAGGCCCGACGTCGTCACCGGGTCGGCGTAGGTGATGTCGTCGCCGTCGAACACGATCTGGCCGCCGCAGGGCGGGGCGAGGCCGGCGATCGCCTTCAGGATCGTCGACTTGCCGGCGCCGTTCGTGCCGAGCAGGGCGATGATCTCGCCCTCGTACACGTCCATGTCGACGCCGAAGAGGATCTGGACGCTGCCGTACTTCAGGTCGACGCCCCGGCACCGCAGGATCGGCGCGCCCTCGCCCCGGGCCAGGTCCTGGGCGGTGGCGAGCGACGCGGCCGCGGCGTCGGCGTCGCCCTGGATGTGGCGCTGGGTGGACAGGCCGATGGCCCCGGCCACGGCGGTGATGACGGCCAGGGCGATGGTGAGGCCCCGGTAGTTGCCCTCCTCGCCGCCGAACGCGCTGAACACCAGCACGTAGGCGATGCCGCCGGCGCCGTAGATCATCACGCCGAACGCGTAGGCCTGGGAGCGCAGCCGGGGCGGCGCGACGGTGCCCATGAGCGAGTAGTAGGCGGGCTGCCAGCCGCCGTTGCCCGCCGAGATGAGGAACGCGCCGATGAGCGCCACGACGGACACCGGCGCCGCGGTGAGGACGAGCATGCCGAGCGCGAAGGGGGCGAAGGAGGCGCCGACGAGGAACCCGAGGCGGGGGAGCCGCCCGCCGAGTGCCTCGATGGCGGCGAGCCGGGCGCCGATCAGCAGGCCGACGACGGTGCCGGCGCCGAGGACGAACTGCACCCAACCCCGAGCCGCCGGCCCGTAGGAGAACACGTTCTCGAAGTAGAGGCTGATCAGCGTGCCGAGCTGCAGTGTGCCGATGCCGAAGAAGAAGGCACCGACGTAGAAGCGCTTCAGCGTCGGGATGGCGAAGAGCTGCTGGCGGGCCTCGGCGAACTTCACCGCCGCCTTCTCGGCGTGCGAGGCGGCGAGCTCGGCGTCGAGCGACTCACCTCGGTGGGGCTCGCGCAGGCGCAGGGCGGCGCCCAGGGCGAGGGCGGTGGGCACGGCGAGGACGAAGAACGCGGCCTCCCACGACACGGTGCCGGCGATGGCGCCGGCGATCGGCCCGGCGATGGGGGCGACGGCGTTGGCCAACCGGTGGGCGCCGTACACCTGGGGGTGGGCCTTGGGCGGGTAGTAGTCGCTGAGCAGCGACGGGTGGACGACCTCGTTGGTGATGCGCCCGACGCCCGACAGGAAGCGCACCAGGTAGAGGAGGGGCACCGTCCACACGAGACCGGTGGCCACGGCGGCGATGCCCCACGTGAACCCGGCCACGATGGAGATCCGCACCCGGCTGAACCGGTCGGCGAGGATGCCGAGGGGCAGCGCGGCCAGCAGGGCGAAGACGGTGGTGACGGCGGCGACGGCCGTGATGCCGGTGTCGCTCAGGTCGAAGGCGTCGCGGATCTCCGGGGTGAGGGCGGCGAAGGCGACGCGGTCGAACTCGTCGACGAAGTTGAGCGTGAAGAGCAGCCCCAGCGGGGCGAGCGACATCCCGGCGGTGGCCGTGCGCAGCCCGCGCGGGTCGATGCCCTCGTCGGGGGCGTCGATGTCGGGGGCAGGAGGCGCCATGGTCACGACCGCACCTCCTCGAGGACGACGACGGCATCAGCTGGTGGCCGGAAGTGCTCGTGGTCGAGCGCCGAGGTGGGGGTGAACGCCTCGTGGCAGACGGGGCAGACGAGGACGGCCGTGTGCTCGAGCTCCTCGGCATGCTCCTCGGCCCGGGTGATGACCGAGGTCTCGTCGACGTCCGGCGGGGCGTCGTCGACCCGCAGGTCGGCCACGAGCGAGGGCACGACGATGCCGTGCCGGCCGGCGACCCAGCGCAGGAACCGGTCGCGGAGCGTGAAGAAGCCCTGCGCCAGGCCGCCCGGCAGGAACAGCAGCACGACCAGCAGGCCCGGGCCGGTGACGAGCAGCGAGAGCCCGTCGAGCAGCTCCTCGCCGAACAGGTCGATGCCCTTCACGAGGGCCACCCCGGCAAGTGCCCCGCCGAGCGACGTGAGGCCGCCGATGACCGTGGCCACGAACACGTCGATGGAGTTGGCGATGCCGAAGTCGCTCGGGTTGACGTTGAGGATCAGGTAGAAGAACAGGGCCCCGGCGATCGACGCCACGGCCCCGGAGACGGCGAAGGCGGCCAGGCGGGTGCGCACGATGCTGATCGAGAAGCTCTGCGCCGCCCGCTCGTTGTCCCGGGACGCGATGAGCACCCGGCCGCCGTGGTTGCGCCGGTAGCTCGACGCCGCGAGGAACAGCAGCACCAGGAAGGCGAGGCAGAAGTAGTAGTAGCCCCGGCTGCCGGAGAAGACGCCCTCCTCGGCGCCGAAGCGGAAGTCGACCCGCTCCCAGAGCACCGGGCGCGAGGCGAAGTCGATGGCGTCGGAGGGCAGGATCGCCTGGCCGATCCGGTAGTTGTCGTTGCGGTTCTGGAACAGGTAGCCCTCGGCCGCGGCGGCCAGCGCCAGCGTCGTGACGGCGAGCAGCAGGCCCTGCACCCGCAGGGCGGGCAGGCCGACCAGGGCAGCGACGATCGCGCCGGCCACGGCGGCGGCGACCAGGGTCAGCCAGAAGTCCCAACCGTGGTCGACGTAGAGCTTGGCGGCGGTGACCGCCCCCACCCCGACGAACGCGAACTGGCCGAGGCTGATCTGGCCCGCCCACCCGGTGAGCACGACGAGCGACAGCCCGACCATGCCGAAGATGGGCAGGAACGTGAGCCGGGTCAGGTCGGCATCGCCGACGGCGTAGGGCGCGAGGAGGCAGGCGGCGACGACGAGGACGAGCAGCACCCCGCCTGCCCACCGGATCTCCTTGAGGCCCCGCAGCTCCGGGGGCACCGGGCGGAACTCCTGCAGCGCCCGGAAGGACGACACGCCGGTGTCCTTCGCCCGGGCGCCGCCGCCCTTCTGGAACACGAGGGCGACGAGGATGAACACCAGCATCACGGCGCGCGAGATGGCGGATTCACCGGTGTTCTGCACGGTGGCGAAGTCGATGATGCCGATGCCCACCCCGGCGACGACCGCGGTGGGGATCGACTCCATCCGGGCGACGACGGCGGCGGCCAGGGCGAAGAGCAGCGTGGTGTACCCGAGGGAGCCGTCGAGCGGGATGGTGGTGACCGACGCCTGGAAGAAGATGACGGTGGCGGCGAACAGGCCGGCGATGCCCCAGGCCACGGTCTGCACCCGCCGCACCGGGATGCCGAGGAGCCCGGCGCGGTCGGCGTTCTCGGCCGATGCCCGCAGCGCGATGCCCAGGCGCGAGCGCTTGAAGAAGATCTGGAGGCCCACGGCGCACGCCAGCACCGCGGCCAGGGCGGCGATGTTGTTGCCGGTGCCGTAGAGGATCCCCTGGGCGTTGGTGAACCGGGGGCCGCCGAAGGGCGTGCGGTCGGAGAAGTTGCCCGGCGGCAGGCCGTCGATGCCCATCCAGCGCGGCACGTAGAGGTTCACGAAGGCGAAGATCTGCGCCACGCCGATGGTGGCGACGGTGACGATGAGCCGCGGGGCGTCGCGGAAGCGGCGCATCACGACCACGTCGGTGCCGGCGCCGAAGAGGATGCCGCCGGCGACGGCGATCGGGAACGCGACCACCCACGGGACGCCCTTGGTCAGCACGAGCAAGACGGCGAACACGGCGGGCACGGCGCCGATGGCGGCGACGGCGAAGTTCACGATCTTGTTCGTGCGGTAGATGAGGATCAGCCCCACCGCGAGCAGGCCGTACAGGGTCCCCTGCGACCCGCCGTTGGTGATCGTGGGCAGGCTGTTGAGGACGCCGTCCCAGCTGGGCGACAGGTCGGTCCACCCCTCGCCCGTGAAGCGGAGCAGCCCGGGGGTGTCGAGGGCGAGCAGGAACCCGACAACGATCAGGGCGACCCGCACCGCCGGGATCGCCACCGCCTGCCGGAGCCGGTCGACGACGGCGGGCGGGGCGCTCATCGCGGCATCGGCGGCAGGGCCAGCTTCTGGCGGGTCCAGCCGTCGACCTTGGTGCGCTGCGGGTCGATGTTGACGTACGTGCCCCGCTCGCCGTTGTACGGGCTGGGCTTGGTGGAGGACCAGTAGACCCGCATCACGTCCTGGGTCCAGTGGTAGTTGCCCGGGCTGATCTGGCGCAGCGGGTGGGCCGCGTCGCCCCGGGCGCCCAGGCGGAAGGCCCCCTGCTCGAAGGTCTCCGGGTTCAGGTTCGGTCCGGCCATCTGGATCGACGAGCTGATCAGGTTCAGGTAGTCCCAGATGAGGTCGGCCGTCTCGAACGGGGTCTGTCCCTGGCCGCCGCCGGCCTTGTACACGCGGTGGCCGGGACCGGTGAACTCCTTCTCGAGGTCTCCGATGGACTTGAAGCCGAAGGCCCCCTCGAACGCGCACCGGTTCCCCTGCGGGCACCCGACGGTCCCGATGTAGGCCTGGGAGGACTTGTCGGCGTCCATGAAGCCGGTGCCGGTGACGATGTTCTCCGGGTAGTACTGCTGGACGTCCTGCTCCTGGTAGAGGAAGGCCGGCGCCACGAGGTCGCAGAAGCACATCACCGACGTGGCGTCGTCGTTCGGGTCGACGGCGTTGCCCCGCATGGCGAGCACGCCCGCCCGGCGCTGCTGGTCGGCAGTGGAGATGTCCTGCTCGTAGAAGTACCGGCGGCCGCCGTAGCTCTCGCCGCACTTCGCCAACTCCGCCTTCAGGTCGATCTCGACCGTGTTCTGGTTCTCGGGGTCGTTGGTGGCGATCACCCCGAGCTGGCGCTTCTTGCCGGCGTAGCCGCGGGAGAACTCGGCCGGGTTGCCGGCGAGCTGCTGGCACCAGAACCGGCCGGCGTGCTGGGCGAGGCGGGTGCCGCTCATCGTCACGTCGTAGTGGTACGGGCGCCACCGCTGGCCGAACTCGTCGCGGAAGTTCCAGCCGCCGAGGTTGATCGTGCGCAGCTTCGACAGCTCGGCGAAGCAGGCCGAGCACAGCGACGCGTTCCAGAACACGGCGAAGGGCTTGCGCTCCTGCACCAGCTTGCGCATCTCACCCTGCAGGCAGCTGACGTCGGGCGGGATCGTGCCGCAACGGCCCTCGAAGACCTCGATGACCACCTTGCGGCCGTAGAGCTCGTAGTTCTCGTTGATGAACCGGGCCGCGGCCTCGTTGTAGACCCGGTGCTGCTCGGGGGTCACGTACGCGCCCTGGGCCTGGAGGATGGCGTTCACGGCCGGGTCGCCGGCGCCGTAGTACTGGACGATCTTGATCTCGGTGTCGGTGACGCCCTGGTAGGTGGCGCCCGGGTTCCGGCCGTCGGACTTCGGCACGCAGGGCGGGGCGTAGAAGTCGATGGCGGGGTCGAACTGCCGGTCGCCGGCGCAGTGGCTCCGGTCGCCCTCGGCGCCGCCCCCGCCGGGTGCGGCGGCGTCACCGCCGGCGCCACCGGCCGCCGGATCGCCGCCCGAGGCGGCACCGCCGGCGTCGTCACCGGGTGCGGACACGTTGAGGCCCGGCGCGCCGCTCGTGTCGGGCAGGGGTGCCCCCGTCTCGGGGTCGATCGCTCCTCCGCCGGTGCCGCCGGCGGCGAAGTCGCCAGCGGTCCCGCCGGAGCTGACCTCCTGGTCGGGCATGGTGGACGGCGCCACCGCCACGATCAGCAACTGGATGGCGACGACGACTGCCAGCGGCAGGTAGCGCGCACCGACGCTTCGGTTCATCTGGGCCCGACCCCCGGGGATGGCTGCTGTTACCGCGGGGTCATTTCGACGCCGGGGGCACGATCCCCTCCGGCGCGACCGCTTCAGCCGGCGGTGGCCTCCTCGAGGCCCTGCGCGAGCGTGTTCCACGAGAGGGTGGCGCACTTGATGCGCACGGGGAACTTCACCACGCCCCGGAGCGCCTCGAGGTCGCCCAGCTCCACCTCGGCGGGCGCGCCGGCGACCTCATCGGCGTCGAGGCCCGAGTCGCCTGCCTCCTCGAGCCCCTCGCCCTCGCCGTCGAGCGACTGCTCGTGGATCGACATCATCGCCTTGAACGCCTTGGTGAGGTCGCGCACCTCCGGGAGCGTCCTGCCCTTCACGGCGGACGACATCATCGACGCCGACGACTGGCTGATCGAGCAGCCCTGGCCGCCGATGCGGATGTCCTTCACGGTGTCGCCGTCGACCTCGACGTACACGATGATCTCGTCGCCGCAGAGCGGGTTGAACCCCTCGACCCGGTGCGCGGGCGGCACCTCGAGCTCGCCCTTGTTCCGGGGGGAGCGGTAGTGGTCGAGGATGATCTCGCGGTAGAGGTCTTCCAAACCGGGCATGGGTGTCGTTCGCTCCGCTGTCTAGAACTGGAAGAAGTCGCCGGCGGCCTGGAGGGCGTCGCCGAGGGCGTCGATGTCGTCGGTGTCGTTGTACACGTAGAGCGACGCCCGGGCGGTGGCATTGACGCCGAGGGCCCGCATGAGCGGCTTGGCGCAGTGGTGGCCGGCCCGCACGCACACGCCGCGCTGGTCGAAGACCTGGGTCAGGTCGTGGGGGTGGATGCCCCGGAAGTCGAACGAGAACACGCCGCCCCGGGCAGCCGGCTCGCTGGGGCCGTGGATGGTGAGGTCGTCGCCGAAGCGCTCGGTGAGGCTGCGCAGCGTGTAGGCGGTGAGCTCGACCTCGTGCTGGCGCACGGCGTCCATGCCGAGGGCGTCGAGGTAGTCGCAGGCCGCGCCCAGCCCGACGGCCTCGGCGATCATCGGGGTGCCGGCCTCGAACTTCCACGGCAGCTCGGTGTGGGTGAAGCCGTCCTTGGTGACGTTGAGGATCATCTCGCCGCCGCCGAGGAACGGCGGCGTGGCCTCGAGGATCTCCTCGGTGCCGTACAGCACGCCGATGCCGGTGGGGCCGAGCAGCTTGTGGCCGGTGAAGGCGACGAAGTCGGCGCCCCAGGCCTGCACGTCGGTGGGGAGGTGGGGCACGTGCTGGCTGGCGTCGACCACGGCGATGGCGCCGGCGGCGTGGGCCTTCGCCACCAGCTCGGCCACCGGGGTCACCGTGCCGAGGACGTTCGACATGGCGGTGAACGACAGCACCTTGGCCCCGTCGAGCAGGACGTCGACTTCGCCCAGGTCGAGCTGGCCCTCGGCGGTGAGGCCGACCCAGCGCAGCTCGATGCCGATGGCGTCGCGCAGCTGGTGCCAGGGGACGATGTTGGCGTGGTGCTCCATCTCGGTGAGCACCACGGCGTCGCCCTCGCGCAGGTGGGCGGTGCCCCATGCCCGCACGACCAGGTTCAGCGCCTCGGTGGCGTTCTTGGTGAACACGACCGTGCGGTCCGACGGCGCGCCGATGAAGCGCCGCACCGTGGCGCGGGCCCCCTCCAGCGCCTCGGTGGCCTCGATGGCGATCTGGTACGTGCCCCGGTGGACGTTGGCGTTGGAGCGCTCGTAGTAGCGGTCCATCGCGTCGAGCACCGACTGGGGCTTCTGCGACGTGTTGGCCGAATCGAGGTAGACGAGCCGGCCGGCGTCGACCTCGCGGGACAGGATCGGGAATTCCTTGCGGAGGCGCGCGACGTCGAGCCGGCCCGGTGCGGTGCTCATGCGCTGACCTGGCGGAACGACTCGTAGCCCTCGGCCTCGAGCCGCTCGGCGATCTCCATGCCGCCGGAGGCGACGATGCGACCGTCGATCAGCACGTGGACGTGGTCGGGGGCCAGGTGGTCCAGCAGGCGCTGGTAGTGGGTGATGAGCACGACGCCGAGCTCCGGTCGGGCGGCCCGCACCTCCTGCACGCCCTTGGCGACGACCTGCAGGGCGTCGATGTCGAGGCCGGAGTCGGTCTCGTCGAGGATGGCGACCTCGGGTTCGAGGATCGCCATCTGGAGGATCTCGTTGCGCTTCTTCTCGCCGCCGGAGAACCCCTCGTTGAGGTAGCGGTCGGCGAAGGAGGGATCCATCTCCAGGCGCTCCATCCACTCCATGATCGACAGCCGCAGCTCGAGCATCGACAGGTCGATGCCCTTGCGGGCCGACAGCGCCTGGCGCAGGAAGTTGAGGACCGACACCCCGGCGATGGCCTGCGGGTACTGGAACCCGAGGAACATGCCGGCCTTGCCCCGCACGTCCACCTCCCAGTGGGTGACGTCGTCTCCCCGCAGCAGGATGCGGCCCTGCGTGACCTCGTACTCGGGGTTGCCGAGGAGGGTGTTGGCGAGGGTCGACTTGCCCGATCCGTTCGGGCCCATGATGGCGTGGACCTCGCCGGGGAGGACCGTGAGGTCGATGCCCTTCAGGATCTCGCCGGCTCCGTCACCCGCCGGCGCGTCGGCGACCCGCGCGTGCAGGTCCTCGATCTGGAACAGCGGAGCAGCAGCCATGCTCCGAGTCTATTACCACTATCCGCGTAGTGATAATGGGTGACCGATGTCAGGCGTCGGTCGGCTTGTCCTGGTCGGGGTCCGTCTCGGCGCCGTCCTTGAGCCCGCGCTTGAACTCGTTCTGGGCCTGGCCGAGGGAGCGGGCGAGCTTCGGGAGCTTGGCCCCACCGAAGAGCAGCAGGATCACGATCAGGATGATGATGAGCTCGGGTCCCTGGGGCACGGATCGATCCTACGCCTCGTCGCGCAGGTTCTCCTTCCAGGAGCGGAACCGGTCGTGCGGGGTCCCGCCCGGGCCGGCGCCCTCGGCGGAGCCGTCGGGGAAGAGCCGCAGCGTGTACGAGCGGGCGAGGTCGTCCTCGTGCGCCGCCCAGTAGCGGGCGTCCCCCTTCGACGCCGGGCCGGCCCGCCACAGCAGCCACGGGCCGATGCGGCGCTTGTACTCGGCGACGGGAGCGCCCGGCAGGTCGTCGCCCAGCGCGAGGAGCTCCTCGGGCGCCTCGACCCACGCCGTGGCTGGGATGTTCCGGTCCCGGATCGGGGTGGGCGGCAGGTCCGCGGTGTGGACCGGCGTGTCGTCGGTGGGGCGCTGGTCGTAGGGGAGGGCGTCGTCGGCCACCCGGCTCACCAGCCCCGGTCGATCCACTCCTGGAGCTGGGGCCGTTCCCGTCCGATCGAGGTGTCGTCGCCGTGGCCGGGGAGCACGAGCGTCTCCGGCGGGAGGGTGAACAGGCGCCGGTCGATCGAGGCGATGATCGTGTCGAAGTCGCCGCCCTCGAAGCTGGTGTTCCCGGGCCCGCCGGGGAACAGCGTGTCGCCGGAGAACAGCACGGGCGAGCCCTCGAGGCGGAAGCTCATGGAACCCGGCGTGTGGCCCGGGGTGTGGATGGTGTGCAGCCGGAGCCGGCCCACCTCGAGCACCGAGTCGTCCTCGAGGATCTCGTCGTAGCTGGGGAGCATCGCCGCGTCCTCGGCGGTGACGTGCACGCTGTAGCCGGCGTCGCGCAGCTCGGGGACGGCCTGGATGTGGTCCCAGTGCCCGTGGGTCTCGATGACCTGGCGCACGTCGAGGGCCCGGCACAGGTCGAGCAGGCGCTCGTGCTCGTTGGCCGCGTCGATGAGCAGGGCGTCGCCGGTCTGCTTGCAGCGCAGGACGAACACGTTGTTGTCCATCGGGCCGACCACCACCTTGTGGATCTCGGCCTGCTCGTCCTCCCAGTGCAGCGTGCTCATGGTCCGAGCCTACGGGCGCCTCGTCAGGGCTCGTGCGGCGCGAGGACCTCGAAGCCGAGGCCGGCGGCGGCGGGGATCTGGCGGCGGTCGAACGTGAGGTACCGCACGGGCGCCGGCAGCCGGTGGGCAGCGGCCAGGTGGATGGCATCGGTGGAGCGGACCCGGAACGTGGCGCCGATCTCTACCGCCCGGGCCAGGCAGCGGTCGTCGACGGGGACCACGTGGACGTGCTCCCAGTCGCGGCGCAGCGCGGACCAGAGCGCGTCGTGCTGGCCGGGCGTGGCCGCCAGCTGGTGCATGGCCTGGAGGGTCTCGGCTCGGGCGAGCGCCGAGGCGCACCAGATCGGGTGGTCGTCCATGGCCTCGGTGACGAGCCCGTGCCCGGGGCCGTGCACGTAGCGCCGCAGCAGCGCCGAGGTGTCGATGGCCAGGGTCATCAGCTCGGTGTCATCCGCCGCGCAGGTCGTCGAGCACGTCGTCGAGGCGGACGTCGACGGCGAGGTCGAGCGGGTCGGGCGGGGCCGGCGGGCCGGGGCGTCGTGGCGGCTCGACCAGGCCGGCGGCCACGAGGTCGTCGAGCGTCGGGCGGGCCGTGGGCTCGAGCGGGCCGAGCTGGGCGGTGGGAACGCCGTCGACCGTGACCGTGATCCGCTCGCCGGCCGCCGCCCGCCGGATCACCGCGGCCACGTCGTTGCGCAGGTCCCGCACGCCGATGCGCTCCACGCCAGTGACCGTAGCACCGGTGTACACGCAATGGCTTGAGTGGTCGGACCGGGGTGCCTACCGTGCCGCCGTCGAATCCGTGCCACCCAGGGAGCACCGCCACCATGAACTTCGCCTTCTCCGAGGAGCAGGAAGAGCTCCGGAACATCGTCCGGTCCTTCCTCGAGAACAAGTCGTCCGAGGAGACCGTCCGCGAGCTGATGGAGACCGAGAAGGGCTTCGACGACGCGGTGTGGAGCCAGATGGCCGAGCAG
>Ga0208490_100644_pt1 | contig 19074 bp, 18 predicted proteins | sample SubbioAug_CSWold_FD_184818 | JGI IMG/M metagenome (GOLD analysis project Ga0208490, IMG submission 184818) | Serpentinite rock and fluid subsurface biosphere microbial communities from McLaughlin Reserve, California, USA - CR11Aug_CSWold (SPAdes) | ecosystem: Environmental > Terrestrial > Deep...
CAGGCGGTACCAGACGAAACAGACGCCGCCAGGATGATCAATTATTTCAATGAGATAAGATGGTAGCGGAGGAGGGACTCGAACCCCCGACACGAGGATTATGATTCCTCTGCTCTAACCAGCTGAGCTACTCCGCCCCGGTGCGACGATTGTCGGTCTCGTCGTCGGCTGCCGGGATATACGGAGCGAATGCGGGGGTGTCAAGGAAGCTGTGGCGGGGGAGGCGATATTTTCAGCCGCGCTTTTTCAGGCGCATCAGCTTGAAGAATCCCATCGGGAAAAGCGGTGCGATTTCCGTGACTTCGAAGTCGCCCCGGCTTTTCGCCCAGGCCTCGACCCGGCTGATCCGGAAGCTCGAGCTCCAGCCCACCTTCTTCATCAGCGGGGCAATGGCGTCCTCGATTCCCATCTGGAAGCCCTGATCCTTGCCGAGCTTGCTCGAAATCACGATCTCGCCGCCATCCTTCAGCACGCGTGCGCATTCGTCCAGGGCACCCTCCGGATCGGGCACCAGCGTGATGACGAAGGGGACGGCGACTGCGTCGAAGGTCTTGTCGCGAAAGCCGAGCCGGCAGGCATCCATCGCCGCCACCAGCTGCACATGCGGGATCGCGCCGGAGAGCATCTTGGCGCGGGCGCGCTCCAGCATGTGCTGCGAGAGATCGACGCCGACGACGCGGGAATCGCTCGGATAATAAGGCAGGACGAGGCCCGTGCCGACGCCGATCTCGAGGATGTCCGGCCCGCAGGATGCGGCAGCTTCGGCGGTCTTGCGGTGGGCGTCCGAGAGCAGCTTGTTGTAGACCTTGTCGTAGAACGGGGCCCAGCGCTCGTAGACGCGTCTTTGCCCTTCCAGATCGTATTGCACGTTCATGCTTATGGTCTCTTGTTGAGATTCAGGCGGCGGAGGTGGCCGCGGCGGAAAGGGGAGCGGCGCGTCCCACGTCTTCGACCGACGGAACGCCGATCCGCTTCATGATCGTGCCGCCGCCGAGCACGCGCGCCCGGCCCTCGTCGCTCGCATAGAACACGCAGGCCTGACCAGGCGAGACGCCGTCCTCGGGCGTCAGCAGTTCGACCTCGGCGGCGCCGTTGCGCACGCGCAGGATCGCGGCGCGGGGCGGGCGGGTCGAGCGGACGCGGGCGCTGATCTCGATGCCCGCTTCGCCGATCTCGTCGAGCGGGACGTCGCCGAGCCAGTTGACTTCGCGCAGCGCGATGCGGCTCGTGGCGAGGGCCTCGCGGGGGCCGACGATCACCCTCCCACCATCGGCGTCGAGAGCCACGACGAAGAGCGGCTCGCCGACGGCGATGCCGAGACCTTTGCGCTGGCCAATGGTATAATGAATGATGCCCTCGTGCCGGCCCATCACGCGCCCGTCGAGATGGACGATGTCGCCGGGATTTGCCGCATTCGGCTTGAGCTTGGTGATCACGTCGCTGTAGCGGCCCTGCGGCACGAAGCAGATATCCTGGCTGTCGGCCTTCTCCGCCACCACGAGCCCGAGCTCGCGGGCGAGCGCACGGGTCTCGGACTTGTCCTGCTCGGCGAGCGGAAAGCGCAGCAGGTCGAGCTGATCGGGGGTGGTCGCGTAGAGGAAGTAGCTCTGGTCGCGGGACGCGTCGGCGGCGCGATAGAGCCCGCGGCGGCCATTGGGGAGGGCGCGGCTCGCGACGTAGTGCCCCGTCGCCAGCACGTCCGCGCCGAGTTCGCGGGCGGTGTCGAGCAGGTCGCGGAACTTGATCGAGCGGTTGCACTCGACGCAGGGGATCGGCGTCTCGCCGGCGAGATAGCTGTCGGCGAAGTTCTCGATCACGGCTTCGCGGAAGCGGGATTCGTAGTCGAGGACGTAATGCGGGATGCCGATCATCTCGGCGACGCGTCGGGCGTCGTGGATGTCCTGCCCCGCGCAGCAAGCGCCCTTGCGGTGGAGCGCCGCCCCATGATCGTAGAGCTGGAGCGTGATGCCGATGACGTCGTAGCCCTCGCGCTTCATCATGGCTGCGACCACGGAGGAATCGACGCCGCCGGACATCGCCACCACGACCCGGGTCGCGGAAGGCTCCTTGGCGATATCGAGACTGTTCAGCATGATCGGGTTCCTCGTCCGTAATCTCGGCGTCGTACGTCCTGGTCGTCGGCTGCCCCGCGCCGGCACCAATCGTGCGCTCCGGGAATGCATATACGTTAACGCCCGGCAATTCCAGCAAGAGCTTGCCGCTCGCGGCTCGCTCGTGGTGTCCCGGCAATTCTTGCCGCCGCCGGTCAGAACCTGCCGGGCGCAACGATCGGGGCGCGAGCGTCCGGGGCGATCCTGGATCGACAAATAGTTGTCCGCGCAAGGGATTATAACCCCCGCCAGACAATCGGGAGGCAACCGGTGCAGTGGCGCGGCGCTTGCAGGAGCTTGCTCGGCGAATTTCCGCTGCCGGTAGAGTGATCATGCGTACCGAGAGTGTCGAGTTGTTCCGGGGACCAGGTTCTCCGGGTTCTAAGGCGAAGCCCATCCCGCAGCCGATGCGCCCGGGGAGCGACGCCGTCAGGGGCGGCGCGTCCGGGGAGGCGCGCGATGCGAAGGAGCGCTTTCAGTTGCCCGACGAAGCCAACCGAGACAAACGCGATCCCGCGCGCCGCGATGATGTCGGCGATGCGGCTGGCTCGCGATCCCGTGCGGGCGGACTGGGGCGCGACGAGGCCCCGGGCCAGCTCCTCATGCGCGAGATCCTCGAAAGGCTCGGGGTTGAGGGGCCGTTCAAGGCGAAGGCCGCAGCCGGCGATGCCGGAGGGGAAGGCACCGCTCCCGGGGAGGCGAACGCGGAGGCTGCCGAGGGGCAGGTTTCAAACGAGCAGGCGTCAGCTGAAGAAGTCGCGGCTGGTCAAATTCCGGCTACGGGAATCGAGAGCATCGCGATGCTCGACGAGCCCACGACTGATGCAGATGTGGGTTCTTCGCTTGAGGATACCGTCGAGGCGTTGCCTGCAGTGCCCGAGGAGACGGGCGACGAGGCAGCCGGACTTGCCGATGATGCATCGACGGGCGAGACAACCGAAGCCGACGCCGCACTTGCGGCTGCTTCACTTCCGGCACAGGCTGCGGCTTCGGACAGCGCAGATGCGGATGCCGAGATCGAGACCGCGCCCGACGATACTCCGGAGGTCAGCGACGATCTGGTGCCCGAGGCTGAAGAACAGGCGAACGAGACTGCAGTCGCAACCCCGGACGAGACCGCCGATGCGGCAGCAGCCGTCGGCGCACCATTGCTCGCGGGTGCGAGCGAGGTCGGTCGCGCGCGGCGGACGGATGGCGGCCCTGTTCGAGGAGGCGTGGCGCATGGGTCCGAAGGCGTGGCGTCGAAGGGTCCGCCAGGGCTGGTGAAGCGCGATGGGCTTCCCGCACAGGCGAGCCCGGTTGCGACGGCAAACGTGCCATTTGCCGCCACGGCGCTTGCAGCAGGCGAGATCGCTGCGGGCGGGCTTGCGCAGGGCGCATCCGAGCAGCCCGCAGCGCCGGACGGTGCCGTCGAGGCCGGCAATCAGCCGAAATCCGCTCAGGGGACGGACAACCCTGGTCTGCGCCAAGCTCTTGGACAATCCGCCCTCGGGCAATCCGGCGCGATGCCCGGCCAGGCCGGTGCGATCCCCGTTCCTCCGATCGCTGCCGGCGAACCCGGCACGACCGGGCCGGGTGCGCAGCAGGGTCTCGCGCAGGCGCTGTCCAGCGTTGCGGAGGCCGCAGGGAAGCCTGCTCCGATGGTGCCGCCCGCGCCCGTCGTGCCCAACGTGCCGCTCGGCGCGGTTCCCATCGAAATCGGTCTCAAGGCGCTCGCGGGCGTCAACCATTTCCAGATCAGGCTCGACCCGGCCGAACTCGGACGCATCGACGTCAATCTCGAAATCGACACGGACGGCACCATCAAGGCGCGGTTGACAGTCGATCGGGTGGAGACGCTGACGCTCCTGCAGCGCGATGCGCGCACGCTCGAGCGCGCCTTCGAGCAGGCCGGCCTCAAGCCCTCCGACAGCGGTGTCGATCTCTCCCTGCGCGATCAGGGCCGGGACGATCGCCGTGGCCCGCCCGAGAACGGCGGCAGGGACAACGCTCCCGCCCACGCAAGGGCGGGCGGCGAGAGCGAGACCAATCGACCCCAGGCGGCGGTCGTTCACCAGACGATCTGGCGCGGCGCTGCTGGCGTCGATGTCAGGATCTAGATCATGAAAGGCGGCGCGAGCCATGGCTGCAGGAATTGAAAACACGGCGGCGGCAGCGAGTTCGGCGACGAGCGCACCTGCCGATCGCGCGCGCATCGCCGACAACTTCGATGCGTTCCTGCTGCTGCTGACGACGCAGCTGCGGAACCAGAGCCCCCTCGATCCCCTCGACACGAACCAGTTCACGCAGCAGCTGGTGCAGTTCGCTTCCGTCGAGCAGCAGATCAAGTCGAACGAAAGCCTGAACGCCCTGCTCAATTCCTCGCGCGCTTCGAATATCGCGACGGCAGCGACATTCGTCGGCATGCGGATCACGGCGGACGGGGCGACCGCGATGCTCGAGGACGACATGGCTCAATGGAAGCTGACGCTCGGTCGATCGGCCGCGCAGTCCACGATCGACATCAAGGATGCGGCGGGGAATACCGTCGCGGTGTACTCCGGCCCGCTGGCTTCGGGTCCACAGAATTTCGCCTGGGACGGCACGACATCCACCGGACACATCGCCCCTCCAGGCGCATATTCGCTCGTCGTCAATGCTCGCGACGTGTCCGGCCAGCCGATCAAGGTCGAGACCGAGATCAGCGGGATTGTGGACGCGCTCGATCTGAAGGGAAGTGAGCCGGTTCTGATGATCGGCGCGATACGGGTACCGTTGGATCAGATCAAGGGAGCCGCGCGAATCTGAGCGGGAGGCGGATAGATTCGTGATTCGACGTATTGTGCATTCCGCTTAGACAATTCTTAAACCAATCGGGTCTAGTGTTCGATCAGACGTTGGTCAGTTGAGTTTGTGAGAGTACCATGACCGAACCTCATCGCCCGAGGGCGAAGTACGTTATCGGGCCGGATGGCAGCCCCCTGACGGTATCAGACCTGCCTCCAACAAACACCCGTCGCTGGGTGATCCGCCGCAAGGCGGAAGTCGTCGCAGCCGTGCGTGGCGGATTGCTGAGCCTCGAGGAGGCCTGTCAACGCTACACGTTGACGACCGAAGAATTCCTCAGCTGGCAACAGTCGATCGACCAACACGGTCTGGCAGGACTCCGGACGACGCGGATACAGCACTACCGAAACTAGGCGCGCCGTATCAACAATTGTAAAAAACGCGCTGCTCCTCGGGGCGGCGCGTTTTTTTGTGCGGATTTCCAAGGATTTCCCGCGATGATCCATTAATTAAGCGCGGCGTTAACCACCTGCTAACCCTGTACGGGGAAATTCTTGCCTAGTGGTTCGGGTGCTTCGCTCGAGCAGTCAAGCGTTGGTAGGATCGGCGGCGTGAGCCAGGCCTTTGAATTTCTCGGACGACTCGGCCCCCAGCGGCTCGCCGCAATGGGCGCGGTGACGCTCGCGCTGATCGCCTTCTTCGCTTTCGTCATGCTGCGGGTGACGACGCCCAACATGGGCGTGCTGTATTCCGATCTCAGCATGCAGGATGCCGGCGCGATCGTGAGGGATCTCGAGTCGCGCGGCATTCGCTTCGAGACTCGCGGCGACGGCACGATCCTCGCCCCCCGCGCCGATCTCGCCCGCCTGCGCATGGATCTGGCCGGCAAGGGCATCCCCGTCGGCGGCGGCGTCGGCTACGAGATCTTCGATCGCGGCGACACCTTCTCGGCAACGAGCTTCGTCCAGAACATCAACCACCTGCGGGCCCTCGAGGGCGAGCTGGCACGCACGATCGGCTCGCTGTCGCGGGTCGAGACGGCGCGCGTCCATCTCGCCATCCCCGAGCGACGGCTGTTCGAGCGGGACCGGGAAGCGCCGCGCGCCTCGATCGTCCTGCGCCTGCGCGGGGAGCTCGATGCGAGCCATGTCCGCGCCATCCGCCACCTCGCAGCCTCCGCCGTCGAGGGCTTGCAGGCCGATCGGATCTCGATCGTCGACGAGAACGGCCGCCTGCTCGCCGACGGGGTGGGGGAGGAGAATTCCATGCTCGGCGGCCTCGCGATGGACGAGCGCAAGACCGCCATGGAGCGCCGACTCCAGCGCCAGGTCGAGGATATCGTCGCCGGGATCGTCGGGCAGAACCGGGCGCGGGTGCAGGTGGCGACGGAATTTGACCTGAACCGCGTCGAGAGCCGCTCCGAGACCTTCGATCCGGAAGGCCGGGTCATCCGCTCGACGCAGGCCCGCAACGAAACATCCGTCAGCGCCAACCAGGACGGCGCGGTCACCGTCGGGAACGAACTTCCCGAGGCCAACGCGGTGGGCGCCGATGCCGGATCGCGCGACGAGCAGGCCAAGAACGAAGAAATCATCAACTACGAGATTTCCAGCACCACCCGGATCGAGACCACGGAGGGCGGCCGGCTCAGCCGCCTGTCGGTGGCGGTGCTGGTGGACGGGCGCTACGCGCCGGGCCCGAACGGTGAGATGGTCTATCAGCCGCGCCCGCAGGAGGAGCTGGAGCAGATCGCCACCCTCGTGCGCACGGCCATCGGCTTCGACCGCAATCGCGGCGATCAGGTCGAGGTGATCAACCTGCCCTTCGCCGAGGCCCCCGCGCCGCCTCCGCTGGTCGAGGAAACGCTGCTTCAATCGCTCACCAACCCGTCGAAGGAGGACATCCTGCGCTTCCTCGAACTGGCGGTGATCGGAATCCTGACGCTGGTCGTGCTCTTCACGGTGGTGCGTCCGCTGGTCAAGCAGATCCTGGCGACGGAGGAAGACCGGAAGAAGGCGCCGCAGCGCAGCGGGCAGCAGGCGCAATTCGAGGAACTCGAGCCTCGCCCTGAATCGCAGGCCTCGAAGATGATCGAGATGGCGAAGGTCAACGGCCAGGTGCAGCAGCAATCCCTCGATCGCGTCGGCGACATGGTGAAGACCCAGCCGTCGGAGACGGTCTCGGTTCTGCGCCAGTGGATTCATGAGCGGGCCTGACATGGCGAGCCCCGACCCCACCAAGAAGAAGTTCCTCTTCCAGCGCGATTTCGGTGCGCCCACCGGCACGCCTTCGCCGAAGTTGCAGGAGGCGCTTGCCGATGCCGAGCGTCGCGGCTTCGAGGCCGGTTGTGCGCAGGGGCGGTCCCAGGCGCTGGCGGAGAACGACGCGGCGCTCGCAGCGACGCTGGCGCGGCTTGCCGACAGCGCAACCGCCATGCTCGCGCGCGCCGACGAAGACCGCGAGGCCTTCGAGCGCGAGGCGATCGCCTTCGCCATGGCGCTGGGCCAGAAGCTCGCGGGCGATGCGCTGGCGCGGTTTCCCATGGATGCGATCGCGCAAGTTGCGCGGTCGTCCTTCGAGCACCTGCGCGGGGTGCCGCATCTCGTGGTGCGGGTGAACGAGGAACTCGTCGAGAAGACCGACGCCCTGATGAAGAAGATCGCCCGCGAACGTGGTTTCGAGGGGCGGCTCGTCATCATGGGCGAACCCGAAATCGCCAAGGGCGACGTGCGTCTCGAATGGGCCGATGGCGGCATCGTCCGCGACGGCGCAAAGATCGGCGAAGCCGTCGCCCGCAGCATCACCGGCGCATGAAGATCAGGATTGGATAAGGCATGAGCGACGATTTCACCCTGCCGCAGTTGAACGAAGCGGACATCGATTTCGACGGTGCCGCCATGGCTCCGCTGTCGACGCGCGATGCGCCAGTGGTTCAGCGCAGCGCCGCCGACCTCGAGCAGATCTTCGACGTGCCGGTGATGGTCTCCGCCGTTCTGGGCAGCGCCCGGATGCCGGTGGGCGACCTGCTCCAGCTCGGGCCCGGAGCCGTCCTCGAACTCGACCGCAAGGTTGGCGAGGCGATCGACATCTTCGTCAACAACCGCCTCGTGGCGCGAGGCGAGGTGGTCCTCGTGGAGGACCGGCTCGGCGTGACCATGACGGAAATCATCAAGAACGAACAGTGACGCTGCACACGGTCAGTCTGAACGGTAAACGAAGGAATTGGGAACAATGTCCATGCGCCTCCTGATCATCGGACGCCTCAACGGCGAATTGATCACCGCATCGCGGATCGCCATGAACCGGGGTGCGTCGGTGACGCATGCGGAAAGCGTCGAGCAGGCGATGAACGTGCTGCGGGCCAAGGGCGGCGATCTCGTGATGATCGATGTGACGCTCAGCGTCGGCGATCTCGTCACGGCGCTGGAGCGCGAGCGCATCCGCATCCCCGTCGTCGCCTGCGGCACCGGGACGGACGCGCGCGCGGCGGTGGCGGCGATTCAGGCGGGCGCGAAGGAGTACATCCCGCTCCCGCCCGACGCCGACATGATCGCAGCCGTCATCGAGGCCGTTGCTGCGGATGCCCGCTCCTTCATCTGGCGCGACGCCTCCATGGAGCGCGTGGTCAAGCTCGCCGAGCAGGTGGCGCGGTCAGAAGCCTCGATTCTGATCACGGGCGAGAGCGGCACCGGCAAGGAGGTGCTCGCGCGCCACGTCCACCACCGCTCTGGCCGTCGCAACAAGCCGTTCATCTCGGTCAACTGCGCGGCAATCCCCGACAACCTGCTCGAATCCGAATTGTTCGGCCACGAGAAGGGCTCGTTTACCGGGGCGATCGCGCGGCGTATCGGCAAGTTCGAGGAGGCTGACGGGGGCACGCTTCTGCTCGACGAAATCTCGGAAATGGATATCCGCCTCCAGGCCAAGCTGCTGCGCGCGCTGCAGGAGCGGGTGATCGACCGGGTGGGGGGCTCAAAGCCCGTCCCTGTCGATATCCGCATCATCGCCACCTCGAACCGCAATCTCGCGGAGCAGGTGAAGAGCGGCGGGTTCCGGGAGGATCTGTTCTACCGGCTCAACGTCGTGCATCTGCGGCTGCCGGCGCTGCGCGAACGCCCCGCCGACATCATCGCGCTGGCCGAATTCTTCGGCAAGAAATACGCTGAGCTCAATGGCGTTTCCGCCCGCGAGATGTCCGACGAGGCGCGGCGGGTCGTGACTGCAAACCCCTGGCGCGGCAATGTTCGCGAGCTCGAAAACGCCATGCATCGCGCGGTGCTGCTCAGCAGCGGCGCGATGATCGATGCGGATTCGCTGCGAAGCCAGGACGGCGAAACGCTCGCCATGGAAGTCGATCCGGCGACCCGCGCCGCCCGTACCGCCGAGGCCGTCACGCGGTCGCTCGTCGGGCGCACGGTGGCGGAGGTCGAGCAGGATCTGATCCTCGATACGCTCGACCACTGCATCGGCAACCGCACCCACGCCGCGAAGATCCTCGGCATCTCGATTCGCACCCTGCGCAACAAGCTCAACGAATACGCCTCCGCCGGCGTGCCCATCCCGGAGCCGGGGCAAGCGCGGCAGATGAGTGCTTGACGGCGGCCTTCGTTCCAAATTAGGCTCCCTCCCGTTCCACTAAGTGGAACATTCGAGAGCGCGCATAGAACGTGCTCCGCGGGAGGAAACGGGATGGCGGGCGAGGGAGAGCTCTCTTCGGTCAAGACGATCGGACGCGCGGCACTCGTGTTGCGTGCGCTCGCCGCCGCCCCTGCTTCCGGATCGCGCCTGTCGGAGGTGACCGAGCGCGTCGGCCTCGGCAAGGCGACTGTGCATCGGCTGCTCGGCGCGCTCGTCGATGTCGGCTTTGTCGAGTATGACGAGGTCGAACGGCTGTATCGCCTCGGCTACGCGCTCTTCACGCTGGGCGCATCCGCCCGCCGCTTCCATCTCGTCGACATGGCCCGCCCCGGGCTCGTGCGCCTTGCGGCAGCGACCGGCGACACCGTCTATCTCTCCGTGCGCAACGGCGACGAGGCGGTCTGCGTCGATCGCTGCACCGGCTCCTTCCCGATCCGCACGCTGACACTCGATATCGGAGACCGCCGCCCGCTCGGGATCGGCGCGGGCTCCATGGCGCTGCTCGCCTTTGAGAGCGACGAGGAGATGGCGCGGGTGCTGCGGGTGAACGGCGTCGCGCGACAGGATTATCACGGCTTCGACGACGGCACGCTCACCCGCATGATCGCGGATGCCCGAAAACGCGGCTTCGTCTTCAACGACGGGCGGATCGTGAGCGCGATGACGGCTGTCGGCGTCCCGGTGTGCGATTCCGAAGGGCGCGTTCTCGCCGCATTGTCCATCGCTGCGATCCGCGAACGCATGGCGGGGGAACGGCTTGCAGAACTCGCGGCGTTGCTGCGCGAGGAGGCGTCCGAACTCGCCACGGCGCTGGCAAACCGCCCTGCCGCCGCCCCGCGCCCGCGCCGTTCGCGCCAGGCGGGACCGGCCCTAGAGAACCAGCTTTGAACGAAAAGGACAATTCGATGGGGCAGGGGGCAGATATGGGGGCTGATATGGGAGGCAATCTCGATCGCGAACGTTTCACGGCGATGCTGGATACGATGTGGCGCATTCGGGCGTTCGAGGAAGCAGCCGTTCGTTCGCTCGACGAGAAGCTGGTGCTGGGCGCGATCCACCCCTCGATCGGGCAGGAGGCGGTGGCGGTCGGCGTTTGCTGCAACATGGAGCGCGAGGATCTGCTGCTCTCCACCCATCGCGGCCACGGCCATACGCTCGCCAAGGGTGCGGATGCGCTGGCCATGATGCGCGAGTTGTTCGGGCGCGCCGGCGGCACCTGCGGAGGCAAGGGCGGCTCGATGCATATTGCGGATTTCGAGGTGGGGATGCTGGGTGCGAACGGCGTCGTCGGAGCCAACATCCCGATCGCGGCGGGCGCGGCGCATGCGCTGAAGCTGCGCGGCGAGAAGCGCATCGTCGTCTGCATCTTTGGTGACGGGGCGATCAATCGCGGCCCGTTTCTCGAGGGGCTGAACTGGGCGAAGGTCTTCGATCTCCCCGTACTCTTCGTCTGCGAGGACAACAACTTCTCCGCCACGACCCACACCGCCGCGATGACGGCGGGGCCCGGCGCTGCGGCGCGGGCGGAGAGCCTGGGGCTTCCTGCGCAGACCATCGACGGCAACGACGCAGTCGCTGTCGACGAAGCTGCGCGCGCGGCGATCGCGGCGCTGCATGCGGGCGAAGGTCCGCGCCTGCTGCATTGCAAGACCTACCGCATGACGGGGCACACGGCGGTCGATCCCGCAGGCTACCGCGATGCTGCCGAAGTCGAGCGCTGGCGCGCGGCCGATCCGATCCTGCGTCTCGCCGAGACCTTGCGCGTGGCGGGGGTATCCGACGAGCGGATCGCGGATGCGAAGGCGAAGGCCTACGCCGAAATGGACGAGATCTATGCCAGCGCCCGCGACACCGCCTGGCCCGACGTTTCCCACGCCTATACCGACGTTCAGGATCTCGGCGATCCCCGCGAGAGGCCCTTCTCATGAGCGACATCACCTATCTCGAAGCCGGCCGCCGGGCGGTCATCGAAGAAATGCAGCGCGATGAGCGCGTCTGGGCGCTGGGCGAGGATCTCGGGCGCGGGGGCGTGTTCGGGCAGTACAAGGGGCTGGCTGAGATCTTCGGCCCGGCCCGCATCGCCGATACTCCCATCTCCGAGGCCTGCATCATGGGTGCTGCTGTGGGCGCAGCGATGACGGGGACGCGGCCCATCGTCGAGATGCGGTTCTCGGATTTCGCGCTCTGCGCCATCGACGAATTGGTCAACCAGGCGGCGAAGGCGCGCTACATGTTCGGCGGGCAGATGCGCGTGCCGATGGTGGTGCGCGAACCTGTCGGTATGTGGCGCTCCTCCGCCGCGCAGCACTCGCAGTCGCTCGAATCCTGGTACACCCACATCCCCGGCCTCGTCGTGGTCGCGCCCTCCACCCCCGCCGACAATCTCGGCCTCCTCAAGAGCGCCATCCGCAACGATGACCCCGTGGTCTATCTCGAGCACAAGGATCTCTGGGGATTCACAGGTCCCGTGCCGGAGGGCGATCACCTGACGCCGCTGGGGGAGGCGGAGATCGTGCGGGAGGGGGATGCGGTCACCATCGTCACCTGGTCCGCCATGCGGCATGTCTGCGCCCGCGCTGCCGAGAAACTCGCGGTAGAGGGAATCGCAGTCGAGCTGATCGATCTGCGCACGCTCTGGCCGTGGGATCGCGAACGGGTATTTGCGTCCGTCGAAAAGACCGGGCGGCTGCTCGTGGTGCACGAGGCGGTCACCGTCTCGGGATTCGGTGCGGAGATCGCGGCTAGCGTGGCGGAGGCGCTGCATCATCGCCTGAAGGCACCCGTGCGTCGCCTCGGCGCGCCGCGTATACCAATCGCCTATGCCCCGCCACTGGAAGACAAGGCGCGGGTGTCGCAAGATAGCATCACCGATGCGGTGCGCAGCCTGATCGGCTACGCGCCGGCATCCTGATCCGGTGGCGCAAAGACGCCCCGGTATCTATAGTCACGACGCCAAACACCAAGACTGAACAAGAAACGGGAGGAATAACCATGAAGTTCGTGAAATCCATCGTTGCGGCCGCCGCTGCAGTCGCCGTGCTGGGAGCGATCCCCGCGGTGGCGCAGACCTACAAGGACGAATACCGCGTCTCGACCGTCGTCCCCGCGCCGTTCCCCTGGGGTATCGCAGCCGAGCGCTGGGCGGAACTCGTCGGAGAGCGCACGGATGGCCGCATCAAGATGCAGATCTATCCCGGCGCGCAGCTGGTGCAGGGCGAGCAGACCCGCGAATTCACCGCGATGCGTCGCGGCGTGATCGACATGGCGGTCGGCTCCACCATCAACTGGTCGCCGCAGATCGCCGAGCTCAACATCTTCTCGATGCCCTTCCTGATGCCCGACTACGCAGCAATCGACGCCCTGACCAAGGGTCCCGTCGGCGAACGCGTCTTCGAGCTGATCCAGGAGAACGGCGTCGTGCCGCTGGCCTGGGCCGAGAACGGCTTTCGCGAGGTGACCAACTCCCAGCGCGCCATCCGCACCCCCGGCGACATGCAGGGCCTGAAGATGCGTGTCGTCGGTTCGCCGATCTTCAACGATATCTTCACCGCGCTCGGCGCAAACCCGACCCAGATGAGCTGGGCCGATGCGCAGCCCGCACTGACCACGGGTGCTGTCGACGGGCAGGAAAACCCGCTGACGATCTACTCCGTGCTGAAGATGAACGAACTCGGCCAGGACAACGTCACCCTCTGGCGCTATGCGGCCGATCCGCTGATCTTCGCCGTCAACCAGGAGATTTGGGACAGCTTCACCGAGGAAGACCAGCAGATCGTCCGTGAAGCAGCGGTCGAGGCAGGCGCATATGGCGTCGAGGTCGCCCGCAAGGGTGTGACCGACGACGACCAGAGCCTGATCGAGGAAATCCGCGGCCTTGGCGTCGACGTCATCAGCCTGAGCGACGAAGAGCGCGAGGCCTTCGTCGAAGCCACGCGCCCGGTCTACGATGCATGGCGTGACCGCATCGGTGCCGATTTCGTCGGCATGGCCGAAGAGTCGATCGCCAACCGCTGATCGCACAAAGCCGCGCCTCGGTCGACCGGGGCGCGGCCATCCCATTCCCGAAGGACTGTTTCCGCGATGAGCGAAGAGAACGGACGCGCGCCGCCACCATCCGCGCCCGCACCGCAGCCACCGCCCGAACCCGGCAATCTGGATACCGGCGTGGACCACGTCGTGGTGCCGGTGCGGATCGAGGAAGCGCTGGGTGCCGCCGCGATGGGGCTGATCTGCCTGATCTCGTTCGGCAACGTCGTCGTGCGCTACGCCACGAACTACTCCTTCGCCTTCACCGAGGAATTCTCCGTCTTCCTGCTCGTATTCATGACTTTCGTCGGCGCATCCGCCGCCTTCGCCTCGAACGAGCATATCCGCATCACGTTCTTCCTCGAGCGCATGCCGCCGGCGCTGCGCCTCGTCTGCGAAATCGTCACGCTGCTCGCCACGACGCTGATGTTCTCGCTGATCGTCTATTACGGGGCGCAGGTCACCTTCGACGAATGGTACTGGGGCGAGACCTCGCCCGGTCTCGGCTATCCGGCCTGGGCCTACACCATCTGGCTGCCGCTGCTCTGCGTTGCCATCCTCCTGCGGGTCTTCGGTCGAGCCTTCGCCCGCTTCCGCCGCCGCCCACCCACGCCGCGGGGAAGCTGAGCCATGCTCGACGCCAATCTCGCGCTCCTCATGACCTTCGTCGTCCTGATGCTGATCGGGACCCCCATCGCCGTCGCACTCGGGATCGGCGGGGTGGTCGGCATCCTGATCGGGCTCGACGTGGTCGCGCTCGGGACCGTGGGCACCAACACCTACAATGCGGTGGCCAAATACCCGCTGATCGCGATCCCGCTCTTCATCCTGACCGGCATGATGTTCGAGCGCTCCGGCGTCGCGGCGCGGCTCGTGGGCTTCGCGCAGGCCTGCATCGGACCGCGCAAGGGCGGGCTCGCGCTCGTCGCGATCCTCGTCTGCCTGATCATGGGCGGCATGTCGGGCTCCGGCCCGGCGGATGCGGCGGCTGTTGCGACGGTGATGCTCCCCTCGATGATGAAGGCGGGCTATCCCAAACCCTTCTCGGCGAGCGTCATCGCGGCGTCCGCCTCCACGGCGATCCTGATCCCGCCCTCGATCGCGCTCATCATCTATTCCGTGCTGGTGCCCGGTACGGATCTGCGGGCGCTGTTTGCCGCCGGCATGATCCCCGGCCTGCTCGTCGGCCTCTCAATCGCCATCCCCACCCTCATCCTCAGCCGCAAGCACGGTTTCGGGGCGGGGGAGGGGAATGTGCGCCCGCCGTTCTGGCCGAGCCTCTGGCAGGCGATCCCCGGCCTGATGGCTCCGGTGATCATCCTCGGCGGTCTGCGCAGCGGCTTGTTCACGCCGACGGAAACGGCGGTCGTCGCCGTGTTCTACGGGCTCCTCGTCGGCACGGTCCTCTACCGCACCATGGGGTGGCGGGACATCTACCAGGTGCTCGTCGAGAGCGCGAAGATCTCCGGCGTGCTCATGCTGATCATCTCGCTCGCGGGGCTCTTTGCCTGGGCCGGCTCGACCATGGGAGCGTTCCGGGCGACCGCCGAGCTGATCCTCTCGATCAGCGATAACCAGTGGATCATCCTTCTCCTGCTGATGGTCGTGCTGCTGCTCGCCGGCATGGTGCTCGACGGGATCTCGATCTACCTGATCACGCTGCCGCTTCTCGTGCCCATCGTCCAGGCCTTCGGCTGGTCCTATGTCTGGTTCGGGGTCGTCATGGCGATCAACGTGGCGATGGGGCAGTTCACGCCGCCCGTTGCGGTCAATCTCATGGTGACGGCGAAGATCGCCGGCATTCCCATGGAAAGCACCTTCCGTTGGGTCGGCTGGCTGCTGCTCTCGATGGGGACGGCGCTGGCGCTCGTCATCATCTTCCCCGAAATCGCGCTCTGGCTACCAAGAGTGCTCGGCTATCGAATCACATAAGAAAAGACAGGGAGCGACCATGAGCGACGCGGAACGCGCAAACGAGATGACCGGCGGCGAGGCCCTCGCTCGCATGCTCCAGGCGCACGGGGCCGGCCCGATGTACGGCATGGGCGGCTTCCAGCTGCTCCCGTTCTACGACGCCGTGCGGCGGCTGGGGCTCCGGCACGCGCTGATCAACGACGAGCGCTGCGGTGTCTTCGCAGCGGATGCCTATGCCAAGGTCAGCGGGCGGGTGGGGCTCGTCGATGCTACGCTCGGGCCGGGGGCGACGAACCTCGTGACCGGCCTCGTCGAGGCGCTGAACGCCGGCAGCCCCATCGTCGCGATCGTGGGCGATTCGCACCGCGCCCATTCCTGGAAGAACATGACGCAGGAGACCAACCAGTCCGAGATCCTGCGCCCGGCCTGCAAGGCGCTCATGCGCATCGAGCGCACCGAGCGCATCCCGGAATTCGTGCGCCGGGCCTTCATGGTGGCGACGACGGGCCGACCGGGGCCGGTGGTGCTGGTCGTGCCGGAAGACGTTTGCCACGATCTCTATCCCTTCGACGCGGAAGAGTTCATCGCGGACGAGCGCTATCAGGCAGCCCCCGCCCTGCGCTCGCGCCCCGATGCTACGGATGTGGCGCGGGCAGCCGAATTGCTCGCCAAGGCCGAGCGCCCGATCATCCTCGCAGGCGGGGGCGTGCATATCTCGCAGGCCGCGCAGGCGCTGCAGGATTTCGCCGAGCACGCGCATATCCCCGTCGCCCACACGATGAGCGGCAAGGGCGCCATCGCCTGCACGCATCCGCTCTCGGCGGGGCTGTTCGGGCGCTACGACCGGATCGCCAACGAACTGATCGAACAGAGCGACTGCATCCTCGTCGTCGGCTGCAAGCTCGGCGAGATCGCGACGAAGCGCTACACCGTGCCCTCGCCCGGCAAGACGCTGATCCACCTCGATTGCGTGGCAGAAGAAATCGGCCGCACCTACGCCCCGACGATTCCGCTCTGGGGCGACGCCATGGCCGGCATCGCCGATCTCGGCGCGGCCATCGCAGATCACGACGAGCCGCCGGCGGGGCGGGTCACCTGGTGCGACCACATCATCAAGCGCATGGGCGAATGGCGCGAAATGGCCCGCGAGCGGCTCGAGAGCGAGGAGACCCCCGTCTCCATGGGGCGGCTTATGGGCGAGCTGAACAAGGTCCTGCCCGACGACGCGATCCTCATCGCCGATGGCGGGTTCGCCGCGCATTGGAGCGGATTGCTCTACGATTCCAAGCGCCCCGGACGCGGCTTCGTCCCCGATCGGGGCTTTGCCTCCATCGGCTACGGCCTGCCCGGCGCGATCGGGGCGACGCTCGCTGCGCCCGATCGTCCGGTCTTCGCGCTGACGGGCGATGGCGGCTTCAACATGGTGCTCGGCGAGCTCGAGACCGCGCGCCGGCTGGGGCTCGCCTTTACCATCATCGTCGTCAACAATGCGGCCTCTGGATATGTGAAGGCGTTGCAGCATCTGATGTACGGGGAGGGGGCTTACCAGTCGAGCGATCTCGCCGAGACGAACTACGCCGAGGTCGCGGAGGCGCTGGGCTGTCGCGGCATTCGCGTCGAGGAGCCGAGCCAGCTCGAGGGCGCGCTGCGGCAGGCGCTGGAGGAACACGGGCGCCCGACGATCCTCGACGTCGTCGTCACCCGCGACCCGGCCAAGATGCTGCCTGCCGCCGATAACCGCGCCGTGAAGGTCAAGAAGGGAGATCGCGTTGCCTGAGGCACCCCCACCCATCCTCGCCGACAGCGTCACCCGGCTCGGGCCCGACGCCGTGGGCGCGGTCGTGGTGACGGGTTCGCATGGGGGCGTCTATGCGGCGTATCTTGCGTGCAAGGCGGGTTGCCGGGCGGCGATCTTCAACGATGCCGGGATCGGGCTCGACGATGCAGGCGTCGGCGGTCTCGCCTGGCTCGACTCGCACGAAATGGCTGCTGCCGCGATCGATTATCGCAGCGCCGACATCGGCAACGCCGACATGATGCTACGACATGGCATCGTCTCCCGCGTCAACGCGCGGGCGAGTTCGCTTGGCCTGCACCGCGGGATGCTGTGCGCAGACGCCGTCCGGATGCTGGCGACTGCCGAAATCCCGCAGGGGGATATCGCGCCGGTGGCGGAATCCCGCCGTGTTCTGACGCCGGAGGGCGCGAAGCGACGCCTGGTGCTGATCGATTCCGCGGCCCTCGTCAGCGAGGAGGATGCGGGGCAGGTCGTCGTCACCGGATCGCATGGGGCGCTGTTCGGGGCCGACCCGATGAACGCGCTGAAGGTCGATGCGGCGCTGGCGCTCTTCAACGATGCGGGCGGGGGCGTGGGTACGACGCGGCTGCCCGCGCTTCAGCGCCGCGGCGTCGCGGCGGCCACGGTCGCCGCTGATTCGGCGCGGATCGGAGATGCACATTCAACCTGGCAGGACGGCGTGATTTCCACCTGCAACGCAGCGGCAAAGGCGATGGGCGCGAAACCCGGCATGAGCGCTCGCGATTTCGTGACGCATGTGCTGCGCAGCTTTAATTAGCAGGACTTAAGCATCCTGCGCGGCCGGAAGCCTTGTACGGGCAGGCCGGGAGATGCTTAACGCACTCATGCGTAAAGGCTTTCTCGTGACCTTCCTGTGGCTTCCGGCTGCAGGAGCCGCACTTTGTGGCTTTTGTCGGGAACAATATGGCCGCTTTCCGTGTTGCTCTTATGCAACAAAGCTGCTGATCACGATCTATTCAGAAGCGTCGGCACAACTTCGTCACTATTGAATTCAGTATGCGCCTCACGTAATCCCGATAGGAAAAAGAGCTGAATATGAGTACTGATAGATTGACCTCGCTGTCGCGTCGAGCCTTCGTGCTGGGCCTGCCGCTGACCTTGGGTGCGTGCGTTTCGACCGTTCGAGGCAACAACGCCGCCGTGCCCGCAGCAGCCCCGGTTCGTTTTGTCGATCCACGCTACGTCGCAATGTACGCCTCGCTCCCGGATGAGAGGTTCCCCGTTCCAGCGATCGATCTCACGGATGTCGATCCTCGCTTCCTGCGGCAGCAGGTTGCGTTCCGCGGCAACGAGCGTGTAGGCGAGATAGTCGTGAATCCCTCCACGCGTTTCCTCTTCCTAGTCCAGGAGAATGGCCGCGCCATGCGCTACGGCTGCGGCGTCGGCCAGGCCGGGTTCGATTTCCAGGGCAGCGCCACGATCGCGCGCAAGGCCGAATGGCCGAGCTGGACGCCGACCGCCAACATGATCCGCCGCGACCCGGAGCGCAACGCCCCCTATGCCGGCGGCATGCCCGGTGGCTTGGAGAATCCGCTGGGAGCCCGCGCGCTCTACCTTTATCAGAACGGCCGCGACACGCTCTACCGCATCCACGGCACCAACGAGCCCTGGAGCATCGGTCGCTCGGTCTCCAGCGGCTGTATCCGCCTGTTCAATCAGGACATCATCGACCTGCATCGCAGGGTGCCGACGGGAACGCGCGTGACCGTTCTGCCAGCGGGATCGCCCGATCGGACGATCGAAGCGTTTTCCTGAGTTTGTAACGAGAGACCGCCGCAAGCGCGATGCTTGCGGCGGGGG
>Ga0208490_100645_pt1 | contig 19060 bp, 17 predicted proteins | sample SubbioAug_CSWold_FD_184818 | JGI IMG/M metagenome (GOLD analysis project Ga0208490, IMG submission 184818) | Serpentinite rock and fluid subsurface biosphere microbial communities from McLaughlin Reserve, California, USA - CR11Aug_CSWold (SPAdes) | ecosystem: Environmental > Terrestrial > Deep...
GCGGAAGAGCGTCGCCGCCTCTTCGGCGTCGATTGCGCGAGAGGCGGGCGGATCAGCGTCCGACGAGCCGCCTGTCGGCTCAGTCGTCACGCGCAACCGGCGCGGCGCTGCTCGCGCTCGACGCTGTCGCGCAGCCCGACGGCGGCCTGCGGGTACTGGCGCGGAATCTCGGCCAGCGTGGCGCAGGCCTGTTCGCGCGCACCCAGCTCCGCCAGGGCTCCGCCGAGCTTGAGCAGCGAATCGGGAGCCTTGCGGGAGGAGGGGTGCTCCGTCGAAACCTTCAGGAACTGCTCGGCCGCCTCGCGGTGCCGCCCGCGTTGCGCATAGGTCTCGCCCAGCCAGTAGGTTGCATCGGGGACGAGTTCGTTGCGCGGATGCGACTGGAGAAACTGGCGAAAACCCATTTCCGCGCGCTCGTACTGCGCCTGCAGGAGGTAGGCGTAGGCGGTGTCGTAGACGATGCGCGGATCGGCGTCGCCGGTGGCCGCGATGCTAGGGCCGGCGCGCTCCAGGCCCGGCGGGACTTCGAATCGCGGCAGCGCGAGGTTGAGCGGCCCACCCTCGGCGGGAGTGCGCGCCTCTTCCTCGATGATCGATCCTATCGTCGGGGTGGAGCCGAGGCCGGTATCGGAGCGGGGGCTCGACGGCGTCGTCGAGCCCAGCGGCTGCGGTGCGCCTGGCGCGGTCGGATCGCGCGCGGGATCAAAGGCGTCCCCGCGGCTCAGGCCCGGGCTGATCTGCAACGGGGCTGCGGGAGCTGCCTGGAGCGGGGCGGCCGGCGTCTCCGGTCGCTGCTCGGTGCGCTGCTCGGGCCGCTCGCGCGGCGGAGCGGATCCACCGGCTCCGCTCTCCTCGAAGCGATAATCGACATCCTCCTGGAAGCGCTGGAGCTGGTCGCGCAGCTGGCGATTGGCATGCTGCAGCTCCTCCACGTCGCCGGAGAGCTGCCGCACGAGCCCCTCCAGGCGGTTCAGCCGCACCACGATCTCCGAGGCGTCCTGCGCCGGGGCCGGGGTCGGCGCGAGCGTGGCGAAGGCGGCGATGAAGGCCGCAATCATGAAAGCGCGCGTGATGAAGCCGATGAAAGGCGCTGTCGGCATAATCTTCATGGTCACCGTCTGTGTGCGTGTCGCGGACGGGATAACACATATGCTGATCGGCGGCCAAATTAAGGCCGCGGCGACGGCTTCCGGCTGGGAGATGGTTTCCGCGCATCATCCTTTGATTGCTTATCATGATCGATGCACGCTAAGCTCTGCCTGACGTCGCGGCGGCAGCTCGACTCAACGGAGATTGCGATGAGCAAGGAAGAGCTGGCGCGTCAGATCACGTCCAGAGCGAGTGCGTCCTACGAGAAGACGGGACACCCGTATCTGTTGAGCCGAATTCCCACCGACCTCGCCGCAGACGGCCTCCGATACAAGGAAATCGTCGGAGCGCAGACGCTGAAGAGCTTCGTCGAAGGATTGAGTGGCCTCAGGATCGTCGTTCATCCGACCCAGAAGGCGAAGATCGGGGTCATACCGGCAGGCGCGGCGTTTTCCTACGAGGCGGACGGCGAAGCAGCAGTTGCAGCGGGCCCGCCCGCCCCGGTCCGGAAGAGGCGGACACCGCCGCCCGATGCATTGACGAGCCTGCTTCAGGCGCTGGCGCACCTCGAGCCCGAGGAGCTCGACACTGTCCACATCCCGGTCCGCGTCATGATCAGGCTTGCCGGAATCAGATGAAGCTCAGGGTGTTGGTACTCAGTGGGTGCAGGGACCTGTGCGACTTCGCGGGCCGGAAAAAGCTGGGGCTGATCCCGGAAGACATTCGCAATCGCGCCTATTTCAATGGCAGGAACGTCGATCTGCAGGCCATGCACCTTCGGGATTCCGGCGATGCGGCGGCTGTCGAGAGCGTCGTGCACGAACTGGTCGAAAGTCTGGACGGGATACTGATCCTCTGCGAAACGCGCCTCGTCGAGAGCGTAGGCCATCTCGCCGCCTCCTGCTTCTTCTGCTGCTTCGATGAAATCGATTCTCCCGGCCAGTTCGGAAATCTGCTCGGGCGCGCGCTGTCACGCAGCATGAAGAATTTCGAGGCCTTTTCCCGGCGCTTCGACGATCACAAGTTCCAGAAGATCTTCATCCTCCCGTCCAGCAACTTCTCCTGCCCGGAATTCAGGGATCTCAAGCAAAGCTTCAGCGCCGGAGCAATCGGGGTGGGATTTCCGGAGCGTTTGGAAGAAGCGCTCAAGGCGATGCGGAAGCGCCAGAGGCCGAAGATCCAGCGCTCCGAGGCCAGTGTCTACTTCGTTGATGACCGCGATCTCTTCTTCGATTACGGAAAGGAGCGGCATGCGCGCTTTTCGACAGGCGTTCCGCACGGCCTGTTATGCGCGATCAACGGCCACTTTCGCTTCGGCAGGCGCTTCGATACGCTGCGGCATTTCAACGTCAGTCGGGAGGGGAAGGCCCTGACCCACGCCTTCACAGATTGTCACGGCGGGTTGCATGCCGTCGTCGACAAGACCCATGCGAACGTCTTCCCCAACGACTTCGTCGCATAGGGACAGGGCTCCGGCAAAAGGCATGAAACGGTATGGGGGGCGCGCTTTCGAAGAGCTGCCCCCCATCGTACTGCGTTGCCTGAGCGCCGCTTTTCACCTCTGCAGTTGACCAGATCGCGGCATATGCCGTTGCTCCGATCGCCCGTCAGTCTCTCCGGCGCGGGGTACCTGAACGTAGGCTACACCCCGACGCATGAAAGCGCGCTAGACAAAGTAGCATCAGGCTACCTCTCCATGTGCTCCCGGTCAAGCGAATCCGCAGTTCGCTTCACAGGATCGCGCAATCGTCAAGCCCTGTTCCCGAGCATTGCCGGATCAGGATCCGGCCGCCCCGTCCAGCAGCGTTACGCCACGGCGGTTCTGCGACTGGCAGGAGATGTCGTTGCACAAAGCCACCGGACGCTCCTTGCCGTAGGACACGACGCGCATGCGGTTTGCGCCGATGCCGCGGGTGGCGAGGTAATCGCGCACGGCCTGGGCGCGGCGGGCGCCGAGGGAGAAGTTGTACTCGCGGGTGCCGCGCTCGTCGGCGTGACCTTCGATCAGGAAGGTATAGCGCGGATAGCGCTGCAGCCACTGGGCCTGCTGGTTGAGCGTGGCGATCGCGGTCGGGGTGAGATCCGACGAATCCGTCTCGAAGAAGACGCGATCGCCGACATTGACCGAGAAATCCTGCGTCGAGCCGGGGGTCGAAGCGCCGGCGCCGCCTGCGCCGCCCATGCCGCCCATGCCGCCGGCGCCGCCCGCCAGGTCTTCCGTGCCGCGGGCACAGGCGGCAAGCGTCAGGCCGAAGGCCAGGACAGCGGCCAGCCTCAGACCGCGCGAGAATGAAAGCCGCGAGAATGATAGCGATGAGAACATGACCGGAATACTCCTTCACACGGGTCTCATGGAATCCTCTTTGGATCTCCGACCGTGTGATTGATTGCTAGCGCGAAGGGGTTAATCGAAGATTTCGTCAACCTTGACGAAAACTTGCCGATGATCACGAGAATGCGAGTGAGCTCGTAAAGATTCGGTCAGGGTTAATCCTTCGTGAATGCGGCGAGACGGGGGCGCGGTTGCTTCGTCGGCAGCAAATCATTGCCCACGTTCTCGTGAGCGTGGCCGTTTTCGCCATTCCCGCCGAGTTCCCCGAGAATCGGGCAGTCGGGGCGCTCGTCGCCGGCGCAACAATCGGAGAGGTGGCGCAGCGTTCCCACGATCTCCTGCATATGAGCGATTCGCGCCTCCAATTCGGCCACGTGCTTCTGCGCGATCTCCTTCACCTCCCGGCTCGGGCGGCTCCGGTCGCGCCAGAGCGCCAGCAGGCGGCGGATCTCGTCGATGGAGAAGCCGAGATCGCGCGAGCGGCGGATGAAGGTGAGGTCGTGCACGTCGCGCGGATCGAAATCGCGGTAGCTGTTGTCGGCCCGCATCGCCTCGGCGAGCAGCCCGATGCTCTCGTAGTAGCGGATCATCTTCGCGCTGACCCCAGAGCGCCGGGATGCTTCGCCGATCTTCACTTGTGACCCCCTTCGGGCTTCCAGCGCCGCAGCAGCAGCGCGTTCGTGACGACGCTGACGCTGGAGAACGCCATGGCAGCGCCGGCTATGATCGGGTTCAGCAAGCCAAACGCCGCAAGCGGGATGCCACCCGTGTTGTAGACGAAGGCCCAGAACAGGTTCTGCTTGATCTTGCTCTGCGTGCGCCGGGCGATATCGAGCGCATCCGCCACCGCGAGTGGATCAGAGCGCATGAGCGTCACGCCGGCCGCCTCCATGGCGACATCGGTGCCCGAGCCCATGGCGATGCCGAGATCGGCAGCCGCCAGCGCCGGCGCGTCGTTGATCCCGTCGCCGACCATGGCGATCATGCCGAACTGCTCGCGCAACTCACTCACGATCCGCGCCTTGTCCTCGGGGGCGACCTCGGCGCGCACGTCCTCGATCCCGATCTCGCGGGCGATGGCGCGCGCGGCGGCCTCGTTGTCGCCGGTGACCATGACGGAATGGATGCCGATGGATTTAAGCTTGGCGACGGCGGCCTTCGCGCTCTCGCGGGGCTGGTCGGCGAAGCTCATCAGGCCGACGAGGCGCGGCGGCGCTGCGATTTCCGCCACATAGGACACCGAGCGGCCCTTCTCGCTCTCGCTCTTCGCCGTCTGCGCCACGTCGTCCAGCGCGATCCCGAGATCACGCATGTGCCGCGCGCTGCCGATGGCGAAGCGACGCCCGTCGACCTGGCCCTCGAGCCCACGCCCCGGCACCGCCTTCACCGCGCTCGCCTCCGAAAGCGTCAGCCCCCGCGCCTGCGCCGCCTCGATGACGGCATGCGCCAGCGGATGCTCGCTCGACGATTGGAGAGCGGCCGCGATGGCGAGAATCTCGGTTTCGTCCGCGTCGATGCTCGCGAAATGCGCCAGCGCCGGCTTGCCCTGCGTCAGCGTCCCGGTCTTGTCGAAGGCGACGGCGCGGATGGAGTTGGCGCGCTCCAGCATTTCCGCGTCCTTGATCAGGATGCCGCCGCCGGCCGCAGCCCCCGTTCCCGCCATGATCGCGGTGGGCGTGGCGAGGCCGAGCGCGCAGGGGCAGGCGATGACGAGGACGGTGACGGCGGTGATCACGGCGTTCTCGATATCGCCGTTCAGCCCCCACCAGGCGAAGAAGGTGATGATCGCGATGACGACGACGATCGGCACGAAGATCGCCGCGACGCGATCGACGAGCTTCTGGATCGGGGCTTTCGAGGCCTGCGCGCCCTCCACCAGCCGCACGATCCGCGCGAGCGTCGTATCGGCCCCCACCGCGATCGCCTCAAGCGAGAGCACGCCCGAGCCGTTGATCGAGCCGCCGATGACCTTGTCGCCGGGCTCCCGGTGCACGGGGAGGCTCTCGCCGGTCATCATGGATTCGTCGAGCTCGCTCTCGCCCTCGCTGATGCGCCCATCCACGGGCACGCGCTCGCCAGGCCGCACGATCACCACATCGCCCAGGCGGACCTGCGCGGTGGGAACGGTGATCTCCTCGCCGTCACGCCGGAGCCGCGCAGTATCGGGCCGCAGCGCCACGAGTGCGCGCACGGCATCCGCCGTCTTGCGCTTGGCGCGGGCCTCCAGATACTTGCCGAGAAGCACCAGCGTGATGATGACGGCGGAGGCCTCGAAATAATAATCCGGCTCGTGATGCGCGCCGACCGACGTCAGCAGCATGTAGAGCGAGAGGAAGTAGGCCGCACTCGTGCCCATGGCGACGAGGAGATCCATGTTGCCGGTGCCCGCGCGCAAGGCCTTCCAGCCCGCCACATAGAACCGCGCCCCGAGCCAGAACTGGATGGGCGTCGCGAGCGCAAGTTGAATCCAGCCCGGCGGCATGGCGTGATAGCCGAACGGCATGCCGAGCATGGGGATGACGAGGGGCAGGGTGAGGATCACGCCGATCGTCACATGCAGCCGCTCGCGGGAATCGCTGGCGGCGACGGCCTGCGCCTGCGCCGCTTCGCCGCCCTCGTCGTCGAGGGTGCGGGCGTCGTATCCGGCGTCCGATACGGCGCGAACCGCCTTGTCGATGGCCGCTTCGTCGATGATCGTGATGCGGGCGCGCTCGGTGGCGAGGTTCACCGCAGCCGCCGTTACGCCGGGCACCGCCATGAGCGCCTTCTCGACGCGCGAGACGCAGGAGGCGCAGGTCATGCCGGTGACGCTGATATCGACCTCGCGCCTGCGCGCCTCGAAGCCGACTTCCTCGACGGCTCGCACGAGATCGTCGCCCGAGACGCGCGCCGGGTCATAGGCGATCTCCGCCTTCTCCGTCCCCAGATTGACGGCCACCCGCGCGACGCCGGGAACCCCCTCGAGCCCCTTCTCGACCCGTCGCACACAGGAGGCGCAGGTCATCCCCTCGATCCCGAGCGAGACGGTTTGCAGCTTATTCTCAGCGGCGACCTGCAAGTTCTGCGCAACGACATTCATGCTCACCTCCCGGCGACGCGCCCGGAGCGCGTCCACACCTCATATGGTGATGAAGCAGATAAAGTCTCCCATGATTGGAAGGTCAAGGGAAGTTTTATGGGGGAGGGGAGCCGCATTGCACCCGGCAGCCTGCGGCGGCGGGCCTTCTGCGGGTAGCCGCGATCGGTATAAACCGCCCGCTTGTCCCAGCTGATCAGGGCATCCGCGACCTCGTTGTCGGACACGGGCGTTTTGCGTGAAGAGCGCGTTGCGCAACAGACCTGAGGGGAGCGATCACGTGGAGCCGCGGTTGCCAATGACTTGATGACACCGAGGGGTGCGGTTGGGGTGCCGCAGTTTCCGCAACGCAGCCCGCCCGAAGCCTCATCAACCGCTGGCGGCAAGCCGCATCGGGGTCGTCGCGGTTCCCTTGTTCGCCACGTAGAGGCCCCGGTGATCGGGGTGCGGCTGCAGCGCGTCGGTGAGACCGATCACGGTTTCGGCGGCTCCGAGCAGCATCACGCCATCGGGGGCGAGGGCGTTCGAGAGGCGGCGGAGCACGTCGGTCTTGGTCGGCTGGTCGAAGTAGATCAGGACGTTGCGGCAGTAGATGACGTCGAACTGGCCGAGCGAACCGAAATCCTTGATGAGGTTGAGCTGTTTCCAGCTCACCATCGACTTGATCTGCTGCGAAATGTGCCAGGTCTCGCCCTGCTGCTTGAAATACTTCAGCAGCATCTGTATCGGCAGCCCGCGCTGCACCTCGAATTGCGAGTAGATTCCGGCCTTCGCCTTGTCGAGCACCTCGTTGGCGATGTCGGTGGCGACGATCTCGATCTGCCAGCCGGCGAGCTTCGCCTTCGCCTCGTCGAGGATCATCGCGAGCGAATAGGGCTCCTGCCCCGTGGAGGCGGCCGCGCACCAGATCCGCAGCTTGCGCCGCGAGGCCCGCTCCGTCAGCATCCTGGGGAGGATCGTGTCCTTGAACAGATCGAACGGCGTGCGATCGCGGAAGAAGAAGGTCTCGTTCGTCGTCATCGCCTCGACGACGGCTGTTTCGAGCGCGATGTCGCGCCCGGTTCGCAGCTTGGTCGCGAGATCGCCGATCGAGGCGATGTTGAACTTGCGGATGACCGGCCCGAGCCTGCTGTCCACGAGGTATCGCTTCTCCGGAGAGAGCGAAAGACCGGAGCGCTCCTTCAGGAAGACGCGGAGAAATTCAAATCCGGCGTCCATCATGCCGCGCTCCCGTTCAAAAATTTCTTCACCGCCGGGGCCACTGCCGTCAGCGGAAGTATCTCGTGCGCCAAACCGGCCTTGGCGATGGATCCGGGCATGCCCCAGACCGTACTCGTCGCTTCATCCTGAACCAGGATCACGCCGCCCGCCTCGCCGATCGCCCTTGCGCCGTGCGTGCCGTCCGAACCCATGCCGGTGAGGACGACGGCGAGCGTCGAGGCGCCGAACAGCGACGCGGTATCGTGGAAGAGCACGTCGACCGCCGGCTTGCAGAAGTTCACCGGCGGCCCGTCGTCCAGCCGGATCGCGATGCCGCCGCCCTTGTCGCGGCGCAGGCCCATATGCTTGCCGCCCGGCGCGACGTAAATGCGGCCCGCCTGCAGGATATCGCCGTCGCAGCCTTCGGCCGCCTGCAGGCCGGTTTGTGTGGCGAGATGCTCGGCGAAGACGGCGGTGAAGATCGGGGGCATGTGCTGGACGATGCAGATCGGCACGGATTTCAGCGCGGGGCCGACGGAACTGAGGAAATCGCCGACAGCCCGCGGCCCCCCGGTCGAGGCTCCAACGACGAGCACGCGCTTGGCGATGTTCGCCGGGCGGGCGCGCAGAAGGGCGGGCGCGGCGGGGGGCGCGATGGGGGTTCGCGCGGCGGTCGCAGCCAGCGGCGCGCGAAGGCCGCGCGCTTGCGGGTCGTTCGTAGCGGGAACCCGGCGCGCGGGCTCGGCGGCAGACGGGCGGTGCCGGGCGGAGAGCACCTTCACCTTGACCATCAGATCCTGCCGGAAGGTCAGCGAGGTCGAGACCCCGCGGTGGCTTTCGGGCTTGGCGAGATAATCGACGGCGCCAAGCGAGAGGCACTTGAGCGAGATGTGGGCGTTTCGCTGCGTCAGGGTCGAAATCACGATGACGGAGACGCGCGGGCATTTCGCGAGAAGCAGCGGCAGTGCCGTGATCCCGTCCATCTCGGGCATTTCGATGTCGAGGAGGACGATGTCCGGGCGGGCGCGCTCGATCTGCTCCACGGCGATCCGGCCGTTCGAGGCCGTCGCGACGACGGCGTAGCCCGCCTCTTCGAGCCATCGAGAGGTCAGCCCGCGAATGACGACGCTGTCGTCCACCACCATCACGCGCGTAGGCGAGGCCGTCGTCGTCGATCCGGTGCTGGCGGCAAGAGCGGTGGTCATGCGATACCCGAAGGCTGTGGCGCGCCTCGATGCGGGCGACGCCGGAACAGAAGAGCGAGATCGCCGGCGGGGATGTCCCCGGCGCGGCAGGTGCGCCTCGCAGGCGCGGGCATCAGACGAGCCCGACCTCCTGCATCTTTGCGGTCATGATTTCCTTGTCGAAGGGCTTCATGATGTATTCGTCCGCGCCTGCGCGGATGGCGCGGGCGATATTGGCGACGTCGTTCTCGGTCGTGCAGAACACCACCTTCGGCTCATCGCCGTTGGGCAGGTTGCGCAGGGCCTTGAGGAAATCGTAGCCGTCCATCACGGGCATGTTCCAGTCGAGGAGAACCGCATCCGGCATCTCCTCCTGGCAGCGCATGAGGGCCTGCTCTCCGTCCTCGGCCTCGGAAATCCGGAACGAGAGCCCCTCCAGGATGCGGCGGGCGACCTTCCGGATGACGGCGGAATCGTCGACGATGAGACAATGTTTCATGGTGCGCCTTCCAGGTGTCAGGCCGCGCGGGCGTCGACGTCGAACGACAGGACCGCATCGACGTCTAGGATGATCAGGAGCTTGTCTTCGAGCCGGTGAACGCCGCGCGAGAGCTTGACCCAGGCCTGATCCATGTGGACCGGGCTCGGCTCGTGGGTATCGGCGGAGAGCTTCATGACTTCGCCTACGGCATCGACGAGCAGACCGTAGGATTCACCCTGCCGCTCGAGGCCGACGGCCATTTCCTGGCCGCCCTCCTGGCGGTCGGGCAGGCCGAGGCGACGGCGCAGGCACATCGCAGTGACGACGCGGCCGCGCAGGTTGAGCAGGCCGATGATCTCGCGGGGAGCCAGCGGCACCGTCGTCACCGAACTGGCGATGAAGACGTCGTGCACCCGGTCGATGGGCAGGCCGAACATCTGCTCGCCCACCGTCACGGTGACGAACTCCTCGTAGGCCTGGACGGCGCGGCCGTCGCGGCCGGCATCATTGACATTGGCGGCGATCATGCGGCTTCTCCGAGCTCGGCTTGGGTTTCGGCGAGCGCTGCGACGAGCCCGCTCCGGTCGAACTTCGCAACGAACTCGGCGATGTCGAGCTTGCGCGCCTGTTCGAGCGCTTCAGGGGTGAGACCGGACGACAGGGCGATGACGGGCAGCCGTGCGAACCGCGCCTGCGCCCGGATCGCCTGGATCAGCTCGAAGCCGTTGCGGCCCGGCATCTCGACATCGGCCACCACCGCGTGGATGCGGCGATCGGCGCTCAGGATGCCGAGCGCCTCCTCAGTGTGGGACGCGGTGACGACCCGGTAGCCCGCTGCCTTCAGAACCGGCGTCAGCATCTCGCGGAAGAAGGTGGAGTCGTCGACGAGCAGCACCGTGCGGTTGTTCTGCTTGCCCTTGACGGTCTTGCTGGTCATCCAGTCGTCGTGGGCAAGCGGCAGGTAATGCACGATGTTGACGATTTCCGTGGCACGACCGCGCACCACCGCCGAGCCGACGAGATCGGAGCGGTCCGCTACGAGCTCCACGTCGAGGACGTCGTCGATGATGTCGACGATCTCGTCCACCACGAGGCCCATCGCCCGATCCCCGTCCGAGAAGACGACGAGCGCCTGGGGGCCCTCGCTCTTGATGACGATGCCGGGATCGGCCGGGACGAGCGGCATGAGCTTTCCGCGATACTGGATGAGCGGCCTGCCGCCGACCCATTCGATCTTGGATGCATCGATTTCCTCGAGGCGCGTGACCAGCGACAGCGGCACTGCCTTGAGCGTTTCGCCACCGCCGCGGAAGACGAGCAGCGTCACGGTTTCGTTGTCGATGATCTCCTCGACCTCGGTCGCGCTCTCGCCGCCGAACTGGCTGTCGCCCGAGCCGGTGCCGACCATCTTGGCGACGCCGTTGGGATCGATGATCAGGACGACCGCGCCGTCACCGAGGATGGTGTTGCCCGAGAAGAGGGGGATGTGGCGCAGCTTGGTGGACATCGGCTTGACGACGATTTCCTCCGTGTGGAAGACGCCATCGACCAGGATGCCGAAGCGCTGGCGACCGACCTGCGAGACCACGACGAAGCCTTCGTCGCCGGCATTCGCCTCCGCGCCGTCGAGCCCCAGAACCTTCGAGATCGGCACGATCGGCAGCAGCCGGTCGCGAAGGCGCAGGACGGGCGAGCCGTTGATGCGCTCGATGGTGTGGTCGGAGCCGTTCTTGACGCGGACGAGTTCCAGCACCGCCACCTGCGGGATGGCGAAGCGCTGGTCGCTCGCGGAGACGATGAGCGCAGCCACGATGGCGAGCGTCAGCGGGATCTTGATGGTGAAGGCCGTGCCCTTGCCGGGCTCCGAGCGGATCTCGATGGTTCCGCCGATGAGTTCGATGTTGGTCTTGACGACGTCCATGCCGACGCCGCGCCCGGAGACCGCTGTCACCTCGGCGGCCGTGGAGAAGCCCGGGTGGAAGATGTGCTTGGCGATCTGCGCCTCGCTCATCCGCTCGACTTCGGCTTCCGAGGCGAGGCCGCGCTCGACGATCTTGCGGCTGATCGCACCGAAATTCAGGCCGCGACCGTCGTCGGTGATCTCGATCGTGATCGTGCCGCCTTCGTGATAGGCGTTGAGGCGGATCGTGCCGCGCTCCGATTTGCCTGCCGCGCGGCGGGCGTCGGGCGCTTCGATGCCGTGATCCGCCGAGTTGCGGATCATGTGGGTCAAGGGATCGCGGATGACTTCGAGGACCTGCCGGTCGAGCTCGGTATCGGCGCCCTGCATCACCAGCTCGATCTTCTTGCCGAGTTCCGACGAGAGATCGCGGATGACGCGGGGAAGCTTCTGCCAGGCGGTGCCGATGGGCTGCATGCGCGTCTTCATGACGCCTTCCTGCAGCTCGGCCGTCACATGCGAGAGACGCTGGAGCGGGACCTTGTAGCCGCTGTCGTCGTGACGGCGGGCGATCTCGAGCAGCTGGTTGCGGGTCAGCACCAGCTCGGACACCATCGTCATCAGGTGTTCGAGCGTATCGACGTTGACGCGGATGGTCTGGACCTTCGCGACGCCCTCGTTCTCGCCATTCGACTGAACGGCTGCGGCCTTGGCGCTTTCGCCGGCCACTTCCCTGGGAGGGGCGTCGTTTCGGGCTGCGGGCTGCGGCGCCGGCGTCGGCTTGGCGGCGACGGGGGCGGCGACCGAGGCGGCGACCGGGGCCGGCGCGGGCGCCGCCTCGACGACGGGGAGATCCTCGTCGGGGCCGGGGGCTTCGAGGAAGGCGCGCTCGAGCTCGTCGAGGGAGATTTCGCCGGGCAGAAGGTCGCGGCCGAGTTCCGGGAGGACGAAGTCTCCACCGGGGGATGCGGGCGCGGCAGGAACGGGAGCAGGAGCCTCCGTCTTTTCAGGGCCCCCGCAGGCGACGAGCGTCGACGGATCCGCATTGGCCATGATTTCCAGATCGCCGATGAGGTCCTGGTCGCCGCCGTCGGGCTCGGCCGCGGTTTTCTCCAATTCGGCGACGATCTCCTTGATCCGGTCGAGCGTCGCCAGGATGAGGGTCACGGCCTCGGTCGTGACGGGATGCCCGTCGCGGAACTTGCCCATGAGGGTTTCGGCGGCATGCGCCAGCGCCTCGAGGCGCGGCAGGCCGAGGAAGCCGCAGGTCCCCTTGATGGTATGGACCAGGCGAAAGATGTTCCCGAGGATCTTCTCGTTGTTGGGGTCTTTCTCGAAACGGACGAGCTCGATATCAACGGTGTCCAGATGTTCACCGGTCTCGGTCAAAAATTCGCGTAGCAGATCATCCATGACGTTACTCTACTCACTCAGCCACAGCCTTCGTCGAGCAGAGTTTCGCCGTAAGTTCTTTAAGTTCCGTTTCACGACGGACTAAAACCCGATTTCCGGGCCGCTGCGTTCGATTTGGCGGACCGCAGCCCTGGCGAAGTCAATAAGGACTGCCCGCGAACGCAACGAGCCGGCTGCGGGAGCCGGCTCGAACGCAGGTCGCAGATCAAAGGGATCAGGCGGGGAGCGGAAAACCGCTGATCGTGACCGTATCGCCGTCGATCGACAGTTCGACGCCCATGTTGGCCGCGCGTGCGACGAGGCCCGCATAGAAGATCTGGATACCGTGGGCATCCACGTTGTCGTTTTCCGGCTCGCCGCGCAGAAGCGCCTGGGAGTGCGGCGGGATGCGCGCGTTGATGCCCTTGGCGGCGATGGTGAAGGTCGAGGCCGCTTCGTCGCCCTCTACCTTGACGTCGATCACGCCGCCGCGCGGAATGGCGTGGCTGGCGAGGATCAGCAGGTTGAGGAGCAGCTTGACGCGGTTCTTCGGGAGGAGCAGCCGGGGCGCGCCCCAGACGAGCTGCATCTTGTCGTCCTGGAAGAAGCCCTTGGCGACGACCTCCGCGTCCCCGAGATCGATCGCCGCGCCGGCGGAACCGGCCGCGCCGAAGGCGATGCGTGCGAACTGCAGGCGGGCCGAAGCCTGGCGGGCGCTCTTGCGGATCAGATCGAGGGCGAATTCCTTCATGGAAGGATCGCTCTCGTCCTCCATCACCTCGAGACCGTTGACGATCGCGCCGACGGGGCTGATGACGTCGTGGCAGACGCGGGAGCAGAGCAGGGCCGCGAGGTCCAGGGGGTCGAGCGTGAGCAGGGCCATGTGTGACCTCCGGGGGTCGATGGTTGAGCGGTGGAGCCGGACCCGGGTACGCAGGCCCAATGACGAAACGGAAGAAGACTGGAACCGAGAATCAATCGCCGAGGCGATGTCTGCACTGCTTCACTAGCGGCCTTCGCGCCGCTTGAAAAGTCCGAACCGCTATTCGCGCGCCAGCTCCGTCTTCTTCTCGAGCCAGAAAGCCTCGGCACGGTAGGCCGCAGCCGTGTCTTCGAGGAACTGCGCCCGCGCATGATCTGTCGTGAAGAAGTACAGCCGCCCTTGCAGAACCGCCGATACGCGGGGCGAGGCCCCGACCGCCTTGCCCTGCGCCATGGCGAAGGCGTCATAACCGCCAAGCCGGGGGGCGTATACGTCCGGATGCGCGAGAAAGGCCGCCTTGTTGGCTTCGCTGGCGAAACGCCAGGCAGCGCCCGCCCACAGCGTCTCGTGCCGCGCGGTGCCGGGTCGCGGTTCGGAAAGGAAGTAGGAGACGGGGTCGAAGCCGTCGAGCGCTACTCCCGAAAGCGCATGCGTGCGCATCTCGTTGGACGTGCCCACGACCGGAGGGAGAAGCTGCAGCCTGTGCGCTCCGCGATCATCCTGAGCCATCGCCGTACCTGCGGCGGACCAAGAGACCGCCGTGACGAACGCGACGCCGAAAGCAATGAAGCCGAGCCTCGTTAACGACATATTACCCTTCGACGTTAAAATTCGATCAATCCGGACGCGCAGAAGGCGTGAACCCGTTGCTGATAGCCGAAAAGGCTAAAGATGAAGTTCATCCAATCCCTAGGATTCGCCGTGATTCGGCTTTCCGATGGATGCTTTCGCCAGGAGATCGAGCATGCGCTCGTTACGCTTCGCCACCACGCTGCTGGCCGCACTTGCGGTCTTCCTACTCATTCTGCCCGCGCCCGGCGCGCAAGCCCAGGCACCGGGGCAGCGCCCCGACACGTTTCAGCCGGAGGAGATCATCGACCGGGGCCACGAATTCTTCGGGACGATTTCGCGCGGCCTCGCGCTTACCATGCAGGAGGCCTTCAAGCGCTGGGGCGAGCCGAACGGCTACATCCTCGGGCAGGAAGCCGGCGGCGCCTTCATCGGCGGGCTTCGCTACGGTGAGGGCGTGCTCTACACGCGCAACGCCGGAAACCGCCCGGTCTTCTGGCAGGGCCCGTCCATCGGCTTTGATTTCGGCGGCGACGGCGCGCGCACGATGATGCTCGTCTATCATCTGCCGGCGACCGAGCAGATATACCGCCGCTATGTCGGGATCGACGGCTCGGCCTACGTCATCGGCGGTTTCGGCATGACGGCGCTTTCCGCGCAGCACGTCCTCGTGGTACCGGTTCGCTCCGGCGTCGGCGCGCGGCTGGGCATCAATGTGGGCTACCTGAAGTTCACCCCCGAGCCGACCTGGAACCCGTTCTGAGGAACCCCTGCGACGCGAGAGCGTTCGGGTTGGGCTTCATGCGGACTTTATGGTTGACCGAAGTCGTGCCACTTTCATGGCTTCCGGAGCGAAGGTGGGCGGACGCGTGGTCGAATCCCTGATGGTGTTTTCGTTGGGATTTCTGGTCTCGACGCTGCTCGCCCTGCTGATCATCCCGGCGCTGAACGAGCGTGCCGATCGCCTGTCGCGCCGCCGTGTCGAGGCGCAGCTGCCGATGTCGATCGCGGAGCTGAATGCCGAGCGCGACCGGCTGCGCGCCGAGCTTGCCGTGCGCGAACGGCGCATGGAGCAGCGCCTGGAGGAAGCGCTCGCGGGCAAGGCGAAGGATATGGCCGAAATCGGTGCGCGCGCCGTACGCATCGACAAGCTGACATCCGAACTCGACGATGCGCGCAAGCGCATTGCCGGGCTCGAGGGGGACCTCGCACAGACGCGTTCGGAGCTGGCGGAGACCCGCGCCGAACTGGAGGCGACGCGCACCACGCTCAGCGAGACGCGCGAGACGCTGGCCGGTCGGCAGGCCGCGCTCGCCGATCTCGAGGCGCGACACGAGCGGGCACTCGCCGATCTCGACCAGAAGCGCATCCAGATCGCCGACCTGGAAACGCGTCTCGCGACGCAGACGAGCCGTGCCGAGGACGGCGAGCGACTTGCCGCAAGGCGCGCCGAAGAGCTCGCGGCGGAGCGCGCCGATCTCGCCCATACCCGCAAGACGCTGGCGGACGAGCAGAGTCGCGGGCAGGTTCTGGAGGAGCGCGCCAACCTCTTCGCCCGCGAGCGCGATGCGAGCGCCGGGCGCGCGGACAATCTCGACGTGGCGCTTCAGGAGGTCATGCGGGCGCGGGAGAACCTCCTCGAAGAGGTAGCCCGGCGCGACAACGACATCGTGACGCTGAAGAACCGGGCGGCGGATCTCGAACGCCGTCTCGGGCTCGCCATCGACGCGAAGGAGGTTCTTGCAGCCCAGCACGAGCAGGCCATGCGCGCCCTGCGCAACGAGCTCGACCTCGCGCGGGCCGAGCGCTCCTCGATGCAGGGCGCGCTCGATCTGGCGCGGGCGGAACGGATGCGGGTCCAGAACGAATATGCGGCGCTGAAGAAGGTCGCGGACAAGCGCTTCGCGCAGGAGAATGCCGCGCTGATCGCCCGGATCGACGAGATCGCCGACGCCGTGATGGCCGAAAAGGCGAGGCCTGCAGCTTCTGTGGACGGCAAGAGCGGAGACGGCAAGAGTGGGAATGGCGGGGCGGAAGCTGCGCCTCGGCCGGGGCCGGGAGACAAGGCGCAGTCTGGCAGCCAATCTGGCAAACAACCCGGCAAGCAACAGGGCAAACCGCCGGGCAAGCAGCAGAGCCGGCCCCAGGCGAGGCCGCAACCGTTGCCCGGCGCTTCGTCGCCCGCAGCCCGGGCCACCGGCAAGGCTTCCGCTCCCGCAAAGCCCGGCTGATATTCCGGCGATTTACGGTTTTTGTCCGAACGCTCCCGCCTGCGTCATCCGCGCCACATCCTCGTCGCTCAACTCCAGAACCTCCCGCAGGATCGCCTCGCGATCGGCATCGAGCTGCGGCGGCGGGCGGTCGTAGGCAATGGGGGTGCCCTCCATCTTCAACGGATTGCCCGGTAGCCGAAGCTTCGCGCCTCCCGCCGGGTTCTCCATCTGGACGACCATCTCGCGGGCATGGGTATGCGGGTGCTCGAGCGCCTGCGCCACGTCGGCGACGGGGCCGGAGGGGACGTTGACGGCGTTGAGCGTCGCAACCCAGTGCTCGACGCTCCCCCCCAGAAGAATGTCCGCGATCTCCCGCTCCATCTCGACCACATGGGCAAGCCGGGCGGAATTGTCATGAAAGCGCGGATCGCCCGGCATGTCGGGCCGCCCCAGCGCGTTGCAGAAGCGGGAGAACTGGCCGTTATTGCCGACCGCGACCACGAGATAGCCGTCGCCCGCGCGGTAGGTCTGGTAGGGGGCGATATTGGCGTGCCGGTTGCCGAGCCGCTGCGGGGTCTTGCCCGAGACGAGGTAGTTCGTCGCGGCGTTGGCGAGCCAGGCGATCTGCGTATCGTAGAGCGAGACCTCGAAGAACTGGCCCTCGCCGGAAGCATCCCGATGACGCAAAGCCGCGAGGATGCCGACGACGGCGTACATGCCGCACATCAGGTCCGAGATCCCGACGCCGACCTTCATCGGATCGCCGTCGGGATCGCCGGTGATGCTCATGATCCCGCCCATGGCCTGGACGAGGAAATCGTAGCCGATGCGATCGCTCAGCGGGCCGGTGCGGCCAAAGCCGGTGATCGAGCACCAGATCAGGTCCGGCTTCACCAGTTTCAGATCCTCGTATGAGAGCCCCCGCCGCGCGAGATCGCCGGGCTTGTAGTTCTCGACGACCACGTCGCTCACCGCCGCCAGCCGCTTGATCAGCGCGACGCCCTCCGATGTGGCCATATCCACGGCAATCGAGCGCTTGTTGCGGTTGGCGGCGAGGAAATAGGCCGAGAGATCGCTGTTCTTGCCGTTGGCATCCGTCACGAAGGGCGGCCCCCAGGCGCGGGTATCGTCGCCCGCGCCGGGGCGCTCGATCTTGATGACGTCGGCGCCGAGATCCCCCAGAAGCTGCGTCGCCGAGGGGCCGGCGAGCACGCGGGTGAGATCGAGGATGCGGATGCCCGCGAGGCTTTTCGGTGCATTCATCTGGATGGTTTGCTCACGGTTACTTCGCCAGGCCGGCGATGGCCCGGGCCATGCCCTGAGCCCGGGGGACGAGGCTGTCGATCTCGAGATATTCCTCCGGCGAATGCGCCTTGCCGCCGACAGGGCCGACGGCGCAGATCGTGGGACAGCCGACGCTGGCGGTAAATCCCGAATCCGCGCAGCCTCCTGCGAATTCCCCCTCGACCGGGCGTCCCGTCTCGGCCATCGCGGCGCTGTAGGCGGCAAAGAGCTGCTTCGAGCCTTCATCCTGCACCAGCGGATAGAACTCGCCCTTGATGAAGAACCGCGCGCTGGCACCCGAAACCGTGCTCTCGGCGACGATCGCCTCGATCTTCGCCAGAGCCTCCTCGCGCTGATCGGGGGTGATGTAGCGCAGGTCGATCTCGGCTTCGGCGAGCGGTGCGACCGTGTTTACCGACTGGCCGCCCTTGATCAGGCCGACATTGAGCGTGATGCCGCGCTCCAGATCGGTGATGGCGTGGAGCTTGACGATCTTGTGGGCGAGCTCGCCGATCGCTGAAATACCTTCCGCGAAGTTGCCCCCCGAATGCGCGGCCTTGCCGGTCACCTCGAGTCCCATGAAGACGCCGCCCTTGCGGCCGGTGACGACATTGCCCGAGGGGCGGCCGGGCTCGGAATTGAACACGGCGCGGGCCTCGCGGGCGGTGTCCTCGATGATCGGGCGGCAGGCGGGCGAGCCGATTTCCTCGTCGCCGGTATAGAGCCCGATCAGCGGAGCGGGAGCCCCGCCGAACTTGTGGAAGGCGGCGAGGATGAAGGCGTTCATCACGAGCCCGCCCTTCATGTCGCAGACGCCGGGGCCATAGGCGCGGCCACCCTCGATCGAGAACGGACGGCGCGCGACCTCGCCCTTGGGGAAGACGGTGTCGCGGTGGCCCATCAGGATGATCGGCTTGTTGCCGCCACCGCTGCCCGCCACATGCGCCTTGAGGGCGTCGCCGTAACCTTCGTTTGCGACGGTCGTCGTCTCGATGCCGTGCTCCTCGAAGAAGCGCCGGAAGCGGGCGGCGACTGCATCGACGCCGGGTTTGTCGTAGGAGCCGGAATCGATGTTCACGACCTCTTCGAGGAGGGCGAGCATGGCGGGCTTCTGCTCTTCGAGCCATGCGGTGACGGCGTTGATCGAGGCGGACACGGGCATTCCCCTTGGCTTTTGAATCTCCGCTGCAGGCTATGCCGCACGGACGTCCGCGCGAAGGCGAAAAAGCTCAAGGCCGTTGGGCGGGCAAAGCTCCCCAGTCGGTCCCTACAGCGAAGCCGCAGCCCGGGTCGCCTGATCGTAATGCCCCGACAGCGCCCGCATCATGCCGGCGATCTCCGACAGGCGCTCCTTGTC
>Ga0208490_100646_pt1 | contig 19042 bp, 16 predicted proteins | sample SubbioAug_CSWold_FD_184818 | JGI IMG/M metagenome (GOLD analysis project Ga0208490, IMG submission 184818) | Serpentinite rock and fluid subsurface biosphere microbial communities from McLaughlin Reserve, California, USA - CR11Aug_CSWold (SPAdes) | ecosystem: Environmental > Terrestrial > Deep...
GGGTCACCGTTGCCACGGTCGACCACGTGCAGCTCTTGGCCGGCGATGGTCACGGTGGTCATGAGGTCCTCCGAGGGGGAATCGCGGGCGATCCCGAGTTTCTCCCGCGACCGCGGCGGACCGCAAACCGGCCCGGAGCGTCCCTCAGGCGAAGGGCCGGGCTGTGGGAAGATCCTCCCGGATGGGAGCCCACCTGCGGATCGATCCGAAGCTCCCCGCGCCCTTCCAGCGGCTGCGGGCGGCGGCGTGGGCGTCGAACTTCGGCGACGGCGTGCGCAACGCCGCCCTGCCCCTCATCGCCGCCGGACTCGACGGCTCGGCCACCACGGTGGTGGTCGTCGCGGCCGCGGGCACCCTCCCGTTCGCCGTGCTGGGCCTGCCCGCCGGCACGCTCGCCGACCGCCGGCGCCGGGTGCCGCTCATCGCCTCGGCCCACGCCTTCCGCTTCGTGGTGATGTGCGGGCTCGCGATCGTGGTCCTGGCCGACGCGACGACCGTCGGGGTCCTCGTCGGCGCTGCGTTCCTGCTGGGCTGCGGCGAGGCCGTGGCCGATTCCTCCAGCCCGGCGATGCTGCCCGACCTCGTGGACGACGACCGGCTCGAGGAGGCCAACGGCGAGCTCGAGACCGCCGAGCTGGTCGCCAACGACCTCGTCGGCCCGTCGGTGGGTGGCACGCTCACCGCCTTCGCCAGCGCCGCCCCGTTCGTGGTCGACGCCGCCTCGTTCCTCGTCGCCGGCGCGCTCGTGCGCACCATCGACGTCGAGGAGTCCCACACCAAGGAACCGCACGACACCGGCTGGTGGGCCGACCTGCGGGAGGGGGTGCGGATCTCCTGGAAGCACCCGGTGCTGCGCAGCACCGGCGCGCTCATCGTCCTGGTCCAGCTGGGCAGCATCGCCGCCATCGCGCCGATCGTGATCTACCTCACCGATCACCTCGACCTGGACGCCACCGGCTACGGCATCTTCCTCAGCATCGGCTCCCTGGGTGGTCTGGCCGGCGCCCGGGCGGTCAAGCGCCTGGTGAAGCGCTACGCGCCCTTCACCGTCCTGCTCGGGGCCCTGGCCGCCACGGTCGTGGCCTTCCTCCTCATGGCCATCCCGTTCCTGCCGCTGGTCACCGTCGGGTTCGCGCTCTCGTTCGCCGCCGTCGTCACCGGTCGCATCGTGGTGCTCGCCGCCCGCCAGCGCAGCGTCCCGACCCGGCTGCTCGGCCGGGCCCAGGGGGCGATCCGCTCCGTGCTGTGGACGGCCGCCACCATCGGCGCCCTGCTCGGCGGCGCGCTCAGCGACGCCGTCGGGGTGCAGGCGCCGTTCCTGTTCGCCGCCGCCGTCACCGTGATCGCCACCGTGCTCATCGGGCCGTCGCTGCGCCGGGTCCTGTAGCGAGGTGTGACGGGATCCAGTCGAGGAGGCGGGTGCGCAGCTCGTCGGAGGCCTCGGCCAGCAGGTGTCCGGCGCCGGGGAGGATGACGAGGTCGCCGTGCCCTCCGGCGAGACCGTGCACGACCTCGCTGGCGAAGGGCGGCAGGATCTCGTCGCGGTCGCCGTGGATCAGGAGCATCGGCGTCTGCGCCAACCCCTCGGCGTCCTCGCAGCCCGCGGACTGGGTGGCGAGGGTGACGACGCCGCCGGCGTGGTCCCCGAGCGCCATGGCGAGCTGCACGGCCACGGCACCGCCGAAGGAGTGGCCGACGGTCACGAAGCGGCGTGCTCCCTGCCGCGCCGCGACGTCGGTGACGGCGAGCGCGTCGTGCACGCAGCGGCCGAAGTCGTTGGGGGTGCGGTACGAGACCCGGAAGCTGGCGATGCCCTGCTCGCCGAGCGCGACACCGAGGTCGTGGTACAGCCCGTTCGCCGGCCCGAGCAGGCCGCCCATCGCGCCACCCAGCAGCACCACCGCCCGATCGGCCTCCACCGGCCCGTGCCAGAGCACCGTCAGCAGTCCCTGCATCGTGAACAGCTCGACGTGACGGAGCCCGTCGGCGATCTCGACCTGCTGGCGGGCGAGCACGCCCAACCGGTCGTAGGGACCGGTCGTCGCTTCGGCCATCTCCGTCCTCTCTCGATCGATCGGAATCGACCGTAGCCGCGGGGTCCGAGATGCGATCACGATGGGTAGGTCGAACTACCTGGCGGACGACTGAACCGACTCGTCGTGACGAACCGACCATCGCATGCCGCGCCCCCGGACCAGCCCTGGGCGGCGCGCGTCCTGGAGGTGGTCCACCGGGTTCCCCACATCATCGGCATCACCGACGATGCCGGGCGGGTCCTGTGGCTGAACGACGCCGGTCGCCGCTTCATCGGCGCCACCCCCGACGAGCGGCTCACGACGGCCGACCTGTTCACCGACGCCGTGTTCGATCGCTACTACGCCAGCATCCGCCCGGCGCTGCTGCGCGACGGGATGTGGAGCGGGGAGCTGCCGGTCCGGCGCGCCGACGGCTCCACCGGTGTCGTCGAGGCCGTCGCGGTCAGCGAGGTCGGACCCGACGGCGAGGTGCGCTGGATCGGCGCCCTGGCCGTCGACGTGACCGGCCACCACGAGCGGGAGGCGGCCCTCTCCCACCAGGCGTCCCACGACCCGCTCACCGGACTGCCGAACCGCCTGCTCCTCCTCGACCGCCTCGACGTCGCCATGTCCATCGCCGAGCGGATGCGATCACCGCTGGCGGTCCTGGCCCTGGACCTCGACGGCTTCAAGGCCGTCAACGACGAGCACGGCCACGCCATCGGCGACCGGCTGCTCCAGCAGGTGACCGCCCGCATCGAGTCCGCCGTGCGCACGTCCGACACGGTGGCCAGGGTCGGTGGCGACGAGTTCGTCGTCGTGGTCCACCCGCCCGAGGAGCAGTCGGCGGCGATGGCCGTGGCCGAGCGCATCCGGGACCAGATCGGCCTGCTCGACTACGTCATCGGCGAGCAGCAGCTCCGGGTCACGGCCAGCATCGGGCTCGTCCTGTCCGAGACCGGGACACGGGTGGAGCCCGCCCAGCTGCTGGCCGCAGCCGACCGCGGGATGTACCGCGCCAAGCGCACCGGCGGGAACTGCGTCCGGGTGGCCAGCAGCGAGCGGCCAGGGCTCGCCGGCCAGCGCGACCGGACGGGCGAGGAGCTCGCTCGAGCCCTGGCCGAGGGGCAGGTGGTCGCCGTCTTCGAACCGGTCATCGACCTCGCCAGCCAGGACCTGTGCGCACTGCAGGCCCTCGCCCGCTGGAACCACCCCGACCTGGGACCGCTCCCGGCGCACCGCTTCGCCGAGGAAGCCATCATCGCCGGCAACGCCGACCTCATCTGGTGGGCGGCGACGCGCGACGCCCTGCGGGCCGTCGCGAAGAGCCGGGCGATCGTGCCCGTGCACATCACCCTGTCGACCTCACAGCTGCGCGAGGACGACGTCGTGACCCGCCTCCGAGCCCTGCGCGAGCTCGCGCCCGAGACCGAGGTGCACCTGCGCGTCGACGCGCACAGCGTCCTGGACCTCACCACGATGGGTCAGCCGGTCATCGACTCGCTGGCCGAGGAGGGGCTTCCGCTGGTGCTGACCGGACACGGACGGCGGGGCATGCCCCTCGCCGTGCTGGCATCGCTCCCGCTGGCGGCCGTGGAGCTGGACCCCTCCCTGGTCCGGGACGCCCCCGAGATCCCGAAGGCGGTCGCCCTCGCGACGCGCCTCGCCGAGACCCTCGACATCCCCTGCATCGCACAGGTCCACGACGACGCCGACCTCCCGATGCTCGCCTCGCTCGGCGTGACGTCGGCGTCGGGACCGGTGGCGGGCGAGGCGTGGGACGCCGAGCGACTGGCCGCCGAGATGGCGGCGCGCCGCGCTACTCGGCCCAGGCCTTGACCTTCTCGATGATCTCCAGGGGCTTCTCGCCCACGGGCGTGATCTGCAGGTGGGTCACCCCGGCTGCCTTGTAGGCCTGGATGCGCTCCTTCACCCACCCCTCGTCGCCGACCATGGCGGTGGCGTCGAGGAAGTCGTCGGGCACCAGCGCGGCCGCCTCGTCCTTCTTGCCGTCGAGGTAGAGGTCCTGGATCTTCTCGGCCTCCTCCTCGTAGCCGTAGCGCTTGAAGATGTTGTTGTAGAAGTTCTTGCCCTTGGCCCCCATGCCGCCGACGTAGAGGGCGGTCATCGGGCGGGCGAAGTCGCGGATGCCGTCGGCCACGGACTTGTCGTCGGTGATGGCCACGGTGCCGCCGGCGGCGATCTGCAGCGTGTCGAGGTCGCCGCTGCGCTTGGCCGTGCCGTCGTCGAGGTCGTCACCCCAGACGTCGCGGGCCTTGTCGGGATGGAAGAACACGGGGAGCCACCCGTCGGCCAGCTCGGCGGTCATCGAGACGTTCTTGTGCCCGAGGCTGGCGACCCAGATCGGGATGTTCTCGCGCACGGGGCGGTTGATCAGCTTGAGGGGCTTGCCGAGGCCCGAGCCCTGGTCGGCGGGCAGCGGCAGCGTGTAGGCCTCGCCCTGGTACTCGAGGCGCTCGCGACGCCAGACGATGCGGCAGATGTCGATGAGCTCGCGGGTGCGGGTGAGCGGCTTGTCGTACTTGACGCCGTGCCACCCCTCGATGACCTGGGGGCCCGACGCGCCGAGGCCGAGGACGAAGCGGCCCTGGGAGACGGCGTCGAGGCCGGCGGCGGTGGACGCCGTGAGGGCCGGCGTGCGGGAGTAGATCGGGAAGATGCCCGACGCCAGCTCCATGGTCTCGGTCTTGGCGGCGAGGTAGCCGAGGATGCTGACCGCGTCGAAGCTGTACAGCTCCGCGACCCAGATCATGTCGACGCCGGCCTTCTCGTAGTCGGCGGCGGTGGCGGCGGCCTGGACCGGGTCGCCGGAGTAGTTGAGGGTCATGGAGAGCTTCATGGCGGTCTTCCTACCACCCGCGACCCTGCTGGCAACGCCTGTTGCCCGTCGGCGGGATCAGCGGGGTGACGTCGCGTCCCGGATTTCTGGTTCGGGTCACGCCGACCAGCCCAGGAGGCCCTCGAGGCCGGGCAGCACCAGGGCGGTGTAGAGGTCGGCGAGCTCGGTCGCAGTGCGGTCCGGGTGCCGGCTCCACCAGCGCCCGAGTGCCTCGAAGGCGCCGTTCATCGCCGTCGCCACCGCTTCGACCAGCTCGACGTCGACCGTGCGACCCTCGGCCGTCGCCGTCGCCGCCAGCTGCGCGGCGACGAAGCCGTCCTGACGGGCCCGCACGGCTTCGATGGCCGCCGATGCCGGCGCGTCGTCCGATGCGAGCAGGGCGTCCCAGAGGCTGCGCCGCTCCCCGATGAACTCGAACCAGGCCAGGGCGCCGGCGCGCAGGCGGGTGGCGTCGTCGTCGGCGGCGGCCAGGACGGCCTCGGCGACCCGGCTGGCGAGGGCGTCGGCGGCCCGGGCCATGCACGCCTCGAACACCTCGTGCTTGGAGCCGACCAGCTCGTAGACGATCGGCTTCGACACGCCGGCGCCGGCGGCGACGTCGTCCATGGAGGTGGCGGCGTAGCCCCGCTCGACGAACAGCTGCTCCGCCACGGCGAGCAGCTGGCGCCGCCGCAGCTCCCGCGGCACGCGACCGTGGGGGTGGCCCCGCACCTCGGCCTCGATCGCCCGCAGCTCGCTCGTGCCCCGACTCGATGCCACCGGCCGAGGGTAGGACCGCCGTCCGAGCGGCCCCAACCGTCGCCGGTGGGGAAGACTCCGGGAGTGGCTCGCGACATCCCGGTGATCGACTGCGCACGAGCGCTCGCCGGCGAGGACCCGCGCCCCACGGCAGCAGCGATCGACGACGCGTGCCGGCGCCACGGGTTCTTCGTCCTCACCGGGCACGGGGTGGAGCCCGGCCTGTTCGACGACCTCGAGCGCGCCTCCCGGGCGTTCTTCGCCCGCCCCGACGCCGAGAAGGCCGCCATCGCCATGCCGCTCGCCGGGGCCGCCTGGCGAGGGTGGTTCCCGCCGGGCGGCGAGCTCACCGCCGGCGCGCCCGACGGCAAGGAGGGGATCTACTTCGGGAGGGAGGACGGGCCCGACCACCCCCGCGTCCGCGCCCGCACCCCGCTGCACGGCACCAACCTCTTCCCGCACGACCCGTCCGAGCTCCGCCCGCTCGTGCTGGAGGTGCTCGACCGCCTCACCGACCTCGGCCAGCAGGTCCTGGAGCTGATCGCCGTCGGTCTCGGCCTCGAGCGCACCTGGTTCGGCGAGCACCTCACCGCGGACCCGACGATCCTGTTCCGCATCTTCCACTACCCACCGGCCGGCGAGGTCCCCGCCGCCTCCTGGGGCGTCCAGGAGCACACCGACTACGGCCTGCTGACCCTGCTGCGCCAGGACGACGTCGGTGGCCTCGAGGTCCGCACCCCCGACGGATGGGTCGAGGCGCCGCCCGTCCCGGACTCCTTCGTCTGCAACCTCGGCGACATGCTCGAGCGCATGACCGGCGGGACGTACCGGTCGACGCCGCACCGGGTCCGCCGTCCGCCTCGCGGCCGGATCTCGTTCCCCTTCTTCCTCGACCCGTCGTGGGACGCACACATCGTGCCGGTGCCGGGCTTCGGCGACACCGGTGCGCCGGCGCCGGCCCGGTGGGACGGTCGCTCCGTGTTCGACTTCGAGGGCACCTACGGCGAGTACCTCAGCGAGAAGGTCGCCTCGGTGTTCCCCGGCCAGGCCGACTTCGTTCAGCCCTCGAAGGGCTCGTAGTAGGTCTCGGGGCCGAGGCGGCGCACCTCGTCCAGCCACGACGTGCCGTACACGTCGTTGTGGGCCTGGATCAGGTCGCTCGGCTGGCCGTCCGGGGTGGTGACGAAGGTCCAGGCCTGGCGCTTGTAGGTCCAGTTCTCCGGGTGCAGCTCGTGGGCCCGCTTGAACCAGGCGACCGCATCGTCGGCGTGTCCGGCGCGGTGCAGGTGCTGGCCGATCTCGAACGCGGCGGCCGCCTCGGCGTGCTCGACCGGACGGGGACGTGAGGTGTCGACGACCTGGTCGGGCGTCAGCGCCCAGCGGCTGTCGGCGCCGTGCTCGGCCCAGTCGCGGATCGCGTCGAGGTAGGTCGCCGCGTCGACGTTGAACTTCTGGAGCTCGGTGAGCATCTCGCCGAGGTAGCCCATGTCGGGCGTGACCTCGATCTCCCGCAGCTTCGACACCTTCACGTGGGCCGGGTGCGACGGGCGCACGATCGTGCCGCCCTCGTCGATCCAGACGGCGTTGGGCACGTTGACGAAGCCGAACCGCTCGGCCGACAGGTGGGCCTCGTCGATCAGCGACGGGTGATCGGGTGACGCGGCAGCGATGAAGGGGCCGGCGGCGGCGACGCCGCCGGTGTCGAGGGCGACGGTGACCACCTCGACGCCCAGGGGTGCCAGCTCGGTGCGCAGGGCCTGCCACACGGGCAGGTCATCGCGGCACCCTCACCACGAGGCCCAGGCGACCAGCAGCACCTTCTTGCCGTGCAGCGACGACAGGCGGAACGGGTTGCCATCGGCATCGGGGAGCTCGAGCTCGGGAGCGACCGCGCTCTCGAGGGCGCGCCCGACGACGGTCGAGGGTCCCAGGGCCACGACGCCGTGGTCCTCGTCGCGCAGCACGGGCATCCCCAGGCGCTCGGCGAGCACGGCGACGTCCAGACCGCCGTCGACCCGGACCTCGTCGGGCAGCGGCACGCAGACCTCGCCCCGACAGGCGCCCTCGGGCTTGACCGCCCAACCGGTGGCCTCCTCGAAGGCGGCAGGCTCGGTCGTGGTCGAGGTCAGCAGCACGGCGGCATCGTAGGCCTGGCGTCGACGCTCGCACCGGCCGCCCCGGGCGACACGTCCCCGCCACCTGACCGCAACCTGATCGTCATCATGTGTCAGACTCGCCCGAGCAGTCGCACCCACGCGCCAGGCCCCGCCGGCGCCCGCACCCCGCACCGGAGACCCAGTTGCCCAGCGCACTCGCACGCGCCGCCGTCGCGCTCTTCGCCGTCCTGGCCGTCACCGGACTGGCCACCACCCCGGCCGCCGCCTCCGTGGCGCCCGATGCCGAGACCGCCGTCCGCGACATCACGTTCCCCGTCGACCGCAGCCACCCCTACAGCTACACCGACACCTTCGGCGCCTGCCGTTCCGGCTGCAGCCGGGCCCACGCCGGCATCGACATCATGACGCCCAAGCTGACCCCGCTCCTCGCGGCGAACGACGCCACGGTCCGGTGGCTGAAGGACACGGCGACCCCCGACGGCAGCGAGGGCAACTACCTCATCCTGCGAGATGCCGACGGGTGGGAGTACTGGTACGTCCACATCAACAACGACAGCCCCGGCACCGACGACGGTGCCAACCCGAAGGAGTGGATCTTCGGGCCCGGCATCGAGCGGGGCGCCACCGTGAAGGCGGGCCAGCTCGTCGCCTACGCAGGGGACTCCGGCAACGCCGAGCAGACCGCCCCGCACCTCCACTTCGAGATCCACAAGCCCGACGGCTCGCTGATCAACCCGTACCGCTCGCTCCGGGCCGCCGAGGGCGCCGAGGCGTCGCCGCAGTACGTCACCTCCCCGGAGCACGAGCGCTTCGTGCGGGCCCTCTCGGTCGACTTCCTGGACCGTCCCGCCACCGACGACGAGGTCGCCCGGCACGCCAACGCCCTGGCCCGCGGCGAGTCGCGAGCCTCGGTGATCGAGACCTACGCCGGGTCCGACGAGTGGATCTCCGCGCTCGTGACCGGGTTCTACGAGTCGACCCTCGGGCGCCAGCCCGATGCGGGCGGCCTGCGCTACTGGATCGACCGGATCACCGAGGGCACGACCCCCGCCGCGGTGGCGTCGCACTTCTACGGCAGCGCCGAGTACTTCCGAGCCTCCGGCAGCAGCGAGGCGTGGGTCACCGACCTCTACCGGGAGATCCTGCTCCGTGAGCCCGACGCCGGCGGGCTCGCCCACTGGTCGGGCAAGGCCGACGAGGGCGTGGCCCTGTCCACCATCGCCTCGACCTTCTACGCCTCGCCCGAGTCACGACAGACCCGGGTCACCGGCCTCTACCGCGCCCTCCTGGCCCGCACACCCGACCCGGGCGGGCTGGCCCACTGGTCCGAGCGCCTCCTCGACGGGCGCGACGTGCAGCTCGCCGTCGTGCTCGCGGTCAGCCCCGAGTACCACCAGCGAGCCCAGCAGCGCACCGACCTGGACTGACCCGAACGGGACGAACCGGGCACAACGGCCCGGACGGGAAGGACGTTCGGCCCCTCGGGCTCAACCCCAGCCGTGACACGACCGATGGGAACCGGTCATGCAACCGCTGGGATCGAGGAAGTCCATGAACACCGTCCGCCGGGGGATCGCCGTCGCGCTGATCGCCCTCACCGCCCTCAGCGGCACCGCCGCCGCCGACGTGGTCCCCGATCCCGACACGGTCACGGCCGCGGGGACGGTCGCCACCGATGCGCACACCGTCGTCCGCGACATCGTCTTCCCGGTCATCGGGAAGAACACCTTCACCGACACCTTCGGTGCCTGCCGCTCCGGGTGCTCGCGCTCCCACGAGGGCATCGACATCATGGCGGCCAAGCTCACCCCGATGGTCGCGGCACGCGACGCCACCGTGGTGTGGCTCAAGGACACGGCCACACCCGACGGATCCGAGGGCAACTACGTCATGCTCCGCGACGCGGAGGGCTGGCAGTACTTCTACGTCCACGTCAACAACGACACCCCCGGCACCGACGACGGCGCCAACCCGAAGGAGTGGATGTTCGGGCCCGGCATCGAGCGGGGCGCGAAGGTGAAGGCCGGTCAGCTCGTCGGCTACGTGGGCGACTCCGGCAACGCCGAGCACACCGCGCCGCACCTGCACTTCGAGATCCACAACCCCGCGGGCGAGGTCATCAACCCGTACCTGTCGCTGCTGGCCGCGGCACGCATGGCCTCACCGCTCGTCGTCGGCTCCTCGCCGGTCGCGATCGCCCGACGGGCCTTCGTGACCGCGCTGTCGCATGACTTCCTGGGTCGGGCCCCGAGCGACGTCGAGCTCGCCACGAAGGTCGCCGACCTGGCCGCCGGCCGGCACCCCGGGTCGATCGTGAGCGACTTCGCCGGCTCCCCCGAGTGGGTGAACGCCCTCGTCGACGGCTACTACCGCTCGACCCTGGGCCGTGCCGGTGACCCGGGCGGGGTCGCCCACTGGACCGGGGTCATCCGTACCGGGCGCTCACCCGCCAGCGTCGCCGCCGACTTCTACGCCAGCGCCGAGTACCACCGCCTCGCCGGTGGGACCGACGAGGCCTGGATCACCGACCTGTACGACGAGCTCCTCCTGCGCGCGCCCGAACCGGGCGGCGTGCGCTACTGGGTCGATCAGCTGGCCGCCGGGAAGTCCCGCCACGTCGTGTCGCTCGCCTTCTACCAGTCCCTCGAGTCGCGTCTGACCCGGGTGACCGGCCTGTACCACGCCCTCCTCGGCCGCACCCCTGACGTCCAGGGCCGGGCCTACTGGGCCGGCGTGCTGCTCGACGGCCAGGACGTGCGCCTCGCGACCTTCCTCGCCAGCAGCGGCGAGTACTTCGGCCGAGCCGGCGTCCGCTTCCCCTGAGTCATCGGGCGCGAGGCGGCGCGGCCAAGATGGCCGGATGGGCCGCCGCCTCGCCATCGTCGTCGTGTTCGCCACCTCGGCGGCGATCCTCGTGGTGGAGATCACGGCCGGGCGCCTGCTGGCGCCCTACGTCGGCGTGTCCCTGGAGACCTTCACCGCCATCATCGGCGTGATCCTCGCCGGGATCGCCGCCGGCGCCGGGGTGGGCGGGCACCTCGCCGACCGGCACGACCCCCGACGGCTGCTCGGCCCCTCGCTGGTCGTCGGCGGCGCGCTCGTGTGGCTCTCGGTCCCGCTCGTCCGCGCCATCGGCCCCGAGATCAACAGCAACCCGGCCGACATCGTCGTCCTGGCGACGATCGCGTTCTTCGCGCCGGCCGCCGCCCTCAGCGCCAGCACCCCGATCGTGGCCAAGCTCCGGCTGAGCAGCCTGGAGGAGACCGGCTCGGTCTTCGGCGGGCTGTCGGCGGCCGGGACCTTCGGCGGGCTGGTCGGCACGTTCCTCACCGGCTTCGTGCTGGTGGCGCTGCTCGGCACCCGCACCATCATGTTCGTCGTCGGCCTGCTGCTGGTGGCCGGCGGGCTCGCCCTCGAGTGGGCGCTGCGCCGGAAGGTGCCGGCGGCGACGTCGATGGTCGCGCTGGTGGTGGCGGGCCTCGCCGTGTTCGGCTTCCCGCCGGTGTGCGACGTCGAGACCCGCTACGCGTGCGCGACGGTTCGCATCGACGAGGACCACCCCTCCCGCCGCAGCCTCTACCTGGACACCCTGCACCACGCCCGCGTCGACGTGGACGACCCCACCTACCTCGGCATCCGCTACGTCCGGCTGCTCGCCGACGTCGCCGAGGGGTTGCCGGCCGGTCCCATCGACGCGCTCCACATCGGCGGCGGCGGCTTCACGATCCCGACCCACCTCGCCGCGGTGCGCCCCGGCACCCGCTCCCATGTGATCGAGATCGACCCGGGCGTGGTCGACATCGCCGAGGAGCACCTCGGCCTCGAGCTCGGTCCGGACCTGACCGTGGACGTCAGCGACGCCCGCACCGCGCTCCCCCGCCTCGACGACGACCGCTACGACCTGGTGGTGGGCGACGCCTTCAGCGGGCTGTCGGTGCCCTGGCACCTCACGACGACGGAGATGGCCGCCGAGATCGCACGCGTCCTGCGCGACGACGGCATCTACGTGCTCAACGTCATCGACGGCGGCGACAGCGCGTTCGCCCGGGCCGAGCTGGCCACGCTCGCCACCGTGTTCGCCCACGTCCAGGTCATCCTCCCCGGTGGCGAGCCCCCCGCCCTCCCCCGCAACCAGGTGATCGTCGCCTCCAGCCGACCGATCCCCACGCTCGACATCGACCCGGACGACGGGGTGCTGCGCGACGAGACCTTCGTCCGCGACTACGCCGGCGGCGCCCAGGTGCTCACCGACGACCACGCTCCCGTCGACCAGCTCCTGGCCGGCTGAGGAGCCGAGCCGCAGGTCCTGACAGGATCAGGGGTCATGCCAGCCGGACCGCACTGTCGAACCGCGTGAAGTCGCTCGGGTTCATCCTCAGCTACCTGGCCACGGCACAGGCCCGGCGCAGCGTGCGGATCCTCGTGTGGATGCTCGGCATCCTCGTCGTGATCGTCGCCGTCTACAGCGCCCTGTTCCACGAGATCATGGAGTACGAGGGCCAGCGCTACAGCTGGGTCACGGCCGTGTACTGGACCCTGGTCACCATGTCGACGCTGGGGTTCGGGGACATCACCTTCGAGTCGGATCTCGGCCGCACCTTCTCCGTCGTGGTGCTGCTCTCGGGCTCGGTGTTCATCCTCGTCCTGCTCCCGTTCACCTTCATCCAGTTCGTGTTCCTGCCCTGGATGGAGTCGACCCAGCGGGCTCGCGCCCCTCGGCGCGTGGACGACGGTGTGCGCGACCACGTCATCCTGACCAGCACCGGACCCATCGAGGCCGCGCTCCGCACCCGTCTCGACCGCGCAGGCATCGCGCACGTGACCCTCGTGGCCGACCTCGACGAGGCGCTGCGGCACCACGACGAGGGGCTGACGGTGATGGTCGGTGAGCTGGACGATCCGGCCACGTACCTCGCCGCCGGCGTGGATCGCGCCTCGCTGGTGGCCACGACGCAGGCCGACACGACCAACACCAACGTGGCGTTCACCGTCCGGGAGATCTCCGAGTCGATCCGCATCGTGGCCACCGCGAACGCCGAGGCGTCCATCGACATCCTCCAGCTCGCCGGCTGCGACGAGGTGCTCCGCCTCGGTGAGATGCTCGGTGCCGCGCTCGCTCGCCGCGTCCTCGCACCCGACGGTCGCAGCCAGGTGATCGGTCAGTTCGGGGAGCTCCTCGTGGCCGAGGCTGCTGCACCTGACGCCCTGGTCGGGAAGCCGCTCCTCGGATCCGGCATCCGTGACGCCTCCGGCCTCACCGTCGGTGGCGTGTGGGACCGCGGCGAGCTGCTCATCGCCCGGCCGTCCACCGTGCTGACCGAGACCAGCATCCTCGTCCTCGCCGGCTCCCGTGAGCAGCTCGACCGCTACGACGAGCGCTTCTCGGCCGACGTCGAGCGGGACCGGTCCGGCGACGGTCCGTCCATCGTCATCGGCGGTGGCCGGGTCGGACGGGCGGCCGCCCGTCACCTCCGGGACATGGGGATCCCGAGTCGCATCATCGAGAAGCAGACCGATCGCATCCGCACGAACGCCGACTACGTCGAGGGCGACGCCGCCGACATCGCCGTCCTGAAGGAGGCGGGGATCGACGAGGCGCCGGCCATCGTGGTGACCACCCACGACGACGACGTGAACGTGTACCTGACGAACTACTGCCGTCGCCTCCGCGCCGACGCGCAGATCATCGCCCGGGCCCGGCTGGACCGGAACGTGTCCACCCTCCACCGCGCCGGCGCCGACTTCGTCCTGTCCTACGCGTCGACCGGTGCCAACGCGATCTGGAACATGTTGAGCGCCGACAACACCCTGCAGCTCGCCGAGGGTCTCGATGTCTTCCGCGTGCCGGTCCCGTCCGAGCTCGCCGGCCGGACCCTCGTCCAGGCCCGGATCCGGGAGGACACCGGGTGCACGGTCGTCGCCCTCATCACGCCCGACGGCTTCCAGGCCAACCCGGACCCGACGGTGCCGCTGCCCCACGGCGGCGACCTGGCCCTCATCGGCGACAACGAGTCGGAGCACCGGTTCCTCAGCCGGTACCGGACCACGACGCTCTGAAGCTCAGGGTCGAGGAAGGACGTAGCTCCCCTGGGCCACCGAGCTGGGCTTGGACTCCCGGTCGTCGCACCAGACCCTGACGCTGCCGACGATGCTGCGGCTGCCCGCCGACTCGAGCGACGCCCGAGCCCAGAGCACCGTGCCCTGCGCCGGTCGGAGGTACCGGATCGACAGCTCCGACGTGAGCGCCATCGGCTCGATCCGGCCGATCGCCCCGAAGACCAGGTACCAGAGGGCCGCGTCGGCCAGGCCGAACTGGGTCGGGCCGGACACGTAGGCGCCGGGGCGCAGCGACGCTCGCTCGACGGCCAGTCGGGCCAGGGCGTGGGTCGGACCCAGCTCGATGCACACGTTGCCGGTGCCGGGGAACTCGGCCGCCAGCATCTCGTTCACGCCGTCGGGCGTGAGCTCGTACGGGGTCGGCTCGGCCACGCCCGGAACCTACCCGTGGCTCAGGCGGCGAGCGCTCGGTCGTCCCGGGTGGCGTTGCGGAGCGCGGCGGCAGCAGCGAGGCCGGGGTCCACGCCGACGTCGCGCAGGAGGTCCTTGCGCAGGATCTCCTCGGACGGGACCTTGAGGTCGCGGACGACCCCGACCTTCGACAGCAGCCAGAGGACGTAGTAGGTCGGATCCCACTGCCACCACCGGAACGCCTGGCGGGCACTGGCCTGGTAGTGGTGGTGGTTGTTGTGCCAGCCCTCGCCGTTGGTGAGCAGCGCGATCAGGAGCGAGTTCCGGCTCGTGTCCGACGTGGCGTAGCGGCGGCGACCGATGACGTGGGCCAGGGAGTTCACGAGGAACGTGCCGTGCCACACGGCGATGGTCGAGGCGCCGAAGCCGATGACCAGACCGGCCCAGCCGGCGATCAGGTAGCTCGCCACGGCGAGCGACACCGGTCCGACCCAGTCGTTGCGGTTCAGCCACCGCAGCTCGGGGTACTTGGCGAAGTCCTTGATGCGGTCGAGCTCGGTGGCCGAGAACCGGTCGCACAGGATCCAGCCGACGTGGCTCCACCAGAAGCCACGGATCGGCGAGTGCACGTCCTGGTCGGTGTCGGCGTACCGGTGGTGGTCGCGGTGGTGGGCGGCCCACCACAGCGGCCCCTTCTGCAGGGCGGTGGTGCCACCCAACGCCATCACCAGCTGCGCCCAGCGGGGCAGGCGGTAGGACCGGTGGGCGAAGTAGCGGTGGTACCCGGCGGTGATGAAGAACATCCGCACGAAGTACGAGACCACCGCGAGCACGACGGCGCTCGCCGGCACGCCGGTCCAGATCGCCGCCACCGGGATCAGGTGGAAGGCCAGGAACGGGAGCGATGAGCGGACGTTCAGGCGCTCGTCCGGGGGGAGGTCGCGTTGCACCGGGCGAGCCTACCGACCGGTCGGTAGGTCACCTACGCCGCGCGTGCGCTCCCTGCAGCCGTCACGTGCCCACCGTCACGCGGACGGTGTGGAGACCGGTCGCGCCGTCCGGCGCGGGTTCGCGCTCCACCGCGGTCTGGGTGCTGCCCGTGGCGTCGGTCGCCCGGCAGCGGAGGGTGTGCTCGCCCGGCGTGGCGTCCCACCGGTGGACCCACTGGGCCCAGGTGCTGTCGTTCTCCGCCCCCTCGAGCTCGGCGGGCAGCCAGGGCCCGCCGTCGATGCTCACCTCGACCGCGGTGATGCCGACGTCCGGCGCCCAGGCCACGCCGGCGATCGGGACCTGCCCGGGCTCGACCGTGCGCCGGGGCACGTCGATCCGCGACTGGGTCTTGACGGGGCCGAGCTTGGCCCAGCCTCGCGGCACCCAGTAGGCGTCGAAGTCCTCGAACCGGTTGAGCTCGATCTCCGTGAGCCACTTGGTCGCCGACACGTACCCGTACAGACCGGCGACGATGAGCCGGGCCGGGTAGCCGTGGACGGTCGGGAGGGGCTCCCCGTTCATGCCGACGGCGACCATGGCGATCCGCCCGTCGGTGGCCACATCGGTCGGGAAGCCGACGGTGAACCCATCGCTGGACCGGCCGACGACCTGCGTGCCGTCTGGGCGCACCCCGGCGCGGCCCAACAGGTCGGCGAGGGGCACGCCGAGCCAGACGGCGGTGCCCACGAGGTCGCCGCCCACCTCGTTCGACACGCAGGCGATGGTGACCGGCTCCTCCACCAGGTCCATGTCCAACAGGTCGTCGAAGGTCAGCTCGTAGGGCTCGTCCACCAACCCGCCGACCCGGAGGCGCCAGGAGCCGACGTCGATGCGCGGTGTCACCAGCGCGGTGTCGATCCGGTAGAAGTCCTCGGTCGGGGTGATGTAGGAGCTGATGCCCGGGACGTCGAGGCCGTCCACGCCGACCGGGGTCGACCGGACGGGACGGGGCAGCACCACTGCTGCCCGCTGGGCGTCGACCGCGGAGCGGTTGCGCAACGACCAGGAGCCGGCGCCGGTGAGCGCCGCTGCGGTCCCGGCTGCGGCGCTGACCGCCAGGAACGTGCGTCGGTCCGGGGTGCGGATGCGGGGGTCCTCGACGTCGCCCGCCTTCCGGAGCGTCGACGCCAGGTCCGGGCCTCGACCGATCTGGTGCAGGAGGAGCGCGAGCACGCCGACGCCAGCGGCGGCACCGGCGAGCGCCGCGACCACCGCCCGCGAGGCGCTCCCGCTGGTGTCGGCGAGGTCGGCAGCCAGGCCCACGAGGGCGAACGCGACGAAGCCCGCAGCGGCGAGGGGGAAGGAGCGCAGCGCGAGGAGGCCGAGGGCCCCGCCGAGCAGGAGGCTGACGACGACGATGCCGACGACGAGGGCGGCCTTGTCGTTCTGGCCGAACAGGGAGATCGCCAGCTCCTTCAGGGACGCGGCGAAGCGGTCGACGAACTCGTCCCCGACGGCGGTCACCGGTCCACGGGCCGCGCCGGCGAGGGCGCTCGGCACCTGGCCGGCGGCGAGCGCCGCCCCGGCCGCCACGACGCCGGCGACGGCAGCCCGCCATCGCCGCTCCCGCCGGGCGCGGGTCGCGTCCGAGGTCGGATCCATGGGTCGACGGTACGCCTGGCGACCAGAGGGTGTCCGGGCAGCCCGACGGGCCCCTGGCAACCAGCGTTGCCTAGTGTGCCGCCATGTCGATCGCGATCACTGATGACCACCGCGCCCTGTCCGACACGGCGTCCGACCTCCTGACCAAGCGCGATGCGCGTGGCGCCGCCCGCGCCCTGCTCGAGTCGAGCGACGAGGCGCTCCCCGACCTGTGGAAGGACCTCGTGCAGCTCGGCTGGCTCGGGCTCCACCTCCCCGAGGCCCACGGTGGCTCGGGCTACACCCTCGAGGAGCTCGTCGTCGTCGTCGAGCAGCTCGGCCGGGTCGTGGCCCCGGGGCCCTTCGTGCCCACCGTCATCGCCAGCGCGATCATCGCCGCCGCCGGCGACGACGACCTCCAGGCGGCTCGACTGCCGGGTCTGGCCGACGGCTCGACCATCGCCGGCGTGGCGCTCAGCGGTCAGGTCTCGGTCTCCGGAGGCACCGCCTCGGGCCAGGCCAGCCCGGTGCTGGGTGGCGGCCTCGCCGACGTCTTCGTGGTCCGCGCCGGCGACGACATCGCCATCATCGATGCCGGCGACGGGGTCTCCGTCGAGACGCCCCCGAACCTCGACCCGACCCGCCGCTCGTCCCGGGTCACCTTCGACGGTGCTGCCGCCACCGTCGTGCCCGGCGCCGCCGGCCTGTTCGTCGACCTCGCCCGGGTGATCCTGTCGGCCGACGCCGCCGGGGTCGCGCAGGCGTGCACCGACATGGCCGCCGCCTACGCCAAGGAGCGCGAGCAGTTCGGCCGCCCCATCGCCATGTACCAGGCGGTGAAGCACCACTGCGCCAACATGGCCGTCGCCCGTGAGCTCACCACCAGCGCAGTGTGGGACGCGGCCCGTGCCGCCGCCACCGGCGGCGACCAGCTCCGCTACGCCGCCGCCGTGGCCGCCACGCTGGCCGGCCCGGCCGCCGACCTGTGCGCCAACCTCAACACCCAGGTCCACGGCGGCATCGCCATCACCTGGGAGCACGACGCCCACCTCTACATGCGCCGGGCCACGACCCTGTTGACGCTGCTGGAGCCCAAGCAGGCGGCCGCCGACCTGGTCGACCTCACCCGAGCCGGCGTCACCCGGGCCAAGGCCGTCGAGCTCCCGCCGGAGGCCGAGGCCATCCGCGACGAGGTCCGCACCTTCGCCGACTCCATCAAGGACCTGTCCAAGGACGAGCAGCGGGCGCGGCTGATCGAGACCGGCTACGTCATGCCCCAGTGGCCCAAGCCCTACGGCCGCGCCGCCGGCGCCATCGAGCAGCTGGTCATCGAGGAGGAGTTCGGCGCCGCCGGCATCCAGCGCCCCGGCTACGGCATCACCGCCTGGAACATCCTCACCATCATCCAGTACGGCACCCAGGACCAGCTCGACCGGTGGGTGCTCCCGGCGCTGAACCAGGACGTCATCTGGTGCCAGCTGTTCTCCGAGCCCGACGCCGGCTCCGACGCTGCCGGCGTCAAGACCAAGGCGACCCGCGTCGACGGGGGTTGGCTGGTCAACGGCCAGAAGGTCTGGACCTCGGGCGCCCACGTCGCCGGCATGGGCTTCGCCACCGTGCGCACCAACCCCGACGTCCCCAAGCACGACGGCATCACCATGATGGCCATCGACATGCACGCCGAGGGCGTCGAGGTCCGTCCGCTGAAGATGACCAACGGCGGTTCGGAGTTCAACGAGGTGTTCTTCAACGACGTCTTCGTCCCCGACGACGACGTGGTCGGCCCGGTCGACGGCGGCTGGACCGTGGCCCGCTCCACGCTCGGCAACGAGAGCGTGAGCATCGGCGGGGGCGGCGGCGGCATGTCCATGCCCGGCGCGGCGCTGGTCCCGCCCCTCGACGCGAACCCCGATCGCCTCACGGGCGGTGCCGCCCGGGTCGGGCGCTACATCGCGCAGCACCAGTCCATGGGCCTGCTCAACCTGCGGGCGGCGAACCGTGCCGTGGCCGGCGGCGAGCCGGGGCCGGAAGGTGCCATGACCAAGCTGGTCCTCTCCGAGGTCGGGCACGAGGCCGCCGCCATCCTCACCGAGCTCAACGGCCCCGAGGCCGCGTTCATGGACGGCCCCGGCGGCATGAGCAACCAGCTCGTGCTGATGCACCGTGGCATGTCGATCGCCGGCGGGACCTCGGAGATCAAGCGCAACCAGATCGGCGAGCGGATCCTCGGCCTGCCCCGCGACCCGCTGCTCAAGTAGGGCGCCCCAGACGCG
>Ga0208490_100648_pt1 | contig 19006 bp, 21 predicted proteins | sample SubbioAug_CSWold_FD_184818 | JGI IMG/M metagenome (GOLD analysis project Ga0208490, IMG submission 184818) | Serpentinite rock and fluid subsurface biosphere microbial communities from McLaughlin Reserve, California, USA - CR11Aug_CSWold (SPAdes) | ecosystem: Environmental > Terrestrial > Deep...
TGGCGCGTGGAAGGGCGGTGCCTGGAAGGGCGCGGACTGGACCGGTGGCGCGTGGAAGGGCGGTGCCTGGAAGGGCGCGGACTGGACCGGTGGCGCGTGGAAGGGCGGTGCCTGGAAGGGCGCCGAATGGGTCTGAGCGCGCCTCGTCCAGTACGTCCGGTCCGCACTTTACGTATCGTGCTAGTGTGACTACACTCTGCGGTTGAGAGGGTTCGGGCGGCCACAAGGGCGGTTGACCGTGGAGGACAAGTCGAAGCGCGCGACGTGGGTCTTCACCTGTTTCGTCCTTGCCGCTGCCGGGATCGCGGTGTGGCTCGCCTTCCGCACGGATGTCGCTTATGAGCGACCCTTCGTGCTCGGGATGCCCCTGCTCGCCCTCGCCTTCGGCCTGGCGGAGCGGTTCTCCGTCGAGATCGAGGTCCGCAAGGAAGCGCAATCGGTCAACTTTGCCGAGATCCCGCTGACGATCGGCATCATCTTCGCTGACCCCTTCAGCGTCATCGTCGGTCGCTTGATCGGTGCCGGGGTCGGGATGGTCTCGTCGCGACGCCCCCCGTTCATCAAAGTCGTCTTCAACATGGCGGTCTTCGCGGCGGAGACTGCCGCTGCGCTGCTGGTCTTCCACTGGCTCGTCCGCGGTCACCAGCCGACAGAGCCGATGGGATGGGTCGCCGCGCTTGCGGCCATCACCGCAGCCACCCTCGTCAGCTGGGGAAGTGTCAGCATCGTCATCCGGCTCGCCGGTGCGCCCGTCAGCGCGCGATCCGCTCTGCGGTTCCTCGCCTACATCGCCGCCAGCGCCGTCCCCTCGTGGGCGCTCGCCATCGCCGCCGCCGCCGCCCTCTGGCAGGACGGTCGGTCGTGGGTGCTGCTGCTGATGATCGGCGGCGCGTTCGGTTACTTCCTGCTCGCCTACATCCGGATCCGCCAGCGCCACATGGCGCTGGACGGCCTGCACCGGTTCGCCTCGGCGCTCGAGCGTGCGTCCGGTCGAGATGCCCTCGTCGCCCAGGCATTGCACGACCTGCTGGAGATGCTGGGTGCCCGCCGGGTCGTCGCCTGGATCCCGACAGCCGACGTGGTGGAGATCTACGACGCTGACGCCTCCGGCGAGCTCAACACATCCACCCACGCCGCCACCGATCACCCTCTGGCCGCCGAGCTGGCCGTCGCCTCGCTTCTCCCGGGCGGTGTGCCTGCTCCGCGCTCGCTAAGTGTGCCTGACCTGGATCTCTCGGCCGGCGAGGCGATCGCAACCCGGTTGAGCCTCGGTGACACCGAAGGCCTCATCGTGGTGGAGGGCCGTTTGGCGACGACTCGGGCCTTCGACGAGGAGGACCATCAGCTGCTGGAGACCGCCGCCGGCCACCTTGCAGCGGCCCTTCGCAACGCCGCCCTCGTCGACGAGCTGCGGGCCGAGGCGGCGTTCCGGGCTCGCCAGGCCACCCACGACGAGGTCACCGACCTCCCGAACTCCCGGGGTCTCGCCGAGGCGCTGGAGCGCCAGCTGGCCTTCGGGGCTCGACTCGCCCTGCTCACCATCCGCATCGACTCCCTTCGCGAGGTCAACGAGACGCTGGGGCGGGCCATGGGGGACGAGCTGCTCATCCAGGCGTCGGCCCGCCTCCGGACCCTCACCGAGGAGGGCTGGTGCGCGAAGACGGGCAACGACGAGTTCACCCTGGTGACGCGGGGTGGCGACGCCGAGGCCGAGGACCTCGCCATACGCATCGTCGAGGCGTTCGAGGCACCGGTGCAGTGCGAGGACGTCGCCCTGGCCATCACCGCCGGCATCGGCGTGGCGCTCGCCCCGGACCACGGCCGCGAGGTCGAGATCCTGCTACGCCGCGCCAGCCTGGCCGCCAGCCGGTCCCGGGTCGAGGGCACACGCGTCACCATCTGGGCGGCCGACCGCGACCCCTACGACCCCCAGCGCCTCGCGATCGCCGCCGACCTGCGCGACGCCATCCCGGCCGGCGAGCTGCAGGTCCACTTCCAGCCGCAGGTCGACATCGAGAGCGGCCTGGTCATCAGCGCCGAGGCCCTCGTGCGGTGGCGCCACCCGCGCCTGGGCGAGCTGCGCCCCGACCAGTTCATCTCGGCCGCCGAGTACACGGGCGCCATCGACGCGCTCACCGAGTTCGTCCTCACCGCCGCGTCTCGCACCTGCGCCGGCTGGCGGGCGCAGGGCTGGGACCTCGACGTCTCCGTCAACCTGTCGGCTCGGAACCTGGCCAACCTGGCCTTCGCCGACACCGTCCGGCGGGTGCTGAAGGAGACCGGCCTCGATCCCACGGCCCTGACCCTCGAGCTCACGGAGTCGAGCATCATGACCGAGGCCGCCGAGGCGATGACCACCCTCACAGCCATCCACGACCTCGGGGTGTCGCTCTCCATCGACGACTTCGGCACCGGCTACTCCTCGCTCGCCCACCTGCGGAAGCTGCCGGTGTCCGAGATCAAGATCGACAAGTCCTTCGTCTTCGACCTCACCACCAACCACAACGACGAGGCGATCGTCCGCTCGATGGTGAGCCTGGGCCACCACCTGGGCCTGACCGTCGTCGTCGAGGGTGTGGAGACCGTGGAGGTGCGCCGGCGGCTGACCGAGCTCGGTGCCGATCGCATCCAGGGCTACCTGCTCAGCCGGCCCATGCCTGTCGACGCCTTCGAGCAGTGGATCGCCGACCGCCCCGTGCGCATGGTGGGGCTGTCGAGCGGCGACGCCCAGTCGGCCGCGCCGGAGGGCGCCGACCGCGACCGCTGAGCTGCAACGGAGCCGCTGCCAGTTCCGGAAGGGCGCTGCAACGGAGCCGCTGCCAGTTCCGGAAGGGCGCTGCAACGGAGCCGCTGCCAGTTTCGGAAGGGCGGTGCTACACGAGGGGCCACGGGTAGCGGTGGCCGCTCTCGTCCAGGGGGAAGTGCCCGAGGTCGAGCACGAGGTCGACCCGGTCGAGCAGCGCCTCCTGCTCGGCCTCGTCGAGGAGCTCGGCCAGCGCGGGCGGGACGCCCCCGGCCCGGAACCGCTCGAGGTCGGACAGCAGCTCGGCGGGCACGGGCTCGCCGGCGAACTCCCAGATCACCGTGCGCAGCTTGAAGTCCTCGTGGAAGCACAGGCCGTGGTCGATGCCGAACAGCTCGTCGGCGACCGACACCAGGCAGTGGCCGCTCTTGCGGTCGGTGTTGTTGGCCACCAGGTCGAACGCGCACATGGCCCGCAGCCGGTCGTGGTGGTGGCCGGCCTGGTAGAGGGTGAAGTAGTGCTGCTCGAAGTCGGCCTCGACGAAGCGCTGCACGGATCCGGCGCCCAGCGGCCCGTCGCGGAGGATCGTGTGGGGGACCAGGTCCCAGCCGAGGGCTTCGCTGAGCTCGTGGGCGGCGACCTCGCGCCGGTCGAGGCCGCGGGGGAAGTCCCACAGCGGGCGCTCGCCACGGCGGGGCTTGTAGATGGCCCGCAGCCACTGCTCGCCGTGGGTCACCCTGCACAGGAACGTCCCGTTCGACGACCACGGCATGCGTCCCTCGATCTCGATCTCCCCGAGCTCCAGCACACAGCGGACGGGATCGGCCCTCACCGTCGTCAGTTGGCCCGCGGGCAGGCGTGACCCTCGGGGTCCATGGGTGCCCCGCAGACCCGGCACGGGGGACGCCCGCCGGCCATGAGCTCGCCGGCTCGCTCGATGAAGGCCCGCACCTGGGCCCGGCTCACCACGATCCGCAGGGAGTCGCCCTCGTCGGACTCGTCGTCGACCAGCTCCTCGGCCACGATCACGATGCGGTCGAGCTCGTTGTCGTAGGCCACGCCGATGTTCCCGACCACCCACTCGGCCTCGACCGGCTCGATCAGGTCGGCGGCCGGCGGCACGACGCTGGGGGCGGGCAGGTCGTGGAGCATCCCGGCCAGGTACTCGGCGAGCGCGATCACCTGCTGCTTCTCGAGCCGCACGGAGCGGACCTCGCCGTCGTCGCAGGCCTGCAGGTAGAAGACCCGCTGCCCGGGCGGGCCGATGGTGCCGGCGGTGAAGACGGCCGGGTCGAGGAAGTCGGTCACGTCGCCCCCCTCACGACGGCACCAGGGACACGAGATCGCCCGTGTGGTTGACGGCGAGGACGGTGGGGCCCTGCGCGGCGTAGAGGACGGCCGACACCGAGCACTGGCCGATGACGATGCGCTGGAACAGGTCGAGCGGCGTGCCGAGCGCCGACGCCACCGCCGCCTTGATGGGGTCGGCGTGGGACACGGCGACGACGGTCTCACCCGGGTGGGCGGTGACGATGTCGTTGATCGCGTCGACCATGCGGGCCTGCATCTCGCCGAACGACTCGCCCTTGGGGAACCGGAACCCTGACGGGTGGCGCTGCACGGTCTTCCACTCCGGCAGCTTCATCAGCTCCTTCAGCTCACGGCCGGTCCAGGCGCCGAACTCGCACTCGAGCAGGCCCTTGCGGGTCCGGGCCCGCATCCCGAGCGCCTTGGCGATGGGCGCCGCCGTCTCGCGGGTGCGCTCCATCGGCGAGGCGTAGACGGCCGTGATCCCGGTGCCGCCCTCGGTGGCCGCCTGGGCGTCGTGCAGCTCGCGGATGCGACCGGCGACGGCCTCGGCCTGGGCTTGGCCTTCCTCCGACAGGTGCAGGCCGAGCGCGCGTCCCGGCAGCACCGAACCGGTGGTGGGGGTGCGCCCGTGCCGGACGAGGAGCACCAGCGTGGGCGTCGGCGACGGCGACTCGTCGGCGGCTCGCGAGGAGGGCTTCCGGGGGCTTCGCGTGGCGGCCATGCAGTCGGCCACGCTATCGGCGATGGATCCCTTCGAGGCCCTGGCCCGCGACGTGGTGACCTGCCGCGCCTGCCCGCGCCTGGTCGAGTGGCGGGAGCGGGTCGCGATCGAGAAGCGCGCCGCGTTCCGGGACGAGGACTACTGGGGGCGGCCGGTCCCGGGGTTCGGCGATCCCGGGGCGCGGGTCGTGCTCGTCGGTCTGGCGCCGGCGGCCCACGGGGCCAACCGGACGGGCCGGATGTTCACGGGCGACCGCTCGGGCGACTTCCTGTACGCCGCCCTGCACCGCACGGGCTTCGCCAACCAACCGCACTCGGTCCACCTCGACGACGGCCTGCGTCTGACCGGTGCGTACATCACCGCACCCGTCCGGTGCGCGCCGCCGCAGAACGAGCCGACGCCGGCCGAGCGCGACACGTGCGCCACGTTCCTCCACCGCGAGCTGGCCCTGCTGACCCGGGCCCGGGTCTTCGTGCCGCTCGGGCAGTTCGGCTACCAGGCCACCTGCCGGTTCCTCGGCGTGCGGCCCCGGCCGAGGTTCGGCCACGGCATCGAGGTGCCCGTGCCTCCTGGTGAGCACGGCGACGGCCGCTGGATCGTGCCCAGCTACCACGTCAGCCAGCAGAACACCTTCACCGGCACGCTCACCGAGCCCATGCTCGACGCCGTGCTCCTCCGGGCCCGGGAGCTCAGCCAGCAGCGAAGCTGACGTCGCGCTTGACCTTGGGGAAGTCGATGGCCGTGTCGGGCCAGCGCTCGCGCGACTTCTTCGCCAGCTTGTTCATGAGGGCGATGGCGCCCGGGTCGTCGTCGCCCGGGCGGGCGTCGATGACGCCGGCGCGGATCATGCGCGAGATCACCTCGCGTCCCAGGTCGGTGCGCACGATCGTCAGCGTCCAGTCGTTCTCCTCGCCGATGCCGCCGGTGGAGACGTCCGCGTGCTCGGCGGCGAAGTCGGGGCAGTGCACGCAGCCTTCCCGGGTCCAGGCGTGGCACTCCTTGAGCGGGATCTCGTGGTAGCCGCCGTCGTCGGTCCACAGCTGGAAGACGCCCTTGATGTTCATCTTCGTGATGCGCTGCTTGGGGATGCCGTACTTGGTCTCGAACAGCTCCTCGAAGATCGCGTCGTCGAAGGTCTTCGAGCACAGCAGGCCGAGCACGAACTTGATCGGCTTTGCGATCTTGCCGATCTTGCGGTGCCACATGACGGCCGGGATGGAGGTCATGCAGCTCATGCCGACCAGCGCCAGGTTGGACAGGCCCCGCTCGATCGCCTCGTCGATGGCGAGCGTGTTGGCCGAGTACGTGTAGCGGCTGCCGGCGGCGTCGAGGACCTCGTCCTTGGTGGTGGCCACCCCGGGGCGGGCCTTCCAGTCGCCCCGCGGGCCGTCGAGGTAGCTGACCAGGGCACCGTCGATGTAGCCCTCGTCGAGCAGCCACAGCAGCATCGCCGAGACGAGGCCGCCGTCCTGGCCCATGCGGTGCACGGTCTCGTCGGAGGCCTTCGTGAGCATGATGTCCTGGTAGATGCCGGCCAGCTCGTCGTCGCGGCGGTAGCGGGCGAAGAGGTGCTCGTCGGCCTCGGGCTCCCAGCTGCGGAAGCGGGGGCAGGCCCGGGTGCAGGAGGTGCAGCCCTTCTGGCCGTGGATGCAGTCGTCCGGGCCCAGCTCCTCCTCGAGGTGGAACGGCGTGTACCCGCCGGATTCGTGGCGGTAGCCGATCACGTCGTGCGGGCAGGCCACCACGCACCCCGAGCAGCCCGTGCACAGCCCGGTGTCGATCACCTCGGCCTTGAGCTCGAGCCACTGGTTGGTCCAGCGAGCGGTCTCTCCCGTGACGACATCCGTCAGCGCCATGGGCCGGATCCTACGATCGGCCCATGGACCTGACCTATCCCGCAGAAGCCGAGGAGTTCCGCGCCGAGATCCGCTCGTGGTTGGAGGCCAACCTCCCCGACGACTGGGGGCAGCGGGAGATGAGCGGCGAGGAGAAGGCGGCGTTCGCCGCGCAGTGGAACGAGAAGCTGTTCGAGGGCGGGTGGATCTGCGCCTCGTGGCCGAAGGAGTACGGCGGCAAGGGCCTCAGCACCATCCAGAACGTGGTGCTCAACGAGGAGTTCGCCCGGGTCAACGCGCCGATGCGGGGCGACTTCTTCGGTGACACCCTCGTGGGCCCCACCATCCTGCAGTGGGGCACCGAGGAGCAGAAGCAGCAGTTCCTGCCCGGCATCCTCCAGGGGAAGATCGCCTGGTGCCAGGGGTTCTCCGAGCCCAACGCCGGCTCCGACCTGGCCAGCCTCAAGTGCAAGGCCGAGCTCGACGGCGACGAGTGGGTGATCAACGGCCAGAAGGTGTGGACCACCCAGGCCCAGTACGCCGACTACTGCTTCCTGCTGGCCCGCACCGACCCGGAGGCGCCCAAGCACGCCGGCATCTCGTACCTGCTCGTGCCCATGGACCAGGAGGGGGTCGAGATCCGCCCGATCGTCCAGCCCGACGGGTCCGCCGAGTTCAACGAGGTGTTCTTCACCGACGCCCGCTGCCCGAAGGACAACGTCGTGGGCGGCGTCAACAACGGCTGGAAGGTGGCGATGACCACCCTCGGCTTCGAGCGGGGCTCCTCGGCCACCACCTCGCACCGGCGCTTCGAGAAGGAGCTCGAGGAGATCATCGACATCGCGAAGGAGAACGGCGCCGCGCAGCAGCCGATGATCCGCCAGCGGCTGATGCGGCAGTGGTCGAAGATCCAGATCATGCGCATCAACGGCCTGCGCACCCTGTCGGCCTCGTTGCGCGGGAAGCAGGACCTCGGGGTGGCGGCGCTGGGGGCGACGAACAAGATGTTCTGGTCCGAGACGCACCGGGACACGATGGAGGTCGCCATCGACGTGCTGGGGATGCACGGCCAGATCCTCACCGGCGACCCGGACACCGACTTCGTGCCCGGCATCGGCAAGCGCGACGCCGCCAAGGAGTACCCGGTCTCGCCCCTGCAGGCCCAGTTCTTCTTCTCCCGCTCGGAGACGATCTGGGGCGGCACCGCCGAGATCCAGCGCAACATCGTGGGCGAGCGGGTGCTCGGGCTGCCCAAGGAGCCCAAGCCGGAGAAGGAGCTGCCGAACGGGTGACATCGGGCCGCGGGCTGGGTGGTGTCCAGGACCCGCCAGTACCGTCGTCCGCCGTGTCGGGCAAGCACCTGGCCGCCCACCGGCGGCGATCCTGGGGCCAGCGCGCCCTCATCGGCCTGGGCGGCCTGCTCACCTCGCTGCTGCTGGTGGCGGCCGCCGGCGCGTCCTACCTGAACGTCCGCTTCGGCCAGCTCACCCGGTTCGAGGTGGCGATCGACGCCGCCGAGGTCGGTGAGCCCCGCAACTACCTGCTGGTCGGCTCCGACACCCGCTCGGGCCTCGATCCCGACGACCCGAACGACGCCGGGTTCTTCGACGAGGAGGGCACGATCACCGAGGGCTCGGTGCAGCGCACCGACACGATCATGGTGCTGCGCGTCGACCCGCGGGCCGAGGAGGCCTACCTGCTGTCGCTGCCCCGCGACCTGTGGGTGCCCATCGCCGACACCGGCGAGAACAACCGCATCAACGTGGCATTCGCCCGGGGGCGCGACGTGCTCGTCGAGACCATCCGGGAGAACTTCGACATCCCCATCCACCACTACGTGGAGGTCGACCTCGCCGGCTTCCGGAGCCTGGTCAGTGCCGTCGGCGGCGTGCCCGTGTGGTTCAGCGAGCCGGTCCGCGACGACTTCTCCGGCCTGCGGGTGGACGACCCGGGGTGCGTCACCCTCGACGGCCAGCAGGCCCTGGCCTTCGTGCGCGCCCGCCACCTCGAGTACCAGGACCCCGACAGGGGCCGCTGGCGCACCGACCCGAGCGGCGACCTCGGCCGCATGACCCGCCAGCAGGAGTTCATCCGCAAGGCGATCAAGAAGGCGGTCTCGCGAGGTCTGACGAACCCGGCAACCCTCAACGAGCTGGTCGGGGTGGGCGTCGACCACGTCGGCCTCGACCCCAGCCTCGAGGCCGCCGACATCGTGCGGCTCGGGCGCCGCTTCGCGTCCTTCGACGCGGAGACCCTGAAGACGTTCAGCCTCCCGGCGACCCCGTTCCGCACGGCCGGCGGTGCGGCGGTGCTCGACCTGGAGGAGCGCGAGGCCGAGCGCATCTTCAACATCTTCCGGGGCCGGCCGCCGGGCGCCCTCAGCCCCGAGCTGGTCGAGGTGACCGTGCTGAACGGGATCGGGGACCCCGGGCTCGCCCACGACATCTCCGTCGCCCTCGAGACCATCGGCTTCGCCACCGGCACGCCCGGCGACACCGCCGAGCCCGCCGAGGCGACCACCGTCTGGTACGCCCCCGGCGACGAGGCCGCCGGCCAGCTCGTCGCCCGCCACGTGACCGGCGCGGTGCGCTTCGGGGTCGACGAGGACCTCGTGGCGGGCGAGGTGTACCTGGTCGCCGGCCCCGACTTCACCACCGTGCACGAGCAGCCCTCGCCCACCGTCCCGGAGATCCCCACCACCACGGTCGCCCCCGGCGAGGACGCCGAGCCACCGCGGAGCACCACCACGACCGTCGTCGGCTACCTGCCGAGCGAGGCGCCCCTCGGCTCCGACTGCGCCTGACGGGCGCCGCCTAGCTGGGGGGATCGAAGCGGATCAGGCCCCGGCGCACGGCGACGTTGACGGCCTCGAGCCGGGAGCGGACCCCGAGCTTTGCCATCAGGTGCGTGATGTGGTTCCGCACCGTGTTCACCGACAGGATCAGCTCCTGGGCGACCTCGGCGGTGCTGCGACCCTCCGAGAGCAGCTGCAGGACCTCGAGCTCGCGCCGGGACAGCGCCGTGGCGTCCCTCTGGCTCGTCGCCCGGCGGGTCAGCGCCGGCAGGAAGCGCGGCGCCACCACGACCTCGCCGGCGGCGACCCGGCGGATGGCGTCGATGAAGTCGTCGAAGGGTGCGGTCTTGTCGAGGAACCCGGAGGCGCCCGCAGCCATCGCCTCGAGGAAGCTGCTCTCGTCCGGCCACCCCGTGAACACCAGCACCCTGGTGTCCGGGGAGCGCTCCATGATCTCGTCCAGCCGGTCGGGCACATCGCCGTCGGCGAGGCGGAAGTCGCTGACCAGCACGTCGGGCTGGTGCGAGCCGACGAGCTCGATCCCCTCGGCGAGGGTCGCGGCCGAGCCGACGAAGTGCAGGTCGACGAGGGCGGCGATCGAACGCTGGATCGCGCCGGCCAGGACCTGCTGGTCCTCGAGCAGGGCGACGGTGGTGGCGTGGGGAGCGGGGGTGCTCGACACGGACACAGTCTGGACGATCGGGGGCGCAATGCCACGCATGGCGCGAACCGGGCTCAGCGGTGGGGGAGCCGGGCCTCGAGCACGGTCCCGTCGGGACCGGAGCGGAGCTCGAGCTCGCCGCCCACGGCCGCGACGTCGTCGCGCAGGGATGCGATGCCGAAGTGGCCCCGCTGGTGGTGCAGGGCCGCGAGGTCGAAGCCCCGGCCGTCGTCGGCCACCCGCACCTGCACGGAGCCAGCCTCCGCGCGCACGGCCACCTCGGCGATGGTGGCGCCGGCGTGCTTGCGGGTGTTCTGCAGGCCCTCCTGCACGAGGCGCACGACGACCGGGCGGAGCGCCGGCGCCACCGCATGGGGGAGGTGGATGTCGGCCCGCACGTCGAGGTCGCCGGCGGCGTCGGCGACGAGGTCGGTGACCACGGTCGACAGGTCGCCGGCGGAGGGCGCCGCCGACATCGCCGACAGGACCCCGACGATCGAGGCGATCGACCGGCGGACCGAGTCGAGCGCCTCGCGCCACTCGGCGGGATCGCCGGCGCCGATCGCCTCGGCCATCGTCGCCTCCACACCGCGGAGCTGCGCGACGGCGCCGGTCTCGAGACGCCGGGCGAGGCGCTCGCGCTCGCGGTCGGCGGCGTCGAGCAGGCGTTCCAGCAGCAGCCGCCTCGTCGCCTCGGCCGCCCGCACGGACCGCAGGGACTCGACCTCCTCGGTGCGGTCCTGGATGACGCCGACCAGGCGCTCCGGCGCGCCGTCGGCATCCCGGTGCACCTCGGCGGCGAGGTGGATGTGGCGGACCTCGCCGTCGGGTCGCACCAGGCGCAGGTCGAACCGGTACGGACGGGTGCCGGCGAGGGCGGCGTCGCGCGCCTCGAAGAACATCGGGCGGTCGTCGGGGTGGATCCGGGCGACGAAGTCGGCGAAGGTCGGCTCCTGGGCAGGCGCCCACCCGACGATGTCGAGCACCTCGGGTGACCACTCGAGTGCGTGGGTGCGCCGCTGCTGGTCGACCACGCCCTCCCAGCTCCCGATGCCGGCCACCCGCCGGGCGGTCCGCAGCCGGGCCAGCAGGCGCTGCTGCGGCGAGGGCTCGGTCACGCTGCCGTGCTCCCCGCACCGCCGACGGGGAGCGAGCAGCGCAGCACCCGGCCGCCCGAGTCGAGGCCGGCCGTGCCGCCCTGGGCCTCGCAGCGGTGGCGCACACCCAGGAGCCCCATGCGGGTGAGCAGCGGCCCCTCACCGCCGGCGCCGTCGACCACGACCCGGATGGCGTCGGCGTCGCCGTGCACGTCGATCGCCAACGTGTCCGCGCTGTCGTGCTCGCGGACGTCCCACAGCGCCTCCTGGACCACGGCGTGCACGGCGAGGGCGTGCTCACGGGCGGGCTCGCGGTCGTGGACCCGGACCGCCACCGGCATGCCGGGCAGGACGGTATCGGCGAGGTGGGCCAGGTCGGCGGCGACGCCCTGGTCGGTGCCGTCGTGGAGGCGGGGGTGCAGCTCGTAGAGGACCTCGCGGAGCTGCGCGCTCACCTCCCGGACGACGGGCAGGGCATCGTCCAACCAGGCCGGGCGGGGGTCGCTCGTGAGGCCGAGCACCTCGAGGCGCATCGACGTGGCGGTCAGCACCTGGACCGGTCCGTCGTGCAGGTCGGCGGCGAGCTGGCTGCGGGCCGCCTCGCCGGCCCGGACGAGCCGGTGCAGCAGCTCGCGCCGGCGCGACTCGGTGACGGCCTGGCGTCGGGCCAGCGCCATCCGATCGGTCACGTCCTGGAAGGTGCCGACCAGGCAGGCGGGGGTGCCGTCGTCGGCCCGTTCGACGACCACCTCCAGGTGCACGTGGCGCAGGCCGTCCGGAAGCACGATCCGGAGGTCGATCTCGTAGGGCCGGCCGTGGCGCACCGCGTCGGCGTGGAGCTGGGCGAGCTGGGCTCGGTCGCCGGCGTGCACGACCTCCAGGAGGCGCTCCACACCGGCGTCGCCGGGGGCGGGGCCGAGGATGTCGTCGGCGTCGGGCGACCACCAGGTGGCTGCGGAGGCGAGGTCGACCTCCCAGCTCCCGAGGCCGGCGATGCGGTGCGCGGCCTCGAGGTGGGCCCGCAGCCGATCCACCTGTCCCTCGTCCCCCCGGTCGGACACCGCGCGATGATGGCAGGGAAGCCGGGCCACGGCGTGCGGTCGAGCTCCGGGGCGTCGGGAAGCGGCCCACGAGTCGCCCGGTCGATCACTGGAACTCGATAGCGACGCGCTCGGGCCCAGATCGCCGCAGTCGCTCAGAGACGGCGACGGGCAGGTCTGGGTCGGGCGCCTCGGGAGGTGCTCACCGTCGAGCGGATCGGGTGCTCGGGTGAGGAACAGGTGGTTCGCCTGGCGTCCCCGGGTGATGTCGACGTAGGCCTCTGACGGGTCGCTCCGACGTCGATGCGGCTCGTCGACCGCTCGAAGGTCGAGCCCTGGACGGCGTAGCCCGTGACGGCGTAGGCGTGGTCGAGCCCGAAATCGCGGCGGCCACCTGGGCCAGCGTGCTCGTCGATGAAGTCCCGAGGGAGTCGCACGACCCCGATGCCCTCGAAGTCGACGTCGAGAGCGCCCGCTGCCTCGTCGACGGCGAGCACGATCCCACTCGCTCCGTTCCGGACGTACGCATCGGCGTCGCCAGACACGTGGAGGTCACGGGCGACCATGCGCGCCACGACCCGGTCGCCGACCGCGAAGCAACGCCCACCGCTGGCCTCGAGCTCGACCTGGCCGAGCTCGCCGTTGGCTCGCCGGAGCCGGCGAGCGAGGCGGTTGAGCACCCGGCGGGTGTGGTGGCGCCTGTCCACCATCGGGTGAGATTCGCCTCGCTGGTGCGCGTCCCACCAGTGCCGCAGCATCCCCACGTAGAGGTCGACGTCCGTGTCCGCCACGTGGAGGTGGCCAGCATCGGTGAGCACTGCGAGGGCCTCGTGCGGTCGACCGTCGCGTGACGAAGACCGAGACGGGCGGTGTCCGGCCGAGGCCGAGCGGGAGCACGGCCGGAGGCCACCGCTCGCCGGACCCGTCGAGGCGACCGCCGTCGGGAACGAATGGGCATCGACACCTGGGGCGTGGACTACGGATCGGGAACCGCACGGCCCTCCGCCCGCAGCGCCTCACGCCAGCACCTGTTGCGAGGACCACGACCACCGAGACGGAGGCCCCTACGGCAGATGTGACCCCGATCACGATCACGATCAGGGGAACCGTCCTCGACGGGCGGCTGCGAGACAACCCGACCGCACGCGACCTGATCGCACAACTCCCCCTCGAGCTCGAGTTCCGGGACTTCAACTCCGTCGAGAAGATCGCCCGCCTGCCCGAAGACCTCACGATGGACGGTGTGCCCGAGGGCGACGACCCCGAGCCCAACGACATCGGCTACTACGCGCCGACCGGCAACCTCTTCTTCTACTACGACGACGTCGGCTACTGGGACGGAATCGTCCGCCTCGGCATCTTCACCAGCGACATGGACCCCATCCGCAACCAGGCCGGGACCTTCACCGCCACCATCGAACTCGCCGGACAGGATCAACCATGAACACCGCACGATTCACCGACAAGGTCGCCTTCGTCACCGGCGCCGGCTCCGGCATCGGACGAACGACCGCCCTCGCGTTCGCCCAAGAGGGTGCACACGTCGCGGCGGTCGATCGCGACGAAGCCTCCGCCGCCGAGACCGCCCGACAGATCGAAGCGGCCGGCGGCACCGCCGTCGCCATCGCCTGCGACCGACACCACGTTCAGCGCGGTGCCCAGCGCGACGGCCCCGGTGTGGTGCTGGGCCATGGACCGCGTGAAGCCACGAGACAGCACCGTCTCGAGGATCGTGAAGGACGACACGGCACCGGCCGCGTACAGCACCAGCTGTCCGGCATCGGTGAGCCCGCCGAGCGCTGCATGACCCCGAAGACGACGGTCACGAGGATCGAGAAGCCGAAGGTGGTCGCTTCGCGGCCGACCGTGCTCTTGAACGCCCGAACCACGGTGGCGGGCGCATCCTGGCGAGGTCCTCGCCAGCCATCTTGTGACCGTATCGCAGCACCGCCACGCAGCAGGACGACCTCGCCGTCCACCTGCGCTGTCGCCGATCGAGCAGCGCGAGGACGCCGTCGATACGGTCCCTGTCCATGGTTCCTCACGCTGACGTCGGTGCTACGGCACCTGAGGACATGGGGGTGCTGCTGGGTGAGCTGTTGTCGCGTTCGGCTCGTCTGCATCCCGACGACCTCCCCGACCAGCTGCGCCAGGCCGCTGAACGAGCTGGCGCAGCAGCTGTCGAGATCCTCGTCGTGGACCTCGCGCAACGGAACCTCCTCCCGCTCCTTCCCGGCGACCACCGCAACTCCATGCCGGTGGTCGGGTCGGTCGCCGGTGACGCCTACCGGCAGGTCACTGCGATCGACGTGCCCGGGGTTGACGGCGTGCGCCGATGGGTGCCGATCCTCGACTCCGCGGAGCGGGTCGGCGTGCTGGGTGTCACCGTGGCCGAGGGGACGGCGCTGGAGCCGTGGTGGCAGCTCGCGTCGCTCGCCGGAGAGCTGTTCGTCGCCAAGGCCCGTTACGGCGACCGGCTCAGCCTTCGACGGCGGACGCGGTCCACCACCGTGGCCGCCGAGATGCGGTGGTCGTTGCTTCCTCCGCTGTCGTTCCGGTCCGAGCGGCTCACGGTCAGCGGCATCCTGGAGCCGGCCTACGAGATCGCTGGTGACACGTTCGACTATGCGGTGAACGGCGACACCGCCCACCTGGCGTTGCTCGACGCCATGGGCCACGGTCTCGAGGCCAGTCGCATGGCCAACGTCGCGGTCACCAGCTACCGGCACAGCCGGCGCGCCGGCCTCTCGCTTCCCGACACCGCCGTGGCCATGGACGAGGTGGTCCAGGCGTGCTTCGACGCCAGCAGGTACGTGACCGGCCAGCTCGCCACGCTCGACCTGAGCACCGGGATGTTCCGCATGCTGAACATGGGGCATCCGCTGCCGCTGCTGATCCGCGATGGCCGGGTGGTCGGCGAGCTGCCGTCGGAGCCGATGCTTCCTGCCGGATGGGGTGACAAGCCCGCCGCCATCTACGAGCACCGACTGCAGCCGGGCGACCACGTGCTCATGTACACCGATGGCATCACCGAGGCCAAGCACCCGGGCGGCGACGAGTACCAGCTGGGACGACTCGTGAACGTGATCGAGACGGTCCTGGCCCGGGCCGCCCCGGTCGAGGAGCTGCTCCGGGCGATCATCGAGGACGTGATGGCCTTCCAGGACTTCCACGCCCGCGACGACGCCACCGCACTGGCTGTCGGCTACCACCCACCGCACTAACCCTGATCGTGGTTCCCGGTCTGGGATCCGGGTCACGCCGCGATGGTCGCGTCGCTGATCCGCCGGGCTACGGAGCGGTGGGCGCGCAGCAGCGCCGGGACGTGAGCACGAGTCCGGCGACCAGTTCGGGGTGGCGCTTGGCGAGGAGCTGTGCGATGGGGCCACCCATCGAGTAGCCGACGACGATCGCGGGTGGGCTATCGAGGGAGCGGAGGACGGCGGCGGCGTCATCCGCGCACTGCTCGAGCCGGAACCGGCGACCGATCCGTGCACCACGTCCATGGCCGCGATGGTCGGGAGCGATGACCGGACCGCGGCGCTCGAGGGCGGGGAAGCAGGCAGCGAAGTTCAGGGCGCTCGTCGCGCCGAGGCCATGCAGCAACAGGGTGGGCACGCCAGTAGGGCTGCCGCCGATCTCCTCCGGACCAGCTCCCTACGGTCCGGCAAGCCAGGCCAGCGATGCCCAGGACCCGTGTTCGCCGCTGTCATCGCCATCGGATTCGGTCGAGGTCTGGGCGGTCTCCCTGTCGTGCGCTGTGGCACTGCCATCGGGAGACTGGGAGTCGTCGTGGTCCCCGGCACGGTCTTGTCGCGGGCATGGGGTCATGTGGCTGAGGTCGACGGTGACGTCGACGACCCCGAGGTGCTGGAGGTCGTCGATGGCGGTGAGCAGACCCGGAAGTGCCGCGTCACACAGGGAGCCGTGCACGTGGACGGCGGCACTGGCTCGCCCTGACGACTCCGTCGTCACCTCGACACTGCTGCAGGCTTCACGGCATCCTTCGCACTGTCCGCCCTGCCGCCCGATCGGACTATGGCGAAGGATGGCGTAGCGCGTGTTCCCCGTCATGCGACGCCGTCCACCGTCGAGCCCGGACTGCAAACCGGTCGGGTCGCCTCGCGACGGTCAGGTTCTGGGACCTGCGCAGCGGCGTGGCTTCGCTGCTCGGGGGGTGGCCACCCTCCCGTGTCGGGGAGCGCTTGGAGAGCGTCGTCCACCGTCGCGAAGAGCGGTAGTGGGTTGATGTTGTCGGTCGCTTCCAGCATCCGGATACGGCGAGGCGGGTTCCGGGCCTCCGGTGGTCGCCGTTCGTACCCGCCTGACGAGCATGTGAGACCGTCCGCTCTGGGGCCTCCACCGATCCGCCACCGGTGCGGGACGCCGCTGTGGTCAGTCGGGGACGTAGTCGGTGTCGATGACCTTCTGGCAGATGTTGGTGATCTTGGTGCTGTGGCGCCGGGCGGCGGCCCGGATGCGCTGGAAGGCTTCACCGGTGCTGATGCCGATGCGCTCGGCGAGGACGCCCTTGGCTTGTTCGATGACGATACGGGAGTCCAGGGCGGTCTGGAGCTGCTCGGCGGTGCGTTTGGTCTGCGCCAGCTCGCTGGCGTTGAGGACGTACGCGGCACCGAGGTCGGCCAGGGTCAGGGCGGTGGTGATGGCCTCGTCGTCCCAGTCCCTGGGTTCGTGGCTGTAGATGTCGAGTGACCCGACTCGGCGGTCTTCGAGCACGAGGGGCACGCCGAGGGCGGCGCGCACGCCGATCTGTTCGACGGCGGGAGCGTACTGGGGCCAGCGATCGTGGTGCTCGGCGAGGTCGCGTACGGGTACCGGCTCGCCGCGGCGGATGGATTCCATGCAGGGGCCGTCCTGCAGGCGCTCCTGGATGCGCTCTGCTTCGGCTCCCGTGTCGCTGGTGGCGGTGACGAAGCGCAGCTCGTCGCGGTCCAGCAGCGCGACACCGGCGGCGCTCACGCCGAGAACCTGGACGAGGTCGTCGCTCAGGTCGTGGAGCGCTTGGGTGATGTCGTAGTTGGCTGCCATGGTGCGCGCGAACTGGCGCAGCACACGGGAGAGTGCCTCTTGATCGGTCATCGATGCCTCGGATCGGTCGCTGTCGGTCTGTCGCTGGGCGAAGAGCCGGCAGCCGACCCTGCCGATGGCAGGGGAGGCGACGTGCGAGGAGCCCCGTGGTCTGGGGGACAACGGTCCGACCACCGGTCGGATCCAGTTCGTCAGCAACCGCCACGCTACCGGCACACAACCTGGTCACACGGGAAGGACAGTCGCGGGTGTGTTGCTCGCTCTGGCGTCGACGCCGGCGAGAGCCGTTGAAGCCCGAGCAGATTCCCGGGTGGGTCGGGGGCACGGGGTCCGGGCGCCCCCGGCCCGGCGCGGTCCCTGCCCGCCAGCCCACGCCACCACCCGCGGCCGATGAGCCTCCGATCAGCTGTAGGGCACCACGCTGATGGACCCGCTCTGTTCGAGGACGGCGTACTTGATCTGATCGAGACGTTCGATCCCATGGGTCTCTCGGCCGGAGGCCAAGAGCCCACCCCGTCTGGCGGGCTCGGGCCGTGGGCGTCTACCGCCTCTGGCGAGATCTCGGCTTCGCCGTCGGCGCCGTGCTCTCCGGGGCCCTCGCCGACGCCGTCGACATCAAGTTCGCCATCGTCGTCGTCGCCGCCATCACCGCCGCCAGCGGCGCCGACGTCACCGTGCGCTCCAACGGCTGCTCGATTCCTTCGTCGACGTACCCGCCGTCGTGACGAACGAGCGTCTCGGACGTCATCGCAACGAACGCGCTCGGCGAGGCGTTCTTCGCTCCGCTCTTCGACGACCCGGTCCGCCCGATCAACAACGCTCGTTTTGCGTTCCTCAACCCGAGGGCGAAGGACTTCTACGTCGAGTGGGACCGCATGGCCGACGACACCGTCGCGATCCTGCGAGCCCAAGCCGGCCGCGATCCCGACGACAGACGCCTCTCCGACCTCATCGGCGAACTGTCCACCCGTAGCGACGACTTCCGAGTCCGCTGGGCCCGCACGACGTGAAGCTCCACAACAACGGCACCAAGCACTTCCGCCACCCGAGCGTCGGTGAGCTCACCGTCGACTGGGACGTGTTCGAACTTCCCGGCGACCCTGGCCAGCGGATGGTCAACTACTCCGCCGAGCCCAGCTCGCCGATCCACCAAGCCCTCCAGCTCCTCGCCAGCTGGGCCACCACCCCAGCGGATCAGGACGCCTGAACGCTGGCCCGCGCGCATCTCGGGGCCACCCGCGTGCGAGACCGACAGTGGCTACCTGGTGGTGGCGGCGACCCGCCGTGCCACTGCGACGCACCGTTGAGCACGCTCGACTGCCTTGGCGGCCGTGGATGGGGCGATGTCGTCGGGCTCGTACTCAGCCTTGGTCTTGAGCGGGAGGAGCCTGCGCAGCTCGCGCTCGACCTCGACGCCGTCCGGGCCCGCCTGGCGGAGCAGTACCAGCACCTGGTCGTGATCCTCACCGGCGGCACGCTGGCCGAGGCGAGCGCCGCAGACCGCGTCGGCCGAGTTGATGCCGGCGTGGATGGCGAGGCTCGTGGCGGCGATGTTGCGTCCGGCGTCGAGATCGCTGGCTGCGGCCTCGGCGAACTCCTCGGCCTTGGCTGCGTACCCCCGGACCTGCGCAGCTGACACCGCCTTGGTGCGACCGGACCTAGGCCGGTGTTCCGCACATGCTGATCCGAAGGGTGCCGGTGTCTGGAGGGGTTCTCTGTTCAGCGTTGGGCTCGTGGGTCGGTGCCGAGGAGCTC
>Ga0208490_100649_pt1 | contig 18997 bp, 12 predicted proteins | sample SubbioAug_CSWold_FD_184818 | JGI IMG/M metagenome (GOLD analysis project Ga0208490, IMG submission 184818) | Serpentinite rock and fluid subsurface biosphere microbial communities from McLaughlin Reserve, California, USA - CR11Aug_CSWold (SPAdes) | ecosystem: Environmental > Terrestrial > Deep...
GAGGGCCAGACCGACGTGCTCACCATGGGCCTGCCCTACATCTGCCCGTACAACGTGAACTCGGTGATGAACCCGATCCTGGTCATGTGCCTGGGCCTCGGGTACTTCTTCAACATGTACCGCGGCAAGCCCCCGGTGCGCGAGGGCGGCGTGCTGATCATGCGCCACCCCACGCCGTGGGAGTTCCACCCGGTGCACCACCCGAGCTACATCGACTTCTTCGAGCAGGTCCTCTCCCAGACCACCGATCCGGTCGAGGTCGAGAAGTACGAGCAGGCCTTCGCCGAGGACGAGTGGTACCGCCACCTGTACCGGACGAGCTACGCCTACCACGGCGTCCACCCCTTCTACATGTGGTACTGGGGCAGCCACGCCCTCCAGCACCTCGGCAAGGTCGTCATCGTTGGCGGCGACCCCAAGGCCGTGCGCCGGTTGGGCTTCGCGCCCGCGTCGACCATGGCTGATGCCCTGGAGATCGCGTCCGACGTCGTCGGACCCGCGCCCACCATCACCCACGTCCACAACCCACCCCTCCTCATGACGGATGTGACATGAGCGTTCTGGGCCGCGCCACGAAGCACCTGGAGCGTGTCCCGCGTCCCGGAACGCTGGTGACCCGCAAGCTCCGCCAGCTGGCGTTTCCCCTCGTCGCGCCCACCACCCCACGAGGCGCCGAGCCGCCGGCGAAGGAGCGACGCAGCGGCGCGGACTACGACACCGAGTGGGCTCGCAGCTTCCGGGCCCGCTGGACGCGCACCGTCCTGCTCGAGTCCGTCCTGCGTCCCACGGCGGCGGCGATCGCCCGCCCCCGGCGGCGTGGCATCGACCGCCTCGCCGATCTCCGTGACCTCCGGGGGCCCCACGGGGCGGCCCGGCCGGTCATCTTCTGCGCCAACCACCACAGCCACGTCGACACGCCGATCGTGCTGACCTCGATCCCGGAGCCGTGGCGCTACCAGGTGTTCGTCGGGGCGGCCGCCGACTACTTCTTCCGCAACCGGGTCACGGGCGCCGCGGCATCGCTGCTGCTGAACGCCATCCCGATCGAGCGGGCCACCGTCACCCGACGATCTGCAGATCTGGCGGCGAGCCTGATCGACGAGGGCTGGTCGATGCTGATCTTCCCCGAGGGCGGACGGTCCCCCGACGGCTGGGGCCAGGACTTCCGCGGCGGTGCCGCCTACCTGGCCCGCCGCACCGGCGCCCCGGTCGTGCCGATCCACCTGAGCGGCACCGATCGGATCCTGCCCAAGGGCGCCAAGCGCCTCCGGCCCGGCCCCACCACCGTCACCTTCGGCGACCCGATCCACGCCGAGGACGGCGAGGACACCCGCCGCCTGGCCACCCGCATCGAAGCCGCGGTCGCCGCCCTCGCCGACGAGCACACCTCCGACTGGTACGCCGCCCGCGTCCGCGCCCACGCCGGCGAGACCCCGGGCCTCAGCGGCCCCGACGGGCCGAGCTGGCGCCGCGCCTGGGCGCTCGGCGAGCGGTCCCCCCGGAACCGCCGCAAGGCCGCCTGGCCCAACTAGCTAGAGGACGAACTCGGCCAGGTGGGCGGGGAAGCGGTGCTCGGCGCGCAGGAAGGCCTGGCCGGCCGCGTCCCGGCTCACCCGCAGCGCGACCAGGATCGGCGAGCCGACCGGGATGCCCAGCACCTCGGCGTCGCGCTGGTCGGCGAGCGCGGCCCGGATGGTCTGGTCGACGCTCGCAAGCTCGGTCGGGAGCAGGTCGTAGAAGGTGGAGCGCTCGACGTCGTCCCGGCTCAGGGAGCGGCCGAGCTCGGCCGGACACCACACGGTCACCAGGGCGAAGGGTTGGCCGTCGGCGAGGTTGACCCGCACGACCTCCAGCTCGTCGTCCCCCTCCACCTCAGGATCCCGGAAGCGGAACGACAGCACCTTGCGCATGGGCTCGCGCCCCTGGGCGGCCAGGTCGGCCTCGATCGTCGACAACGTGCCGAGCGAACGGCGGACCACGGGCGCGGCCACGAACCACCCGAAGCCCTGACGCGACCCGACCAGACCCTCCTTCCGAAGACGTTCCAGTGCCTTTCGGACCGTGACGCGACTGACCCCATAGGATCCGGCCAGGTCGGCCTCCGAAGGGAGCACGGCCCCGGCGACCAGGTCGCCGGACGTGATCTGGCGACGGAGGTCGTCAGCGATCGCCACGTATCGGATCTCTCTCACTTGTATTAGAGTTGCATCATGCCTGTCACTTCGTCCACCCCGATCGACCTCGTCCAGGCCGTGTACGACCGGCTGCCCGAGTCGGTCCGCATCGGCCGTGCGCGCCTCGGTCGGCCCCTGACCCTCTCCGAGAAGATCCTGATCAACCACCTCCGGGACCGCGAGGGCCAGGAGATGGAGCGGTCGCGCAGCTACGCCGACTTCGATCCGGACCGGGTGGCCATGCAGGACGCCACCGCCCAGATGGCGCTGCTGCAGTTCATGACCGCCGGCCTCGACGAGGTCGCCGTGCCCTCCACGGTCCACTGCGACCACCTCATCCAGGCCAAGGTCGGTGCGCTGAAGGACCTCGCGGTCGCGGTCGACACCAACCAGGAGGTGTACGAGTTCCTGGAGACCGTGTCGCGCCGCTACGGCATCGGGTTCTGGAAGCCGGGCTCGGGCATCATCCACCAGGTCGTGCTCGAGAACTACGCCTTCCCCGGCGGGATGATGATCGGCACCGACAGCCACACGCCCAACGCCGGCGGCCTGGGCATGGTCGCCATCGGCGTGGGTGGCGCGGATGCCGTCGACGTCATGACCGGCTTCCCGTTCAACGTGCGCTGGCCCAAGCTCATCGGCGTCCACCTCACCGGCCGCCTGTCGGGCTGGACGGCGCCGAAGGACGTGATCCTCAAGGTCGCCGAGATCCTCACGGTCAAGGGCGGCACGGGGGCCATCGTCGAGTACTTCGGCGAGGGCGCCGACTCCATCACCGCCACCGGCAAGGGCACCATCTGCAACATGGGTGCCGAGATCGGTGCCACCACGTCGCTGTTCCAGTACGACGCGAACATCGCCGCGTACCTGAAGTCGACCGGGCGCGAGGCCATCGCCGACGCGGCCGACGCGGTGTCGGGCGACCTGCGCGCCGACCCCGAGGTGCTGGCGAACCCGGGCGAGTACTTCGACGAGGTCATCGAGATCGACCTGTCCACCCTCCCGCCCATGATCAACGGTCCCCACTCCCCCGACCGGGCCCACGTGCTCGGCGTCGGCGACGGTGGCGTCGGGAAGGAGGCGCAGGAGGAGGGCTGGCCGCTCGAGATCAGCGCCGCCCTCATCGGCTCGTGCACCAACTCGTCCTACGAGGACATCACCCGGGCCGCCTCCATCGCCCGCCAGGCCGCGGCCAAGGGGCTCAAGGCCAAGACCGAGCTGCTCATCACGCCCGGCTCCGAGCAGGTGCGCGCCACGATCGAGCGCGACGGCCTGCTCGCCGACCTCGAGGCCATCGGCGGCGACGTGCTCGCCAACGCCTGCGGCCCGTGCATCGGCCAGTGGTCCCGTCCCCAGGCCCAGCTCGACCGGGTCAACACCATCGTCAACTCCTACAACCGCAACTTCCCCAAGCGGAACGACGGCTCGGCCAACACGCTCAGCTTCGTGACCTCCCCCGACACCGTCATCGCCATGGCGCTGGCCGGCCGCCTCGACTTCGACCCCCGCACCGACGTGCTGGTCAACGACGCCGGCGAGGAGGTCCGCCTCGACGAGCCGGTCGGCATCGACCTGCCACCCGGCGGCTTCGACCCCGGCGAGGACACCTTCATCGCTCCCCCCGACGAGCTGTCCGAGCGCACCGGCGTCGACGTCAAGGTCGACCCCGGGTCCGACCGCATCCAGCTCCTCCAGCCCTTCCCCGAGTGGGACGGCCAGGACTACGTCGGCCTCCCCGTCGCCGTGAAGGCCCAGGGCAAGTGCACCACCGACCACATCTCGATGGCCGGCCCGTGGCTCAAGTACCGCGGCCACCTCGAGAACATCTCGGGCAACCTCTTCCTCGGTGCCGTCAACGCGTTCACCGGCGAAGCGGGCTCCGGCAAGGACCCGGTCACCGGCGAGGTCAAGCCGTTCCCCGAGGTCATGCGCTCGCTGCACGAGGCCGGGCGCCCGTGGGCGGCCATCGGCGACGAGAACTACGGCGAGGGCTCGTCCCGCGAGCACGCCGCCATGGAGCCCCGCTTCCGTGGCTGCGTCGCCGTGTTCGCCCGCAGCTTCGCCCGCATCGCCGAGACCAACCTGAAGAAGCAGGGCGTGCTCGCCCTCACCTTCTCCGACCCGGCGACCTACGACCGCATCGGCGAGGACGACACCCTCAGCGTGCTCGGCCTGGCCGACCTCGCCCCCGACGTCCCCGTGCGCTGCCAGATCGTCCACCCCGACGGCTCCACCGAGGATTTCGAGGCGACCCACACGCTGTCGCCCGAGCAGATCGAGTGGTTCGAGGCCGGTTCGGCCCTCAACATCATCCGCAAGCGGGGCGCGTAGCCCGTCAGCCGGTGTTGCGCATGCCGGCAGCGACGCCGTTGACGCTGAGCAGCAGCGCTCGGCGGAGACGCCGGACATCTCCCTCAGCATCCCCCGCACCCGCACCATCGGTGAGCGTGCGGGTGCGCTGGAGCAGGGCGACCTGCAGGACGTGGATCGGGTCGAGGTAGCGGTCGCGCACCTGGAGGGTCCGGGCGATGGTCGGGAGGTCGCCGAGCAGCTCGCGGCCCGTGAGCCCGGTGACCGCGGCGAGGGTGCGGGCGTGCTCGTCGCGGACCACGTCGAAGAGGTGGTGCAGCGCGGGCGGGACCAGCGCGTCGACGTAGCGGGCCGAGATGCAGAGGTCGGTCTTGGCCAGCGTCATCTCGACGTTGGAGACGAAGGTGCGGAAGAACGTCCACTCCCGCAGCATCTCGGTGAGCGTGTCGCCGTGACCGGCGGCGATCGCGGCCTCGAGGCCGGTGCCGACCCCGAACCAGCCCGGGATGATCTGGCGTGACTGGGTCCAGCCGAACACCCACGGGATCGCCCGCAGGCCGGCCAGGCTCAGGCCCCTGTCGCCCTCGGTGGTGCGGCGGGCGGGACGCGAGCCGATGTTGAGCTGGCCCAGCTCCTCGACGGGGGTGGAGGTGCGGAAGTACTCGGGCAGGTCGGGGTCGTCGACGAAGGCCCGGTAGGCGGCGTACGCGGCGTCGGACGCCAGGTCCATGACGTCGACCCAGCGAGCGCGGGTGGCATCGTCGTGGCGGGGGGCGTTGCGGGCGACGGTGGCCTCGACGACCGCGGAGAGGGCGAGGTCGAGGTTGCGCTGGGCGAGCTCAGGCCGGCCGTACTTGTCGGAGATGACCTCGCCCTGCTCGGTGATCTTCACTTCGCCCCGGATGAGCCCGGCGGGCTGGGCGAGGATCGAGGTGTTGGTCGGGCCCCCACCTCGGCCGATGGTTCCGCCCCGACCGTGGAAGACCCGGATCGGGAGGTCGTGGCGCTGGGCGAGGTCGCGGATCCGACGCAGCGCCTTGTGGATCTCCCACTGGCTCGTGGTGATGCCGCCGTCCTTGTTCGAGTCGGAGTAGCCGACCATCACCTCCTGGCCGCCGCGCAGCTCGACGATGCGCCGGTAGCCGGGGACGGCGAGCAGGCGCTCCATCACCTCGTCGATGCTGCGCAGGTCCTCGATGGTCTCGAAGAGCGGCACGAAGCCGAGGCGGGCGACGCCGGCGGGCAGGTCCACGAGGCCCACCTCGCGGGCGAGGAGCACGGCGGCGAGGATGTCGTCGACGCCCTTGGTCATCGAGACGATGTAGGACTCCACGACGCCGTCGCCGCGCCGGTCGAGCTCGTCGCGCAGCGCACGGAAGACGAGCAGCGGATCGTTCTCGGGCAGCGGTGTGCCGGGCGGTGCCAGCGGTCGGCGGCTGTCCAGCTCGGAGACGAGCAGTGCCTCCCGGTCGGAGCGTTCGGTCGGGTAGTCGATGCCGCAGCCCTCGAACAGCCCGGCCAGCGACTCGTGCAGGCGGGCGGCGTGCTCGCGCAGGTCGAGCGTGGCGAGGTGGAAGCCGACCGTCGCCAGCAGCCGACGCATCCGAGCCAGCGGTCCGTCGGCCAGCAACGTGCCGCCGTTGGCGCGCAGCGACCGGTCGAGCACGGCCAGGTCGGCGTCGAGGTCACCAGGACGCCGGTAGGTGCGCTCCGAGTCCGTTGCGGTCTCGGTGGCCCGCAGGCGCTCTGCCACGACCGCCAGCCGCAACCGGTACCACTCGCCCTCCAGGCGCTGACCGATCGCGGCGTGCACGTCGGCATAGGCGACGCGATCGGCCTCGACGGCCGCCTGCAGCTCATCGCTGGCGGCTCGGATCCGGTCGGAGGTGCTGAGCTCACCGCGCAGGTGGTCGAGCTCCTCGGCGAGCAGGCGCAGGGCTCGCTCGCGGTGGAGCGCGAGCACGGCGGACGTGGTCTCGGCGGTCACGTTCGGGTTGCCGTCGCGGTCGCCACCGACCCAGCTGCCGAAGCGGACGGGAGCGGCGTCGGGCGGCAGCGAGCCGCCGGCGTGCTCGAGGGCGAGGGCGAGGTCGTCGAGGAGCTCGGGCAGACCACGGCGGGCGATCTGCTCGAGCACGTACAGCACGGACCTGGCCTCGTCGGAGGGCTCGGGCCGCTCCCGACGCAGCTCGTCGGTCTGCCACATCGCATCGATGAGCTGGTCGATGCGGCGATCGATCCGCCGCTGCTCGGTCGGTGTCGTGCCCGGGTGCTGGCGACGTTCGAGCCGGGTCGAGATCTCGGTCAGCTTGTCGCGGATCGACCGGCGCGACGCCTCGGTGGGGTGAGCGGTGAAGACCGGTCGCAGCTCGGTGCGGGCGACGGCTGCCGCGATGGCCCCGACGTCGTGGCCGCCGGAGACGAGGCGCTCGAGCGTGTCGGTGATGCGTCCGGCGTCGGCCGTGCGCTGGTTGAGCTCCTCGATGCGGTGGACCTGCTCGGTCGCGTTGGCGAGGTGGAAGTACAGGGTGAAGGCACGCACCAGCCGGATGGCATCGAGGGGTGCGAGGTCAGCCAGGACGGCAGCCAGCTCGCCCGTGCCCTCACCGTCGTGCATGCGGCGGGCGAGCACCCGGACCCGCTCGACGAGGTCCAGCATCGCCTCGCCCTCCTGGCGGGCGATGGCCTGTCCGAGCTGGTACCCCAGGCGTCGGATGTCGGCGCGCAGGGCCTGGTCGTGCATCCGGCGAAGGGTATCGGCGGCCTCAGCTGGCCTCAGTTGGCCTCGGTCGGCTCGGACGAGTGCCGGATGCGACCCTTCCCGTCGTGCTTGGCCCGGTACGACGCCGCGTCGGCGCGGCGCAGGACCTCGTCGGGGTCGTCGTCGCCCGTGCCGTGACCGATGCCGACGCTGGCGCCGACGCGGATGGCGTCGTCGGTGAGGCCGACGATGGGCGTGCGCACCGCGCCGAGGATGCGCTCGGCCAGGAGCGACACGTCGTACGCCGTGCGGGCCCGGGTGGTCACGACCACGAACTCGTCACCGCCGTAGCGGGCCACCAGCTCGTCCTCCCGGGCGGCGTTGCGGAGCCGACGGGCGATCACCCGCAGCACCTCGTCGCCGATCTGATGGCCGTGCTCGTCGTTGACCGGCTTGAAGTCGTCGAGGTCGAGGAAGAGCACCACGAGGCGGTCGTCGGCGCGCCGGCGCGGGCCGATGCTGGCCGACAGGTAGCTGTCGAGGTAGCGGCGGTTGGGCAGGCCGGTGAGGTGGTCGTGGGTCGCCCAGTACGCCAGCTCGTCGGAGGACTCGGCCATGCCGATGAGCGCCTTGCGCCCGGAGATGTCCTCGACGTGGGACACGAAGTGGGTGATGGTGCCGGTGGCATCACGGACGGTGGACACGGTGAGCTCGCCCCACACCTCGTGCCCGGCACGGTGCACGAACCGCTTCTCCATCTGGTAGCCGTTGCGCCGTCCGGCCCGGACCTCGGCCAACAGCTCCTCGTCGACGGCCAGGTCGTCGGGATGGGTGATCTCGGCGAAGGAGCGTCCCACCAGGTCATCAGCGGTGCGACCGCAGATCATGGCCAGCGCGTCGTTGACCTGCACGAAGTGCCCGTCGAGGTCGACCACCGCGGTGGCGACCGGGGAGCCGTCGAAGACGGCGCGGAACAGGCCCTCTGCGGCGATCCGGCTCGCCTCGGCCGTGCGCTGGCTCGTGACGTCCTCCAGCGAGGCGACCGCGAGGTGCAGGTGCCCGGCGTCGTCCCAGGTGGGCACGACACGGAGGCGCAGCGAGCAGTCGTCGACCTCGAGGTCCTCCACCGCTTCGGCATCACGGACGAGCGCCGCCCGGATCCGCTCCTCCACCAGCTCGCGCCCCGAGCCGACCAGCTGGGCGAAGCGGCTGTTCTCGAACGACACGGTGCCGTTGCCGCTGCGGACCTGCAGGCCGACCGGCGCCGCCTCGGCCAACGACGACATGGCGGCCACCGACTCGCTCCCATCGGGAGCGGAGGGGATCTCGACGAGCCAGGCGTGCACCAGCAGGCCCATGGGCATGGCGTCGTTCACGTCGTGCACCGTCAGCATCAGCGACCCGCTGACGACGTCGGCACGGTCCGGGTGGATCCGCGCGCTGAGCGATCGGCGGCCACCGTCGTGGGCCACGACGGCCAGGGCGTCGAGCACGGCCGGCAGATCGTCGGGGTGGATCCAGGTGATGACCCGCTCCGTCGGCGAGGTGGGGACGGGGAGCCGACTGGTCGCGGGGTCGTACCAGCGGCGCACCGACGTGCCCGTGCTCGCATCGACGAGGATCGTGACGTCGGCGGAGCGGTCGAGCAACCGGTGCAGCAGAACCTCGGACAGCTCGTCACCATCCAGCGCTGCACTCTCCGCTACGGCGTCCATGACTGCAGATCGGCACGATCCGCTCCGGACTGGAGCCGGAACTTCCTGACCGTGCGGAAATGCCCGGTTCGCGTCACGCGTCGCTCGGCGCCACGAGGGCGCCGTCGAAGACGAGGCTCATCGTCTCGTCGACGACCCGCTCGGGGGACTCCGCGGTGAACAGCAACGTCTGCATGGTGCAGAGGTGCACGAGTGACCGGGCCAGGCGCTCGGTGTCCATCCGCCGGCGCAGCCGACCGGCGGTGCGCAGCTCACGGATGAGGGGGAGGAGGATGCCGGGCAGCGGCACGATGGCACGGGTGGAGCGGGGCCACCGACGTTCGCCGGTCGGGCCGCACTCGGCCACCACCTGGGCGACGAGCGCCTCCGTGGCGCCACGGTTCTGCCGGGTCAGCTCCACGTAGCGCAGGAGCACCTGCTCGATGCGGCGGATCGGACCCTCGTCGCCGGTGGTGGGTTCGGCGGCGATGGCTTCGAGCTCGGGGATGTGCCGGACCCAGCCGGCAGCCGCGACCGCGGTGACCGAGCCGAAGTGGTGGTGCACGGCATCCGTGCTGACGCTGGCGGCCGCGGCGACCTCGGACACGCGGACCTCGCCCGGCACCCGGTCGACGAAGAGGTGCGCCGCGGACTCGGCGATGTGGCGCCACGTGTCCGCGGGGACGCCGCCGGCCTTCCGGTCGTGGCGGTGCACGAGGAAGCGGGCCTCGAGGTCGGCCAGCTCAGGCGCCGGCGAGGGGTCGGAGCGTTCGACCCGGGGGCGGGTGACGCCGAGCAGGATCGCGGCGACCGTGTCGGCGTAGAGGTCGTCACGAACCGCGCCGCAATCGACGCCGTGGCGCATCTGGAGGCCCTCGGCGACCGCGGTCATGATCACGGTGAGGTCGCGGTTGGTGAAGGGCGGCAGCATCTCGCGACCGATCAGGCGCAGGCCTTCCGCGTACGAGGCCTCCACGGTGTCGGTGAGGGACCGGTAGGCCTCACCCAGCACGTCCCCGGCGGTGCGGGCCGTGTCCTCGCACAGCGGCTGGGACCGCACCGCCCACAGCAAGCGCTGCAGGGCCGCCAGGTCGTCATCGGCGACCAGGCCCGCCCACTCCGCGCGCGCGGCGGGGCGGATGCCGTCGAGCCCCCGGACCTCGTTAGACGTCGTCGCCGCGCCGGAGAGGCGCGCGACCCGCTCGGCCCAGTGGGCGGTGAACCTGTCGGCCACCGCATGGGCGAAGTGGGCCCGGTTGCGGAAGTGGTGGAAGAACGACCCCGTCGTCACCCCGACCTCGTCGGCGATGGCCCGGGTCTCCACGCCGGCGAGGAGCTCCTGGAACTGCTGTCGCCCCAGCAGGGAGATTGCCGCTTCGATCAGCTCGGCCCGCCGGTCCACCGTCACGGCGAGGAACATACTCCCAGGTCAGGCCGGTCTCCGGTACCGGACGCCAGACGAGGCGGCCGTAGCAGGTGCTATGCGTCGACATCTCCGCAGCGATGTCTTGTCACGGCGCATGTCAGTGCACGATGGTTCACTGGCGTCGTTAGCGGGAACCTGAGTGGGCCGCAGTGCGGCCCGCCTGTCCCTGAGCGCGAGGCGTTCCGGCGCACCCCGGGACGCCTCGCCTCGGGTCCGGGCCCGAGCGCCACCCCTCAGCGACCGGCACCGCCGGTGAGCGCGCCCTCGAGGACCAGGCCGAAGGTGTCGTCGATGATGCGCTCGACCGGGTCGTGCGGGGTGGCCAGCGTGCGCATGGCCACGATCTGCAGCGCGGCGCGCGCCAGGGCGTGGCTGCCGACGCGCCGACGCAACCAGCCTCGGGTGCGCAGCTCTCGGATGTGGGGGATGAGCAGCTCCGGGAGGGACACGGTGGCCAGCAGCCGGGTGGCGATCTCGTCCTCTCCCTCGCGGCGGGCGCTGTGCAGCACCTCGATCATCAACCCCTCCAGCGCACCCCGGTGCTCGATGCCGAGCTCGACGAAGCGGCTGAGCACCTGCTCCATCCGCACGATCGGCCCCTCCTCCGCGGTGATGGGTCGGGTGGCGATGGCCTCGAGCTCGGGCAGGTGCTGCACCCACCCGCACGCGGCCACGGCGCTGACCCGTCCGAACTGGTGGTACACGGTGCTCGTGCTCACGCCGGCGGCATCCGCGATGTCTGCCACCTTCACGTCGGAGACCGCACGATCGTCGAACAGCGGCGCGGCGGCATCGGCGATCTGTCGCCACGTCTCCCGCTCCCCCGTCGAGCGCCGACGGAGGGACGACGGGACCAGCCTCGCCTCGAGCGAGGCCAGGTCGACGCCTTCGGCTCGCTCACCCCGCGGGCGGGTCAGCGCCACGAACGTGCTGGCCACCAGATCGGCGAAGAGCCCGTCGCGCACCAGCGCCGGGTCGACCTGCTGGCACATCTGGATCCCGTCGACGAGGGCGCTCATCGTCACGGCCAGATCGTGCTCGTCAAAGGGCGGCATCATCTCCCGCCCCATGGCCGCCACCATCCGTCGGTACGCCGGCACGACCGACTCGAACAGGTACCGGTGGCTGCGCTGCAGCACCTCGGCGCCGGTGTCGCCCGTGTCCTCGCTCACCGGCCGGTCCCGGGTGAGCCAGAGGAGGTGGAACAGGTACCCCTGCACCTCCTGGGATTCGATCGACTCCCGGTCGCCTCGCCGGACCAGCGCCCGCACGTCGAGGTCCTCCTCGGTCGTCACCGCGTCGATCTCGGCCACGAAGGCGTCGACCGCCGCCCGCCACACCTCCTCGAACCGCCCGGCCACCGCATCGGCGAACTGCCCCCGGTTGGCGAAGTGGTGGAAGAACGACCCGGTGGTGACGCCCGCGGCCTCGGTGAGCGATCGGGTGTCAACGCTGGCCAGGACGTCCTGGAAGCGCTGTCGCATCACCAGCTCGATGCCGGTGTCGACCAGCTGACGTCGTCGATCGCCGGCCATGGGCGGGCGACCCTAATCCGAGGGCACGGCAGCCGCCGTGACACGCGGTCGTGCCCCGCTCGGGGGCGGGGGGCCTCGGAGATCGGTTGGGACCGTGGGCAGTGCCGTCGCCGCGTCCTACGCGGCCACCCCTTCGGGCGGCGGTCGTCGCCGACCACCGTCGGTGAGCGCGTTGCCATCTCGGTCGAGGAACACGGGCAACCCGTTGACCATCATGATCTCGAGCGATCCGGCATGCACCATGCGGTGGTGGTGGCGGCACAGCAGCGCCATCTGGTCGACATTGGTGAGGCCTTCGTGCTCCCACCAGGTGACGTGATGGGCGTCGCACTGGCTCACCGGCGCCTGGCAGCCCGGCGCGGCACAGCCGCGGTCGCGTGCGGCCAGCGCCCGACGGATCGCCCGGTTGGCGTAGCGCTCCTCCCGACCGAGCATCAGCACCTCACCCGCGGCGTCGTGCACGAGCAGCTCCCAGCGCGAGTCGCACAGCCAGCGCTCGGCGACGCCGATGGGGATGACGCTGCCGTCGAGGGTCTCCAGCACCGAGTCGGGGTGCAGGGTGCCGGACAGGAAGGTCTCGTGGTCGATCAGGACGGTGAACAGGGCTTCGCGCCGGCGGGGGTTGGACTCGGCACCGGCGCCGTCGAGCACCAGACCGACCAGCGCCTCCGCTCGCCGGTTGCCGGGCGTGCGGGTGGCCAGGCCGTCGTCGGGGTTGGCGTCGACCACGGCACGGTCACGCCGCCACAGCTCGTCGTGGCGCTCGGTGATCGCGGCCAGCAGCGGCACGCCCGTCTCCAGGCCCAGATCGGCGTTGATCTTCACCCGATCGCCCACCCGGTTGGCGCTGACCGTGTCGTGCTCGGGATCGTGGGGCTCGGGTCCGTCCTGGTCGTGCAGGCGGATCCACGACTCGACCACGTTCACGAGCTGATCCGCGTTGACCTCCGTCGCCGTGGCCACGAGCATCGCCTCGTCCTCGGCGAACCGCTCGCGCACCCGGGGGTCGGCCACGCACCGGCTGAGCACCTTGGCGTGGGACTCGGTGATGGCCCCGTCCTCGAGCATCTCCCGCGTGCCGGGCATGAGCGCCAGGCGCTTGGCCAGCTTGACCCGGCTGGCCATCACATCACGGGCACCGCCGATCTGGCCCTGGAACCAGTTGACGGCGCTCGACGCCGCATCCAGCTGCCAGGCACCGCTCTCGTCGAAGCCGGCCATCCGATCGAGCAGGAGCGCATCGACCTTGTTGCGAGCACGTTCGATGGCCGCTTGGTTCTCGACCCGCTCCCGCAGCGAGAGCGCCGTCACGTCGACGGCGAGCAGCTCCGCCAGCTCGAGCGCAGGTCCTGCAACCATGCGGTCACGATACTACGAACACCAGTTCGAGTCCACGCGAATCGGACATTTCCCCCGTACACACGGCGAGCTGGCCGGCGTGACGTCGAAACGGTCCCGAGCACCCACCCGGTGCTATGAGGTGAAGGCCTCGCGGCAACGCTCGTCTGGGAGGTGGCAGCTCAGGGCTTGAAGACCACGATCGACGTCCCGTTGGAGTCGCCGCCGGCGTCCGTGTTCTCCGAAGCCTCGTACGTCAACGTGCCGTGGCTGACGTCCGTCACCGTCAGCGTGACCGAGCTGGTGTTCTTGCGGATGCTGGCCTTCGAGACCGTGCACGTGCCGCTGGTCCCGGTGGCACACGTGGCCGTGCCCGATGCCCCGTTGCTCCACGTCGCCGACACCGTCGCGGTCGGCACCGGCTTCCCGTCGGCGTCCACGATCAGGATCGTGACGTTGGCAGTCCAGGTGCTCCCGTTGCTCACGGCCGAGGACGCCAGATCGCCCACGTGCATGGTGGTGGTGGCGACGGCCCCGACGGTGACGGTGATGTTGGCGGAATCCGTACCACCCTTGCCATCGGAGATGGTGTAGGTGAACGTGTCCGTACCCGAGTAGTCGGTCTTGGGCGTGTACGTGACGGTGGTTCCGTTCGTCGTCGCGGTGCCGTTGGTCGGCGTCCCCACCGACGTCACGGTCAACCCGTCACCGTCGGGGTCGCTGTCGTTGCCGAGGACGCTGATGGTCACAGCGGTGTTGGCCGGCGTGCTGGCGGTGTCGTCGTTGGCCACGGGCGGGGAGTTGACCGGCGTGACCGAGCCCCCGTTGCCCACCGCCGCCCAGTTGGCGTTGACCATCGGCTCGGCGATGCCGTCGGGATCGCTGTTCCACGTCTGGCCGACGCACGTATCGGCGCCGGGGTTGATCGCGCCGTCGGGGCACTGGCCCGTGTCCTTCAGCCGCACGGCGACGTCCGCCGGCGTGAGCGTGGTGGACGAGTTGGCGATGACGAGGGCGGCGACACCGGCGACGTGGGGGGCGGCCATCGACGTGCCGCTCTTGGTGCCGGTCTTGCCGTCGTAGGTGGTGGACACGATGTTCACGCCGGGTGCGGTCACGTCCACGATGCTCCCGTAGTTGCTGAACGAGGCCAGCGCCTCGTCGCAGGTCTTCCACAGCCCCCGCCCCGAGCACGTCGTCGAGCTGTCGTACTGCCCGTTGGTGTCCGAGTAGGCCGAGACGGTGATCACGTCCGGGTAGGCCGCCGGGACGAACCCAGCCGCATCCTTGCCGTCGTTGCCAGCCGCCACGGTGAACGTGGCGCCGGCCGCCATGGCCTTGCACAGCGCATCGAACATCGACGTCGACGGCAAGCTCGGCGACAGTGCGTGCTGGGCGCACGTCGTGCCGTCGTGCGAACCCGAGCCGCCGAGGCTCATGTTGGCGACGTGGACGTCGTTCGTCTTGTTGAGGGTCCCGTCCGAGTTCTTGTCGGTGTTGAGGCGGGTGATCCAGTCGATACCGCAGATGACCTGGGCCCAGGTCCCGCTGCCCGAGCTGTTCAGCACCTTCACGGGGACCAGGCGCGCACCTGGCGCCGCACCGACCACCTGGCTGCCATTGGCCTCAGCGGCGATCGTGCCCGCCACGTGGGTGCCGTGACCCTGATCGTCGTTCGCGCTGCCACCGGCAGTGATGCAGTCGTGGCCGAGTCCTGTGTCGATGTTGCCGTCCAGGTCGGGATGATCCAGGTCGATGCCGGTGTCGATCACCGCCACCCGGACCCCGGCGCCCGTCTTGTTGCCCACGCTGGTGTTGGTGTGGGCCACGTCGCCGTCGACCCGCAGGACGCCGTTCGGGTACTCGCTGGCGTGGACCATCCGATTCTCGTCGACGTAGGCCACGCGCGGGTCTCGTCGCAGCCCCTCGAGCCGCCCCTGCGGGACCTCGGCGGCGAAGCCGGTCAACGCATGCTCGTACACGTGGCCGACGCGGGCATCGTGCGACCGAGCCATGTCTTGGGCGGTCGAGCGGGCGTCGACACCGTCGCGGAGGACGACGATCACGTCCGCCGTGTCCGGCGGCGCCGAGATGGCCGGTGCGGCCCAACCCAGCACCAGGCAGACCACGAGGAGGGACGGCAGCAACCTGCCAGGACGGCAACGGAGCGACACAGCCACTCCTCCTTGTGCACGCGACACGGCCCGAGTGAATCGAATTGTCCGGCTCAACCGTACGAGTCGTCGGCGGCGATGAACATGGCGCATTCAGACCATCTGGAGGGCCCGTACGGAACGTGGCGGCGACGTCCAACGTCGGCCGAGCGGTATCCTCCGCGGAGTCCGAGACTCGCGCACGGACCGCCCGAAACCTTCATGCCCGTCACCGTGGTGAAGAACCCTCGTGCGACAGGCAAACGGCGTGCCGCGGCGGCTGATCGGGCGTGCTCGGATCGCGTGCCTGGAGGCATCGCCTCCCTCGGTACGGTTCGGCCGTGGACCACGAGCCCATCCCAGCGGTCGAAGCCGGCGCGGACGACACCGTCGATCGATGCGTGGCGCTCACTCAACTGCTCGATGCGGAACCAATGGCTGTTCCCGACCCCGCCGACCTGAAGGTCGAGCTGGACGAGATCCGGTTGCGGCGCCGCTGACGCCGACCGACCTCAGAACTACGTGTCGGTGCCCGGGCGGCGCTCGACCTCGGACTCGGGATCGCCCTCGTAGCCCGGCGGGTAGGTGCGGGCCAGCTCCTCGGCCGTCGGCTTGCGCTTGTGCTTGGACTCCTTGGGCAACAGGTCGCTGATCGCCTTCATGATCCGCTTGGTGTCGGCGTCGGGCGACCGGTGCTTCAGGTCGACCGGGTCCCCCACCCGCACGGTGACGAGGGGTGGGTTGGTGACGTTGAGCAGGTTCGGCAGGCGCGCCGAGCGGGGCCAGACCTCTTCGGTGCCCCACATGCCGATGGGGATCACCGGTGCCTTGGTCATGGCCGCGAGCTTGGCGGCGCCCCAGCGACCCTTCAGCTCCGGGTCGAAGAAGGCGGGGCCGCGCGGGATGGTGCCCTGGGGCATGAGGGCGACGAGCTCGCCCGCCTCCACGGCTTCGGCGGCGGCCCGCAGCGGCTCGTCCGAGCCCGTGCCCCGCTCGACGCGAATGCCGCCCATGGCGGTGGCGAGCTGGCCGACGATGGGAGCGTCGAACACCTCCTTCTTGCCGAGGAAGCGCACCGGTCGACCGGTCTTGGAGACGGTGAGCGCCATGGCCATCGTGTCGAAGTACGAGCGGTGGTTGGCGACCACGATGCAGCCGCCGGTGGCCGGGATCTTCTCGGTGCCGGCGATGTCGAAGCGGGCGTAGGGCACCAGCTCGGGACGGGCGAACGGCAGCAGCGCCTCGGCCGGCTCGACCATGCCGAGCAGCTTGGGCACGCCCTCGGGCTTGTCGAGGTAGCGGATGGGCCAGCGGCGCAGCGTGGCGAGGGCGAACATGCGCGGATCGGGGTTCACGACCCTGGGGTGCGCGACCGCCGACAGCAGCGGGATGTCGTAGAAGCTGTCGGAGTAGGCCCACGACTCGTCGAAGTCGGCCCCGTTGGCCTCGGCCCACTCCTCGCAGGCCGAGAGCTTGCCCGGACCCCACACGAAGTGGCCGTCGATCGTGCCGTCGTAGTAGCCGTCGGCGTCGGTGCCGTAGCGGGTGGCGATGACGTCATCGAGGCCGAGCTGGCGGGCGAAGGGGGCGACAAGGTCGTAGGGCGAGGTGGTGGCCAGCACGACGGGCCGACCCTCCCGGTGGTGGCTCTCGACGACGGCCGCGGCGTAGGCGCAGACCATCGGGATGAGGAGCTCGGCAGCCACCTCGCCGGCGTGCTGCACGTCGGAGCGCTTCTGCCCCTTGCTGAACCGGGCGCCCTGGCGGGCCAGGAGCATGGACGGGCGGTTCTCGCCGATGGCGTTGAACAGCCGGTACACCAGGTTCTCGCCGGGGATCACCCGGTCGCTGATCACGCCGGCAGACCGCAGGGCACCGGTGAGGATCGGACCGCTGGCACCGCTGAGCAGCGTGCGGTCGAGATCGAAGAAGACAGCGGGCGTCGACACGCTGCGGACCGTACCCGGTGGGGCCGCCGGCGGCTCGGGCGCTCGAGCTACTCGACGATGTGGAGGCTGCGCCGCTGGGGATCCAGCTCGCCCCACGTCGCGGTGAGCTCATAGGTGCCTGCGGGCACCCGATCGCCCCGTCGCGGCAGACCGCCCACCTCGCCCGGCTCGAGGGCTCGCTGGTTCCACTCCCGCTGGTCCCACTCCACCGACAGGGCGGTCCGGCACTGCCGGGGTGACCAGGTCAGCGTCTTCAGCTCCAGGGTGAAGACCTGGTGGCTGCTGTCGGCCACCACCTCCCCCGTCTCGTCGGTGATCTCCCACGACGGCTTCCCGTCGTCGGTGCGCATGGGCAGGGGGGAGCTGGAACAGACCGCTATGTCGAAGCGGACCGGTTCGCCCGCAGCGATGCGGTCGTCGTCGAGGTGGAGCTCGACGCGGAGCGAGCCCATCCAGATGGCCGTGCCGAGCACGGCTGCGAACACGCCCACCGCGGCGACGGCCAGCCGTGCGCGGCGACGGCCGATCACGGGCACCGCCATCGACCCTTCGTCACCGGGCACGCAGGCGTCGTCGCACCGGTACTGCGGCCGCCACGACGGCTGCTGCGAACGTCGCCGCCGGCAGCGCAGGGAGCAGGCTCGGGCTCGGCATGGCGCAGACCGTCGCGACGATGGTCGGGTTGTCGTCGCACTCCACCGGAGACGGCTCGGTCGAGGCCCAGGTGACGAAGAAGCTGAGCAGCCACACCGCAACAACCGCGAGCACCAGGAGGATCCGCCTCACGCACCCGGACTTCGCCGACCCGCCTCTCGGGTCCTGCTGTGCCGGGCAGCGACGGCGCCGATCAAGCCGTCCATCGGCTCGCCGACCGTCTCACCCGTCGGCGGCCCGATTGGCGAAGATCGACGTTCCGGGCCGCGGGAGACGCCGTGCAGGCGTGCCCGGCGGCCCGGCTCGTCGGCGCCCATCCCCCGCCCGGAAATCCGGAGAAATCGGACGTTTCGGTTGCAACCCGAACTGGTGTTCGCTATCCTGGTCGCATGCCAGGAGGACCGGCGACCGCAGCGGAGGTGCACAAGCTCCTCGAAGACGCTCGCGACGTCTGCGGTCGGCTCGATCCCGTGGCCATCGGCCTGGCCGAGGTCCCGGATGCGTTCGATGACCTCACTGCCCTCGAGCGGCTCCTCGGCGGTGCGGTGCTGCGCATGGCGGCCCGCTACGAGGAGGCGGGTCAGTGGAAGCGCAACGGTGCCCGCTCCCCCGAGGACGACATCGCCCGCAAGACCGGCACCGGCACGTCCAAGGCCCGGCGGCGGCTGTCCACGTCCAGGCGCCTGCGGGACCAACCCAAGACCGACGAGGCCGTGCGCCGGGGACGGGTGTCGACCGATCAGGCCGACGAGGTGTCCGAGGGCGCCGGTGCGGCACCCGACGCCGAGGACGAGCTGCTCGACACCGCCCAGCGCAAGCCGCTCCACGATCTGCGCCGCAAGGTGGCCGAGGAGCGAGTAAAGGCCGACAAGGACCGGGAGGAGACCCGCCGTCGGCTCTCCAAGGCTCGCAGCCTGCGACGCTGGAACGACGTCGACGGCATGGCCAACCTGACCCTGCGTCTCCCCGGTGACGACATGGCCGAGATCGACGCCGCCCTCAAGCCCCGCATCGACCGGGCCTTCGCCGACGCCCGCGACGCCGGGCGGATGGAACCGGTCGA
>Ga0208490_100650_pt1 | contig 18969 bp, 16 predicted proteins | sample SubbioAug_CSWold_FD_184818 | JGI IMG/M metagenome (GOLD analysis project Ga0208490, IMG submission 184818) | Serpentinite rock and fluid subsurface biosphere microbial communities from McLaughlin Reserve, California, USA - CR11Aug_CSWold (SPAdes) | ecosystem: Environmental > Terrestrial > Deep...
CGTGGGGCTAACAAGAATCGAACTTGTGACCTCACCCTTATCAGGGGTGCGCTCTAACCGACTGAGCTATAGCCCCGGAGGAGGGGACAACATAGCAGCCGCCCCCGCGGCGCCGACCAAGGCGGACGGCGCTCGTCACCCCCCGGCGGCGGCGCGACCCGGGGGGCCGGTGGGCGGGGGCGGAGCCGTCCGCCGCGGGTCGGCCCCAGCGTCGGGCGGGCGACGCTCGGGGCCCGGCTGTTCGGTGCGGCGACGGGCGGGGGCGACGATGAGATCCTCGTCGATGACGGTCATCCGGATCCCGCCGGTGAGGTCGCTGATCAGGTTGAAGAGCACGGCTCCGAGCACGGCCGCGGCGACGCCCAACGCTGCGAGGAGCAGGCCCACCACCACGGCGGTGCGGAAGACGATCGTCCCGTCGAGGACGAAGGTGTCGTAGCCGCCGGCGTCCTCGAAGAACCCCTCGATGCCGTCGATGGTGCCGACCCGGTCGGCGGCCTGCCAGAGCAGGTAGCCGCTGACGATGCCGACGACGTAGCCGCACACCGCGAAGACGGCGGCCAGCTTGGCCACCGACCAGACATCGAGGTGGCGGACGACCCGATGGACCTTGCGGACCTTGCGCCCCCGCCGAGGCGAGCGGCGGGTCCGCGTGGATGTGGCATCGCTCGACATCGTGGCTCCAGTGGGATCCGTCGGCCCGGCGGGCGAGCGTACCGCGAGCCTCCCCGGGCGCGTCACCCGCCCCGGTGAGCGCTCCCGCACGCCCACCGGGGTCGGTTCCGGCGCTGCCCCGCCCGGCAGCGCGCGGTGCGCTCCCGAGCGTCAGGCCGCCGGGAGCCGCCCGCCCGCCGCCGTGGACCGGTACCGGCTGGCCAGCTGGAGTGCCCATCCGGCGAGGACCAGGCCGCCTCCGGCGACGACCAGCAGGCCCGTGTGGTCGGTGCCGGTGCGGGGCAGCGTGGTCACCATGGCGCCGGCGACCTCCTGGGTCGGCGTCCGGGTCGTGGTCACGCCGAGCACCTCCGGCTCGTCCTCCGCCGGCGCCGGTGCCGCCGCCGGCGGAGCATCGACCCGATCGGAGGAGATGATCACCGGCTGCGGCCGGCGGGGCGTGTCCGAGTCGGACTCGACGACCGGTGCGGTGGGTGCGCTGGGCCCGGCCGGGACGACGGGGGTACCGGTGCCCGTTCCGCCGGTGCCGTCGCCGCCACCGCCGCCCTGGCCGTCGCCGTTCCCCTCACCGTTCCCGTTGCCGTTGCCCTGGCCGTTGCCGTTGCCGTTGCCCTGGCCGTCGCCGTTGCCCTGGCCGTTCCCGTTGTCGTTGCCCTGGCCGTCGCCGTTGCCCTGGCCCTGGCCGCTCCCGTTCCCCTTGCCCTGCTCGACCGGCGCACCGCCGTTGGCGGCCACGCACCCGTCGTCGCCCACGAGGTGCTCCTCGCCGCCCTGGTGCTCGCCGTGGCCGGCGTCGATGCCCGTCGGGTTGGAGGGGATCCAGATCGCCGGACCGTCGCCGTTCGCCGTCAGATGGCAGTGGCCGAGCACCGCACCGGTCTCGGTGGCGTTCGCGTTCCGCCCCAGCGAGCTCGCAGCCCGGCCGGGGGCGGGGTCGGCATCGGCCAGCACGGCGCCGGGCGCCACGATGGAGAGGCCGAGCGTCAGCACGCCGGCGGTCACGAGGAGGCGTCGAGCGCTTCGGGACGGGGTGGATCGCATGGGAGCTCCGTTCGGATCTGGCGACTCGGTCCTGACCGGGATCGCCGGGGTCAGAACGGACCGGTCTCGCCACTCGCTCCCCGGATGGCCGTTAGGCGACCGAGTTCGCCCCTCCGCAGGAGGGGCGGACCATCCGGATCAACACGTTCCGTAGGAGCTCGACTGGTATCGAACGCCGTACGTGACAGTGTGCTCACGGAGAGCGGTCAGCACATGGGCCGAAGGACCCAAAATCCTGGGCCTGTGCCGCCCGTCTCGTCCCGATCCATGCGGCATGTCCCATTTCCGAGGGTCACGCCAGCCGGGCGCGTCGGAGCCGCCCGGGCTCGGGCGGCTCCGTCGAGGTCGTCATCCGGGGCCGGGAGCGGCCCCTCGGATCAGGCGCGCTGGCCGGCGCGCGTGGCGGCTCGCTCGAAGGCGACGCCGGCGAGCAGCAGGGCGAGGCCGATGGGGATCAGGCCGGCCTCCGGCCCCGTGCGGGGCAGCTGCGAGGCGCCTGCCGACCGGGTGACGGTGTCACCCAGCACGCTGGCCGCGTCCGGGACGGCCGCGGGGGCCGGGGTCTCGCCGAGCACCGGGGTCTCACCGGAGGCCGGGGTCACGGTCGGGATCGGCGCCGTGGGGGTGTTCACGACGTCCTCGCTCTCGACCTCGGTCGCCGGGGTCTCCGTCACGACCGGGGTCTCGCCGCCCGTGTCGCCTCGGGGCACATCGACGACCACGGTCGAGTCGACGCAGTTGTCGGCGTAGACGCCGTCACCGTCGCGGTCCTCGAGCTCCCCACCGACCGGCGGAACCATGCCCGCCGGGCACACCAGGTCGGCGGCGTCCTGCTCGCAGTCCGTGCCGGAGTCGGTGACGAGGACCTTCTCACCGGTGCCCTGGGTGCCGTTGTCGCCGGACTTCACGTAGACGGCCACGACCTCACGGCCCGGGAACAGCTCGTCGAGATCCACCTCGTACTCGAGGCCGGAGAGGCCGTCGAGCTTCTCGGTCGACCCGTCGGCGAACTCGACGACCAGGTTGGAGATGTCCTTCGTCGACGTCGCCGTCAGCACGCCGCACTCCAGCGAGGCACCGACCTCGGCGTCGTCGCCCGCGTCGTCGTCCTCGACCTCGACGCAGTTGTCGGCGTAGACGCCGTCACCGTCGCGGTCCTCGAGCTCTTCGCCGACCGGCGGGACCATGTCCGCCGGGCACACCAGCTCGGTGGCCGGGGTCTCCTCGTCGTCCCCGACATCGGGGGCGTCGCAGACGTGGCTCAGCTGGAGCTGGCCGTCGCCGGTGCTGACGCTGGCGCCGGTGAGCACGTCGCCGTCGGCGGTGCCGACGTAGTAGTGGGTCGCGCCACCGGTGATCTCGTGGACGGGCACGGTGACCGTGCCGGCGTCCTCGAACATGGCCGTGAGCGTGCTGCCGGCGGTGTCCACCGTGGTGTTGTTCAGGATGAAGTGCCAGGCGGTGCCCTCGGCGATCCCGCCGCAGTCGCCCTCCTGCTGGAAGTCGTCGGCAGGGATCGGCAGCGTCTGGTGGATGGTGCCGTCCTGGGCAGGCGGCGTGGCGCCGGCGGTGCCGGCGAAGGAGGTGAGGACCAGGGCGAGCGCACCCACCACGACAGCGAGTGCTCTGGAGGCAGGCCGGGGGGCGATGCAAGGGGCTGGCTCATCGATCGGGGCCGCAGACCGTCGTGTCGGTTTCCGGATCACCGGGTGTGCCACCCCGCCCGCAGGGGTTTGGCCACTCGGCGTGTCCGTGCGTTCGCTCCGTGCCCCCGGATCCCTGGCTTCGGAACCGGGAATCTCGCGGAATTTGGCCCGGTTGCTGACAATCGGACGGCACAACCGCACCTGGGTCCGAGCGATCCACAGAGCGTGCGCGCCACCTCACGGAGCGTTCGCAAACGCTGCGGGTCAGCCAGCGCTGTCAGCCCCGAGCGGTAGGATCGACCAGCTGTGACCTGCCCGGATCCGACGTGCTCCACCCCTGCGAGCCCGGACCCGTCGCTCGAGGAGCGTGCCCGTGTCTGACCAGAGCCCCCCGCCCCCCGGCGACGGCACCACCACCGACGAGGATCGCTTCGACATCGAGCCGATCCAGCTCCAGGACGAGATGGAGAACTCGTTCCTCGAGTACGCGATGTCGGTGATCATGCAGCGGGCGCTGCCCGATGCCCGCGACGGGCTCAAGCCGGTGCACCGCCGGATCCTGTGGGGCATGGAGGACATCGGCGCCCGGCCGGACCGCAGCCACATGAAGTGCGCCCGCATCACCGGCCACGTCATGGGCCACTTCCACCCCCACGGCGACAGCGCCATCTACGACGCCCTCGTGCGCATGGCCCAGCCGTTCTCGCTGCGCCACCCCCTGGTCGACTTCCACGGGAACTACGGCAGCCCCGACTTCGGCCCCGCCGCCGCCCGCTACACCGAGTGCCGCCTCTCGAACCTGGCGATGCGCCTCCTCGACGGCATCAACGAGGAGACCGTCGACTTCAACGACACGTACAGCGGCGAGTTCACCGAGCCGTCGGTGCTGCCGGCCCGGTTCCCGAACCTGCTGGTCAACGGGTCCGAGGGCATCGCCGTGGGCATGGCCACCAAGATCCCGCCCCACAACCTGGGCGAGGTCATCGACGCCACCGTCCACCTCCTCGACAACCCTGGAGCACAGGTCGAGGACCTGATGAAGCACGTCAAGGCGCCCGACTTCCCCACCGGCGCCCTGCTCATGGGCCGCCAGGGCGTGATCGACGCCTACACGACGGGCAAGGGCACGGTGAAGCTCCGGGCCCGGGCCGAGATCGTCGAGGGCAAGCAGCGCGACCAGATCGTCGTCACCGAGATGCCGTACCAGACCTCGATCTCGGCCACCGCGGCCAAGATCAAGGAGCTGGTCAACGACAAGGTCGTCGAGGGCATCGCCGACGTGAACGACGCGTCGGCCAAGGGCGAGACCAAGCTCGTCATCACCCTCAAGCGCGACGCCCCCGGCCTGGTCGTGCTCAACAACCTCTACAAGCACACGCCCCTGCAGACCAGCTACGCCATCAACATGGTGGCGCTCGTCGACGGCGTCCCCCGAACCCTCAACCTCCTCGATGCCTTGAGGGCCTACGTCGGGCACCAGATCGAGGTCATCACCCGGCGGTCCGAGTTCCGGCTGCGCAAGGCGCGGGACCGGGCCCACATCGTCGAGGGCCTCATCAAGGCGCTCGACCTCATCGACGAGATCATCGCCGCCATCCGGGCCTCGGCGGACAAGCAGGCCGCCCGGGAGGCCCTGGTGGCCGCGCCCTTCGAGTTCTCCGACGTGCAGGCCGAGCACATCCTGGACATGCAGCTGTCCCGGCTCACCCGCCTCGGGCGCGAGCAGCTCGACAACGAGCTCGCCGAGCTGCGCGAGACCATCGCCGAGCTCGAGGCGATCCTGGCCGACGACGCCAAGCTCCGCCAGGTGATCAAGGACGAGCTCGCCGACATCAAGGAGGTGTTCGCCACCGAGCGCCGCTCCGAGATCACCCTCGACCCCGGCGACATCGACATCGAGGACCTCATCGACGACGAGGAGCTCGTCGTCACCCTCTCGCACCGGGGCTACATCAAGACGGTGGAGGCCGACCAGTTCCGCCGCCAAGGCCGCGGCGGCCGGGGCGTCGCCGGCACGAAGCTGCGCGACGAGGACTACGTCACCAAGATCCTCACCACCACGGCGCACGCCTACCTGCTGTTCTTCTCGAACCGTGGCCGCGTCTACCGGCTGAAGGCCCACGAGATCCCCAAGAAGGACCGCACCGCCCGGGGCACGGCCATCGTCAACCTGCTCCAGCTCGAGCCGGAGGAGCGGATCCAGGCCATCATCGACACCCGCGACTACGAGACCCAGCGCTACCTGTTCTTCGCCACCAAGCAGGGCCAGGTCAAGAAGACCAAGTTCTCCGAGTACGACTCGTCCCTGCGCACCGGCCTCATCGCCATCAACCTGCGCGACGGCGACGAGCTGGTGCGGGTCATCCCCACCAACGGCGAGTCCGACATCTTCATGGTGTCCAAGCGGGGCATGACCATCCGGTTCAACGAGTCCGAGGTCCGGGCCATGGGTCGGGCCGCCGCCGGCGTGCGGGGCATGAAGCTCAAGGACGCCCAGGACGAGGTCGTGTCCTGCGACGTGGCCCGCGACGACACGGCGATCCTGATCGTCACCTCGGCCGGCTACGGCAAGCGCACCCAGCTCGACAAGTTCAACGTCCAGGGCCGCGGCGGCCAGGGCGTGCGGGGGATCAAGATCACGGCCAAGAAGGGCGAGGTCGTCGCCGCCTTCATGGTCGGGATCGAGGACGAGATCTTCGTGATCTCCTCCCAGGGCACCACCATCCGCATGGAGGTGCGGGGCATCTCCTCGCAGGGCCGCGACGCCACCGGCGTCAAGGTCATGGACGTGTCCGACGACGTGCAGGTCGCCGCGGTCGCCCCGGTGCTCTTCAGCGAGGACGCCGAGTAGCGCACTACGGTCTGCGCCACGGACCCGCGGGTCCGCCTTCCCCCGAGAGTCGAGACCCTCCGGAGGAAGCCGTGCCCGCACGACCCCGATCCGACCGCGGCCAGGCGACGCCCCTGTGGGCGGTCGTCGTCGCCCTCGCCGCCCTGCTGCTCGTGCCCACCGGCCTGCTGATCCGGGCCGCCGTCGAGCGGGCGGGCGCCCGCAACGCGGCCGATGCCGCCGCGCTGGCTGGTGCGCTGGCCGGCGAGGTGGAGGCCCGCCGGGTGGCCACCCGCAACGACGCCCGCCTCGTGGCCTACGAGGCCCGGCACGGCCTCGTCGAGGTGACGGTGGTCGTCGGCGACCGGCGGGCGACCGCCCGGGCCGAACGGCGGCTCGTGCTGGTGCCCGACCCGTGACCGATCGCCTCTCCGACGCCCGGGAACGCGGGGATGCGAGGCATGCTGGGCCGGTGACCACCACGGGCGGTCCCTGGGCCAGTCGGCTCCGCACGCGCAGCCTCCTGCTGCTGGCGATGCTGGTGCCCGCGCTGGGGTTCACCATCCTCGCCGCCTCCTCCATCGATCAACGCCTCGGCCGGCGCGAGGTGTCCTCGGCCCTGCAGGCGGCCACCGAGGAGCTCGGCGGTGCCGTCGGGTTCCGCGCCGCCGTCGCCCGGGAGCAGGTGCACGCCACCGCGCTGGGCCTCGCCAACGACCTCGGGCTGCGTGGCGAGGACCTCGCCGTCGTGACCGGGGGTCAGCTCCTGCCGGACCTCGACGACGCGCGAGCCGAGGTCGAGGCCGGCCGGCGCCGCTACGCCGGGCCGCGGGTCGACGCCGCCCTGGGCGCGCTCGACGACCTGCAGGCGCGGCTCGCCGCCGGTTCCGCCGGCCGGGATGATGTCGCCACCACCTTCATGACCCTGAACCAGGCGCTTGCCGAGGAGTCCGACCGGCGCATGCAGCGCATCGAGGACGTCGCCGATCAGCGTCCGCTCGACGGCGAGGTCCGGGCCCGGCTCCGCACCCTGCGTGCCTCCCTCGATGCGTTCCACCAGGGCGCGCCACGGATCAACGCCGCCCTGGAGACGCTGCTCGGTCAGCCCACGCCGGCGACCCTGGCCGACCTCAGCGCCGCCGACGCCCGCTTCGCGGCCGCCGCCGGGCACGCCCGCCCTGAGCCCGGGACCCGGGCCGCCGCCGCCTGGGAGGCCTTCCGGTCGGACCCGGCCGCCGACGCCACCGAGGCGGTGATCCGCACGGCCCGGCAGATCGCCCTCGGTGAGCGCCCACCGTTGCGGAGCACCGACGGCGCCCTCGTCATCGCCGGGCTCCAGGACGGCGAGCGCTGGGGGAACCTGCTGATCGCCACCGTGGAGGCCGCAGCCGGCGACCTCTCGGACGCCGCCGGCGCCCGGGCTGCGGCCGACGACGACGCCGTTCGCGACCAGGTCCTCCAGGTGGCCGTGCTCGTGCTCCTCACGATCGCCGTCTCCCTGTGGACCTCCCGCACGCTGGTGCGCCCGGTCAGCGACCTCGAAGCCGCGGCCCGGCGGGTCGCGCGAGGCGAGTTCGACCTGCCCGCCGTCCCCGCCGGCGGCCCCCGGGAGGTCGCCGCCACCGTCGAGGCCTTCAACGACATGGCCGCCACCCTCGCCGCCGTCGAGGACCACGCCGTCGCCCTGGCCGAGGACCCGACCGCCGCAGCGCTCGACGACCCGCTCCCCGGCCGCACCGGGCAGGCCATGCAGGCGGCGATCGATCGGCTGCGCCGGTCGGTGGAGGACGCCGAGCGCCACCGGATCGAGCTGTTCGAGCTCGCCACGCGCGACGGCCTCACCGGCCTGCGCAACCGGGCCGCCGCCTACAGCGAGATCGAGCGGGAGCTGGCCCGGGCCCAGCGGGATGGCCGGCCCCTGCTCGCCGTGTACGTCGACCTGGACGGGCTCAAGGGGCTCAACGACGTGTACGGCCACCAGGCCGGCGACGATGCCATCGTGCGCACCGCCGACGCCCTGCGGGCCACCACGCGGGACGCCGACGTGGTCGCCCGCCTCGGGGGCGACGAGTTCCTCGTGGTCGGGCCGGTGCCCGACGGCGGCCCCGGGGCGGCCGTCGCGTTCGCCGAGCGCATCCACGAGGCGGTGCGCGACCAGCGGGTCGCCGTGACCGACGGCCACCAGGTCACGCTGCGCTGCAGCGTCGGCATCGCCCTGTCGAGCCCGGCCGCCGACACGGCCGAGGCCTTGATCCGGGCCGCCGATGTCGCCATGTACCGGGCGAAGGCCGGCGGGCGCGACCGGGTGGTCGAGCACCTCGCCTGACCGCGCCTGGTCAGGCCGGGTCCTCGACCGCCTGCAACCGCAGCGGACGCTGGACGAGGAGCCGGAAGCGCCCGCGCCCCGCCTTCTCGATGCGCACGGGCGCCTCGCGCTCGTCGAGGCGGCGCTTGAGCAGGATCAGCCGGCTCTCGAAGTTGTCCTTGAACGCCGGCAGGTCGAGGCTCGGGTCCAGGCGCATCTCGCGGTTGGTGAAGTCGGTGCGCCCCTCCCGCGCGTGGTGCCCGAGCAGTGCCCAGAGCACGCGGCCGGCGACCCCCCGGATCACGTACTCGTCGTCGAGGAACACGCTGCCGTCGACCCCGAAGAACCGAACGACCGAGGCCGCGCCCGAGGCGGGGTCCGGGGCGGCGGCCGCCGCGGGCACCGGCGCCGCGGGACGGGCCTCGTGCTCGTGGGCCCGCTGGGCGTCGATCGCGTTCGCGAGGATGGACGCCACGACGGTGAGGATCGCCTCGTCGGCGGGGCCGAAGGCGACCGGTCGCCGGCTCTCGACGGTGAGGACCCCCACCAGCTGGCCCATCGCCATGGCCGGCACGGCGCCGCGGCTGGCGGCGTCGGGCAGGCCGGGGACGGGGATGACCCGGCCGGGGCCGATGTCGCCGCTCGCCTCGTACTCGCGCCGCAGCGTGCGGGAGTACTTGGCGGCCTGGGGGACGTTCCCGAGGATCACGGGCGTGCACCGGGCGGCAGCGAGGCCGATGATGCCGTCGCCGACCTCGACCTCCGACCCCACGCCCTCGTCGTCGTAGCCGTGGCTGGCGATCGTGTAGAGCCGGGTGCCGTCCTCGTCGACGAGCAGGAGCGACGAGTGCTCGTAGCCGAACAGCTCGGCGAGGCCCTCCACCGCGGTCTCGACCACCGTGCCGAGGTCGGGGCTGCGGCTGAGGCGGACGCTCAGCTCGGCGATGCGGCCCGGATCCAGGCCGTCGCGGTAGCCGGTCAGGACCGCCCGGTCGACCGGCGGGCGGCCGAAGGGCAGGCGCTCGAGGCTCACCACCCGGTACACGTCGGCCGCACGGAGCCGGTACACGTCCTGCATCCCCTCGAGCGCCGCGGCCACGTCGACGTCGTGGCGCAGGCGCTCGAACACCGGGCCCCGCCGGTCGGTGCGCTCGTACCGCAGCCCGAGGCGGTACTGGTCGTAGGTGCGCGGGTCGATCAGGAGCAGGTCGGCGACGGGGTTCTCGACCAGGTTCTTCGCCGTCTTGGAGAAGAACTGGTTGGACAGCGCCACCCGTTCGTCGTCGACCATGCGGACCTTCGACAGGTAGGTGACGTTCGGGGTGCCGTCGGCGGACGCCGTGGCGATGACGGCGGGGATCGCCCCCTCGAAGCAGGGGGCGATGTCGCGCAGCGCGAGACCGGCGTCGGGCTCCGGTCCGGTCACGCGGGGCCACCCTCGTCGCCCACCCGGGCGCCGGCCGACGGGCCCGGGGTCTGGTCGTAGAGCTCCTCGACGTCGACCTCGGCCACCACGTAGCAGGGCGGCACCATCCGCTCGGTGAGCTGGCGGGGGTAGTGGTCGGTCTGCTCGATGTCGCTGAACAGCTCGTCGTTGTGGCCGGCGCAGCGCGCCAGGTCGTCCGGGGTCGGCTCGTCGTCGACCGCCACGACCCGCCCCTTGAGCTGGACGGAGCGCAGGGTGCGCACGTCGGCGCTGGTGACCGCGATCCGCCCGGAGGTCGCCAGCTGCTCGCGCAGCACCGGGTCGGCACCGTCGAGCAGCACGCGGACCCGGGCCGGCCCACGCACCGCGCACCCCCACGCGCGCTGTGCGTGCGGTGTGCCATCGGGCGCGACCGTGCCGACGATCAGGGCGCAGCCCCGCTCGAGGAAGGCGCGGAGGGCCTCGTCGATCACCCTCCACCCCGCTTCGCATGCCCTTGGGAACCCGTAGGCGATTCTTAGCATCTGGTGAGGGACCTTTCAGGAGCGCAGCGGCACGCCGACCTGGATGCTGGTGGACATGACCATCACCGACTTCACCACCGCCACCACCGCTCCCCTGCGCATCGTCGCCGAGGACCTCTACCGCGACATCCACAAGGGCATCCGCTCCGACCTGTTCGCCATCACCGAGCGGGCCGGCAACGTCGATCCGGCCGACACCGCCGACCTCGCCGACCTGAGCGCGCACGTGCAGCGGGTGGTGCGGCTGCTGGTGACCCACGCCGAGCACGAGGACGGCCACATCCAGCCCGCCCTCGAGGAGCACCTGCCCGCCCTGGCCGAGCAGGTCGAGGACGACCACCACCGGCTCGAGGCCCGCATCCACCTGCTCGCCGACCAGGCCGCCGAGCTCGTGACCCCCTCCGGCGCCGCCCGCGAGCGGGCCCACCGGCTCTACGTGGAGCTGGCCGCCTTCACCAGCACCTACCTGGCCCACCAGGACCTCGAGGAGCGGGTGATCATGCCGGCCGTCGAGGACGCCGTCGGCGTCGACGGGTGCGTCGCCATCCACCAGGCGATCATCGCTTCGATCCCGCCGGAGGACATGGCCATGAGCCTGGCCGTGATGCTGCCGGCGATGAACGTCGAGGACCGGGCCGGTCTGCTCGGCGGGATGCAGGCCGGCGCCCCGGCCGAGGTGTTCCAGGGCGTCTGGGGCCTGGCGACGTCGGTGCTGGAGCGCCGCGACGTCGAGGCCCTCGCCATCCGCCTCGACCTCTGACGGTCAAATATCGACGAACTTCACGTCCTTGGCGTTGGCCACGATGAAGTCCTTGCGGGCGGCGACGTCGTCGCCCATCAGCACGGACATGACCTCGTCGGCCAGCGCCGCCTGCTCGACCGTGACCTGGAGCAGCGTGCGGCTGTCCGGGTTCATCGTCGTGACCTCGAGCTCGGAGGCGTCCATCTCGCCGAGGCCCTTCAACCGCTGGAAGTCCTTCTTGTGGTTGGGGTTCTCGGCCATGAACGCCCGCTGGGCCCGGTCGTCCTTCAGGTAGATCTTCGACTTGCCCACCTGGGTGGAGTACAGCGGCGGCTGGGCGATGTAGATGCAGCCGGCCTCGACCAGCGGCTTCATCTGCCGGAAGAAGAAGGTGAGCAGCAGGGTGCGGATGTGGGAGCCGTCGACGTCGGCGTCGCACATGGCGATGATCTTGTCGTAGCGGCGCTTGTCGACGTCGAACTCCTCGCCCACGCCGGCGCCGATGGCGGAGATCAAGGCCTGGATCTCGGTGTTCTTGAGCATCTTGTCGATGCGAGCCCGCTCGACGTTGAGGATCTTGCCCCGGATGGGCAGGATCGCCTGGGTGCGGGGGTCGCGGGCCGAGACCGCCGAGCCGCCGGCGGAGTCGCCCTCGACGATGAACAGCTCGCGCTCGGAGCGCTCCTTGGCCGAGCAGTCCTTGAGCTTGTCGGGCATGCCGGCGCCGTCGAGCAGGGTCTTGGAGCGGATGGCGTTGCGGGCGTTCTTCGCCGCCTCCCGGGCCTGGGCGGCGGAGTACGCCTTCTTGATGACCTTGTTGGCCTCGGTGGGGTTCTCCTCGAACCACTGGGCCAGGTACTCGTTGGTGACCTTGGTGACCAGCGAGCGCATGGACGTGTTGCCCAGCTTGGCCTTGGTCTGGCCCTCGAACTGGGGCTCCTGCAGGCGGACCGACACCACGGCGGTGAGGCCCTCGCGGACGTCGTCACCGGTGAGGATCAGGTCCTTCACGTTGCCGGGCCGGTTGTCCTTGGCGTAGTTGTTGACGACGCGGGTGAGGGCCGTCTTGAACCCCTCCTCGTGGGTGCCGCCCTCGATGGTGGAGATGCCGTTGGCGAAGGAGTGGATGCCGTCGCGGTTGTAGCCGGTGTTCCACTGGAAGGCGATCTCGACCTCCTGGGTGCCGTCGTCCTCGCGACCTTCGAAGTAGCCGACCTTGGACCAGAGCGCTTCCTTGGTCTTGTTGATGTGGCGGACGAAGTCGATGATGCCGCCGCTGTACTTGTAGGTGACCCGCTCGTTGTCGTGGCCCTCGCGTAGGTCCTGGAAGCGGATCTCGAGGCCCTTGTTGAGGAAGGCCATCATCTGGACGCGCTCGAGGATGGTGCGGGACACGAACTCGGTGGTCTCGAAGATCGTGTCGTCGGGCCAGAAGGTGACCGCCGTGCCGGTGCGGCCCCGGGGCGCGTCTCCCGTGACCTTGAGCTTCCCCTGGGGCTTGCCGCCGTCGGCGAACTCCATGACGTGGTGCTTGCCGTCGCGGTCGACCTCGACGACGACCCGCCGGGACAGGGCGTTGACCACCGAGACGCCCACGCCGTGCAGGCCACCGGAGACCTTGTAGCCCTCGCCATCGAACTTCCCGCCGCCGTGGAGCTTGGTGAGGGCGATCTCGACGCCCGACATGCCCTGCTGCTTGTTCATGTCGGTGGGGATGCCACGGCCGTCGTCGACCACCCGGCAGCCGCCGTCGGGCAGGAGGGTGATGTCGATGCGCGTGCAGTGGCCCGCCATCGCCTCGTCGACGGAGTTGTCGACGACCTCCCACACGCAGTGGTGCAGGCCGTTGGGGCCGGTGGACCCGATGTACATGCCGGGCCGCTTGCGGACCGCCTCGAGGCCCTCCAGGACCCGCATGTTGTTGGCGCCGTACGTCGTCGGCTCAGCAGCCACGCGTGCTCCTCCGTTGGCAAATGACAACCGCGTCATCCTACCAGCGGACCCCTGACGGCCCGGTCTCCTCAGGGGTCGGTGCGGCGGCGGCCGGGGCGGGCGACCCGGACCTCGACGGCCTGGACCCGCCCGGCGCCGAGGAGCTCGGCGAGGCGGGCCAGCAGGTCCTGCTCGAGCCAGCGGACGTGGCTGACCACGGCCGGGTCGTCGGCCTCCAGCACCAAGGTGGCGTGCTCCAGCGCGACCGGGCGGGTCCGGGTCGCCAGGACGCCGCCGACGACCTCGGCCCACCGCCCGAACACGAGCTCGACGGCATCGGTGCCGGGAGCGCCCATGCCCCGCACCACGCGGTCGAGGAGGGGCGCGAGCTCGCTCGGCGGGGTGGCGCCGAGGACGGTCTCGAGCTCGTCGGGCTCCTGGTCGTCGCGGTGGTCGCTCACGGCGCCGCTCCGGGGACCACGGTGCCGTCGGCGACCCGGAGGACGAGCTCGGGCTCGGTGCGCCGGGGCAGGGGGCCAGCCGTGGTGAGCAGCGTCTGGCCCGGCGGCAGGTGGGCGAGCAGCGCCTCGGTGCGGTCGTCGTCGAGCTCGGAGAGCACGTCGTCGAGCAGCAGCACCGGGCTCTCGCCGGTGACCTCGGTGACGGCCCGGTGCACGGCGAGGCGCAGCGACAGGGCCAGCGAGCGCTGCTCGCCCTGGCTGGCATGCGTGCGGGCCGGCAGGCCGTCGAGGCGGAAGGCCACCTCGTCGCGGTGGGGCCCGACCGTGGTCACCCCCCGGCGCAGGTCCTGGTCGCGGACGGCTGCGAGGGCGCCGGCGAGCCCCTGGTCGCGCCAGGTGGCCTCGTAGGCGGCGTCGATCGGGAGCGGGTGGCCGGCCAGGTCGCGGTACGCCTCGGTCAGCCGGGGCACGAGCTCGGCCAGGGCGGCGGCGCGGCGCTCGGCCAGGGCCTCGCCGGCCCGGCTCAGGCGGTCGTCCCACACCTCGAGGGTCAGCGCGGCGGCGGCGTCGAGGCGGCCCCGGCACTGCTTGAGCAGGGCGTTGCGCTGCTTGAGGATGCGCTCGACGTCGCTGCGGATCGGCTCCACCTGGTGGTCGAGGGCGACGGCCGCGTCGTCGAGCCAGCGGCGCCGCTCGCCCGGGCCGCCCTTGACCAGGACCAGGTCGTCGGGGCTGAACACGGTGACGGCGAGGGCGTCGAGCAGGTCGCGGCGGCGCTTCACCGGCTGGCGGTTGAGCTGCATGCGGCTGCGGCCCCGGAGGGCGAGCTCGGCCTCGAGCAGGAGCGCGCGAGCACCCCGCGTGGCCTCGGCCCGCACCACCGCCCGTTCGGCGCCGACCCGGACGATGGCGTCGGCCGGCGCGCCTCGCAGCGAGGCACCCGCCAGGTGGGCGACGGCCTCGAGCAGGTTGGTCTTCCCCTGCCCGTTGCGTCCGACGATGGCGGTGGTGCCGGCGGGAAGGGTGACATCAGCGGTCGCGTAGCTGCGGAAGTCGGTCAGCCAGAGGCGGCGGAGGTGGAGGGCCAGAGCCCTATTGCACCCGCACCGGCATGAGCAGGTACAGGTAGTCGTCGGACGCCGGCGTGCGGACGACCGCGGGCTTGAGGGAGTCCATGGTGGACAAGGTGATCTCCTCCCCCACCGCCGCCTCGATGCCGGCGAGGAGGTAGTCGGGGTTGAACGCCACGGTGAGCTCCTCGCCCTCGTAGGTGGCGTCCAGGCTCTCGGAGCCCTCACCGACGTCCTGCGTGACCGCCTTGAGCTCCAGGCCGTCGCTGGACATGAGCAGGCGCACGGGGGTCGCATCGCGGGCGAGCAGCTTCACCCGGCGCAGCGCCTCCATCAGCGGCTCGCGCGCCACGGTGAGCCGGTTCGGCTGGTTCTGGGGGATCAGCCCCTGGTAGTTCGGGTAGTCGCCCTCGATCAGGCGGGTGGTGAGCACGATCCCCCCGGACTCGCCACCGTCGGCGGATCGGGACGAGAAGCTGGCGTCGCGCTCGCCGAGGCGCAGCGTGAGCTCGCCGCCCTCGCCGAGCGAGCGGCTCAGCTCGGCGAGCGCCCGGGAGGGCACCAGCACCTGCTTGCCGGAGGAGAGCACGCTGACCCCGGGCAGGTCGCGCACCGCGAGCCGATAGGAGTCGGTGGCCACCAGCCGCAGGCCCCGGTCCTCGGCGGCGAGGAGCACGCCGGTGAGGATCGGGCGGTTGTCGTCGCCGCTGGCCGCCGGGAGCACCTGGCGCAGGGCGCCCACCAGTGCGTCGGCCTCGAAGCGGACCTCGTCGCCCTCGACGCCGGCCACCCGCGGGAACTCGTCGGCCGGCAGGGTCTTGAGGGTGAACTCCGAGCGCCCCGACGCGATCCGGGCCTCGTCGTCGCCGGTCTCCAGCTCCACCGCGCCCGGTTCCAGGGCCTTGACGATCTCGTTGACCAGCCGGCTGGGGACCACGGCGACGCCATCGGCGAGGCCGGCGACCGTGCGCTCGACCGTGATCGTGAGCTCGAGGTCGGAGCCGGTGATGGTCAAGCGGTCGCCGGCCAGCTCCAGGCGGACCCCGGACAGCACGGGCAGGGCCCCCCGGTTGGCGACGGCCCGCCCGGCCGTGGCCAGGGCCTCGGCGAGCACGTCTCGTTCACAGCGCAGCTTCATGACTGGTGGGCTCCTCGTTCACGGGTGGCCGGCGAGCCGGCCGTTCCGTCTTCCCATGGTGCTTGGTGCTCGGACCAGCGTGGGTGGTGGGGGGTGTGGATTGTGGATGATGCCCCATCGGACCAGGTCAGGCGGGTGATCGATGTCCTCGCGCCGTCCCCAGGGCGCGCGCTGGGACCCTCGGTGGCCACCGCCGCGCCACCCGCCGTCCCCATCCCGGCCTCCCTGTGCACACCTCGTCCCCACCGGTGGGTGGTCCCGGTCCACAGCGGCTCCACAGCGGTCCGGACCCTCATCCCTCGGCCTTGAGGCGCACGATGAGCTCCTGGACCTGCTGGAACACCTGGCGGCGCTCCTTCATCTGGGTCTTGATGCGGTCGACGGCGTGGATGACCGTGGTGTGGTCCCGTCCACCGAACTCCTTGGCGATGTTCGGGAAGCTCAGGTCGGTGAGCTCTCGGAACAGGTACATGCCGACGTGGCGCGCCGTGGTGAGCGGCCGGGTGCGCGACCGGCCGATGAGCTCCTCCACCGTGTAGCCGAAGTACTCGGCGGTGGTGGTGAGGATCGTGTCGGGCGTGATGGGCCGGGCCTCGCGCTCGGCCACCAGGTCGGCCAGGATCTCGGCAGCCCGCTCGATGGTGAGCTCCTCGCGGTTCAGCGACGCCCAGGCCGTGAGGCGGGTCAGGGCGCCCTCGAGGGCCCGGATGTTGTTGTCGTTGATGTTCTCGGCGATGAAGGCGAGGACGGCGTCGGGGACCGGCGAGACCTCGTCCTCGGCCTTCTTGCGCAGGATGGCCAGGCGGGTCTCGACATCGGGGGGCTGGATGTCGGTGAGCAGGCCCATCACGAAGCGGGTGCGGAGCCGGTCCTCGAGGGTGGGGATGGCGTCGGGCGGTCGGTCGGAGCTGAGGACGATCTGGCGGTTCGACTGGTGGAGGTGGTTGAAGGTGTGGAAGAACTCCTCCTGGGTCTCCTTCTTCCCCTCGAAGAACTGGATGTCGTCGACGAGCAGCACGTCGATGTCGCGGAACCGGCGCTTGAACGCCTCGTTGGTGCCGGTCCGGATGGAGTCGACGAACTCCGACAGGAACTGCTCGGAGGTGACGTAGCGCACCTTGTAGGTGGGATAGTTCTCCAGCACGTAGTTGCCGATGGCCTGCAGCAGGTGGGTCTTGCCGAGGCCGGCGTCGCCGTAGATGAACAGCGGGTTGTACGACCGGGCCGGCGTCTCGGCCACCCGCAGCGATGCGGCGTGCGCGAAGCGGTTCGAGTTGCCGGTGACGAAGGCGTCGAAGGTGTACTTGTCGTTCAGCGTGGACCGCTCGCCCCACCCTCCGGTGGCCGGCCACGGTGCCAGGCTGCCGTCGGAGGCCCCCGAGCGCGGGTCGTCCGAGCCCGCCTCCGGACCGCGGATGTCGGCGAGCTCGTCGAAGAGCGGCATGGCGTGGGGCGTCGGGGCCCGGGCCTCGAGCGCGACCGACACGTCCACCAGGCCCATCTCGGCCAGGTTCGCCCGCAGCAGCGACAGGTACCGCTCCTGCACCCGGTCTCGCACCACCGAGGACGGGAAGCCCAGGGTCAGGGTGGCCCCGTCGTAGGCCAGCGGCTCGACGTTCTGGAACGACGAGCTCCACACCGCGCTGGAGACCTGCTCGCGCAGCAGCGCGGCGCAGCCGTGCCAGACGGCTTCGGCGTCGTCCATGGCCGAACCGCCTCCTGTGTCCGAGTCCCGACAATCCACAAGTGGGTCCACATGATGTGGAAAAGAAAACGACGACGACCGGGGGACCCCGGCCGACGTCGGCGCACGCTGAGCGGGACTCGACCCTCGGCCCGTGGCCTGGGGGCCCCGGGTCTGGTCTCTCCCGCCGGTTCGGCAACGTAGCAGCACGGTGAACGGGCGGTGCAAGGGGTCCGCACGGGTTTTCCCCGGAGCCGCGCTCTCCGGCGGCATGCCGGCGCGGAGGGGAAGGTGCTTTGTGGTGCGGGGCTTGACGCCGGTAGCGTGGCCGGTCGGTCTGGCGCGCCTCGTCGCGCCCGTCTGCCGGCGCACCGGCGGACGGCCCGGCCGCACCTGGCGGCCCACGCCACCGGCGGTCCCGCCTCGAGGAGGAGAAGCAGTTGAAGCGCACGTACCAGCCCAAGAAGCAGCGTCGGGCTCGTCGCCACGGGTTCCGGCACCGCATGCGGACCCGCGCCGGTCGCGCCGTCGTCCGCAGCCGCCGCCAGAAGGGCCGCGCCCGCCTCTCCGCGTAGTCCGGGGCCGGCCGCAGCAGTGTGCTCGCCCCGGTCCGCCGCCGTGACGACTTCGACGCCCTCGCGCGTTCGCGCGCCCGAGGTCGGTCCGGTCCGGTGCGGGTCTCCCGGGCGCCGCTCCCGGCGGACGCTCCGGCCCGCGCCCGCGTCGCCTACGTCGTGCCCCGCTCGGTGGGGACCGCCGTGGTCCGCAACCGGGTGCGCCGGCGGTTGCGAGCGATGATCGCCTCGCTCGGCCCGGCGGAGGGCCTCGAGCCGGCGCTCTACCTCGTCGGTGCCGCCCCCGGGGTGGTCGAGCTGTGCACCATCGACCTGCGGCGCCACCTGGTCGAGGCCCTGCACGGCGCGGCGCGCCGGGCGGACCGGGGCTGACCGTGGTCACCCGCGCCCTCGATGCCCTCGTGCGCCTCTACCAGGCGCTCGCCGCCGGCCGGCCCTCACCGTGCCGCTACGTGCCGTCGTGCTCGACCTACGCCCGCGAGGCGCTCGCGGCCCACGGCGCCGCCCGGGGCAGCTGGCTCGCCCTGCGCCGACTCGTGCGCTGCGCCCCCTGGGGCGGCCACGGCTACGACCCCGTGCCCCCGCACGCCCCCGCCCCCCCGCACCCCACGCCCCGTTAGGACGAACGCATGTTCGATGCCATCTTCGAGTTCAGCGCCGGGACCCTGAACTTCTTCTACGAGCTCGTACCCAACTACGCCGTCGCCATCATCCTGCTGACGCTGCTCGTGATGCTCCTCACGACGCCGCTCACGCTCAAGGGCACCCGTTCGATGATCAAGATGCAGCTCCTCCAGCCGGAGCTGAAGAAGATCCAGGACAAGCACAAGGGCGGCGACCGGCAGGAGATGAACCAGGAGCTGATGGCCTTCTACCAGGAGAACCAGCTCAACCCCCTGGGTGGCTGCTTCCCGCTCCTG
>Ga0208490_100651_pt1 | contig 18895 bp, 13 predicted proteins | sample SubbioAug_CSWold_FD_184818 | JGI IMG/M metagenome (GOLD analysis project Ga0208490, IMG submission 184818) | Serpentinite rock and fluid subsurface biosphere microbial communities from McLaughlin Reserve, California, USA - CR11Aug_CSWold (SPAdes) | ecosystem: Environmental > Terrestrial > Deep...
AATCATAAATCAATCTGATTATATTAATTTCATCTTCACTTGTTAATATAGAATAATCAATTTTTGTATCTATTGAAAATTCTCCTTTAACCAATAAAGAATTTGCTCTTGCATGAGTGTATTGAACATATGGACCTGTCTCTCCTTCAAAACTAAGAGTTCTATCCCAATTAAATGTATAGTCTTTAATTCTTTGGTTAAATAATTCTTGGAATATAATTGCTCCAATACCTATTTGCTTAGCAACATTTTTTTTATCATCTAAAGTTGGATTTCTTTCTTCTATAATCTTAAGAGTATTCTCAATAGCAGTATTTAAAACATCTTCTAAGAATACCACCCGCCCTTTTCTGGTGGATAAAGTTCCTTCTTCCAAAGAAACCATCCCAAATGGAATATGCAAACAATCTTTTGCCCACTCATGTCCCATTAATTCCACAATCTTTATCCATGCCTTAAAATGGAGATTTTGTTGTGAAGCAACTACATAAAGATTTTTATAAAAATTATAGTGCTTCTTTCTATAAATTGCAGCTGCTATATCTCTTGTTGTATAAAGTGTAGATCCATCCTTTTTCATTATTAAAGCTGGAGGCATTCCATATGGCTCTAGATCTACAATAAGTGCTCCTTCAGATTCTTGAACAATCTCTTTTTCTTTCATCTCTTCTAAAACTGCAGGCATTTTATCTGAGTAAAAGCTTTCTCCAGCATAAGAATCAAATGAAATATTTAACATATCATAAACTCTATTAAATTCCTTAAGACTAATATCTCTTATCCATTTCCATAATTCATTTGCTTCTTCATTTCCATTTTCCAGTTCTTTAAACCAGAATCTAGCCTCATCTTTAAGTTTAGGATCCTCATCAGCTTCAGTATTAAATTTTACATACAAAGCTAACAGTTCTTTTATGGGATTTTCTTCAATAACTTCTCGATTTCCCCATTTTTTATATGCTGATATTAGCATTCCAAACTGAGTCCCATAATCTCCCAAATGGTTAATAGTAACAACTTCAAATCCTAGAAACTTATAAATTTTTGAAAGAGAATTTCCTATCACCGTTGTTCTTATATGACCAATATGAAATGGTTTTGCTATGTTTGGAGAAGAGAATTCAACAATTACCTTCTTACCTTCACCTATGGAACTTGAACCATAACTTGTTTTTTCACTAAGAACTTTAGATACTACTGACTCAGCAAGCTTTTCTCTATTTATAAAGAAGTTTACATATGGACCAGCTTGTTGAATTTTTTCAAAATTCTCGTTTTCACCTAGCTTTTGTGCTAAATCCTTGGCGATTAAATCCGGTGATTTTTTAAAAGCTTTTGCTAATCTAAAAGTAGCAAAAGCATAATCACCCATATCATATGAAGGTGGTACTTCCATAAGGTCGTTAATTTCAACTTCACTTAATTCACTTACCTTTTTTGAAATTAGTTTTACTGCTTCTTCTTTAAAATTTATCATAAAATTCCCCCCAAAAAAATAAACTCTCATCTCACTAAGAGACGAGAGTATTTCCCGTGTTACCACTCTAATTGGCATATGCCCACTCGAAATCTATAACGCGATTAACGTACAAAGTAACCTCCAAGGCTCTTTTCAGGTAAAAATCTGTAACAGGCTTCCACCACCCCCGTCTCGCTTTTACAATCTTTAACTTACTTTTCCTTATCTTTGGCTTATTATTAATAAATAATAAACTATTTGTCTATAAATTTCAAGGATTATTTAATCTCAACCACAGTTACTCCGTCTCCACCTTCACCGTATTTTCCAGTTCTTATGGACTTTACATGTCTATGAGTTTTTAAATATGTCTTTATTCCTTCTCTCAACACCCCTGTTCCTTTACCATGAATAATAAAAACCTCTTTCAATCCTGATAAATATGCATCATCTAAGTACTTATCCACCTCTAAAATACCTTCTTCAATATTATTTCCACGAAGATCCAAGTCTGATTTGATTATTTTACCCTTATTTGATTTTACTCTATTTGATGATTGCATATGCTTACTTGAATCAATTGATTCAGTTCTTCTTAGATTTGAAATCTTTACAGATACTTTCATAATACCAACTTGAACCTCAACATTACCTTTTTCATCCGGTAATGAAACAATAATACCTTGTTGATTTAAGGATAAGACCTCAACATTCTCTCCAAGTCTTAAATCTTTTGGTGGTTTATTTGATCTCTTATCGAGAATACCTTTGCTTAATTCACTCTCTTTTTTTTGAATTTCGGTTCTAATCAAATCTTGGGCTTCTTGAATTCTTCTACTACTTTCTTTATCTAAAATCCTTGAAACATCTCTTAATTCACTAGCAACCAAATCAGCATTTTCTTTTGCTTCTTTTAAAATCAGTTTTGCCTCTTCTCGGGCTTTATCCAGTATTTTTTCTTTCATATTTTCTGCTTTTAATTTTTCAGACTCTAATTCTCTTTTTAGTTTTTCTATTGCTAATCTTGTGCGTTCTGCTTCTATTTTATTATCTTCTGCTATCTTTCTATCTCTGTCCATTGCTTGAAGTACATCTTCAAATTGAATGTTCTCCTTTGATACTAGACCTCTTGCATAATTGATTATATAATCTTGTAATCCTAATCTTTTTGATATTTCAAAAGCATTACTCTTTCCTGGCACACCTATTAAAAGTTTAAATGTTGGACTTAATGTTTCTACATTAAATTCAACTGATGCATTCCTAACTCCTTCAGTAGTTAGGGCATATAATTTTAACTGACTATAATGAGTTGTGGCAAGGGATCTAATCTTTCTTTCTCTTAAAAACTCTAAAATGCTCATTGCAAGAGCTGCACCTTCAACAGGATCTGTTCCAGCACCAAGTTCATCAAATAAAACCAAACTTTCTTCATCCATATTCTCAATAATACTTACAATATTGGTCATGTGGGAAGAAAATGTGGATAAACTCTGTTCTATACTTTGTTCATCTCCAATGTCTGCAAAAACCTGTGAGAAAACTCCCAATTGAGAATTATAATCAGCTGGAATATGAAGTCCAGCTTGACCCATTAATGTAAATAGACCAACAGTTTTCAAAGTAACTGTCTTTCCACCTGTATTGGGACCAGTTATAATTAATGATGAAAATTCTTTGCCCAGATATATATCAATTGGAACTACATTTTTACCTAATAAAGGATGTCTTCCTTTTCTTATGCTAATATACTTATCATTATTAAAAATTGGTTTAGTACCATTTTGTTCAATTGCTATTTTCCCCTTAGCAAAAGCAAAATCAAGTCTTCCCAGTAAAATTTCGTTGCTACGAATACCTTCACCATCATTTGCAACCATCATAGAAAGTTCCAATAAAATTCTTTCTATTTCTTCTCTTTCTTTAATTTCTAGTTCTCTTAATTCATTATTAAGTTCTACAACTGCAATTGGTTCAATAAAAGCTGTAGCCCCACTAGATGAAACATCATGAACTAGACCAGGTACATTTGATCTGTTCTCTTGTTTAACAGGAATTACATACCTACCTTCTCTCATTGTAACAATGCTATCTTGCAAATACTTTTTGTAACTGGGTGAATTTATCATGCTATTTAATCTATCTCTAATACCATCATTTTTTGATCTAATTTGTTTTCTAATACTTCTTAGAGTAGTACTAGCATTATCTGAAATTTCATTTTCACTAATTATAGCATTACCAATAGATTCTTCAACCTCTCTATAGATTCTCAAATTCTCTATTAATTCACCAATTATTGGATATTTAGATTCTTTATCTTCCTTAGATTCTTTTAAATAATTCTTAAGTGCCCTTGATACTCTTAAAGACTCCCCAATTCTAAGTAAAGCTCCAGGGGAGAGCATCCCTCCTAGTTCAGCTCTTTTTACATCAGCAGCTATTTTACTTATTCCAAACAAAGGTGGATTTCCTCTTTTTATAATAAGATTAAATGCTTCCTCAGTTTCATTTTGATTATGGATAATTTCTTTTAGATCAGTTGAGGGTAATAAATCTTCAATAATACTTCTACCTATTGTAGATTCAGCTTTTTCTGCCAACATACTAATGATTTTGTTGTATTCTAAAACTCTTAAACTCTTTTGGTTCAAAATATCACCTCTTAAAGGACACCTCTAAAATAATGCCCATTAGTAATTTCTTGCTTTGATTTAAACTTTGTAATATATTCCCTTAATACTTCATTATCAACTTTGTTATTCAAAGCTAAATAAAAATATTTTTGTATCTCAGCTATATCCTCTTCTATGGTAAAATCTAGTCTAAATAAATTAACTCCTGAATTGCTAATTTCCTTCAAACTATCTAACATAAACAGCGGGACAGAATTATAAATAGTGCTAAAGCCCTCTCCTCTGTCCATAATAAAAGACTTCCCTATTCTATCTTTTAACTTATAACCATGTGCATAGTTGCATGTATTGCATTGTGAATCATCTTTGCAATTTTTGAAAGTTGCCATTGGACAATTTTTCATAATCATAGATGGTAAATACCCATATACAATTCCTTCAATATCGCAGTTTATTTTACCATTTAAACCTTTTATCTGCTTCATATTTAATTCAGGTGATAATGTGATGCTATTAGCTCCTTTTTCAACTAAATAATCTGCAGTATATGAATTGAAAGTGTTTAAACCCATATCACAGTGAATATTCGTTAAACCAATATCCCTACTAAATTGAAGTGAACCTAAATTTGAAACACTAATTCCATCTATATTATCTTTGATTGGATAGATAAGCTTTAACAATCTTTCTAGATCGTGACTATAGAGAATTTTGTCAGTCCAGATGTATGCTTTGATCTTATGATTTTTTAATCTATTAATATTGTCATCGATGTTATCTAAAAACCCTAGATAAACTCTGTCTGCCTTTTCCAAATCCAGTTGATCGAATTGTTTTTGATTGCTAACCCTAATGGATAACTTCTTTTCCATATTCTTTGAGTAATAATTATTTAGCAAACTACTCTTTTGTTTTTCATAACCTTCCATATCTAATAATGGTTTTTTGTCCTTAGATAGAATTTTTTCTTCTAGCTTTTGAACAACTTCTCTTCTTAATTGGTTTATTTTACTAACAGGAATAAAAGATCCTTCCTCTAAATCTATGTTTATATTCCTTATTACAAATGTTGTATTCCCAAGTTTTGATAATTGTTCAATCACTTTTTCTTGGCTTAAGGGAGCTTTCATAGAGGGTTCCACTAGTGTATCCCCTATTACTTGGATACTAATATCTCCAGATTTAGCAACAACAATCGGAAGCTCATTTTTTCTAAAAATAGCGGTCATGTCTATGGGATACTCTAGTTCATTATTTTCATAAGTCTCTCTTCCCTTTTGGATTAGTTCAGAGCTTAATGTCCGTCTTACCTCTGCACCGATAATTCCCTTTGGGGCAGGATTTATATATATAGTTTGATTTTTATGATAATCAGTATCAATTTTTATTCCAGTTGTTTTTTCTGATGATTCCTTCCATTCAAGTCCATCACCTTTTTTTAAATCTACTTCAATATGAATACTTATTCCTCTTTTATCATAATCAACAATTTCCCCAACAACTATACCTCGATTATCAGGTCTATCTGTGGTTATAAAACCTCTTCCGAAATCTCCAAGTCCCATTCCCTTGGTAAATTCTCTATTGAAAATTTGTTCTACCTCTTCCTTATCTTGTTTTGTAACAAGATCAGAACCAAGGGATAGTGCCTTTTTATATGCCTTAACAACAGTGGCAACATACTCAGGTCTTTTCATTCTTCCTTCTATTTTTAAAGATACAACTCCAGCATCTATTAATTCTTTTAAGTGTTCAAGGGTATTCAGATCTTTAGTGCTTAAATAATATCCACTATCCCAATTTTTTAATTCTTTATCATGTTCATCAAGGACAGTATAAGCCATTCTACATGGTTGAGCGCAAGTTCCTCTGTTCCCACTTCTTCCACCTATTAAACTACTCATTAAACATTGTCCTGAATATGATATACAAAGTGCACCATGAATAAATGTCTCTAAATCAATACTAGAATTTTCCTTGATGTATCTAATTTCATCAATAGGTGTTTCTCTGGCCAATACAACTTTATCAAATCCCAGTGATTCCAGATGTTTTACACCCTCTAAATTATTAATTGTCATCTGAGTACTAGCATGTAATGGCATATTTGGAATTAACTTTTTTACCAATGAAGCAAAACCTAAGTCCTGAACAATTATTGCATCAACACCTATTGAATATAAGTAAGTCACATAATCAAGTGCTGGCTCAATTTCAACCTCATCCAATAGAATGTTTACTGTAACATATACTTTTACATTCCTTAAGTGAGCATAAGAAACAGCCTCCATTAGTTCTTCATTACTAAAATTGGAAGCGTAGTGTCTGGCATTAAATAATTTACCACCTAAATATATAGCATTTGCTCCATTTAATACTGCTGCTTTTAGGGATTCCATACTTCCCACTGGAGCTATTATTTCAACAACTTTATCCAACAAATAATTTTTCCTCCTAATTTTTATCCTCAATTAAACTTAGTGTTTGTGATAACTGCTTTTTTAACTCAACTATTTCTAACTGAGAATTAAAATGCTTATCCTTAAGTTCTTTATTAAGCTCTTCTAATCTATGTAGCTTGATCTCATTTTCTTCCAACTTGTCTTTAGTATCGTTCATTACTTTAAACAATTCTTCTTTTGACATCTTAGTCTTTATTACTTCGTCTTTTTGTTCTAAGTTATGCTTTTCTAGTTCTTTAACCTTCTCATTTGCTTCATACACTTCTTTTTTTAGATCATCAAATCTTTCCAAAGGCTCTTTTGATCGTTTTTCTAACTCTTTGTGTTTTTCCTGTAGTTTAAACAATTCATCAGCTACATTAAATGCAGCCAATGTTGCAGCCATAGTAGGACTTAATCTTTCATTCTTATTAGCCAGTTTTTTAATGTTAATATCAACATACTGAGCTATTTCTCTCACATATCTTTCATCTTCTGCTCCTACTACTGTGAAGTTACGACCATCAATTAATACATTAATCTTTCTCTTCTCTGTCATAACAACCCTCCTTTTACTGGATCCAAAGTTTAAAAAAGAGGTAGATTACTCTACCCCTTATTAACTTCTTAGTTTAGCTTGGAAATGGTTCTCCATATCTTTAATTATAGCACTTTGTATGTTATTTACAACATCGTCAGTCAATGTCCCTTCATATGATCTATATATAATCGAAAAAGCTACACTCTTTTTGTTTTCAGCAACTTGATTTCCTCTATATACATCAAATAACACTATTTTCTCTACTAAATCTCCTCCGTTGGCTTTTATCACTTTTTCTAAATCTCCAACCATGATTTCCTCATCTACAACAATAGCTATATCTCGAGTTATAGCTGGGTATTTTGGTAGTGGCTTATACTTAACTTCAATATTAGTCAATTGAACAATTTTATCAAAGTCAATAGTTGCTATATATACTCTATTTTTGAAATTGTAGTTTTCACAAACATCAGGATGTACTTCTCCAAATATTCCTAGTTTAACTCCATTAACCCTAATTATTGCAGTTCTTCCAGGATGGAAAGAAGGGTTTTTAGATTCTCTTTCATAATCTATACCAGTAATTCCTAATCTGGATAAAACAACCTCCAATGTCTCTTTCATAAAATAGAAATCTTTATCTCCATAAAAACCAATTGAAAGAACTTGTTTTTCTTCTGGTAGTTCCACAACAGGAAGTGCTTTGGGTTCAAAAGTATATCCAATTTCATAGCTAAAGACTTGTTCAACACCTTTTTTTTCATTTCTACTTAATAGTTCTAACATATTACTCATTAAGGTGGTTCTCATTGTTGAATAATCTTCACCAAGTGGGTTTATAAGTTTAATATAATTTCTTTCTTTAGCCTGAGAAGGTAAATTTAATTTATCATATGCTTTTGGGCTTATAAAAGAATAAGTCATTACTTCGTTATACCCAATTCCTTGAAGAATGTCCTTGGTTTTAATTTCAACTTGCTTGTTATATGGTCTTTCTCCTCTTGTTAATCCACCTACTAAAGGTTGACTTTTAATATTATGAAAACCATATAATCTTCCAACTTCTTCAATTAAATCAGCCTCTACCTTAACATCAGCTCTAAAGCTTGGTACTTTTGTCTCAATTAAACTATTCTCATATTTTGCTTCAAATCCCAGGTTTTTTAATGATTTAATCATATCATCTATTGAAATATCAACACCTAACAATTTTTTGCTTCTCTCAGGTCTTAAACTTATATATTTATCTTTAACATGAAGTTGATTTACATCAATTACTCCTTTTACTACAGTTCCAGCTCCAATTTCTTCAATTAATTGACATACTCTTTCAACAGCTAAACTGCATACATTTGGGTCAATGCCCTTTTCAAATCTTGTGCTTGCTTCGGTTCTTAGTGATAATTTCTTAGATGTTAATCTTACATGTTTAGCACTAAAGTTAGCTCCTTCAAGGAGTACTGTCTTAGTTGATGGAGTAATTTCACTATCTAATCCACCCATTATCCCCGCTATACCTATTGGCATAATATCATCAGCTATAATAATATCATCAGTATTTAACTCTCTAACAACGCCATCTAATGTAGTCAATTTTTCATCATCATATGCTTGTCTTACTACAATTTTTCTACCATTAAGTCTATCTAAATCAAAGGCATGTAATGGTTCACCAAATTCTAACATAACAAAGTTAGTAACATCAACTATATTGTTGATTGGTCTAACTCCAGCATTCATCAGTCTTGTTTGTAACCATAATGGTGATGGTCCTATTTCAACATCTTTTATAACTCTAGAATAATACCTATGACAATTTGGAGTTAGTACATCTATGCCGTTTGTATATTCAAATATATCATCAACTTCATTTTTTATATTTATATCAGGATGATTTAGCTCCTTGTTAAATGTTGCAGCGGTTTCTCTTGCCATCCCATAAATACTCAAACAATCAGGTCTATTGGGAGTAATTTCAAATTCAATTACATCTTCATCCAATTCCAAATGTGGTATAACATCTTCTCCCAATGGGTATTCTTTATCAAATACAAATATTCCATCACGAACTTCTTTTGGAATTACATTGTCTGGATAACCTAATTCTTTTAATGAACACAGCATACCTTGAGAGTCGATTCCTCTAAAATTAGTTTCTCCAATATCTAATCCTATTGGAAGTTTAGCTCCAATTAAAGCAACTGGGACATAATCTCCTTCGTTCAGATTTGTAGCACCAGTAACTATAGTTAAAATTTCACTGCCTATATTAACTTTACAAATCAATAATTTATCTGCATCAGGATGTTTTCTTAGATCATCTATTCTTCCTATTACCACTTTCTCTATTCCAATACTTAAGTGATTAATAGATTCAACATGAGATCCAGAATAAGTTAAACCATCAGCCAAAACCTTTGATGTTTCATTTATATCTACATACTTATTTAACCATTTTATAGGTAATAACATTATTCCACTCCTCTCTAAAATTGTTCTAAGAATCTATTATCATTTTCAAACAATAATCTGATATCATTTATACCATATTTAACCATGGTAATCCTATCAATTCCCATTCCAAAGGCAAAACCTGTGTACTTTTCAGAATCAATGCCACAGTTTTCTAAAACTTGAGGATGTACCATTCCGCAACCAAGAAGTTCCATACTCCATCCTGTATAATTACAAACAGGACACCCCTCTCCTCTACATTTTATACATGTTACATCAACCTCTGCACTTGGTTCAGTGAATGGGAAATGATGTGGTCTGTATCTTGTTTTCATATCTTCACCAAATAGCTCTTTTATGAAAATATCCAGTGTGTGAATGAGATTTGCCATGGATATATTCTCGTCAACTACTAAACCTTCAAGTTGATGGAACATTGGTGAATGGGTATCATCCACATCATCATATCTAAAAGTTCTCCCTGCGGAAACTATTCTTAATGGTGCCCCTAATTCTTTCATTGCTCTAATTTGAACTGGAGAAGTATGGGTTCTTAAAAGAAGTTCATCATTTATATAAAAAGTATCAGATAAATCCCTTGAAGGATGATTATCTGGAGAATTCAATGCATCAAAGTTATTCTCAACAGTTTCAACTTCAGGACCAGTAACCACACTAAAACCCATGGAAATAAATAAATCTTCTAGCTCTTGTGCAGTTTGTAATAATGGATGCCTGTGACCCCTTTTTAAGTTTTCAGTTTTTATTGTTATATCTATTGTTTCTTGAGAAAGCTTAGATTGTTTTGATTTTTCCTTAAGAATTTCTCTGACTTCAGTTATTTTCGCTTCAATATCTTCTCTAACCTCATTAGCCATTTGACCTACAACTGGTCTCATTTCAGCTGATAATTTCCCCATATCCCTTAGAATTGAAGTTATTTCACCTTTTTTACCTAGAAACTTAACTCTTAAGTCCTCTAATTCAGTTAAATTTATGATTTCTTGAATCTCATTAAGGGCTTTATCCCTTAAATTTTCCAGTTTTTCCTTCATGTGTGAACTCCTTTCTTAAGCTAACATTACTATCTGATTATTTACTAAATTATAGCATCACAGATTTCAAAACTCAAGGTCAATTAAACTCCTAAATTTGATGCTTTATACATTATAATTGAAGCAGCAACTCCAGCATTTAGGGATTCAGATTTTCCTCTCATGGGAATAGTTATTTTAACATCAGATTTATTTAGTATTTCTTCGCAAATACCGTTAGCTTCATTGCCAATTATTATAATATCTTTACTGGAAAATATAAAATCTTCCATTGATATAGCTCCATCAATTGTTGTGGAAACTATTCTATATTTTTTTTCTTTTAACTGGAGTAATTCTTCTTTATTGAAAAAGAACAATTTGACTCTAAATATTGATCCCATAGAAGATCTGGTAACTTTAGGACTGAATGGATCTGTTGTCCCTTCACTAATAATTATTCCAGAAAGTGAAAAAGCATCACAACTTCTAATAATTGTTCCTAGGTTGCCTGGATCTTGTATTCCATCTAAATAGATATAAACTCCATCTTCTGATAACTGATTATTATAGAAAGCATCAAAATGTATTATCCCTAATATACCTTCAGAGTTCTCCAAAGTAGAAATTAGTGAATATATATTGTTGGGAACTTTTATTAAACGTTTGAATTTGGACAAATGATTATTGTAATAATCTTGATTGTCTAAAAAAAATGATTCGGATATAATTATATTTTTAATTTCCACATTGTTATTTAATGCTTCAACTACCATTTTCTTCCCCTCAACAATATACTGTTGATTTGCCCATCTATCTTTTTTTTTAGACAAGCCTTTAGCCAATTTAATTATGGGATTACTGGGGCTTGTTATATCAAACATTAAAAATCACCTGCTTTAGTTTCTAATTTTGCAATATCACTTGTACTGCCTAATACAACTAAAACATCTCCCATTTTAATCTTCTCATCTGGATCTGGTGAAACAACTATACTATCATATCTCTTTATTGCCATTACATTAATATTATGCTTGTTTCTTAATTTTAATTCAGCCAGTGACTTGTTATGCCAACTGGGAATCGAAGTTATTTCCAATATACTATAATCTGGAGAAAGCTCAATATAGTCGATAATGCTTTGAGATGCTAAATTGTGAGCAACGCGAACACCCATATCTCTTTCGGGATAAATTACTTTATCAGCACCTATTTTTTTAAGTACTTTCCCATGTAGTTCAGACTGTGCTTTAGCAACTACTTTATTAACCCCAAGTTCTTTAGCAATTAATGTGGCCATAATTGAGGCTTGCATATCAGAACCTATACTAACAATAACTACATCTACATTCCTTAATCCTAACTCTCTAAGTACACCTTCATCCATTACATCTGCCTGTACGGCATGTGTAACATCTGGAGATATTGATTCTATTCTTTCTTCGTCACCATCTATTGCCAATACTTCATTCCCTAACTCATATAAAGTTCTAGCAACTGCTGAACCAAACCTTCCACAACCTATTACAGCAAACGACTTCATCAATTTCCCTCCTAACCAACAGATATATGTCCTTCTGAATATCTATACTGTCTTCTTTTCTTTCTATAACCAAAAGCAAATGCCATGGTCAATGGTCCCACTCTTCCTGCATACATTGTACTAATAATTATAATTTTACCTATGTTTGACAGTTCTGGTGTTATTCCTCTAGATAAGCCTACAGTTGCAAATGCAGAAGTAGCTTCAAATAATGTATCCAAGAATAATTTTCCTTCAGTAATTGTTAAAATAAATGAAACTAGTATTATCATGCTTATACCAACTGTTACAATAGCCAATGATTTAATAATTGTTTCTGTGGAAACTCTATTTTTAAAAACCTCAACTTCTCTCTCCCCTTTTACAAAGTTGAATGTAGTTAAGGCTATAACACCAAATGTAGCTGTCTTTATTCCTCCAGCAGTTGATCCTGGAGATCCACCTATGAACATTAGAATTATTGTAAGAAATACACTACTTTGTTCCATGGAACCAACATCAATAGAATTAAATCCAGCAGTTCTTGGAACAACTGAAGCAAATAATGATGATAATAACTTCTCTCCGAATGTTTGGTTTCCAATGGTATTTGGATTATTATACTCTAAAATTAAAAAAGCTAATGCACCAACTATTATCAATGCAATTGTTATAACCAATACTAGCTTAGTATGTAGAGAAAACCTGTTCCATTTTCTATTTCTACCTGTATCCATTATAACCGAGAATCCTAGTCCCCCGATTATAATTAAAAGGCTTAATGATGTGATAGTTGGTATTGAGCTTGAATAAGATATAAAGCTATCCCCTATTAGATCAAATCCTGCATTACAAAATGCTGATATAGAATGGAATATGGAAAACCAAATTCCCTTTGCTATACCATATTTGGGTATAAACTGACTTGATAAAAATAAAGCTCCTATTATTTCTATACCAAAAGTTAAGAATATTATATATTTAGTAAGTTTAACTAGTCCTGTGAGTGTTTCCTGATTTAACTGTTCTTTTATAATAAGTCTTTCTTTTATTGATATTCTTTTACCTGAAATTAAAGCAAAAATGGTCGCCATGGTCATTATACCAAGCCCACCTATTTGTATTAATAATAAGATTATTATTTGACCAAACAGACTCCAATACTCTGAAGTATTCACTACTACAAGACCAGTTACACAAACAGCAGATGCAGAAGTAAATAAAGCATCAAGCACTCCAATGCTCACTCCACTTCTTGTAGCAATAGGTAAAGACAATAGTATTGTTCCTAGTACTATTAACCCCAAAAACCCTAATGCCAATACTCTAGGAGGGTTTAAATCAAGTTTTAATATTCTATGTTTTAAATTTGACATGGTCTTCCTCCGATGATTATTCTGAAATGCAAAAAAAGTTCCAATCTGGAACTTTTGCATTTACTAACCTTTTGCTATTTCTACTAGTTTAGCGAAACCTTCAGAATCATGAATAGCCATTTCAGATAGCATTTTTCTGTTAACCTCAATATTTGCTTTTTTAAGACCATTAATAAACTTGCTATAACTCATTCCATTAAGTCTTGTTGCAGCATTTATACGAGCAATCCATAGCTTTCTGAATTCTCTTTTCCTTTGTTTACGACCAATATATGAATAGTTAAGTGATTTCATTACAGCTTGGTTAGCTGGTCTGAACAACTTGCTTTTCGCACCATAGTATCCTTTAGCTGCTTTCAATACTCTTTTATGTCTTTTTTTAGCGTTCACGCCTCTTTTTACTCTTGCCATTGTTAAGCCCTCCTATATCAATTTCTATACACTATGGTAACATTGAGTTGATTCTTTTTTGATCGCCCTTGCTTACTAGTGTACCTTTTCTTAGATTTCTTACTCTCTTAGCTGATTTTTTTCCAGTTTTGTGACTCTTATATGCTTTAAATCTTTTTAGTAGACCTGAAGCAGTTCTTTTGAATCTCTTTGCAGAGGCTCTATGTGTTTTCATTTTTCCCATTATCATTTCCTCCTAAATTAGTCTGCTTTGGGCATTAGAAACATAGTCATGTTTCTGCCTTCCAATTTCGGTTCTTTTTCTATTTTTCCAAATTCACTTGTCAGTTTTGTAAATTCATCCAAAACTTCCCTACCCATTTCTGTATGGCCCATTTCTCTTCCTCTGAATCTTACTGAAACTTTAACTTTGTCTCCATCTTTTAAGAATTCAATGGCTCTTGTTGCCTTTACATTCAAGTCATGGGTTTCGATATTGGGCGTTAATCTTATCTCTTTGATGTTTATAATCTTTTGGTTCTTTTTAGCTTCTTTTTCTTTCTTTGCCATTTCATATTTGTATTTACCATAATCCATGATTCTACAAACTGGTGGCTTTGCAGTTGGAGCTACATTAACCAAATCTAATCTTCTTTCATTGGCTACTTCCATTGCTCTTTTTATAGAAACTACTCCCAGCTGACTTGCATCTACATCAATAAGTCTAACTTCTTTTTCCCTTATCTCTTCATTGATTTGAAGTTCTTTAATAATCCTACACCTCCATGTATATAAGTAACTCTTCCTCGAACCTATACCGCAATTTAACATAACAAAAAGCGGACATAGAATGCCCGCTAAAAATCATACCAAAAAAATGGTTTCACTGTTAAGTGAATTTTTGTAACCTTATGAGCTTTAGCAATAAGGTGAGAAGCGGAACTTCTACTTAGTTCATTATTCAATTCCTTACTCATTATATGTTACTTATTACCATTTGTCAAACACTTATTTAGAAAGTTCATATAACGCGTATGCGTATATTTCTGTCAATTTCAAAAGATTTTCAATTGAAATATTTTCATCCTTTTGATGAGCTAATTCTTCTTGCCCTGGAAATACTGGTCCAAATGCAACTGCATTCTTCATAGCTCTAGCATAAGTTCCTCCACCTATGGTAATAGGTTTAGAATCATAATCACCTGTTTGTTCTTGGTATACCTTCATCAATGCTTGTACCAAGATATTATCCTGTGGAACATAAAGTGGTTTTGTATCTGATTCTCCCTGGATTAACTCAATTGGTGTATCCTTTAAATTCTCCCTTATTCCATTATAAACATCTTGAGAACTCAAGGTTATTGGATATCTAACATTAACTTTTAGAATAATTTTCCCATCAACAAAGTCAATAAGTCCTGGATTAAAATTTAACTTACCAGAAATTTCGTCTTCTAGTCCGCATCCAATACCTTCACCATGATGTTTAAATCCAATTCTTTCATTGTATAAATTTATAAATCTACAAATTGAACACTCCCCAGAATATACATATCCTAAAAATTTCATTAAATAGGATATAGCATTTTCACCTTTTTCAGGTGTGCTTCCATGAGCAGATATTCCTTTTGCTTTTACAACTATATTTTCTCCAAGGGACTCTATTTTTATGTTTTCTTTTGTTTCTTTGATGTATTCCTCATATAGATTATTAAACATTTCTTTATCTTTTACAAATAAAACGGCTTTTGCACTATCAGGAACCATATTAATGGCAGTACCACCTTTTATATCAAGCAATGAAATATCACAACCACTGGTTTTATGTGTGTTATACACTAAATCAAAGCCTATAATCCCTTTTTCTCCATATATTACAGGAAAATCAGCATCTGGTGTAAAGGCCATATCAGGTGCTTTTTCCTTGGAGAAGTAATGCTTCATGCATTCCCATCTACTTTCCTCATTTGTTCCTAGTATAAGCCTAACTTTCTTGTTAAGCTCTAAACCACTTTTCTCCAATACTTTCATAGCATATAAAGAAGCAACTGCAGGACCTTTGTCATCCATTGTACCTCTTCCATATATTTTGCCATCGTGAATTTCTCCAGAATATGGAGGATATGTCCAACCTTCTCCCTCTGGTACTACATCTAAGTGAGCTAAAACTCCTACTACTTGTTCGCCTTGACCAAAGTCAATATGTCCAGCATATCCATCAAAGTTTTTTGATTTGAAGCCAAGGTCCTTTCCAAGTTCAAGCATATAATTTAATGCTTCATAAGTTCCTTCTCCAAATGGTTTCCCTTCTAAGGGTTTTTCTTCAACTGATTTAATTCTAATCACTTCTTGTGTAGATTTAATAATTTCTGGCTCTAATTCATGGATAATCTTCTTAAAATCCAATACGACCCCTCCTATTTAAGTATTAAAATCTAGTTTGTCAATTTCCAACTGACAAACTAGAACATTAATACAATATCCTTATTTTGCTTTAGTCTTTATTTCTTCTAATATATTCTCAATGAATGCTTCAATACCCATTTGTCCTTCGTCACCAATATCTCTTTTTCTAACTGAGACTAATCTTTCTTCAACTTCTTTCTCCCCAACAACTAACATGTATGGTACCTTTTGCAGTTGCGCTTCTCTTATTTTAAATCCAACTTTTTCTGCTCTAGCATCCACTTCTACTCTTATACCTTTTTCCTCAAGTAATTTACTTATTTCATAAGCATAGTCATTAAATTTATCAGAAATTGGTAGTACAATTGCTTGAACTGGAGCTATCCATACAGGAAACTTACCAGCAAAGTGTTCTATCAGAATTCCCATAAATCTTTCCATACTACCTAAAATTGTCCTATGGATCATTACAGGTCTTTTCTTCTCATTATCTTTATCCACATAAGTTAAATCAAATCTTTCAGGCATTTGAAAATCTAATTGTATTGTTCCACATTGCCAAGTTCTTCCAATTGCATCTTCTAGGTGAAAATCTATCTTCGGACCATAGAAAGCTCCATCGCCTTCATTGATCTTAAACTGAATCTCTTTCTCTTCTAGAGCTTCCCTTAAACTATCTGTTGCTAAGTTCCATTGTTCCTCAGAACCCATTGAGTTTTCTGGACGAGTGGAAAGTTCAATTCTATATTTAAATCCAAATATGTTGTAAATAAAGTCAGCTAGGTCAATTGTCTTTTTTAATTCATCCTTAATTTGAGATGGTATCATATAAAGATGTGCATCATCTTGAGTAAAACTTCTTACTCTCATTAGTCCATGAAGTGCACCTGACAATTCATGTCTATGAACCAATCCCAACTCACCTAGTCTAAGTGGAAAATCTCTATAGCTATACATCTTTGATTTATAAACTAAGATTGAACCAGGGCAATTCATTGGCTTAATTGCATATGCCCCTTCATCTATTGTTGTAAAATACATGTTTTCTTTATAGTGATCCCAGTGTCCAGATTGGTGCCATAATTGCTCATTTAAAATCAATGGAGTTTTTATTTCTCCATATCCTCTCTTAGTATGCTCATCCCTCCAGAAGTTTTCAAGGATATTTCTAATAACCATTCCTTTTGGATGAAAGAAAGGAAATCCAGGACCCTCTTCTTGCATACTAAATAAGTCTAACTCTCTACCTAATTTTCTATGATCTCTCTTTTTTGCTTCTTCAAGTCTGTTTAAATATTCCTCTAAATCTTTTTTCTTCTCATAAGTTGTTCCATAAATTCTTTGAAGCATCTTGTTATTCTCGTCTCCACGCCAGTATGCTCCTGCAATACTCATTAACTTTATAGCTTTTACTTTCTTTGTATCATATAGATGGGGTCCAGCACAAAGGTCAGTAAATTCTCCCAGCTTATAGAATGAGATTATCTCTTCAGGAGGAAGATTTTCAATTAAATCAACCTTGTAAACTTCTCCTTCCTTCTTGAAAAACTCCAAAGCTTCATCTCTTGACATTTCAAATCGATCAAGCATATGTCCTTCTTTTACTATTTTGTGCATTTCTTCTTCTATCATTTCTAAATCTTCTGGAGTAAATCTATGCTCAGTATCAAAATCATAATAAAAACCATTGTCAATAGCTGGCCCAATTGCGAATTTAACTCCTGGAAATAGCTTTTGTACAGCATAAGCCATTATGTGAGCTGAAGTGTGCCAGAATATCTTCTTTCCTTCAGGGTCTTCAAATTTAACAACCCTAAAGCTTGAGTCTTCTTTTATTGATTCTTGCATACCTCTGGTCTTTTCCCCTACTACTGCACCAACAGCAACTCTTGCTAATCCTTCTGAGATATCTTTAGTTACATCATAAACCTTAACACCTTTTTCATACTCTCTTACTGAACCATCTGGTAAAGTAATCTTAATCATATTTATCCCTCCTAAAAAAATAAGGCTCATCATCCCTACATCACTGTAAGGGACGAAAAGCCGTGGTTCCACCCTAATTATACTCATTCTTAATAACGCAAAAAGCGGATATCCTGTTCGGATCAGCTCAGGGGTGGTTTTCAATTGATTACACTGAAGAAAACTCGCAGCAAATGTTTCCTCTCTCTTGCAGTTAATACCAATTTACTCTTCCCATCATAGCTATTTATATATTATTAGGTTGATTCTAACAATTTTTAAAGATTATGTCAAGGTATTAATACCTTATTTGTCCGTTTTTAAAACACTTAAAAGTTCATCTAGGGTATATTTTACTTGATTTCCTGATTTCATTTCTCTTAAAGTAAAGACAGCGTTTATCTTTTCCTCTTCACCAATAACTATTACATATGGAATTCCCAATTTATCTGCATAGTTAAATTTTTTACCTATTTTTGTTTCTTCCATGTAAACTTGTGTTTTTATATCTATATTCCTTAGTTGAGATGCTACTTTAATACCCTCTTCCAAATAACCTTCCATGGGTATTATCAAAACTTTGGTTAAGGATGCATCAACAGTAGAAATTATAGATGCTTCAAGAAGTTGATAGAACAATCTAGTTAATCCAATAGATATTCCAACTCCAG
>Ga0208490_100652_pt1 | contig 18868 bp, 19 predicted proteins | sample SubbioAug_CSWold_FD_184818 | JGI IMG/M metagenome (GOLD analysis project Ga0208490, IMG submission 184818) | Serpentinite rock and fluid subsurface biosphere microbial communities from McLaughlin Reserve, California, USA - CR11Aug_CSWold (SPAdes) | ecosystem: Environmental > Terrestrial > Deep...
CGAGCCGAGCCGAGCCGAGCCGAGCCGAGCCGAGCCGAGCCAGAACCTACGGCGTCAAACGCGTCGGCCCACGGAACAGGTACGTCGTCTCGCGGATCGACGAGAGCCCCAGCATGAGCATCAGCACGCGCGCAAGGCCCATGCCGAATCCACCGTGCGGGGGCACGCCGTAGCGGAAGAAGTCGAGGTAGAACTCCAGCTCCTCCGGCTCCAAGCCCTTCTCCCGCGCCTGCTCGATCAGCACATCGACGCGGTGCTCGCGCTGCGCGCCCGTCGAAATCTCCACTCCGTTGAACAGCAGGTCGTAGCTGTTCGTGAGCGACGCATCCCCCTCGTGACGCATGTGGTAGAACGGCCGAATCGTCGAGTCGTAGTCGGTCACGAACACAAAATCGCTGCCGTGGTTCGCCTTCACCCAGGCCGACAGGCGCCGCTCCGCCTCCGGGTCGAGGTCACCGTCGGCGCGCGGAATCTCATACCCACCCTCGGCCACGATGCGGCGCGCCTCGGCGAGCGGGATGCGCGGGAACGGCACCGACGGAACCGCAAGCGCCACCCCGAACGCCTCCTCGATCGCCGCCCCGTGCTTCGCGACAACGGCACCGAGGGCAGCAGCGAGCGCCTCCTCGTGCATCCGCATGACGTCCTCGTGCGAGGCGACCCAGCTGATCTCGGCGTCGATCGACGTGAACTCCGTGGCGTGGCGCGACGTGAACGACGGGTCGGCGCGGAACGCCGGCGCAATCTCGAACACCTTCCCGAAGCCTGCCGGCTGCGCCATCTGCTTGAAGAACTGCGGGCTCTGCGCCAGATACGCGGTGCCCTCGAAGTAGCCGAGCTCGAACAGTTCCGCCCGGCTCTCCGACGCGCTCGCCATCAGCTTCGGGGTGTGAATCTCGATGTAGTCGTTGTCGACGAAGTACGTGCGCAGCGCGTGCTCGAATGTCGTCTGCACGCGGAAAATCAGGTTCGCCTCGGGGCGACGCAGGTCGAGGAAGCGCCAGTCGAGACGCTTGTCGAGGCTCGAGTCCTCCGCGATGGGAGTCTCGGGCAGCGCCTCGCTCTCCACCGTCAGCGAGCCGATCTTCACCTCGAGCCCGCCGAGCTTCACGCGCTCGTCATGCTTCAGGTCACCCGAAACGCGCACCATCGTGCCGTGCGCAAGCCCCCCGATCGTCTCGGTCAGGGCCGCTGCCGCGCGCTCGGCGTCGCTCGCGTCCTCGCCGAGGTCGCGCGTCGCCGGGTTCACGAGCTGCACGGCACCGGTCTCGTCACGAAGGATGACGAACTGCACTTTCTTCTGGTCGCGAACCGTCTCGACCCATCCGGCGACCTCCACGGGGCCGTCAGGAAGCGGGGACAGGTGCGCGATCAGGGTGCGGGTCATAACGCCCGAGTCTATCGGCGCGAAACCGGGCTAATCCGCCCCGCCTAGACTGGTTGCATGCCCGCCGACGTCATCCATCTGGTGCGCCACGGCGAAGTTGAGAACCCGAAGCGCATCCTCTACGGCCGCCTCGAGGGCTACGGCCTCAGCGAGCTCGGCCACCGCATGGCGGAAGCGGCCGCGCGGGCGCTGGGCGGGCATCCGATCACCGCGCTGTACAGCTCGCCCCTGCAGCGCGCGCGCGAATCCGCGGCGCCGTGGACCGCCGCCTTCGGGCTCGAGCCGCACATCGACGAGCGCCTCATCGAGCCCGCCAACCGCTTCGAGGGCAAGCGCATGGACCGCGCCACGCTCTTGAACCCTATGCACTGGCCGTGGATGGTGAACCCCGCCCGCCCCAGCTGGGGCGAGGCGTTCGCCTCCATCGCGGACCGGATGCTCGCCGCCATGACCGACGCCCACCAACGCACCGAAGGTGGCGAAGTCGTCATGGTCAGCCACCAGCTGCCCATCTGGATGGCCCACCGGGCCATCTCGGGTACGCGCCTCGCGCACGACCCGCGCGCCCGCCGCTGCGCCCTGTCGAGCATCACAAGTTTTGCCTGGCGCGACGGCGCCTTCACTGAGATCGGCTATCAGGATCCCGGGGCAGAATTGGGGGAAACACCCATCGACCTCGGAGCCGTGTGACCACCAATCTCCGCACCCCCCGACACCGACGCCCGTTCCGCACCGTTGCCGCCGTGGCCGCCCTCGGCGCCCTCGTCGCGCTCGCCGGCTGCACGACAGAAGACGGCGACCGCCTCGCCACCCAGTTCCGCGAAGGCACCGGCCAGGGCTACATCTCAGGTGACGGCGCCTACACCGTCATCGCCGAGGCCGACCGCGCCGAGCCCGTCACCTTCGAGGGCGTCGTCGAGTCGGGCGAGACGATCTCGAGCAACGACCTGCTCGGCCAGGTCGTCGTCGTCAACTTCTGGTACGCCGCTTGCCCGCCGTGCCGCGTCGAAGCGCCCGACCTCGAGGCCATCTGGCAGGAGTTCGAGCCGCAGGGTGTGCAGTTCGTGGGCGTGAACATTCGCGACGGCCTCGGCACCGCCATCACCTTCGCCGAGGAGTTCGGCATCACCTACCCCTCGATCCTCGACCGCGACGACGCCGCCGTGCGGCTCGCGTTCGCCGGCCAGGTGGCTCCCAACGCAGTGCCGACGACCCTCGTCATCGATCAGGAGGGCCGCGTGGCCGCGCGCATTTCGGGGCTGCTCACCGAGCCCTCGACACTGCGGGCCATGATTCGCGACACCCTCGCCGAAGCCGAGAGCTAGGACTCGGCCGTGGTGAATCCTGTCGGCGAAATCGTGCTGAGCGGCAACCTGCTGCTCGCGATGCCGATCGCGCTGGCCGCGGGCTTTCTCGCGTTCGCGTCCCCGTGCGTCCTGCCGCTCGTGCCCGGCTATCTCGCCTACGTCGGGGGCTTCACGCGCCCCGTCGAAAACCGGCGAGAACGCAGCCGGCTGCTGCTCGGCGTGAGCCTGTTCATCCTCGGGTTTAGCGTCGTCTTTGTCGCATTCTCGATCGTGTTCGCGACCGCGGGCCTCCTGCTGCAGTCGCGCCTCGACCTGATCACCCGTATCGCCGGTGTCGTCGTGATCCTCATGGGCCTTGTCTTCATCGGCCAGGTGTCGTTCTTGCAACGCACGGTGCGGCCGAAACTGACGGCGGCCGCGGGCCTCGGCGGGGCCCCCGTGCTCGGCATCGTCTTCGGCCTCGGTTGGGTGCCCTGCATCGGGCCGACCCTCATCGCCGTGAACGCGCTCGTCATCAACGAGGGCGACATCGGCCGCGCGGCCCTCATCGGCCTGCTGTACTGTCTCGGCCTCGGTGTGCCGTTCCTGCTGCTCGCCTTCGGGTTCCGCTGGGCGACCGGCGCGGCCGACTGGCTGAAGCGCAACGTGCGCGTCATCAACCTCATCGGGGGAGGCTTGCTCATCGCCATCGGCGTCGCCATGGTGACGGGCCTGTGGTCCCTCTTCGTCTCGAGCCTGGGATCGGTGATCGGTGGAACCGTTACGCCCCTCTGACTACGACGACGGTAGCGCCCCGTCGGGCACCGCCGAGCGCCCCGACCGCGCGAGCGGCGACGGGCCCACGCAGCCGCGGCTCGGCGTCGTCGGGTGGGGCCGTTTTCTGTGGCGTCAGCTCACCAGCATGCGCACGGCGCTCGTGCTGCTGCTGTTGCTCGCGGTCGCCGCCATCCCGGGGTCGCTCGTTCCGCAGCGCTCGTCGAACCCGAACGGCGTCGTGCAGTTCCGTCGCGACGACCCCGAGCTGTTCGAGATTCTTGACGCCCTGCAGCTGTTCGACACGTTCACGTCGGTGTGGTTCAGCGCCATCTACCTGCTGCTCTTCGTCTCGCTGATCGGCTGCATCATTCCCCGCACGGCGCACCACTGGAAGGCGCTGCGCTCGCGCCCGCCGAAGACGCCGGCGCGCCTGAATCGCCTGGTCGGCTATCGCGAGGCGGATGCTCCCGGTTCCGTCGAGGATGCTCTCGCGGCCGGCGAGGCGGTGCTGCGCCGTCAGCGCTTCCGCGTCGAGCGCTACGGAAACTCGCTGTCGGCCGAGCGCGGTTACCTGCGCGAGACGGGCAACCTCGTGTTCCACGCCGCGCTGATCGGCGTGCTCGGCACCGTGGGTCTCGCCGGTGGTTTCGGGTACAACGGCCAGAAGGTCATCGTCGAGGGTCAAACCTTCGTCAACCAGTTGACCACCTACGACTCGTTCTCGGCGAGCCGCTTCTTCAGCGACGCTCGCCTTGACCCGTTCTCGATGCGACTGGACGAGTTTGACGCGGTCTTCGAGGCGGCACTGGATGAGACCCGGGGCACGCTCATCGCGCAGCCGCTCGACTACACCGCGTCGGTGACCATCACCGAGGCGGATGGCGAGAGCGTTCAGCGCGACATCAAGGTCAACGCTCCCATCGACATCGCCGGCGTGCGCGCGTACCTGCTCGGCAACGGCTTCGCCCCGGTGATCACGGTGCGCAATGCGGACGGCGATGTCGTCTTCGACGAGTCGGTGGCGTTCCTTCCGCAGGACAGCAACCTCACGAGCCTCGGCATCATCAAGCTGCCCGATGGTTTGCCCGACCAGGTTGGCATGATCGGCTTCTTCTACCCGTCGGCGATCCAGCTCGACAGCGGAGCCCTGGCGAGCATTTGGCCGCAGCCCGACAACCCCGTGGTCACCCTGAACCTGTTCGTCGGCGACCTCGGCCTCGACGATGGCGTGCCCCGCAACGCCTACGCGCTCGATGTCGACGATCTCGAGCAGTTGACGGGCGGCGAGACGGGCAACGACTCGATCATCCTGGGTCTCGGGCAGAGCGCCGAGCTGCCGAACGGCTGGGGCACGGTCGAGTTCACCGCGCTGCCGCGCTTCGTCTCGATTGACTTCCACCATGACCCGACGCAGGCGGGGGTGCTCATCTCGAGCGTGCTGGCTATCGCCGGACTCATCGTGAGCCTGTTCGTGCCGCGTCGACGCATGTGGATCGCCGCGGAGCAGGGGGCAGACGGCCAGGGCGTGCGCCTGCGGTACGCCGGGCTCGCGCACGGGGACGACCCGAATCTCGATGACGCGGTCGACCGCCTCGCCACCGAGCACCTTAGCGGTCTCGGCGGAGCACTCAGCCCCGTCGACGAGCGCGCTCTCGCCCCGGCATCGTCCCAGTAACCGCGAATTACCATGGAGTCGTGATGGAAAACCTCGCCAGCCTGTCGCTCGTCGCCGTCTATTCGGCCATGGGCGTCTACACCCTCGCCTTCATCGCCTTCACGCTCGACCTCGCGAGGCGCTCGGCCGAGGCCCCCGTGCCGGCTGCCGCCCGCGTGGCCGCCCGCGCCACCCAGACCTCGTCGGTCGCCGCGGGTTCCGGCGGAACCGCCGTTCTCGATCGTGAGGATGCTCTGCTCCCCGAGGCGAGGGACGGCTCGCGCGGCGGGGCCACCGTCTACCAGCGCGTCGCCTTCGCTCTCGCGATCATCGGGTGGGTTCTCCACCTCGCTGCCACGCTGACGCGCGGCCTGGCGGCCGACCGCGTGCCGTGGGCGAACATGTTCGAGTTCGGCCTGACGGCGACCGTCGTCGGCATGGGAACGTTCCTCGGCGTGCAGTTGTGGAAAGACGTGCGCTACCTCGGCGCCTACATGACCGGCTTCACCGTGCTCTCGCTCGGCATCGTCACCGTCAACTTCTACGTCGACGTCGTACCGACACACCCGGCACTCCAGTCGGCCTGGCTTGTCATCCACGTGCTCGTTGCCGTGCTGGCGACTGCCTTCTTCGCGATGGGTGCGGGGCTTTCAGTCATGCAGCTGCTGCGTCACCAGCGCGAGGTGCGGAAGTCCGCGGGCCTGAGGTTCCTCGACACCCTGCCCGGCGCATCCACGCTCGAATCGCTCGCGTACCGCATCAACGTCGTCGGCTTCGTGTTCTGGACCTTCACCCTCGTCGCCGGTGCCATCTGGGCCGAGCGTGCGTGGGGACGATACTGGGGCTGGGACACGAAGGAAGTCTGGACCTTCATCATCTGGGTGCTGTTCGCGGGCTACATTCACGCCCGGGCAACGCGCGGCTGGCGTGGCAACCGCTCGGCGTGGCTGGCGATCATCGGCTTCAGCTCGGTGATCTTCAACTACACGATCGTGAACCTCTACTTCGAGGGCCTGCACAGCTACAGCGGCCTCTAGGTCGCACCGACGGCGAGCAGCTCGCGGCACCGGGCGATGCGGGCGCGCCACCATGCGGCGCGGCCGTCGGGAGCGGCGAGGCGAGCCAGTGCATCCTCGTCGATGTCGACCGGCGCGACCGGAATTGTGCCGTCCGTCGGAATGAGCGGCGTGCGCGTGACGTCGCTCAGCAGCAGCGCCGCGGTGCCGAGCCCGCAGTCGTAGGGCAGCTCGGGCAGGCGCGCGGCGAGGGCGGCGCCCATGGCGAGCCCCACGCTCGTGTCGAGCGCGCTCGAGACGACGGCGGGCAACCCCGCCTCGGCGACAATCTTGAGCGCGCGGTCGACTCCGCCGAGCGGCGCCGCCTTGATCACGACGAGGTCGACCGCCTCGGCACGGGCCATGGCGATCGGGTCGCTCGCCTTGCGCACGCTCTCGTCGGCGGCGATGGGCACGTCGATGCGGTGAATGCGAGCGCGCAGCTCGGCGAGTTCGGGCACCGACGCGCACGGCTGCTCGACGTATTCGAGGTCAAACTCTTCGAGCGCGCGAATGGCGTGCTCGGCCTCGTCAACGTTCCACGCACCGTTCGCGTCGAGGCGGATGCGCCCCTCCGGCCCCAGCAGTCGCCGCGTCTCGCGCACCCGATCGACGTCGTCGGCGAGGGTCTGCCCGCGCTCGGCAACCTTGATCTTCACGGTGCGGCATTCACCGAAGCGGGCGAGCACGCCCTCGATGCGATCGAGCGCTACGGCTGGCAGCGTCGCGTTGACGGGGATGCTGTCGCGCACTGGGGGTGTGGACGGCGCGTTCCAGCCCGCATCGATCGCGGCGGCCAGCCACGTCGCCGCCTCCGCATCCTCGTACTCGACGAAGGGGCTGAACTCGGCCCAGCCGTGGGGGCCGCGCAACAGCACCGCCTCGCGGTGCTCGATGCCGCGGAAGCGCGTGGCGAGCGGAATGCGCACGACGTGCGCGTCGGCCAGCAGCGCGTCGATAGCGGGTACGAGGGTCTGCACGCCTCCAGTCTGGTGGCTGTCGTTCAGAACTCAGGAAAAACCTGCCCACACTGCTCCCTGACACGTCAACCGTGCCGTCGTTTCCTGAATTGTGAACACGGTCGCCCCTCGGCGCCCGGTCGCGGGCCTGCCGCCCGGTCGCGGGCCCGCCGCCCGGCCGAATCCATCGCACGGCCCGCGAGTCTCACCGAGGACCTGTGACGTATTGCAGGAATCCAGCGTGCTGTCTCCCGTGTTTCCGGTGCATCGGCGACCCCACCCGCCCTGTTTTCCTGAGAAACGTCACGCAGGCCGCGCGCGACCCACGGTCGTAGGCTTGCCGCATGGCCGAATCTGCCCGCCCGGTGTCTGAACTGTTCGACGCGTCGCGCTGGGTCGCGGCGCCCGGCTTCGACGAGCTGAGCGACATCACCTACCACCACGACACCTCGGGGCGCATCGCGCGCGTCGCGTTCGACCGGCCCGAGGTGCGCAACGCCTTCCGCCCGCACACGGTCGACGAGCTGTACCGGGCACTCGACGATGCGCGGCAGAACCCCCGCATCGGCGTCGTGCTGCTGACCGGCAACGGCCCGAGCCCGAAGGACGGCGGGTGGGCCTTCTGTTCCGGTGGTGACCAGCGCATCCGCGGGCGGGCCGGCTATCAGTACGCCGAGGGGGAGACGGCCGACACGGTCGACACCGCGCGCGCCAGCAGGCTGCACATCCTCGAGGTGCAGCGGCTGATCCGCTTCATGCCGAAGGTCGTCATCGCGCTCGTCCCCGGCTGGGCCGCCGGCGGCGGACACTCGTTGCACGTCGTGTGCGACATGACGATCGCGAGCCGCGAGCACGCCCGCTTCAAGCAGACCGACGCCGACGTCGGATCCTTCGACGCCGGCTACGGTAGCGCCTACCTGGCCAAGCAGGTGGGGCAGAAGGTGGCGCGCGAGATCTTCTTCCTCGCCCGCGAGTACGACGCCGAGCGGGCGTACGAGATGGGCACCGTCAACGCCGTCGTGCCGCACGCCGAGCTGGAGGCCGTCGGGCTCGAGTGGGCCGAGACGATCCTCACCAAGTCGCCGACGGCGATCCGCATGCTCAAGTACGCGATGAACCTCACCGACGACGGGCTCGTCGGCCAGCAGCTGTTCGCGGGGGAGGCGACGCGACTGGCGTACGGCACCGACGAGGCGGTCGAGGGGCGCGACTCGTTCCTCGAGAAGCGAGCCCCCGACTGGTCGCCGTTCCCCTGGCAGTACTGACGCGCATCCCCAGCCGCCCCGGAGCGACCGACCAGCGGCGCGCGCTAGCTTGACCGTGTGACTCGCCCGCTCGCCGTCGTCGACTCGGCCGACCCGCTCGCCTGCCTTGCGGCCCTGCGCCACGCGCTCGCGGGCGACGGGCCCGCCGTGCTGTTCCGCGGCGGCGGGGTGAACCCCGTGCACACGGCCCCGCTCGAGGTCGAGCAGCGCATCGCGCTCGTGGTTGAGACGAGCGGCACGACGGGCCGCCCGAAGCGCGTCGCGCTCAGCGCCGACGCCGTGCTCGCGAGCGCCGCCGCGTCGACCGGCGCGCTCGGCGAACCCGGTCAGTGGATGCTCGCCCTCCCCGTCCACTACATCGCCGGCAGCAACGTGCTCGCCCGCTCGCTGGCCTCCGGGGTCGACCCCGTGCCGATCGCGCCGGGCCGAATGGGCGCGGCTGACGTGCTGACCGCCATCGGCCGCTTCACCGAGAAGCACCGCTACACGGCGCTCGTTCCCGCGCAGCTCAGTCGGCTGCTCGACGAGGCCGACGAGAACGCCGAGGTGGCGGCGGCGCTCGCCGGATTCGACCGCATCCTGGTCGGCGGCCAGGCCACCCCCGCGGCGCTCATCGACCGGGCCCGCGCGCACGGATGGGCGATCACGCGCACGTACGGCTCGAGCGAGACCTGCGGCGGCGTCGTCTACGACGGCGTCCCCATCGGCCAGACCGAGGTGCGCATCACCGACGGCCGGGTCGAGCTCGGCGGGCCGACCCTCGCCGAGTACTACCTCGGCGACCCCGAGCGCACGGCCGACGCCTTCGTTGAACATGACCAGCAGCGCTGGTACTGCACGGACGACGCTGGCGAGGTCGTCGACGGCGTGCTGCGCGTCACGGGCCGCATCGACGACGTGATCGTCTCCGGTGGCGTGAAGGTGCGTCTCGCCGCGGTGGAGCGCCTGGTGCGGGAACAGCCGGGCCTCGCCGACGCGGTCGTTGTCGCCGGTCACCACGTCGAGTGGGGCGAGGTGCCGGTGGTCGTCACGGCGGCGCGCCCCGATCGGGATGCACTCCGTCGCGTCGTCGGCGCAGCGCTCGGCCCCGAGGCTCGCCCCGACCGCATCGTCACGGTCGGCGCCCTGCCGCTGCTGCCGAGCGGCAAGCCCGACCGGCTGGCGGCGGCGCGCCTCGTGGCGGGGGCGGGCGCCGGTTCGTCCGGCTCCTAGAATCGGCCCGTGGCGAAGAGCACCCCGAAGAAGCGCGCGGCGAAGGCAGTCCCCCGGAACTCGGCGGCGTCGACGCGCCGGAAGACCGACCCCTCGCGCAGCGGCAACCCCGCGGCGGTGCGCCCGGCGACGGCCCGCGACTGGGTCGGCGGTGCGCGCCCGCGCACGCTGACCCTGGCGCTCGCCCCGGTCATCCTGGGCTCGGCGGTCGCGCACTGGTTTTCAGCCTTCGATCCGGTGTTGGCGGGCCTGGCGCTCGCCGTCGCCGTGTTTTTGCAGATCGGTGTGAACTACGCCAACGACTACAGCGACGGGGTGCGCGGCACCGACGCGGTGCGCGTCGGCCCGAGCCGGCTCACCGGATCCGGCGCGGCGAAGCCCCGCACGGTACTGACCGTCGCGCTCGTGTTCTTTGGCCTCGCGGCGGTCGCCGGCCTCGCGATCGTCGTGCTCACCCAGCTGTGGTGGCTGATCGCCGTGGGTGCCGTCGCGATCGTCGCCGCCTGGTTCTACACGGGCGGAAAGCGGCCGTACGGCTATGCCGGTCTCGGTGAGCTGGTCGCGTTCGTGTTCTTCGGGCCGGTCGCGGTCGTCGGCACCACGTTCATCCAGACCGGCACGGCGCCGTTCGAGTCGTGGGTCGCCGGCGTGCAGCTTGGCCTGTTCTCTGCCGCCATCTTGCTGGTCAACAACATTCGCGACATCGAGCAGGATGCACAAGCTGGCAAGCGCACGCTGGCGGTGCGTTTCGGGTCGGTGCGCTCCCGCATCGTGTTCGTCGTGCTGCTGGCGCTGCCCTTCGCGGGGCTGGCGTGGTTCCTCATCCTGTTCCCGGCGGCCCCACTGGCGTTCTTCACGCTGCTGATCACGATGCCGGTGAGCCTCATCGTGGTGACGGCGCGCACCCCGCGGGAGTTGATCCTCGCCCTGCAGTTGACGAGCCTCGCGGCGCTCGTGTTCGCGGCAGCACTCGGCGCGGCGATCGCGTTCTAGGCCGCAGCGCTCACTCAGCGGGGCGTTTCGGCGGGGCCCGCACCGGGCGTCTCACCGTCGAGCAGCGCATCCTCTTTGGCCGTGTCGTCGTCGACCTCACCTCGGTTCGCGCGGGCGCGCCGCTCGGCGATGTCACTCGCGACGGCCGCGCGCAGCTTCGCGAAGAAAATGTAGGAGGTCGCCAGCGAGATGAGCGCGGCCGCGAGCGCGGCAATCATGTAGTGCGCGAACCCGGCAATGCCCATTGATTGCAGGGGCAGCCGCAAGAAGACCGCGAGGAGCGCGAACAGGGCGGCGAAGATGCCGAAGCGAAGCAGGCTGTAGACGATCCAGGGGCGCACGCGACTAGTCTACGGACGCGCCCCCGAGCATCCACCGGGCGCCGAGGGCGCACTCACGATGCATCCAGCGCTCGTGCGTACACTTCAGAGCATGGTCAGGTTCATCATCATCGGCGGTGTGGTCGCGGTCGCGTTCACCATCTACGCGCTCGTCGATGTGCTGATGACGGAGCGGTCGCATGTGCGCGGGGTGGCGAAGCCCGCGTGGGCGCTGATCACGGTGTTGCTTCCGGTGATCGGTGGCGTGCTGTGGCTCACGATCGGCAAGGCGAAGCGCGGCCCGCGACGCATGGCCCCACCCACGGCGCCCGATGACGACCCCACGTTCCTGAGCTCGCTCAGTGCGGAGGAGATACAGCGCCGCGCCGAGCAGGACGAGCGTCTGCGCCGCCTCGAGCAAGAGCTGGCCGACCTGGAGGCGGAGGACGACGACGATGACGACGACACCCCCCGCGCCGGAACAGCCAGCTAAGGCCCCCGCCAGCCCGGCCGCGGACGCGGCCGTGGCGCTCCTTCACGGGATGCACGCCCTCGGCCTCGAGCATGTGGTCGTGAGCCCCGGGTCGCGCTCTCAGGCGCTCGCGCTCGCCGCCGCGGCGCTGGATCGCGCCGGGCTCATCACCGTGCACGTGCGCATCGACGAGCGGGTGGCGGGCTTCACCGCCCTCGGCCTCGCCGTCGAGACCGGCAGGCCGGTCGCCGTGATCTGCACCTCGGGCACGGCGGTCGCGAACCTGCACCCCGCCGTGCTGGAGGCGCACCATTCCGGCGTGCCCCTCATCCTGCTGACGGCCGACCGGCCGGCCGAGCTGCGCGGCATCGGCGCCAACCAGACGACAAACCAGGTCGGCATCTTCGGCGACATGGTCGCCGCCGACTGGGACATTCCCGCCCCGACCGGTGCCCCCGGAGAACTCGACGAGGTGCGCGACCTCGCCGAGCTGGCCCTGCGCGCGGCCGCCGACGGCCCCGTGCACCTGAACCTCGCGTACCGCGAGCCGCTGAGCGGAAGCGAGCCGAGCATCCCCGAGACTGTGGCGACCCTCGGCGACGATGACGTCGACGGGGATGCTCACCCGCTCTGGCGGCGCACCCTCGGCCCCGAGGTGGTCGATCTCGAACCCGACGACGCGACCATCGTCGTCGCCGGGCACGGCGCCGGCCCCCGCGCCGAGGAGCTCGCCGTGGCGCTCGGCGCCCCGCTCATCGCCGAGGTCTCGAGCGGTGCCCGCTTCGGCCGGCACGCCGTTGTCGCCTACCGCGAGGTGTTGCGCGGCCCGCACGGCGAGGCGGTCGGACGCGCCGTCGTGCTCGGCCACCCGACGCTGAGCCGCGAAGTTCCGCAGTTGCTCGAACGCGACGACGTCGAGGTGATCGTCGTGCGCGCACCCGGCGCCGACGCCTACAACCCCGGCCACCGCGCCCGCGTCGTCGACGACGTGCGGGTCATCGGGAAGCCCGACCCGCAGGCGGTGCGCCGCTGGGTGGGCGGCTGGGTCGCGATGAGCCGCGCCGTGCTCGAGTCGACGGCGCCCGACGACCCGGCGCCCGACCTCGAGCAGTCCGCCTCGACCGACATGAGCGTGCGCCTCGCCTTCGCGAAGGCGGAGGCCGCGATTCTGCGCCAACGCGTCGACCGGCGGATGCTCGCGAAAGCCGTGTGGGCATCCACCTGGCCGCATGACCGCCTCGTCATCGCCGCGTCGCGCCTCATTCGCGAGGCCGACCGGCTGGTGCCGGGCAAGAACATTCGCGTTCACGCGAACCGCGGCCTCGCCGGCATCGACGGCACGATCGCGACGGCGACGGGCATCGCCCTCGCCGCCCGCGACGCCGCGCCCCAGACCGGCACGACCCGCGTGCTGCTGGGCGACCTCGCGCTCATCCACGACGCCGGCGCCCTGCTCGTGCCCCTCCCCGAGGGGGTACGCGTGCACCTGTTCGTCGGCAACGACCGCGGCGGCACGATCTTCGACCAGCTCGAGGTGGCCGCGACCGCGAACCCCGACGACTACGAGCGCGTCATGCGCACCCCCCACGCGATCGACATCGCCGCACTCGCGGCGGCCGGCGGCTGGGCCTACCGGAAGGCCGCCACCCGCGCCGATCTCGACGACGCCCTCACCGCCCCCGAGCCCCTGCTCGTCGTCGAGGTGCCCTTCGACGATGAGTGAGGCCGTAAGCACGCTCTTCGACGCAGCCCGCTTTGCCTAAGCCGCGACGCGAGCCCGGCTCCGCCCGCAGTCGCCGACGACGCTGTAATCTCCTTGCTGAGCGAAAGTCGACAGACGATCAATGAAGTTGTCCATACCGATTCGAAGTGCGGGCCAATGACGAAACTCCTTGCAGGCACTGCGGTGCTCTTCGGCTTATCGGTCTTGGGCTACACGATGGTCGTGGTTGTCACCGGCATTTTCCGGGCGAACGGCATGGACTTCTGGCCAGGCACTAGTGCTGACAACAACTGGCCGGCAGCCGTGGGATACGCGTCTCTCGCCGCCATGCCGCTCACCGCGGCGCTGTGCGTGCTGCTGCTGATCAGCATCGGCATCCGGGCCGCACTTCGTCATCGGCACGACCAGGACCGTGACGACCGCGCGCCCGCGGGCCGCGGCTAGAGCGGCGCCGTCGCCGCCCACCCAATGGCGGCGAGCAACGCAATAAGCGAGGCCGTCGCGACCTGATTGCGCACGTAGACGCGGTCATCGCTGCGGCGGAGCAGGTCAACCTCGTTCCACTCGATCGCGCTCGCGATGGCGATTGCGATCACGCCGAGCAGCGGAAGCGTAGCGGCGATGACCTCGAGGCCGAGCCCGGACATGGCGAACCCCACGCTCGCCGCTTCCAATGTCGTTCCCGACAGACCGGTCACTGATCCGGAGCCTGTGATTCCGAGCGCCTGACGGTATCGCACGACACGGGCGATATCGGTCGATGACAGCTTCCGCCTGCTCGCGTGCGAGGCGAGGAGAGCCGAGTGCAAGAGCTGTTCATTCACCGACACGGTCAGTTGCTCGGCCGTGACGGGCCTAAACGCGGCGAGCATCACGATGGTTTCCTCGCCATCAGCAAGGGCGGAATCGATCGACAAGAAGCCAACGCGAAGGTTCCAGCCTCGCATCCGTGGCCGCAAGCTCTCTAACAGCAGCTGCTCCCCCCGATGATCGCCAGTCGCCATCTGTTCCCGAGGGAGCTTCACGGGCGGAAGCGACCGTAGAGATCGAGGGTGGAGGCGCGGGCCTGAGCGGCCCGGGCGGAAGCTTCACTATCCGATTTGCAGCCGACGCGCAATCTTCTCGCCTCGTTGCGCCCAGTCCGGACCCGCAAATCGTTGACGATGGCGCGACCCTTCTCACGACGACCACCCTCCTCTACGGAGATGTTGCGACCTACGAACTCGAGCTATCCGAGGACGTGCAAGGTGCAACGATTCGTGGCGCCACTGACACCACAACTGTTCTGCTCACCGGTGAACACGGCCAGCTTGTGGGCGGCGTTGTCGATGGCGGTTCGACTGATGCAGAAGGCAACCCAGTGGCGACCGAGATCGTCATCGATGGCACAACGATCACCCAGATGGTGGCTCCGGGTCAGTCACCGACTTACCCTGTGTATGCGGTCGCCGCCGCAAGTACGGTTTGGTACTCCTGGGTTAACGTCGTCACAAATCTTCCGCGTGGGTACAGAGTAGACGCGAATCCTACGGCGGCCGGCCGCAAGCAGATTGCCTGGAACCTGCACTCGCTTCACGTGGACCACGTGCGTGCTCACCTTACTTCACAGGGAAAGATCGGATTTTGGAACTGGAACATTGAGCAACAATTCGTATGCCACGTCGTGGGTGCATACTTCCCGTCTGGGGTCTACAACATGGAGTCATGGCAACCAGCGCTTTCATGGCAGTCGATCGCAAACCCCTGGGACCGCTGCAACAGAATCAAGTAGGCACGAGATGAAAAAGCTACTAGTTGGATGTTTGGGAATTCTTGGTTTGTCGGTGTTGACATTCGCCATCGTAGCGGGCCTCACCAGCATCTATCGAGCAAACGGCACTGAATTTTGGCCGGGAACAGACACTGACACAAACTGGCCAGCAATAGTGGGATTTGCTTCCCTAAATGTAATGGCGGTTAGCGGCGGCCTCAGTGTGCTGTTGCTGATCGTCATCGGTATCCGCGCGGCACTTCGTACCCGGCACCATAGGACCTAAGCCACCGTCTCGTACTGCGTGGGCGAGAAGCGCATGTACCTCGCCCACGTTGCGGGTTGCGTTTTCCCGGCGCCAAGAGGAGCGTGCCGCCGACAACGCCCTCGACGCGAGGTACCCGACCGCGTAGCGTCGCACGCATGATCGAACTGCTGCGCGCCGACGCCCTGACCCGTCTCGCCGACCGCGACCCGAACGCGACGCCCGGCTTCGACGGTGACAAGGCAGCCGGTCAGGAGGCGCTCGCCGCGGGTGTCGACCACCTCAGCGCCCTGCAAGAGCGCTTGTTTGCGGCCAGCACCGCAGGCGAGCGACGCCGGGTGTTGCTCGTGCTGCAGGGCATGGACTCCGCCGGCAAGGGCGGCATCGTGCGCCACGTCGTCGGCTCGGTCGACCCGCAGGGCGTGCACCTCGCCACCTTCAAGAAGCCGACCGAGCAGGAACTCAGCCACCACTTTCTCTGGCGCATCGAGCGCGAGTTGCCGCCCGTCGGCCGCATCGGGGTCTTCGACCGCTCGCACTACGAAGACGTGCTGATCGGCCGCGTGCGCGAGCTCGCGCCCGCGGCCGAGATCGAGCAGCGCTACGAGGACATCGTCGAGTTCGAGCGGCGCCTCGTGCGCACGGGCATCAGCGTGGTCAAGGTCATGCTGCACATCTCGGCCGATGAGCAGAAGGCGCGGCTCACCGAGCGCCTGGAGCGCCCCGACAAGCGCTGGAAGTACACGACCAACGACATCGCCGAACGGATGCTGTGGGACGACTACCAGCGCGCGTACGAGCTTGCGATCCAGCGCACCTCGACCGAGGTGGCGCCCTGGTACGTCATCCCGGGCAACCGCAAGTGGTACGCCCGCCTCGCCGTGCAGGCGCTGCTCACCGACGCGCTCGAACGCATCGACCCGCAGTGGCCGATAGCGAGCTACGACGTCGACGCCGAAAAGCAGCGGCTCGCCGCGACCTGAGGCCCGCGCTACCGCAGCGCGTCGGCGATGGGCCGGAACTTCATCCGCGTCTCGGCGAGTTCGGCGACCGGGTCGGAGTCGATGACGATGCCGGCGCCGGCGTGCGCCACGAGCATCCCGTCGTCATCGATGCGCGCGCAGCGCAGCGCAATGACCCACTCTCCGTCGCCGTCTTGGTCGATCCAGCCGACGGGGCCCGCGTAGCGGCCGCGGTCGAACGGTTCGAGCTCGGCGATGAGGGCCAGCGCCGCGTCGGTGGGCGAGCCGGCGACGGCGGCCGTCGGGTGCAGGGCCGCGACGAGGTCGAGGCCGCTCGAGTCTTCGGCGAGTTCGAGCTCGACGTCGGTCGCGAGGTGCCACAGGTTCGGCAGCTTGAGTGTGAACGGCGCCTCACTCGCGGTGACGGCGGTCACGTGCGGACGCAGCGCGCGCAGCACGCTCTGCACCGCGAACTCGTGCTCGTCGAGGTCCTTCTGACTCGTCGCGAGCTGGGTGGCGGCCGCCGCGTCCTCGGCGGCGTCGGCGCCGCGCGCCGTCGAGCCCGCCAGCACGCGCGCGCTCGCCTCCCGGGCGTGCACGCTCACGAGCGTCTCGGGGCTCGCGCCGATCAGCCCGTCGACGGCGAAGGCGAGCGTGTCGGGGTAGGCCTCGGCAAGTTCCGTCACGATGGCGCGGCGGTCGGCATCGGCCGGGATGCTCGCGGTCGCGTCCCGCGCGATCACCACCTTCTCGACGTCTCCCGCCCGAATGCGCTCGACCGCGCGGCCGACCGTCGACACGAAGTCGTCGCGGCTGAGGGTCGCGGCGGCGAGGGTCGCGCGGGGGCGCTCGCCGATCGGCGTCTCGGCCGGAAGGTGGTCGGCGCCGAGCTCGTGTTTGGCGTCGGCCGACTGCTCGCCCGTGCCGGTCACCGAGATGCGCGTCACCCACGCGACCCCGTCACGTCGTCCGACGATCGTCTCGGGTACCACGAGGACGCTCGCCGCGCCCGAGTCGTCGGCGAACGCGAAACTGCCGAACGCGACGAGCCCCGAGCCCGCGCGGTGCACCGGGTCAGCCACCTCGGCGGCGTCAGCGAGCGCGCGCCAGGTGTGTGCCGCATCCGCGAATCTGCTCGCGCCGCGGAACTCGCCCCGCCACACCTCGCCGATTCCGACGATTCCGTCGCCCCGACGCAGCGCGACCAGGGGATGCGCGGGGTCGGCAAACGCGATCAATGGTCCGTCGTGTGCGACCACCGTCGTCACGGCCCGCAGGTGCACCGCGGGAGGGGGGCTCGACGTCACCCTCCGAGGCTACTCCGCACACCGGGGCTCCCCAGGCCGCTCGCGGCGAACCTCGGGTGAGCACTCACTAGACTCGGGCTGTGACGAAGGCCGATTTGAGCAAGCAGCCGAGCGCCGTCGCCGCCATGTTCGACGACGTGGCGCCGCGCTACGACCGGGCAAACGCGGTGCTCTCCGTCGGCAATTCGGCCCTCTGGCGCATCGCCACGGTGCGTGCCGTCGACCCGCAACCGGGCGAGCGCATCCTCGACATCGCCGCCGGCACCGGCACCAGTTCTGCCGCCTTCGCGAAGACCGGCGCGACCGTCGTCGGCGTCGACTTCTCGGAGGGCATGGTCGCCGAGGGGCGCCGCCGCCACCCGCAGCTCGAGTTCGTCGTCGGCGACGCCGAGCAGTTGCCCTTCGGTGACGACGAGTTCGACGCCGTCACCATCAGCTTCGGGCTGCGCAACGTGCAGCACCCGCAGAAGGCGCTCGCCGAGATGTATCGGGTGACGAAGCCCGGCGGTCGCATCGTCATCACCGAGTTCTCGCGCCCGCCCATCGGCGTGCTGCGCGCCGGCTACCACGCCTACCTGAAGCACGTGATGCCGCACATCGCGAAGGTTGCCAGCTCGAACGCCGACGCCTACGAGTACCTGTTCGAGTCGATCGCCGACTGGCCCGACCAGGCCACCCTCTGCCAGTGGCTGCGCGCGGCCGGCTTCACGCGCGTCGCCTACCGCAACCTCACCGCCGGCGTCGTCGCCATGCACCGCGGCCGCAAGCCGCTCGACGCGGCGATCCGTGCATCCGTGGCCAAGCGCCGCCGCGCGCGTTCCTCCTCGTCCTCGGCCGCCGCCGAGTGACCCCGACCACTTTCAACGATCGGCCGACCGTGACACCGAGTACCCCGCTCGCACGCCGCAGCAAGACGCTCTCGGCGTCGCTCGGCCTCGGCGAAAAGCTGTTCGCGTCCAGTGAAGAGCGCCGCTTCGCCGACGCCATCGAGCAGGGGCTTGAGAAGGTGGAAGCTGGCCTGCTGCGCGAGGTCAGCTTCGCCGACGACATGGCCGACGTCACCTCGCGCTATCTGCTGGAGGCCGGCGGCAAGCGCATCCGCCCCGTGCTGACGCTGCTCACCGCGCAGCTCGGCGACGGTGCCATCGACGACGTGATCACCGCCGCCCAGGCCATCGAGATCACCCACCTCGCGTCGCTGTACCACGACGACGTCATGGACGAGGCCGAGATGCGCCGGGGCGTGCCGAGCGCGCAGAGCGTGTGGGGCAACTCGGTGGCGATCCTCACCGGCGACCTGCTGTTCGCCCGGGCGTCGAAGCTCGTCGCGAGCCTCGGCGAGCGCTCCATCAAGCTGCAGGCCGACACCTTCGAGCGGCTGTGCCTCGGCCAGCTGCACGAGACCCTCGGCCCGCGGCCCGACGACGACGCCGTCGAGCACTACCTGCAGGTGCTCGCCGACAAGACCGGCTCGCTCATCG
>Ga0208490_100653_pt1 | contig 18851 bp, 18 predicted proteins | sample SubbioAug_CSWold_FD_184818 | JGI IMG/M metagenome (GOLD analysis project Ga0208490, IMG submission 184818) | Serpentinite rock and fluid subsurface biosphere microbial communities from McLaughlin Reserve, California, USA - CR11Aug_CSWold (SPAdes) | ecosystem: Environmental > Terrestrial > Deep...
GATCGACCCGCCGATCAGCAGCCCGACGAGGAAGAGGCCGACGATGCCGACGAGGACCTGGTCGCGGTCGCGGAAGCTCTTGATCTCGGGGAACCTCATCTGGCCTCGTCCTCGAAGAACAGCAGGGGATGGGGGCAGGCGCCCGGGCCGGCCGAGAGGCACAGCAGGTTGACTCGCAGGTACGGACCACGGTTGATGGTGGGCAGGACCGCGTCCATCATCTCCGGGAGCGTCTGGATGGCCTGCTCGACCAGATCGAGGTCGCCGACGACGGTGCCGGTCAGGGCGGCGACGTGCTCGAGCACGGCGCCGAGGTCCTCCTCACTGCGGGCGAGCAGCGTCTCGGTCCCGTCGGCGAAGGTGGCGAACTCGGTGACCGCCGTGGAGATGAGCTCGTCGGTGGCGTTGAGCGTGCCGGTGATGGAGGCGAGGTTCGTGGCCATCGCCGCGATCTGGTCGTCCCGCGATGCGATGGCGGAGGTGATGGTGTCGTAGTCGGCCAACATCTGGCCGAGCTGGGCCTCGCGCTCGGCTAGCACGTTGCTCAGCGAACCGAGGTCGGCGAGCAGCGCGTCGTAGTTGCCCTCGTTGCCCTCGAAGGCCGTGACGAGCGCAGTGAGGATCCGGTTCACCTGCTCGGGTCCGACGGCCTGGGCCAGGGGGGAGAGCTGGTTGACGACCTGTCCGAGGTCGATGACGTCGTCGGACTCGGCCACGGTGTCGCCGTCGCCCAGCATGGTGGTGGCCGCGCCCGGTTCGATCGACAGGAACCGTTGGCCGATCAGGTTGCGCCACCGCACTGCCACCGTCGAGTCCGACGGCACCTCGACGTCGGTGCGGACGACGAAGCGGACCACGGCCGTGCCATCGACGACGTCGACGTCGGAGACGCGGCCGATGGGGATCCCGGCAAGGCGGACGTCGTCGCCGCTGTAGAGGCCGGCCACGTCGTCGAAGGAGGCGACCAGCTCGTAGCCATCCTCGGGCTCAGCGCCGGTGATCTGGGCCGCGATCCACCAGGTGAGAGCGCCGGAGACGACCGCGAAGACGGCGAGGCGGATGGCGGCCGAGCGCATCAGCGATCACCACCGAGCGGCTCGAGGAGGCCACCGATGATGTCGAGCACCCCGCCGTCCTCGGGCGGCGGCGGGAGGGGCAAGCCCGGGACGGTGGGCGCGCCGGGGTCGGCGGGCGGCGGGGGCAGCTGCTGGTCCGGTCTTTGGATGCCGCCGTCGGGCAGCAGGCAGATGCCGTACACGAGGCACAGGTCGACGGTGATGAAGCCCTTGAGCGCGGTCAGCTTCTTGCCGTCGGGTCCCGGCAGGCGCATGCCGGCGCCGAGCATGTCGAAGAAGGCGCCGACGGCGTCGAGCGACGACGGCACCAGCTCGCGCTCGCTGTGGATGCCGGCCATGACGTCGGCCACCGCCCGCACTGTGAGGTCGAACTCGGCGGCTGCGTCGTCCAGCAGCGTGCTCGACCGCAGGGCGATGGTGGCGGCGGCGTCGAGGATGCCGGCCACGTCGGCATCGCGCCCGGCAGCCAGGTCGGCCACGCTCCGATAGCGGTCGATGCGGTCCAGGAAGCTGGAGCTGCGGGAAGCGATCGTCGAGGACAGCCCGTCGAGGTCGGGCAGGAAGCGGGTGAGCTCGCCCCGACGCCGGTCGGCGATGTCCACGAGCGTGGTGACGCCGTCGATGGCTTCGCCGATCTCGTCGCCGCGACCGTTCAGCCCGGTCGAGACCGCGTCGAAGATCCCGATGACGTCGTGGGGGTCGATGCGGTTCAGCACCGAGGTGGCGTCGGCGAGCACGCCGGTGAGCTCGCTGCCGATGGTGGCCCGGGCGATCTCGTCCCCGCCGGAGAGCAGCTGGCCCCGTGAGGGCCCCGGCTCGGGGACCAGCGAGACGAACTTCGGGCCAAACACCGACAGGGGCTCCAGCCTGGCCGCCACGGTGGCCGGGACCTCCACGCCCTCGTCGATGGCCATGCGGATCCGGGCCCGGCCGTCGGCGAGCAGCTCGACGCCGGTCACGCTGCCCACGTTGACCCCGCGCATCTTGACGTCGGTGCCGCCGTCGGTGAACACGCCCTGGGCCGAGGTGGGGAACACGGCGCTCAGCTCGTAGGTGGGTTCGAAGTAGCCCTCCCCATAGCGGACCAGGACCACCGAGACGGCGAGGGCGAACACGACGGCGATGGCGCCGATCGTGGCGAGGACGTCGGAGGAGAAGTCCTTGTTCATCCGGTCAGGCTCACGGTGGTGGTCGAGCCCCAGAAGACGTACGACAGGAGCAGGTTGGTGATCACCACGGTGATGATGGTGATCCGGATGGCGATGCCAACGGCCCGGCCGACGCCGGCCGGGCCCCCAGTCGCGTGGTAGCCGAAGTAGCCGTGGATGAGCCCGACCTGGATGGCGAAGACGACGACCTTGAGCAGGCTGTAGAGCACGTCGACGGGCGGCAGGTAGAGGCTGAAGTAGTAGTCGTAGAGGCCGGGGGACGCGCCGTAGAGCTGGGTCGTGACGAACCGCGTGCCCAGGAACGAGGCGAAGAGGGCCACGAGGTAGAGGGGCACCAGGGCGGCGACCAGGGCGACGATGCGGGTGGACACGAGGTACACCAGCGAGGGGATCGACATCACTTCGAGGGCGTCGATCTCGTCGGAGATGCGCATGGCACCGATCTCGGCGGTGAAGGACGAACCGACCTGGGCCGACAGGGCCACCGCGGCAATGAGCGGCGTGATCTCGCGCGTGTTGGCCAGCGCACCCACGATGCCGATGTAGGACTCGGCCCCGAGCTGGGACAGCCCGGCTACGGCCTGGACCCCGACGGTGGCGCCTACGGCGAGGGCCATGGCAGCCACCACGAACACCATGCCGCCGCCGACCACGACTGCGCCGGCGCCGGCGACCACGTCGCTGATGTGGCGGAGCACGGTCTTGCGGAACCGGAGGCGCAGGACCACGTCGGTGACCGACCGCAGCAGTACCTCGGCTGCGAACAGCCCGAACCGCCCGAGCCCCTCCGCCCGCCGGCGAGTGCGCGTGGCGCCCTGGTTTACCCACCGAGCGGGTCTACGGCCGACGGCGGCGATCATCAGAACACCCGCTGGGGAACGAGGAGCACGTACAGGGACGTGATCACGTAGTTGGCGCTGAACACGGCCAGGAACGTGACCACCACGGCCTGCTTCACAGCCAGGCCCACGCCGACAGGGCTGCGATCGCAGCTCATCCCCCGCTGGCAGGCGACGGCGGCGGCGATGAAGCCGAACAGCCCCGCCTTTCCGATGGCCACGCCGAGGTCGGACAGCCGGATAAGGGCGGTGGCGCCGTTGAAGAAGGCCCCGGGGGACACGCCCTGGAGGATCACGTTGAAGACGAAGCCGCCCCCCACGCCGGCCACGATCACCATGGACACGAGCAGGACCCCCACGGCCGACGCGGCCCACAGCCGGGGCGTGACGAGGCGGCCCACGGGGTTCACGGCCATGACCTCCATGGCGGCCAGCTCGTCCCGGATGTTGCGGGCCCCCATGTCGGCGGTCATGGCCGAACCCCCCGCGCCGGCGATGAGGAGTGCGGCCGCGATCGGCGCCGCCTCCCGGACGACGCCCACGATCACCGCGGCACCCGTGAAGGACTCACCACCGAGTTGACGGGTGAGCTGGCCGATCTGCAGCGAGATCGTAGCGCCGAGGGGCACGGCGATGAGGACCACCGGGAGCAGGGTGACCTTGACCAGGAAGAGGGCCTGCATGACGAACTCCGCGCCCCAGCGGCCCACCTGCCAGCTCTTGCGCATCCCCTCGAGGGCGATGGAGAGCGTGTCGCCGATGTCGGCGAGCACGCCCGTGACGCGACCCGTCACGTGCTTCCTCCGAACGTCGCTTGTTTGAACCCCGCCCCCGGTGCAACAGGGAGTAAATGTTGTCACATCGTCGCGCGATGCCGCAAGCGGGCTCGGAGCGCACCATTCACGTGACCCGCTCAGGCCGGCTGGCGCTCACCGGGGAGGTAGGCGTTGAGGGTCCCTTGGTCGCCGAAGAGCGCTTCCCGCCACCGCGCCACCAAGTCCTCGGTGTCGCGGTCATCGGGGTGGAAGCCGGGCCGGTGATACTCGATGAGACGCAGCCCGATCTTCCTGCGGGCGAAGGCGGAGTTCCGCAGGTTCAGCAGGCTCCCGAGGAACCGAACCGGGTTCCGGGCGGCCGGGTCGGTGACGGCCGAACCCACCAGGGTGGCGGCAGCCACCGCGACGAGCAGCGCGGTGGTCACGTGCATAGTCGCCAGGCGGATCGCCTCGTTGTGGACGCACTCGTCATAGACATCGAAGGCCACGGCTTTGTGCTCCGCTTCCTCGAGGGCGTGCCAGCGGAACAGGGCGCGGATCTGCTCGGGCACGTCCTCGTCCTCGAAGGGGTCATCCTCGAGGATCTGCTCGGCGAGCACCGAGGTGAAGTGCTCAGCCGCCGCCGTGAAGGCGAGCTGCGCCGACGGTGGGGCGACGCGCTGGATCAGCGACATGGCCCAGCCGGTCAGCGTATCAACGAAGTGGGTCGGATACCCGAGCCGCGCAAGGGTCTGGTTGAGCCGATCGTGCTCGCGGCCGTGCATCGACTCTTGGCCGATGAACCCGGCGACCCGCCGCCGGAGCTCTTCATCGCCGATCAGGTCGCGGTAGTTGCGCACGGAGTCGACGAAGAACTGCTCCCCCTTGGGAAAGGTGGCCGAGAGCACGGCCATGATGTGGCTCATAAGGAGGTCCCCGCCGAGGAAGTGGCGGGGCATCTCCTCGTCGTGCTCGATCGACACTCGACGGGTCGTCACCGACCGGTCAGGCGCAGCGCTGGCGACGGTGGGCATGGTCAGGCTCCTTGTCGACGGTGGGTTGCCGGGGGCGACGGTCCACGGTAGCCGAACAATGAAACGACTATACTTCGTTGTTGCATCGCACGGTATGACGGTAGGATCCGCGCCGTCGTCACCACGGCGAGCCGCTCCGAGGAGGGCCATATGAGCATCGACCTGTCCCGAACGCTCGACCGGGTGCGAGAGCGCCAGTGGGCGCTCGCCGACATCGACTGGGATGCGCCAGGCGCTGAGCTCATCACCGACGAGCAGCGCCCGAAGCTGGCTGCGTTCATGGCCGACGTCGCCTGGATCGAGCAGGTGGGGGCGCGGGCGTTCGCGGCGCTGGCCCGCAAGGCCGACGACCCGGTGCTGGCCGACCTGTACCGGTACTTCCACGCCGAGGAGCAGCGCCACGCCAATGTCGAGCTGGCGCTGATGCGGCGGTGGGACATGCTCGACGGCGAGGGGCCGCCCGAGCCCGACATCAGCATCCGGCTGGCCATGGACTGGCTCGACCGCTACGCGGACTCCCTCCCGCTCGCCGTGCTCGGCGCAGCCATCCCGATGCTCGAGGTAGCGCTCGACGGTGCCCTGTTGAAGTTCCTCACCGACGAGGTGGCCGATCCGGTGTGCCAGCAGGTCTTCGAGCTGGTCAACAACGACGAGTCCCGGCACCTCGCGGTGGGGTACCACGTCCTCGAGGTGCTCGGCCGAGATCCCTTGCACGTCCACGCCATCACCACCGCCAGGGTGCTCCTGTCACCAGCGGTGTTCGCCTCTCTCCCGGCGGCGATGCCGCTGTTCTCCCACGCCCGAGACAACGTCGTGGGGATGGGGCTCGACGAGGCCAAGCTCGCGGAGGCCCTCGGCCGGTTCGAGAAGGTGGGCGACCGTCAACCGGACGTCCGCCGCAACCCCTCGTACCTGGCTCTGAAGGAGTTCGGCAAGATGGTCGCCGACCGGAGCCACCCGTACCACCTGCTGAGCGATCGGGTCACCCAGGTCATGGCCCACTACCCCCGGCGACTGCTGCGCCAACCACCGTCGTGGATCGACCAGCTCACCTACGAGCCCGTGGTCTGACGTGGGCGTCGATGCGATCGGTCGGCTCACCGGGTCCCAGCTTCCCGGCATCGGGGACTTCGCCGGGCCGGTCACGACCGCGACCGCGCTCGACGTGACCGACGTCGAGCCCGACGTTGTCGTTGCCTGCGTGGGTTCCGACCAGGCGATGCTCGACGCCGTGGTGGCCCTGGCCGCGGGTGGTCATCGGTTGAAGGTCTTCGAGGACCGCCCGCGCCTCGTGCTGCCAGAGGGGCGCCGTCTCCCCGGCCGGGCCGAGCTGCTCACTGCCGTAGCCGGGCCGTTGCGGACCGTGGCCGCCTGCACCGTCCGGATCCCGACGCTGCCGCCGGTTCGCCGGGGCCTGGCGGTCGCACCCGTCCGGGCCCAGCGCCTCGCCGGCTCGCACCAGCGCCGCCGGCTGCTGCCCGATCCGTGGATGCGCCGTCAGCTGACACCTTCGCGCCACGACCACCGCGGCCCGCTGCGCTCCGACGGCTACTACCGGGCGCTGGCGAGTGGGCAGGCGCAGCTGGTGAGCTGGCCGATCGCTCGGATCACGCCCGATGGCATCCGGACCTGTGACGGGCTCGAGCACCGCATCGACCTCCTGGTCGTCGCCAGCTGAGTCCGGCATCGGCGCCCGTCCGCCGGTGGCCGGTCGCCTCAGGCGGTGGGAGTGTGGTCGGTCGCAGCGACCTCGGCGCTCGCCATGTCGCCGAAGAGGAACGCCAAGAGCTCCGGGTCGGCCAGGATCGCCCAATCCGGGGCCATGAGCTTGGCGTAGCGCTCGAAGTACAGGAGCTGCTTGGCCACGAGGACGAGCTCTCGCGGCAGGCGGACCTCGTAGCGGGTGCCGATGCGAACGATGTCGATCAGCACCTGGCCGTAGCTGATCTCCGACAGGGGCCGACCGAGGATGGGCTCGACGATCTCGGCGATGTCCGCGGCCGATTGCTCCAGGCTCGTCGGGTTGAGCACGGCACCCATGTCGAAGATCGCCTGGGCCACGGCCTCGAAGTCACCGGACACGAGCAGGGCTGGGAGTCCGCGCCGCACGATCTGGCGCGTGTCGTCATCGAAGGATCCGCAGATCCCGAAGTCCAGGAAGACCAGGTCGCCCTCGGTGTCGAGCATGAGGTTGCCGGCGTGCACGTCACCGTGGAAGAAGCCGTGCTCGAGCGCCGCCTCCAGCCAGGCCCGAACCCCGCGCTTGAGCGCCGCACCCAGATCCCACCCGGTGGCCTGCAGCTCGACCAGGTCGTCGATCTTGTAGCCGTGGATGCGCTCCATGGTCAGCACGCGCGGGCTGGTCAGCTCCCAGTGCACCGCGGGGACCCGGACTCCGCCCGGAGTCTGGCCGGCGGCGACGATCTTGCCGAAGCGCTCCATGGAACGAGCCTCGACGATGAAGTTGAGCTCCTCGCTCAACGTGGTGGCGAAGTCCTCGACCACCGCGACCGGGTTGGCCATCCGCCCCCTTGCCGACACCCTGTCCAGGCCGCGTGCGAGCTTGAGCAGGATGCGCAGGTCCGACGACAGGACCGTGCCGATCCCGGGACGCTGGACCTTCACCACCACGTCCGACCCGTCGTGCAAGGTCGCGGCGTGGACCTGGGCGATGGATGCCGACGCCATCGGTGTGCGATCGAAGGAGGCGAACAGCTCGTCGTGGTGGGCGCCGAGCTCGGACTCGATGACTTCGACGACGTCGGTGTACGGGACCGGCGGGACGCTGTCGAGGCACGCACGGAGCTCGTCCGCGAGCACGTCGGGGAACAGCCCAGGGCTGGAGGCGATCAGCTGGGCGAGCTTGACGTACGTGGGTCCCAGCTCCTCGAAGGAGTGGCGGAGCGCAACCGCGCCGCGTTCGCTGCGGGGCCGAGGCCCCGGGCGCAGGGTTCGCGTGCCGGCCCGGCCGAGAAGGCGGGCTGTCGTGACCGCTCGCCCCAGTTCACGCAGGCGGAGGTGGGTGATCTCGCTCGGTTCCAGACGCTCGACCCGCACGGACATCTCCTGATCGACGATACGGAATCGTCTCATCGTTGCACACGACATCTCTCGCCACCTCATCGGCGATCACGACACCCTCCAGGGGGCGCCACTGGCCAGCGTGGAAGCCGATTCCGGCGAGATGCCGCGCGACACTGGTGCGATGACGGACACATCGGCGATCACCGCGCTCGGTCTGCCCCCCGTCCCGCCGTCGAACCTCGATCCATATCTCGACGCCGCGGCCCAATGCTTCGCCCGCCACGGTCTGCGCCGCACCCGGGTCACGGACATCGCCGACGCGGTGGGTGTCTCTCGGGTGACCGTCTACCGTCAGATCGGCACGACCGAGGATGCAGCGCGCTTGCTCCTCGCTCGTGAGCTCGACCGGCTGGTCAGCTCGTTGCTTCCCACGTTGGTGGCCGCCGAGGACGTCGATGGCATCGTCGCGGTCATTGCTTCGGCCGTCGACTTCGCGGTTACCCACCCGGTCATGCGCAAGGTGCTCCAGGACGAGACCGACCTGGTCGGTGCGTTCGTCATGAGCGAGTTCGGGACGGTGCTCGACCGCTTGCTGCTGCTGGCGGAGCCGGTCGTGGAGCGGCTCGAGGAACTCGCCGGGAGTCGTGACATCGACGTGCCCGTCCTCGCCGAATGGGTGGCCCGGGTGGTGCTGACGATGGTGGTGGCGCCGCCGGCAACCCCGCCGGAGGTGTTCCTCCGCCACGTGTTAGGGCCCCTGCTGGCTGTCACCGGCGCCGGGGGCTGAGGCTTCGGTGGGCGCCTCCACGTGCCAGCGGTGGCGCGGCCGGAGCCGGTAGGGCCGGGACCGCGGCCGGTCGAGCATGCGGGCGAGCGCGTCCGGAGCGAGCAGGTCGTCGATGCCGCCTCGGGCGCGGAGGTCGATGGCCTCGCCGAGAGGCCCGTCGAGCAGCTCGGCGAGCATGGCCGGCAGGGTGTCCGGATCCTCCAGCATCCAGGAGTGCCCGCCGCCGTCGACCGTGACCAGCGTGGCGCCGGCCGCGGCGGCGGCGCCTCGGGCGAAGGGGTACCAGATGGCTAGGTCCCGATCGCTGTGGATGACGATGATCGGGACGCCAGCCGCCCGCAGGGCACGCAGCCGGTGGTCGGAGCCCTGGTCGCCGATGGTGGCGACGAAGGCGGCGGGCAGCGACGGCAGCGCCCGCAGGCGATCGCCGAGGGACGGAGCGGCAAGGCGAGCGAAGGCACCGGCGTCGCGGCGCGACCGCACCAGTGTTGACGCGATGTCCGCGCCGAGCAGGCCGATGCCGAGGGGGAGCAGCCCGGGCACGTAGCGCCCGAGCCGGGTGAAGCGGTCGAACCCACAACCGATGGCGGCGTTGGCCGGGACCAGGGCGAGCACCCGCTCTGGTTCGGCGGCGGCCACGTCGACCACGATCCGGCCGCCCATCGAGTGGCCGAGTAGCACAGCCTGTTCGACGCCGAGGTGGTCGAGCACCCTCCGGTGCAGGTCGACGTAGGACTGCCAGCGGAAGCCCCTCGCGCCGAGGGACGCGGTGCGCCCGTGACCGGCGCTGTCGACGGCGATGACCCGGAAGCCGAGTCCGGCGATCCGGCGGAGGGTGCGGGCGTAGAGCATCCCCTCGGCCATGATCCCGTGCACCACGACCAGGGGGACGCCCTCGCCGCAGACCGACAACCCGACCCGGTGCCCGTCGGCGAGCACGATCTCCCGGCGACGGAGGCGGGGCGGCTTCGTGTCGACCGCCCCCGCCAGCGCCCGGCGCTCCGGGTGCACCGGGGGTGACGGACGGCTCGACGGTGCGGCGATGCTCATAAGAGCATGATACGACAGCGTCGCGTTGTCGCGGCACTACGACACGTGACACGCGATGTGCATCGTGCGCCGTCCTGAGCGGATAGGTTCCTCGGGATGCCGAGGGGGTGGTGCCGGTGGCCGGCGTCGCGGTCGAGCACGAGTATCAGGTCGGTGGACTGCCGGCGCAGCTGGAGGCCGGCGGTGACGGCGCAGCGACCGAGGACGCCCTCGGCTCCTTCGGCCAGATCCTGTCCGCAGACGGCGCGGGCGCCGCCGTCCTCGACGCCGTGCGCCAGGACCGCTTCGACATCCTCACCCACCACACCTGCTGAGACGCGCCCACCCAGACACCACCGAGGAAGCACCGATGAGATCACCGTTGCTGGCGCCGCCGCTGACGTCGAAGGTCGATACCACCAGCGAGCAGTTCGCCACGAACCGAGCCGACGTCCTCGAGCAGCTCGCGGTCATCGACCAGCTTCTGGCCCAGGCGGCGGCCGGTGGAGGGGAGGCGTCGATCGCCCGGATGCGCTCCAGGGGCAAGATGCCCATACGCGAGCGCATCGCCAACGTGCTCGACCCCGACAGTCCCTTCCTGGAGATCTCGGCCCTCGCCGGCTACGGCTCCGACTACACCGTCGGCGGCGGCATGGTCGTCGGCGTCGGGGTCATCGCCGGCGTCGAGTGCGTGATCATGGGCAACGACCCATCCGTCCTCGGCGGCGCGCTCACCCCGTACGCCGGCAAGAAGTGGTCCCGGGCCATCGAGATCGCCCGAGACAACGGCATGCCATACATCAGCCTCGTGGAGTCGGCAGGCGCCGACCTGCGCATGGGTGGCGCCGGCAGCGACGGTCCCAAGACCCAGACCACCCACTTCGCCGAGTCGGGACGCCCGTTCTACGAGATGATCGAGCTGTCCAAGCTGCGCATCCCGTCGGTGTGCGTGGTGTTCGGCTCCTCCACTGCCGGCGGTGCCTACCAGCCAGGCCTGTCCGACTACGTCATCGTCATCAAGGACCAGTCGAAGGTGTTCCTGGCCGGACCGCCGCTGGTGAAGATGGCCACCGGAGAGGAGTCGGACGACGAGACGCTCGGCGGCGCTGCCCTTCACGCTGAGGTCTCCGGTCTCGGCGACTACTTCGCCGAGGACGAGATGGACGCCCTGCGGCTGTGCCGGGAGGTCGTGTCGCACCTCAACGTGCAGAAGCCTGGCCCGGAGCCCACCGGCCCGGGGGACCCGCCCACATACGACCCGGAGGAGCTGCTGGGTCTGGTCAGCCGCGACCTGCGCCAGCCCCTCGACGTGCGCGACGTCATCGCCCGCACCGTGGACGGTTCCCGGTTCGAGGAGTTCAAGCCCCGCTGGGGGTCGACGATGGTCTGTGGCTGGGCCGAGATCCACGGCTACCCGGTCGGCATCCTCGGGAACAACGGCGTGATCTACCCGGACTCCGCCCAGAAGGCCGCCCACTTCATCCAGCTCTGCAACCAGATCGACACCCCGCTGGTGTTCCTGCAGAACATCACGGGCTTCATGGTCGGCAAGGACTTCGAGGCCGACGGGATCGTCAAGAAGGGCTCGCAGATGATCAACGCCGTCACCAACTCCACGGTTCCGCACCTCACCGTCGTCATCGGCTCCAGCTACGGCGCCGGCACCTACGGCATGTCTGGGCGGGCCTTCGGCAACCGGTTCACCTTCCTGTGGCCCACCGCCAAGATCGCGGTGATGGGTCCGAAGCAGATCGCCGGGGTCATGTCCATCGTCCGGCGGGGCCAGGCGGCCCGCAAGGGCGAGCCCTTCGACGAGGAGCAGGACGCCGCCATCGTCGCCATGGTCGAGGAGGCCCAGGAGAAGGGATCGCTCGCCCTCGCCGCCACCGGTGCCATCAGCGACGACGGCATCATCGACCCGCGCGACACCCGCACGGTGCTCGGGCTCACCTTGTCCGCCGTCCGCAACCGGGCCGTCGAGGGCTCTGCTGCCTACGGGGTGTTCCGCCTGTGAGCCGTCCCATGAACTCCGTCCTCGTCGCCAACCGCGGCGAGATCGCGCGACGGGTGTTCCGCACCGCGCGGGCGATGGGGATGCGCTGCATCGCTGTCTACGTCGACGTCGACGTCGATGCGCCGTTCGTCGCCGAGGCCGACGAGGCCGTGCGCCTCGACGACGGCGGGTACCTCGACGCCGCCGGCATCGTCGCCGCAGCCCGCGCCGCAGGTGCCGATGCCGTCCACCCCGGCTACGGGTTCCTTTCAGAGAACGCCGCCTTCGCCCGTGCGGTCCTCGATGCCGGCATCGCCTGGGTCGGGCCCACACCCGAGGTCATCGAGTCCATGGGCGACAAGCTGGCGGCCAAGCACCTCGCCGTCCAGGCCGGCGTGCCCACCCTGCCCTCCTCCGACGACCCCACCCGGGCCGACCTGGTCGGGTTCCCGCTGCTGGTCAAGGCCGCCGCCGGCGGTGGCGGCAAGGGCATGCGCATCGTGGAGTCGGAGGCCGACCTGGCCGAGGCCGTCGCCGCCGCGCAGCGGGAGGCCAAAGGGGCGTTCGGCGATGACCGGGTGTTCCTGGAGCGGTATGTGCCTCGGGCCCGGCACATCGAGATCCAGATCCTGGGCGACGAGCACGGCAACCTCATCCACCTGGGTGAGCGGGAGTGCTCGATCCAACGCCGGCACCAGAAGGTCATCGAGGAGTCGCCGTCCACGGCGATCGACGTCGCCCAGCGCACGGCGATGGGCGAGTCGGCGCTGAAGCTGGCGCGCCTGCTCGGCTACCGCTCAGCGGGCACGGTCGAGTTCCTCTACGACGAGGACCGGGCCGAGTTCTACTTCCTCGAGGTCAACACCCGGCTCCAGGTCGAGCACCCGGTCACCGAGGAGGTGACCGGCATCGACCTGGTTCGCGAGCAGCTGCGGGTCGCGGCCGGCGAGCGACTCGACCACGACCAGGCCTCGGTCACCTTCACCGGCCACGCTGTGGAGGCCCGGCTCTACGCCGAGGACCCGGCCGCCGGGTTCCTGCCGGCGACCGGTCGCCTCGTCGCCTACGAGGAGCCGGCCGACCCCGCCGTCCGTTGGGACAGCGGCGTGGTGGCGGGTTCGGTCGTCGGGGTGGACTTCGACCCCATGCTGGCCAAGGTGGTCGCCCACGGGCCCACACGCGCCGAGGCTGCCGGCCGGCTCGCCCTCGCGCTCGAACGAGCGCACCTAGGGGGCGTGGTCACGAACCGAGCGTTCCTGGCCGAGACCCTGCGGACACCGGAGTTCCTGGCCGGTGACACCACCACTGACTTCATCGACCGAGTCGACCCGCCCCGAGCCGTGCGCCTCGACGACGAGCAGCGGCGCCGAGCCGCTGTTGCGGCAGCCCTTTGGCTGCAGGGCCGCAACCGTCGCGAGGCCCGCGTCCTGCACAGCCTGCCGACCGGATGGCGGAACTCCCCGATGCCTCCCGAGCGAGTCGTGCTGCGCGACGGGGACGCCGACGTCGAGGTGACCTACCAGTCCCGACGAGACGGCAGGTTCGCGGTGGGTGACGGCGCAGCCCGTGTCCACGACTGGTCGCCCACAGAGATCGACGTCGAGGTCGACGGCCACCGGCGGCGGGCCCGTGTCACCGCCGCCGGCGACAGCATCCACGTCCAGGTCAGCACGGGCACGCTGTCGTTCCAGGTCATGCCCCGCTTCGTGCCCCCGGGTGCGGAGCTGGCCGGCGGCGGGCTGCACGCCCCAATGCCCGGGGTCGTGCTCGACGTGCGCTGCCGGGTGGGTGACCACGTCGAGGCGGGGCAGGTGCTCGTCGTTCTCGAGGCGATGAAGATGGAGCACCACGTCCGCACGCCAGGTTCCGGCACGGTCAGCGAGATCCGGATCGCCGTCGGCGATCACGTGGACAACGGCGCCACCCTGCTCGTCATCGACGATGGCCATCAGGGAGGAGGGGCAGCGTGACCGAACCGATCCGCATCGCCAACTGCTCGGGCTTCTACGGCGACCGCCTGGCGGCGGCCCGGGAGATGGTCGAGGGCGGCCCGATCGGCGTGCTCACCGGCGACTGGTTGGCCGAGCTGACGATGCTCATCCTCCAGCGCACCCGGGCGAAGCGACCGAACGGCGGCTACGCCCGCAGCTTCGTGGCCCAGATGGAGCAGGTGATGGGCACGTGCCTGGACCAGGGCATCAAGGTCGTCTCCAACGCCGGCGGCCTCGATCCCGATGCCTGTGCCGAGGCCGTGGCCGAGGTGGCCGACAGGCTGGGCCTGGCTCCCACGATCGCCTACGTCAACGGCGACGACCTCCTCGGCCGCCTGGATGAGCTGGTGGCGGCAGGCATCGACCTGTCCCACTGCGACACCGGCGAGCCCATCGGGGACACGTCGAGGTTCATCACCGCCAACGCCTACCTGGGCTGCTGGGGGATCGTCGAGGCGCTGTCCGCCGGCGCCGATGTCGTGGTCACCGGGCGCACTACCGATGCGGCGGTGGTGTGCGGCCCCGCCGCCTGGCACCACGGCTGGGCTCGCGACGACTGGGACGCGCTCGCCGGTGCGGTGGTCGCCGGGCACGTCATCGAGTGCGGCACCCAGGCCACAGGGGGGAACTACTCGTTCTTCACCGAGGTCCAGGGGCTCACCCACACCGGCTTCCCGTGGGCTGACGTAGCTGCCGACGGCTCCTGCGTCATCGGGAAGCACGACGGCACAGGTGGCGAGGTGTCGGTCGGCACGGTGACGTCGCAGCTGCTGTACGAGATCGCGTCTCCTGCCTATCTGGGCCCGGACGTGACGGCCCGGTTCGACACGATCGAGTTGGAACAGGTCCACCGCGACCGGGTCCGGATCAGCGGGACCCGGGGCGAGCCGCCTCCTCCGACGCTCAAGGTGGCGATGAACGAGCTCGGCGGGTTCCGCAACGAGGTCGGCGTAGCTCTCGTCGGACTGGACATCGAGGAGAAGGCAGCGCTCGTGGAGGCCGCCTTCTGGGAGGCGCTGCCGTACTCGCCGGACGACTACGCCTCGGTGAGCGCCCGCCTGGTTCGGACCGACAAGGAGGATCCCGAGACCAACGAGGAGGCGATGGCCCAGTGGCGGCTCTCGCTCAAGGATCCCGACGAGCGCAAGGTGGGCCGGGCGGTGTTCGACGCCACCGTCGAGCTCGGCCTGTCCACCATCCCTGGCTTCACCGGCCTGGGTGGCGGCGGCCAGCAGGCCCGGCCCTACGGTGTGTACCGCCCAGCGATCGTGCCCGCCGATCTGGTGCCCCAGCAGGTGGTCGTGCTCGGCGGAACGCGCACGGTGGTGGAGTCCACCGCCCCGGCCGGGAAGGTGCGCGTCGAAGCACGTCCCGGACCCACGGCCCTGGTGCCGGGTGGTGACACTGTCCGGGTGCCGATCGGCACGATCATCGGCGCTCGCTCGGGCGACAAGGGCGGCAACGCCAACCTCGGTGTGTTCGCCCGCACCGACGAGGCCTGGGCATGGCTGGACTCGTTCCTGACCACCGAGAGGCTGGCCGAGCTGCTGCCGGAGGCCGCGCCGCTGCCCATCGACCGGCACCGACTGGCCTCGATCCGGTCCCTGAACTTCGTCATCCACGGCCTGCTCGAGGAGGGCGTGGCCGCGTCGACCCGCAAGGACCCGCAGGCCAAGAGCCTGGGGGAGTGGCTCCGAGCCCGGGTCGTCGACATCCCCACTGCGCTCCTGAAGGGACGCTGAGCATGGACTTCGACCTGCCCCCTGAGGACGACCCCCGCCGCCTCGAGGTCCGCCGTTGGCTCGACGACCATCCTGACGCCGCCGGCGCCGAGCTGGCCGAGGCCGGCTACGTGGTACCCCACTGGCCAGCGCCGTGGGGGCTCGAGGCCGACCCCATGCACCAGCTCGTCATCGACGAGGAGCTGCACCGGGCCGGCGTCCGCCGCCCGGGGGGCATCGGCATCGGCTGGGCCGCGCCCACCATCTTGCTGGCCGGCACCGAGGAGCAGAAGCGAAGGTACCTGCCCCGCATCCTCAGCGGCGAGGACCAGTGGTGCCAGCTGTTCTCCGAGCCCGATGCCGGCTCCGACCTGGCGTCGTTGCGCACCCGGGCGGTGCGCGACGGCGACAGCTACATCGTGAACGGCTCCAAGATCTGGACCAGCGGCGGCCACCACAGCCGGTACGGCATCCTCATCGCCCGCACCGCCCCCGACGCGCCCAAGCACCGGGGCATCAGCTACTTCATCTGCCCGATGGACCTACCGGGCATGACGCTCGAGCCGATCATCGACATGACCACGGCGCACTCGTTCAACCAGGTGTTCTTCGAGGACGTGCGCCTGCCGGCCGAGAACCTCGTGGGCCAGGAGAACGACGGGTGGCGCCTCACCAAGGTCACCCTGTCCAACGAGCGGGTCATGCTGTCGTCCGCCGGGTCGCTGTGGGGCGCGGGGCCGTCGGCCGCCGATCTGATCGAGCTGGTCCGGGCGCAGGGTGGCACCAGCGACCCGCTGATTCGTCAGCGCCTCGCCGCCCTGCACTGCGAGGCCGAGGTGCTCCGCCTCAACCGGCTGCGCACCCTGTCGGCCCGGCTCAAGGGTCAGACTCCCGGTCCGGAGGCCTCGATCCAGAAGGCCATGGCCGACGAGCACGGACAGCACGTGATGGAGCTGGCCAAGGACCTGGCCGGCACCAGTGGCGTGCTGGTGGGCTCCGGGCCACCCGGGCCGGTATCCGAGGACGCCCGCACCGGCGTCACCGAGATCAACCTCGACAGCACGCAGTTCCCCGACGTGCACCCGGTGTGGCACTACGGGTTCCTGTTCTCGCCGGCGCTGACCATCGGCGGCGGCACCTTCGCCATCCAGCGCAACATCATCGGCGAGCTCGTCCTCGGGCTCCCTCGGGAACCCCGGGTAGACCGGTGACCGCTGACGATCGGGAGGAGACCCGATGACCGACCTCGCCTCCGTCACTGCCGACCTGCGGGCTGAGCAGGAGTCGCTCGACGCCGTAGTCGCCGGCCTGACGCCAGCGCAGTGGGAGATGCCCACTCCGAGCCCAGGCTGGGCCGTTCGCGACCAGATCGCCCACCTCACCTACTTCGACGGGTCGGCCACCCTGGCCATCACCGACGAGGTCGGGTTCCAGGCCAGCCTCGATGCGCTGGTGAACGCCGGCGACAGGATGGAGTCGATGACCCTGTTCCGCGACCTCGAGCTTGACGAGCTGCTCGCCAAGTGGCGAGCCAACCGGGCCGGTCTGCTGGAGGCGGCGGCCGGCCTCGAGGAGGGCCAGCGCGTCCCGTGGTACGGACCGTCGATGAGCGCCAAGTCGTTCCTGACCGCTCGGCTCATGGAGTGCTGGGCGCACGGGACCGACGTGGTCGACACCGTCGACGGGCACCGACCACCCACGGCCCGTCTCCGTCACGTCGCCCAGATCGGCTACCTCACCCGAAGGTGGACCTACGCCAACCGGGGCGAAGAAGCGCCGCCGGGAGACATCCGCGTCGATCTCACCCCGCCGGCCGGCGGGGAACCGTGGGTCTTCGGGCCTGACGGCGCAGCTGCCACCGTGCGCGGCTCGGCCGAGGACTTCTGTCTGGTCGTCACCCAGCGGCGGCACCTCAGCGACACCGACCTGGTCGTGGACGGTGACATCGCGTTCGACTGGATGCGCAAGGCCCAGGCCTACGCCGGCCCACCGACCGAGGGGCCGCCGCCGAGGAGCGAGCGGTAGATGTCTGTCGTCCGATCCGAGACCCGCGACGGCGTCTGCACGGTCACCCTGTGCGACCTCGAGCACCGCAACGCCCTCGGCCACCAGCTGATCACCGAGATGGTCCAGGCCTTCGAGGCGGCCGAAGCCGACGAACACGTTCGCGTCATCGTCCTCACCAACGAGGGTTCCGCCTTCTGTGCCGGCGCCAACCTGTCCGAGCGATCCTCCGCCGCCGGCTCTGGTGAGCTGGCCCCGACGGCGATGTCAGGTCCCGTAGGCCTGTTCGGCCGCTTTGCTCGGTCGCCGAAGCCTTACGTGGGCCGCATCGCCGGGCACTGCGTGGCGGGCGGGATGGGCTTGGCCGCAGCCATGGACATCTCCATCGCTCACGAGGACGCCAAGTTCGGCTTCACCGAGGTCCGCATCGGCGTCGCCCCGGCCATGATCTCCGTGGTGTGCCTGCCCAAGCTGCGCAGCGCGGACGCCCGGGCCGCGTTCCTGCGCGGCTACCGCTTCAGCGGCCGGGAGGCCGCGGAGATGGGGCTGATCAATGCCGCCGTGGCCGCAGATCGTCTTGACGCCGAGGTGGACGCGGTCGTCGACGACCTTCTGGCCGCCGGTCCGGGCGCCCTGGCGGCGGCCAAGAAGCTGCTTGCCGAGGTGCCACAGCTGACCACCGACGAGGCGTTCGCCTGGACCTCGGAGATGTCGGCCAGCCTGTTCACCACGGAGGAGGCCCGAGAGGGCATGACCGCCTTCCTGGAGAAGCGCACTCCGTCGTTCTCGCGCCGCCGTGGAGGCGGCACGTAGGTGCGACATGTGTCAGGACGCGATCTATGTACTGCCAGAAGGGATATGGTTTCCGCCATGCGCGTTCACGTTGACCAGGAGAAGTGTCAGGGCCACAACCGGTGCGTCGTCCTCGCTCCCGACCTGTTCGAGGTCGACGAGTACGGCACGGCGTGGACCAAGAACGACGGTGTGGTGCCCCCGGGCCAGGAGGAGGCGGCGCAGCTCGCCGTAGACAACTGCCCTGAGTACGCCATCTCCGTCAGCGACGACTGAGCGGCGGTCTCAGCGGCCCAAGATGGGTGTCGTGACAAGCAACGTGGCTTGTCTCATGATCAGGCGATGCGTAGGGTGTCCGTCGCAGACCACCTCCGAGGGGACCCCGCCATGACCGATACCGCTGATGCCCATCTTCACGTTCGGCAGAACGACGAATCGTCGTTCGGGCCGGTGGAGGACTGGGCGACGGACTTCGACATCTTCGAGGCCGGATACGTGCTGGATCCGACGGAGCGGTGGACAGAGCAGCGTGAGCGGTGCCCCATCGCGTTCACCCAGCGCCGCCAGCGCACATGGCTGCCCGTGCGGTATGAGGACCTGGCCGCGATCGCCCACGATGTCGAGCGCTTCTCGTCTC
>Ga0208490_100654_pt1 | contig 18806 bp, 19 predicted proteins | sample SubbioAug_CSWold_FD_184818 | JGI IMG/M metagenome (GOLD analysis project Ga0208490, IMG submission 184818) | Serpentinite rock and fluid subsurface biosphere microbial communities from McLaughlin Reserve, California, USA - CR11Aug_CSWold (SPAdes) | ecosystem: Environmental > Terrestrial > Deep...
TAAAATGATTTAGGTTTGTTTGTTAACCTGAAATATGATATTATTTAACAATAGATATTTATGTATCTATCGATTCGTAGTCTCTAGTATTACCTGACAATTAAGCATCTAAAAATAGATGGTCTGATTTTGGCTAAATTTAGCTAAAGCCTTGGACTTAATTATAGATCAATTGAGGAAATATTAGAGCTTTTTTATTACTTAAATTAGGAGTGTAGTTTATGAAAAACAAATATAAAAATTTAATAGAACTTGGGGTATTATTCTTTCTATTATTTACCTTTTGGCTTGTCTTATCACCTGCAATAACTATTGAATCAATAATCATTGGTATAATATCAGTTTCTTTTGTTGTTATTTACTCTAAAGATCTAGTAATGACTAAAGAAGATAGTCCACTTTACTCTTTTAAGAAGGCTCTTTTACTTATTAGTTATATTCCTGTTTTAGTTGTGGAGATTATTAAATCAGGGATAGATGTAGCAAAGATTGTACTAAGCAAGAATATGCCCATTAGTCCGGGTTTTACAAGAATTAAGGTTCCGTTAAAAAAGGATTTTACAAAGGTGCTATTTGCTAATTCAATATCCTTAACACCTGGGACTTTAACTGTAGATATTATTGATGATGAGTATATAATCCACCATCTAACTGAGGATGCTTCTAGAGGATTATATGGTAGCACACTTGAAATATATGCTCTAAAACTGGAGGAATAGCAGTATGAATTCGATAATTATAGGAGTATTAGTATTCTTAAGTACTTTAGCATTTTTTGGTCTTTATATAGCTTATAAAGGTCCAGATGCAGTCCATAGAGTAATAGCAATTAATGTCATTTTCACAAAATCTACAATAATGATAGCATTGTTGGCAGTTTTGACAGGTCAAAATTCCTTTGTCGATGTAGCCTTGGTTTATGCCTTAATGGGATTTGTTGCAACAGTTGCAGTTTCTAAGTATCTGGAAAAAGGAAAGCTTAAATAGGGGGAAGTAATTATGATTATATTACATATAATATCAACAGCAATGCTACTAATTGGATGTTTTTTCTTTCTTGTAGGTACTGTTGGTTTGTTCAGAATGCCAGATGCTTACTGTAAAATGCATGCAACAACAAAATGTGATACTTTAGGTGCTGGTTTCATTATAACAGGACTGATACTCTTAACTGGCTTTTCCAATGTAAGTATAAAGCTTTTATTAATTATAGTTTTTGTATGGCTTACAAATCCTACTTCAGCTCATATAATAGCTAAGGCTCAATATAGGAAAAAATAGGAGGTTGAAATGATAGTTTTTAATGTTTTACTTATAATTTTACTTATTATATGTGCCATAGCTGTTGAAAGAACTAAAGATCTATTAAGTGCTATGATAATCTTTGGCGCTTACAGTGCAATAATGGCTCTATTGTGGCTTTTATTAAATGCACCAGATATAGCAATGACAGAAGCTGCTGTCGGTGCAGGTGTTACAACTATACTTTTTGTTGGAGTATTATCAAAAACAAGGAGGAATGAAGATTGAAAAAGATCATATTCGGATTACTTTTAAGCGGATTGCTTTTTATACTCATTTCTGGGATTCTTGAAATGCCAGCATTGGGTAGTTTGGATAATCAATCTTACAACGAAGTTACTCATTACTATATAGAAAACTCAATTAAAGATACTAATGCCCCAAATATGGTTTCCGCTATAATGACTGATTATAGGTTTTTTGACACTTTAGGAGAAACCATAGTTCTTTTTACAGCCATTACTGTTGTTATTTCTGTGAGAATAATTGGAGTTGGCAAGTCCCATTATTTGAAGGGAGATTAAATTGATGGATGATTTAATAGTAAAGGTTATAAGCAAGATAATTATTCCATTTATGCAAGTTTTTGGGATTTTTGTAATTCTTCATGGTCATTTATCTCCTGGTGGTGGTTTTGCTGGTGGAGCTATCTTAGGAGCTAGTTTAATCTTGTTGACTCTCGCTTTTGGTTTAAATGACGCAAAGAAAAAAATGCCTCATTCTATGTCTAAACTAGTAGAAACAGGCTCTATTCTTCTTATTATATCATTGGGACTTTTCAGCATACTCAATGGTTATAACTTTTTAACTAATGGTGCATCAGGATTCAATCTTGGAAAAACCGGTGAAATAATAAGTGCAGGGTTTATACCAATTGCTACTTTAGCTATTGGATTAAAGGTGGGAAGTACATTAATAACTCTTTTCCATACCATAATTGAGGAGGATTAGTTTTGGATTTAATTAAGTCTTTACTTGATCATATAAATTATGTTGGTTCGGTTACTCTATTTGTTATTGGATTGTATACTGTCCTTACACATTCAAATCTATTAAAAAAAGTAATTGGTATAAATATTATGGAGACATCAATATTTCTCTTTTTTGTGTCTATTGGATATATTTCAGGTGGAAAAACTCCGATTATTTACCCTGGGACTGAAGATGTATACTATGTCAATCCTCTTCCATCAACTCTAATTCTTACCGGAATAGTTGTTGCTTTAAGTATTACAGTTTATTCATTAAGTCTTATAATGAGACTTTATAAGGAATATGGAACTTTAGACATGGACAAAATAATGGAAATAAGGAGTGAGACTCAAGATGAATAGTACACATTATCCTATTATTATGATGCTCCTTTTTCTAATTGTTGGTGTTTCAAATCCTGTTATAAAGAAAAAATTTGATAATATCGAAAAAACTATAATTATGTCAACATTTTTCATTGCAATATCTTTAGCATTTTATACTTTTATTTTTATTAAAATTGAAGGACCTTTCTTTTATAACTTTGGTGGCTGGGGTAGAAAATTTGGAATTGAATTTGCTATAGATGGTTTTTCATCACTTATGTCATTATTAATAGTTTTACTTTCAGCAGTAATTGTTTGGTATTCTTTTAGAGATATTGGACATGAGATGGATGATGAAAACTTTATTAGTTATTATACAATAGTATTCTTGCTTATTTTCTCGATGCTTGGGATAACTTTTAGTAATGATTTATTCAACATTTATGTATTTATGGAGATATTATCTCTTACATCTTGTGGAATAATTTCAATTAAACATAAAAAAGTAAACTTTCTAGCATCATTTAGATACTTAATTTTAAACACTTTAGGGTCACTGTCATTCTTTTTTGGAATAGCTTTATTGTACATGGTTACAGGACACTTAAATATTATTGAAATGAACTTAGCTATTCAACAAGTATGGCAAGTGACACCCACTAACATACTCCTAGCAACTGGTTTTATTTTTATAGGTTTGGCTATAAAGTCAGCTTTATTCCCAATGCATATTTGGTTACCAGATGCACATTCCAGTGCACCTTCTCCATCCAGTGCTTTATTATCCGGATTAGTTGTTAAAGTTTATATTTTTACAATGGCTAAAGTTATCTTTAATGTTTTAGGAAAGGAAATATCACAAGCTTTAGATATTGATTTATTCTTAAGCATTTTTGCCGCAATTAGTATGGTTATGGGATCAATCTTTGCTATTGCACAAAAAGATATTAAAAGAATGCTTGCTTACTCTTCTGTAGCCCAAATTGGTTACATGTTCCTAGGTATAGGTATTGCAACTGAACTTGGTTTAGCTGCTGGATTTTTTCATATTTTTTCCCATGCGCTTATGAAATCTGCTCTCTTTTTAAGTGCAGGTGCAATAATTTATAAAAAAGATTTAAGAGACATATCCAAATTTGATGGTTTAGGCTATGAACTCCCAATATCCATGTCGGTATTTACTATTGCAGCATTGGGAATGATTGGGATTCCAGGAATTGTTGGATTTATGAGTAAATTCTACTTAGCAGAAGCAGTAATACTTGCAGGCAAGCCATATTTTATTGTTGTTATATTGTTAAGCTCTTTTTTAAATGCTATTTATTATTTGCCTATAATAATTTCTGCTTTTATAAAAAAAGATCCTGACAGGGAAAAACTTCTTGAATTTGATGATATCCCTAGGTCTATGTATACTTCATTGATAATATTAGGCTTCTGCATGGTTCTTTTTGGAATGTTTCCAAATCTATTAATGAATACAATTACTGCAGTTGTTCCAACATTTATAAATTAAGAAAAATAAGGAGGCTAAAATATGAGTGATTTAGATTTCAGTAAGAACGATAGTTCTTTTACTTCCAACTTAAGATTTCTATCTGTTCTATTTACTGGATTCTTTTTGGGAATTATTTTTACAAAAACAATAGGTCGAGAAATCTTATTAATGTTTACAACCAGCAATCTTATCCCGGGTATTTTATTGGGTGTTATTTTTATAGGTGCTATTATATCTGCAATTGTTTCTCTGAAAAAAGAAGGTTCGCGAGATGTAGTACTTCTTTATGTTAATCTTTTTGCGGTAGGTTTAGTATTTTTAATGTTTCCGTATATATCAGATGGCAACGATATGGTATTAAAGCTATCTAATGTACTTGGATTTGGTATTGCATTTAGGGTTAATGTTCTAACATTATATATGCTAATAATCGCTAGCTTACTTTGGTTTATTGTCACATTGTACTCTCATTCTTATATAAGCAAAAAGGAAAAATCACGCGGTCGGTTTTATTTTTGGTTTATGATAGCTTATGGTGGGGCAATGGGAGCAATTATGGCGGATTCTTTAATAACTATGTTTTTATTCTTTGAAATTATGTACATAAGTTGTTATTTTCTTGTTGCGCATCAAGCTACACCTGAAGCCATTAAAGCTGGTTATAAATACATATTTATGGGAGTAATAGGTGGTTTATCCATGCTACTTGCTGTAATAATTCTCCATGTAAATACTGGTACTTTTGATCTTATGACTATGCGTCAGTTTATAGTACTGACAAATGACGGAACAGGAAGAATGTTATTGGTCGCTTTAGTATTTATGCTTATTGGTTTTTCAATCAAAACAGCAATATTTCCTCTTCACTTTTGGTTGCCAGGTGCTCACTCATCAGCTCCTGCTCCAGCCAGTGCAATCCTTTCTGGACTTATAATAAAGGTGTATATATTCTCTCTGATTAAATTTTTGTTTGTTGGATTAGGATTGGAAATAGTTGAATTTTTGAGATTACCTGATTTCTTACCATACCTTGCTTCAGTTGGTATGATAGCAGGCTCAATATTTGCTTTAAGGCAAAAAGAACTAAAGAAAATGCTAGCTTATTCTACGGTTGCTCAAGTTGGCTATATGATATTAGGGATTGGTCTTGCAAATCCTTTAGGAGTTTCTGCAACATTATTTCATGTTCTTACTCATATGATCACCAAATCAGCACTATTCTTATGTGCAGGTGCAATGTATTATCACACTGGTAAAAAGAATATTGCTGATTATAAGGGAATAGCATGCAAGATGCCTGTAACAATGGGAATTTTTACTATGGCTGCTTTATCTATGATTGGTATTCCTGGTTTAGTAGGATTTATGAGTAAATGGTATTTGAGTATTGCTGCAATTGATGCGGGTATGCCATATTTTGTAATTGTTTTATTGATAAGTTCCTTCTTAAATGCAATGTATTATCTACCAATTATTATAAATGCGTTTTTAATAGAGCCTGAGGATGGTCAAACATGTTTCTTAAGAGATCCAATACCCAATAACATGTTGTTACCACTAGTTATACTCGGGGTAGGTTTAATCTTCTTTGGAATATTCCCTAAGGTTATTGTAGCAATATTCCAACACGGTATAACTTTTATGTAGTTTTCTAAGGAGGATTTTTATGGAGTCGAAAAGTTTAAATATATCAGTTAACAACCCAATAAATGAACATGGTCCTAAAGGAAACTTACTTTTATCAGTTATAGTTTCATTGGTAGCATTTCTTTCTCTATTTTTTTCATTTATGATAGTTTCCGGTAATTTTACTGATTTTGCATGGAGGCTGGATAATTTTATTCGTCAGTATCCATTTATTATAATTATAGTTACACTTCTTCCGCTGTTGGGAGTTGGTACAACAATAATTGGCGTCAAGAATGAAAAATTGAGAGATTATTTGAATATTAATATTAATTTGGCTGTATTTATGCTGTTATTATCTCTTTTACCATCTGTAATTAAGGAGTCAGTTTCAATAAGAGTAGCTGATTTACTGGGATATGGTTTGTTTTTCAATATTGATATATTAGGTATTACTGTAGCCACTTTAGCATCTTTTATTTGGTTAATGGTTTCAATATATGCACCTGATTACATGAATCATGAAGGAAGAAGAAATAGATTTTACCTATTTTTATCAGTTACTTATACGGGCATTTTGGGGACTGTTTTAAGCGGGGATTTATTTACAACATTTTTGTTCTTTGAAATCATGACATTTAGTTCATATCTACTTGTCGTGCACACAGAGAATAAAGAAGCTTTAAATGCCGGTGATAGCTACATTTATATGGGAATTATGGGTGGATTGAGTATTCTTTTAGGTATAATATTATTATTTGTAAATTCAGGAACACTTGAATATTCAACTCTTGCAGAGGAACTTAAAGGTTTAGGAAATCAAGGTTATTTCATAATGACATTATTTGTCGTAGGCTTTGGTGTTAAAGCAGGAATGGTTCCTCTTCATATCTGGTTACCTAAGGCACATCCAGTTGCTCCAACACCAGCCAGTGCATTACTTTCAGGAATTATGGTAAAAATCGGAGCATATGGAATTCTAAGAACAATTGTAAGTTTCACATTTCCTGGTGATTTTTCTTTAAATAATTATGACATTTGGAGTGTAGCTCATTCTCTTGGTAATGTTATAATTTGGTTTGGTATAGGAACTATGGGAATAGGTATATTTTTAGCAATGCAACAAAACAATATAAAAAGAATGTTAGCTTACTCTACTGTGAGTCAAATGGGTTTGATTATTGCAGGCATAGGAGTAACCGCCTACTTGGGACCAAAAGGCGCTATGGGCTTCTCAGGTGCTTTATATCACATAATTAACCATGCTTTATACAAAAGTCTTTTATTTATGGTAGCTGGAGCTGTTTACTTAAGGACACATACTTTGGACATTACAAAAATGGGTGGTTTATGGCGAAAGATGCCAATTACATTTATTGTAAGTACTATAGCGGTACTAGGAATTACAGGTATGCCTTTTTTTAATGGTTATGTAAGTAAAACTCTTGTGCACCACGGAATTACAGAAGCGCATTACTATGGGGATGCTATTTTTAGATTAGCTGATTATATGTTTATCTTTTTCAGTGGTGGAACTGCTTGTGTATTATTTAAGTGGACTTATGGGATATTCTTTGGATCTTTACATGATGAACACAATAATATTAAAGAAGGTTTTCAAGCATTAAATATTCCCATGATAATTATTAGTGCAATTATAATAGCAATAGGATTATTCCCCAGTTTTCTTTTAGATAATATTGTTATACCTTCAGCTAAAGCATTGCCTTTTGATCCTGCATTTATAACAAAGTACATCGAAGGAATTAATATATATCTACTAAAGGACTTGATGGGTATAGTTTATGTTTATATTATAGGAACTATTCTCTTTATACTTGGCATTAAGGGTCCTCTATTTAGTTTAAAAGCACCTAAATGGTTTTGTGTTGAAGGTTTAGTTACTTATCCAATAAAAATAATTGCACATTTCTTTATAGATTTGTATTGCAAACTTCCAAATAAAAGAAAAGAGAAGGTTTGCATAACACCTCCACCAAAACCAGTATATGAAGAGTTGGTTGAGCACGAATCTGTTATCCATAAATTCGTAGAATTTGTGGATAAACAAGTTTGCAAGCTTGAAATGCCTTTTATAAAAAGTGACATATTACTATATTCAATTCTTCTAACATTTGTTTTATTGTTCTTTTTTATAGTTAAGTAAGATTTATATTTTAAAAAACTATCCCCCACCGCTTAATACCGGTGGGGGACTTATTCATTTATGATTATTAATTACACTTTATTTAGAATTCTTCTCTATTACGCTATTTTAGAAACTATTTCTTAAAAAACTTACCCATTAACTTACCAACATCATCTACTATACTTCCATCTTTATCAGAGTCTAAGAATTTTTCTGCTAAATCCATCATTCCGCCTTTTGCTGATTTTCCCAATGCATCTGATAATAAGTTTGAAACATTATTACTATCAATATTACTATTTTTTTGTTGTTGACCTAATGTCCCCATTAAAAGTGGAGCTAACTGGCTTAAAATTTTATTAACCTGATCTGAACCCAGTCCTGTTTCTTTAGCTAAATTATTATTAACTACATCTTTTTTTGAAGATAATATATGACCTAATATTTTCTCACCATCTTGTCTATTGATCTTTGATGGATTCTTAACCATATCCTCTACATCGTCATTTTCATGTTGTTTTAATGCGTTTAGTAATGACTGAGCACCATCATTTGATGTTGCATTTTTGTTCATAGCTTTCATAATAGTTGGTAGTCCCATGTTTATAAGCTTTCCAACCTTGTCTGAATCAGCACCTGAATTTTTGCTAATTCCATCTAGCATGTCCTTATTGCCTAATAAATTCATTAACTCCATCATATCCATAATAAAATCACTCCTTTTTTAGTTACCTTACAACTTATTGATACCCCTTAGTTATTCGACTATGCGGCATTGTACTAAATGTTATCTTTGTGATTTATCATATGGTATACCCTCTGCTTTTGGAGCTCTAGATTTTCTAGATGTAAGCGCTAAAACTAACATGGTTGCTAAATATGGCAACATTTTATAATATGTTTGGTTAATCCCAAGATTGAACAAGAATGGAATTAAGGATACTGAATAAGCAAGAGTCCTTAAAAATGCAAAGAACAATGCTGCAAACATAATTCTTAATGGCTTCCACTGCCCGAATATCATAACAGCTAAAGCTAAAAATCCAAAACCAGCTACGCCTGTGTGTCCATTAACATTTCCATCCATTACTCCTACAGAGTAAAAGAACCCTCCAATTCCAGCTAATACTCCAGAGATACTAACTCCAGCATATCGCATTTTGTGTACATTAATGCCCACAAAGTCCGCTGCATGTGGATGCTCACCGCAAGCTCTTAATCTTAACCCAAACCTGGTTTTATAAAGTACAATCGTTGCTATTGCTAAAAACACAAACCCAATCATAACAGTTAAATATGTCTTTTGAAAGAACAATTGACCTAGTACTGGTATATCTCCTAGAATTGGAATTTCTCTAATATAAAAGTTTTTATTTGTAGTTATTCCATCACTATTAAAAAACATCTTTGAAAATAACAGTACTGCTGCTGGTATCAACATATTTAGTGCTGTTCCTGATATAACCTGATTTGCTTTCATTGTTACTGATGCGAAAGAAAGTAACAATGAGTATACAAATCCAGCCAAACCAGCTATTACCATTCCAAGTAGAAGTATTGTCTGTGGTCCCATACTTGAACCTTGAACATTATATACAAATAATGCTCCAAAGTATGCTCCAAAGAGCATTATTCCTTCTAATCCAATGTTTATAACACCACTTCTTTCACTAAACATACCACCAAGGGCAACCAACAATAAAGGTATAGCAACAGGAAGCATGTTTTGAACTAAATAATAAACTATATCCATTACTCTGCCTCCTTTGGAACTTGAATTTGTTTCTTGCCTAATTTTTTCTTTATAAATTCACTCACTGATGATTTCATTATCATTGCAAATGCTGAAAAATAAATTATAACTGCGATAACCACATCTATTATTTCTGGTTTATATCCAACAAGACTTGCCAAAGTACCTCCACGTTGGATATGTGATATAAAGACAGCAGAAAATATAATTCCTAATGGGTGAGAATTCCCTAAAAGTGAGACTGCAATACCATTAAATCCATTTGCTGCTATTATATTTATTGGTTCATAAGTCATTGAACTTCCTGCAATTCCAGATGGTGCAAGAATTAAGAATGCCCCTCCTAGGCCTGCCAATCCACCGGATATAACCATAGCAAGTATAATATTTTTCTTCCCTTGCATCCCCGCATACTCACTGGCAAATTTGTTAAAACCTGTGGCTTTTAGCTCATACCCAAATGTGGTTTTCTGCAATACAATATATAATATTACTGCTATAACAATACCTATTATAATACCCATGTTAACATTGGAACCAGAAATACCAAGGGAAGGTATTTGAGCCCCCATAGGAACATATCGTGTTCTAGTAGTGGATGATACATACATCATAGCATTTCCTTGTATCAACATATCTACCAAATACATCCCTATGTAATTAAACATTATAGATGTAATAACCTCATTAACATTGAGGAATGCTTTAAAGAACCCTGGGATAAATCCCCAGATCATACCTCCAACCATTCCTGCTAAAATTGCTACCACCCAATGAATTCCAGGAGGAAGATCCCACATAAAAGAAACATATAAGGCAAAGAATACTCCCATAGTATACTGTCCAGAAGCTCCTATGTTAAATAATCCCATCTTAAATGCAAATCCTACAGCTAGGCCAGTCATTAGTATTGGTGTAGCAAAATAAAATACATCGCCTATTCTTCTTAGACCACCAATAACTACATATCTAAATCCAGCAACTGCACTTCCAGGGTTAGCAAATAACATAACTAAAAATCCAAATACTAGACCTAAGAATATTGCCATCAACGCAGAAGTAAAAGATGAATACCCTTTAAGTTGGGTTATTTTCTTAAGGTCAAATTTAGTTTTACTTGATGCGTCCTTTTTATCCTTCATTTTTTATCTCCTTAGAAGTAGTTCTCTTTGCTCCTGACATATAAAGACCAAGTTCTTGAACATTAGTATTTTTTGGATCTAATTCTCCAACTATTTCACCTTCATAAATGACTAGTATTCTATCACTTACATTCATAACTTCATCTAGTTCTAGAGATATTAGTAAGACAGCTTTCCCAGCATCTCTTCTCTCTACTAATTGCTTGTGTATATATTCTATGGCACCTACATCAAGTCCTCTTGTAGGTTGAACTGCAACAAGAAGTTCATGATCTTTGTCTATTTCCCTTGCTATAATAGCTTTTTGTTGGTTTCCACCTGACATACTTCTTGCAAGAGTTATAGGTCCTTGACCACTTCTTATGTCAAATCTTTCAATTAATTCATCAGCATAATTTCTCACTTCATCAAACTTAATAAATCCTTTATTTTGAAACTTGGGTTGCCAATACCTTTGTAAAACTAAATTTTCTTCTAGAGTATAATCTAGAACCAATCCATGCTTGTGTCTATCTTCAGGAATGTGACTCATCCCAGATACTGATCTTTGTCTAATAGATGCTTTTGATATGTCTTTTCCACAAAGTGAGATAGAGCCTTTAACCATCTTTTCTAGTCCTGTTAATGCATGTACAAACTCAGTTTGTCCATTGCCATCAATTCCAGCTAAACAGACAATTTCTCCAGCTCTAACATCAAAGGAAACTCCTTTTACAGCATTATTCTTATGAATCTTTGAGGCAACAGTCATATCTTTTATGGATAAAACAACATCTTTAGGGCTCGTGGCTTCTTTTTCCACACTAAATGTAATATCCCTTCCTACCATCATTCGAGATAATTCTTCTTTTGTAGTATCTTTCACATCAACCGTCCCAATATACTTACCTTTTCTTAGTACAGTACATCTATCAGATACTTCCATTATTTCATTAAGCTTATGGGTAATAAAAAGAATTGATTTACCTTCATTTGCAAGGTCTTTCATAATCTTCAATAATTCTATTATCTCTTGTGGAGTTAATACGGCAGTAGGTTCATCAAAAATTAGTATTTCATTGTCACGATATAACATCTTCAAAATTTCAACCCTTTGTTGCATTCCAACAGATATGTCTTCAATAAGTGCATCCGGATTTACTTTTAAACCATATCTTTCACTTAAATCTATTACTTTTTCTTTAGCTTCGCTTTCTTGTAAGAATCCCATCTTATTTGGTTCTACACCTAGAATGATATTTTCAAGAACAGTAAATACCTCTACAAGCTTGAAATGTTGATGGACCATGCCTATACCCATTGCATTTGCATCATTGGGATTATTTATCTTCACTTCTTTTCCGTTCATTTTTATATTCCCTTTTTCAGCTTGATACAAGCCAAATAAAACACTCATTAGTGTTGACTTTCCTGCACCATTCTCCCCAAGAAGTGCATGTATCTCTCCCTTTTTTAACTTCAAGGTAATATCGTCATTGGCAATAATACCAGGGAATTCTTTTGTAATATTTAGCATCTCAACAATATAGTTTTCCACGGTAACCTCTTCTTTTTAATGTATTTTGTAATAATTCCAATATAACATATTTTACCCTAGAATTGAGCATATTTATCACTAAAATTAAAATTAAAACTAGTATACACAACGAGTACATAGAATATTGCACAAAAAAATTAATGGGAGAAAGACAAAGCCTTCCCCCATTATTAGTTTACTTGCTCTAGGCTTAGGCCAATAAGGCAGGTAATAAATTAATTATCTAGTTGTTACATCAACCTTAACTAAACCTAATGAGTCTGTTAACTCATCCGCAGTTGCATAACCTGTAGCATCTGCAACATCAATTGAACGAAGAAGTGACATACTTCCAGCAGCTAATTTTCCAAAAACTACATCATAGTCTGCTTTTGTAAAAGTACTAAATCTATCAAATGCATCTCCATTTGCTTCTCCAATTACTTCTGTTGGAAGTCCTACTCCATCATTAGATGCATTGAAGTAAGTTGATATTCCTGAATATGTTGACCAACTGTCAGTTTTGTAAATTGATTCTAAAACAGCGATAACTGAAGGTGCTAATCCTTTAGTAGCTGATGTTATAACAGTATCACTGTCATATCTTTGGTCAACATCTACACCAATAACTTTAGCTCCCGCTTCAGATGCTGCTGACATAACACTTTTACCTACTGCTCCACCAGCTGCAAATATTACTTCTACACCTTCTTGGTACATAGTTCTTGCAGTTGCTTTATTAGTATCATTTTCTTCAAAGTTTCCTGTATAGTGGTAAGTTACTTTTACTGCTCCGTTAGCTAATCCTAATTCTTCAGCAGCATCTTCTGCTCCTTGTAGGAATCCATAACCAAAAGCTTGTACTGCTGGAACTGCCATACCACCCATAAATCCAAGATTAGTCATTCCATCTTTAACAGCAGCGTAACCTGCTAAATATCCTGACTCTTCTTCTGCATAAAATATACTAGCAACATTTTCTTTCGTTTCAAATACTGAATAATCTGCAGTATGTGGTGCTCCATCTAGTAATATAAATTTTATATCTGGATATTTTGTTTGAGCTTCGTAAATTGGTACTTCAAATAAGAATCCAGGAGTTACAATAACTTTAGCTCCACCTGTTACTGCAAGGTCGATAGCTGCTAAATATCCTGAATCTGTTGCTTCTTCAGGCTTGATGTACTGATGAGAAATCTTTTCTGCTTCTGCAAAAGCAACTACACCTTCCCATGACCCTTGATTAAATGATTTGTCATCAATGTTACCCTTGTCGGTGATCAATGCAATTTCAAATGAATCATCTGCTGTGCTACATCCTGCTAGTCCTACCGCTACCATTGTAATTGCCAAAAAAATTGCAAGTACTTTTTTCATTATACTACTCCCCCTTATATTTGTGTTGCGACTTTCGTCTATGGGTAAATTATACCCTTTTATTTTGTTTAATTCAAGAAATATCCATGTTTTTGTAAAATGAAAAATTGAATCATTTTATTTTTAACTCGAATATTCTTAAATTACACTCCCTTATTAAATACCCTTTAAAAGGCTAAATAAAACTGTTTACTTAGTTAAATATCTTCCTTCTATATAAACTTAATCCTTACAAGATTTCTACCACCGTCTTTTGCTTTATACAATTCTAAGTCTGCTTCCTCCATAACATCTTTAAAACTATTATACTCATTTAAAGATCCAAATATTCCACCTATGCTTATGGTTATACTATATCTGTCATTCTTATAATAATAGTAGAGGTCTTGATTTTTAATAGCTACTCTTAAATTCTCGGCAAAATTACTAATTTCAACACTATTCATAGTGTTTGATATATACATGAACTCTTCTCCACCATATCTGCCAAACATATCCTCTTCACTAAATTTATGGCTTGAAATAATATCTGCTATTTTTCTTAAGCAAATGTCTCCTTCAGCATGACCCCAGTAATCATTGTATCGCTTGAAAAAATCTATATCTATTATTAATACGCAGCTTGAATAGGTTTTGCCTTTTTTACCTAATAATTCGTTTAAGTAAAGATTTATGCTTCTTCTATTTGGTATCTTAGTTAGGTCATCTTCATATGCTTTTTTCTCCAACTCAAGATTAATACTTCTAATATTATCAAGTTCATTTTTTTGAATCTCTAGTTCGGCTTTTAATACATCTTTCATCTTCTCTAAGTGCTTTGTTTCTTCTATATACTTTAATTCAACATTTAGTATTTCAAGTTTCTTTCCTAGCTCAGATGCTGTAATTTCTTTATCAAGACGAGTATGTTCTTTATATACTTCCAAAGCAAGTTTGTGATTCCCCATTTGTTCATAATAATTTGCTAAACTTAGGAGAGCTTCCCAATGTTTTTTCTTAGCATTTATTACTTCTGAATACCTACAAGCTTTTTCAAAATATTTAAGACTACCTTCATTATTAATATTTAGTTGCCCAATATTAATTAGTACATCAATAACAAAATATTTGTTGTCAATATGTTCTAATCTGTCATATGCACTGTTAAAGTATTTTAGTGCTAATTCATTGTTTCCTAAGACATGGTAAATCTTTCCAATTCGATTTTCAACCTCTCCTAAACTAATCTCATCATCAATGTTTAGTAATTCATTGTAACTTAGGATAAAAAATTCCAATGCTTTTTTATAATCTTTTTCTGCAAAATATATTTCTCCTATATTTCCGTTTATTATTGCCTTACTGTGTAGAATGTTGTTTTTATCACATAGTTCTATTGCAGTATTATAGAATTCCTCTGCCTGCTTATATTTTCCTGATTCTCTGTAAACTTCTCCTATGTTATTAAGTAAACTTAACTTTAAATTATCATCATCAAAATTATCCAATAGTTTTAAACCTTCTAAAAAATTCCCTATTGCCTTATCATACATTGAGCTATAAAAGTAAGCCACACCAATAAGGTTAAGGGATCTAATTAGTCCTATGGACTCATTTTCATTTTCAAAAATATTCATTGCTTTAAAAAGCACCTCTAACATACTGGAAGGTTCTGAATTTGTCCTATGAACATGTGCCATACCAAGGTATGAATAAGCTTCTTCAATCTTTAAGGAATGTTCAATGGATATGTCAAGTGCCTTTTTGCATAGACTTAAAGATTCATTAGGTTTTGTATTAACTATACTTTTTGATTTGTCTAATAAATCTGCAATAACTTTTGAATAGGTGTCAGTCATATTAGTCTCCTTTTTTTTAGAAATTACATAATTACGAATTAAATACCCATAATTTGCTATTTTTATTAATTATTTCACGAGATTACTACTATTTATTCTAATATAACACATGGTTATTTGCTATTGAACATATTTCTTAAATAATCTTGATTTAATACTTGCTTTTTTTTTATTCCTATGGTATGCTTGAACAGAACTTAAATTAAGAGTTAATAGTAACACAATATATTTTTCTATACTAACTATTCATAGTTATTATGTATCGGGATTTTATAAGTGATTTACTAGCACTGGTTTAAGAAATAAAATTTTGGAGGTACACATTATGAATGGTACAGTAAAATGGTTTAATGCAGAAAAAGGATTTGGATTTATCACAGGAGCAGACGGAAAAGACGTATTCGCTCATTTTTCACAAATCAAAAAAGACGGTTTCAAGACTTTAGAAGAAGGTCAAGCTGTTGAGTTTGATGTAGTTGAAGGACAAAAAGGACTACAAGCAGAAAATATAGTAGCTTTATAATAAGTATATATTTTACCCCTGAGGAATATTCCTCAGGGGCTTTTTAATTTTTGATATTTTCTATATATTGACTAAAATTATCCAGAAGGCACTCCCAAACATACTTCATATCCATTGGTGAGTTTTCCTTATCATATTTTATTGTTATATTAATCTCTACTTGAGAATCTTTCTCTATAAATTTCATTTGAGTATATGAGTCTTTAGAATGAAATGATAGTTCTTTTAAAGGCACAACCTTTTCAAATGTACCTTCTATATCAAATCCTTGGCCTTCTTTTTTAGGATCCATTCTATATGTGAAATTTTCACCAGTAGTAAGTGAATTAAATGCAAAAGAACAATAGAAGTTCTGTGAGACAAAAAACCATTTTACAATGTCTTTTGGTTCAGTAAAACATCTCCAAACAAGTGCAACATCACCATTCACACTTTTGCTTATGATCTCTTTATTTTTATATTCCAACGGTATCACCCCAATCAATTCTGGTTCATTGATACCCTCGCAACTAATTACTAACCATAGAATTAATAACATGTATATATATATTTAAATATATTATGTTAAACTGCTCTAGAATATGTTTTTTATCAATTCTGTACCTGCAACAAATGTACCAATTGTTGCACCAATATTAGCAAATATTACTACTAAGAGGATCTTTAAGAACCTATTTTTAAAGAATCCTTTAAAGGTTGTTATATCTTCTGCGATGTTATTTATGTCCTTAACAGTAGGCTTTTTTATTGTGGCTTCCACTATGCCTGCAAACCATCCACACGCAAGTAAAGGATGGATAGTAGTCAGTGGTGCTGTTACAAACGCAGTAAGTATTGTTAATGGATGAGGAAATGTAATAGCTGTAAATCCTGCAGCCAATATGCCTGTCCAAAGTATCCAAGAAGAAAGTTGTTGTATTCCCGTATCCCAATTTATAAAAAAAGAGTAAATTATTAAAGCAACAATAAATCCAGGAATAATCCACCCACTATATTTTGAAAACTTACTCTTTGGGGGTACTTGGGTTATTTTACTTATGTCAGTAGATTTAAATATTTCTTCTTTAATCCCTGGAACATGTGCAGCCCCTAAAATTGCAATAATCTTATTCCCAGGAGCATTTTTAATTTTATATGCCAAATATTGATCTCTTTCAGTTATTAAAACTTGACCAATTTTAGGAAACTCTCTTTTCATCTCTGACATCATAGACTCAAGCATATCTTTTCCTAGTAACTCTTGAAGATCTTCCTCAGAAATATTATTGTCTTCTTCATCCATTAATATAAGACTATACAAAAGTTTGACTTTTTCTTTAACTGACAATAACCTCCATATCCTTGAAAATGTTGTTCTTATATCTCTATCAGCCAGGACTACTTTTGCACCAAATTCTTCTGCACTTTTTATACCTTGAAGCATTTCCCCACCAACTGTGGTACCAAGCTTCTTTGCCATTTTCTTTTGATATGAGCTTAAAGCTAAATTAATCAATAGAAATCCTACTTTTTTTTGCTTAATAACCTTAATAATATCCATTTCTTCCCATGCTTTTGGATTTTTAATATTATCATATCTACCTTTGTCTAATTCAATGCAAACACTATCAGGTTTCTCTTCTTCAATAACTCTTTTTACCAACTCTACACTTTCACTTGAAACATGAGCAGTTGCTATTAGTATAATTTCTTTATCATTATATTCTATTTTAGTAACATTATTTTCCATATTATCCCCCATTCAACAACTTAATACATAATATGTATTCTATTATACATCAATTCACTTGTAATGTGATGATTTAATATTTCTATTGTTAAAGCTCCCAAATCTTTAACAATTTGGAAGCTTTTTAAACTAAATTTCAATTATCCCAAAACCAGTCTCTTCATAAATTCTTAATTTGGGTTGATTTAGATCTTTTATAAAATTCGTGTCATATATTTCTTTATCTATTACTATTCCAAAAGGATTGTATAGATTTAGAAAATCCTGTATTTCTTTTTTAGAATAGTCTTTCCTACTAATATTTAGTATTATATTTCTAAAACCTCTTCTTTGAATTAAAAACAATTTATCAAAATCATCAATTTCAGCAATGAATCTATCTTTTAAGTGTGGATACTCATCTTTAACCATAATTAAAATATCATTGGTATCATCCTTTGACTTTAAAATCAAGTATGCCTCATCATTCTCCATTATCCATTCTTCTATCTGTTTAAAATCTGTATCCAGATCAACTACAATTCTATTTATCACATTTCCATTGTTATAACTATTCTCAAGATCTTCTAATTTGAAATTTTGAAATGTTCTTATTTTCTTTTGATTAGGAATCTCATCGTTCAAATAAATATTAAGTTGAGAGTAATCACCCTCTCTTTCAACAATCTCTCCAATTAAATCATTCTTCAATACAATATCTGATGCATTAATTTGATCCAAGACTTTTTCGTATACGCTTCTATACTCTTCAATATCTAACAATAATCTAGTTTTTCTATCTGTCACGGTACTATTTTCGAAAATTCCATCTTGAGAAACATTAAAAATTACTTCATCATCTAAAAATGAACCTTTTCTCATAATAGTTTGTGGTGCCACAAAATTATATCCCTGGTAGTTGATTAGATCTTTCCCAAACATAATTCCTTTTTCATTTTTTATTCCTAATAAATTAATGATTGTTGGATAAAAATCTAATTGACTTCCAATTGTGGAAATAGTTTGATTTATGTTTTCTCCAGGTATATGAATTACCATAGGTACATTCATTACAT
>Ga0208490_100655_pt1 | contig 18792 bp, 19 predicted proteins | sample SubbioAug_CSWold_FD_184818 | JGI IMG/M metagenome (GOLD analysis project Ga0208490, IMG submission 184818) | Serpentinite rock and fluid subsurface biosphere microbial communities from McLaughlin Reserve, California, USA - CR11Aug_CSWold (SPAdes) | ecosystem: Environmental > Terrestrial > Deep...
TCAATAAAAATAAAATACTAACTATACCCGCCACCATACCAGCACGAGATCTACACCCAATCCAATTTGCAAACATTAGGCAGGAATAAAGGCTGAAAAATATTGTAGAACTTTTTTTCTTTGCATATAGATAAAAACCAACAGAAATAGGAAACAACATCGCCATATAGCTTCCTACGTTGTTTGAATTATATAGCGTCATATAAATAGTGTTCTTTGTTGAAGGTAAGATTAGATTAAATCGCATGTAATCAAGCTCTTCTGGTAATAATAGTCCATTTGTTACTCCCCACTGCAAAACATCATAACCAAAATACTGAAAAATACCTATAATTGATAATATGGTTGATGATATTATTAAAGGTATAAAAAGAGCTTTTATCTGAATTTCTGATTGAACAATAATGTAGACAGACACAAAAAAAATAATGTAGCTGATAATTGACAAAATACCTTCATATCTTTCCACAAATCCAAAAATGGCAATTTCATAAAATGTAGAATTTAGAGCTGACACTAATGCCATTCCTAAGTATAGTAACAAAAAAGACATCTTTTTATTATGATTTATTTTATTCCAATAGTAAGAATAATTTTCAAAAGCAAATAAACTAAGCAAAAAAAGTGCTATAAAAGCAACGACAAGAATCAATAACGACCTGTAATATGTAAACAAATTATATGTTACGCTTTCACCTGTCCAAGCATTAAAAATTATTCCGCTTAAACTTACTTTTTTTATCCATACTACAAATGATAATGAAAAAGTGATAATTAAAATAGGAAATAGATACACTAATCCCTTATACTTTTCTAGTTTATTCATGACTTCTCCCTAGTAAAAAAGAGCCAATCGGCTCTTTTCTTTTTAATTTAATGTGTTTATTGCAAAGTATCACTTCCGGGAACCCATTTAGTCTTACCACTTATTAGCCCAGATGGAATGGTGACCTCAGTAATATCCCCTCCTGAAACCACTACAGCATATCCTGATAAAGATGCTGCATCATTCAAATACTCACTTAATGTAGCTGGTTGAATTGTACCAGTTTGAGTAGCCGTACTACTATTAGCAAGGTACATAGAGTATGCAGAAGCCAAAGTTCTTGCACTTGCAACTACAGCTTTTTCTTGAGCCTGTGCCCTGAACCCACCAATTCTCGGAATAGCAATCGCAGCCAAAATCCCCAAAATAGCAATAACAACAATCAACTCAATAAGGGTGAACCCTTTCTTGTTTCTTTTTTTGTTAATCCAATTAATCATTTTTATTTCCTCCTTGTTTTAAATAGTAAATTTTATCCTACGCTTTAAATGTATGTGAATTTAATTAAAGCCTCATTTTAGATAGTTTGCATCATGTCAAACATTGGTAAATACATGGCTATTACAATAAATCCAATTACTACTGCCATTCCTACAATTAATATCGGTTCTATTAATGTTGTCATTTTATGAAGTGCTGCTTCAACCTCATCATCATAAAAATCTGCAGTTTTTAACAATATGTCATCTAATGATCCTGATTCTTCACCAATCTTTATCATTGAATCAACCATTGGTGGAAAAACATCAACATCTTTTATCGCTCTTGATAGTGGTACTCCTTTTCTTATTTGTTCAATACTGTCTGTTATCTTATCTTGAACAGGAAGGTTATTAACAACCTTAGCAACAACTTCCATTGCCTTAATAAGAGGAATTCCTGAATCCATAAGTGTTGATAGTGTTCTTGTAAATCTAGAAGTAATTATCTTTCTAGTTGTTTCTTTTACAACCGGAAGCTTAAGCTTCATCTTATCAAAGAATCTTCTACCATCTTCAGTTCTTCTAAAGGTAGTAATACCAAATACCAGTAGTCCAATCACACCTACATGAATATACCAGTATGTCTTAAGTGAATCGCTTAAATCTAGCAAGAATTTCGTTGGCCACGGTAGTGGTACCCCACTTCCTTCAAACATTCCTGTGAATGTTGGCATTACGAAAACTAACATAAAGATTACAACAGCTACACTGACAACAATTAGAGCTGCAGGATAAATCATTGATCCTTTAATCTTTTTGTCCAGCTTGTTTTCCTTGTCAAAATGTACTGCCATTCTTTCCATTATTGAGTCAAGGTTACCAGATACTTCCCCAGCCTCAACCATGTTTACTAGGATGGTAGGGAATATCATGGTATGTTTTTTCATTGCCTCTGATAATGTTAGACCCTTTTGTACATCTTCAGTAACATCAGATATTGCTGCTTGCATTGTCTTGTGCTCAGTTTGTACTATGAGAATCTCCAAACACTTAACGATTCCAAGACCAGCATTGATCATTGTGTAGAATTGTCTACAAAATACAGCAAGGTCTTTCTTCTTTACTTTTTTTGCAAATAACTCTATTGAAGCCTCTGAACCAACATCTCTTTCAACCTGCAAAGGTAGGTAGTTGTTGCCTTTAATCATGGCAATAACTTCAGCTTCACTGGTGGCTTCAAATACACCATCTATACTTTTTCCATTTTTAGCTATTGCACGATATTTGTACTTCATAAGCCTCACCTACACAATGTATTTTTTAATATCTTCTTGGTTAATGGCTTGAGTTAATGCAACTTCTTTCTTGATTAATCCTCTTGTGTATAGGTCTATCAATGAAGAATCCATTGTTTGCATCCTATACTTTGCACCAGTTTGAATTGCTGTATCAATTTGGTGTATCTTATCCTCACGAATAAGGTTTCTAATTGCAGGTGTTGTTATCATAATTTCATGTGCTGCAACCCGGCCTTTTCCATCAGCTTTTGGAAGTAATTGTTGTGATATTACTGCTTGGATTACTGATGATAACTGTACCCTAACCTGCTGTTGCTGATAAGGTGGGAATACATCTATAATTCTATCAATTGTCTTTGCTGAACCAAGTGTATGAAGTGTAGATAACACTAAGTGACCTGTTTCAGCTGCTGTAATTGCAATTGCTATTGTATCTAAATCCCTCATCTCACCTACAAGAATTACATCAGGGTCTTGTCTTAAAGCTCCCCTTAATGCAGTAGAAAAAGACTTGGAATCAGAACCTATTTCTCTTTGGTTTACAATTGATCTATTGTGTTTGTGAAGATACTCAATTGGATCTTCTAGGGTTAGTATATGAGCTTTTCTTTCCCTATTAATCTGATCGATCATAGTTGCCAAAGTTGTTGATTTACCACTACCAGTTGGTCCAGTTACTAGAATCAAACCTCTTGGTAATCTAGTTAAATCGCTAATTACAGATGGTAATCCTAATTGTTGCATTGAAGGTATATCCAATGGAATAATACGAAGAGCCATACCATAGCTACCTCTTTGACGGTAAGCATTTACTCTGAATCTTCCTTTTCCTGGAGTTGAGTATGAGAAGTCTAACTCTCCCCTTTCCTGCAACACTTCAAACTGTGAATCCGTTAAGGCTTGCCTTACTAAATCCTCGGTGTCCTCCATTGTTAGCTTTTCGTCACCAAAGGGTATTAGGTCACCATTAATTCTTAGTATAGGTGGTATTCCTACAGTTAAATGGATATCTGATGCAACCCTTCTAACACCTTCGTCTACTATTTGGTCAATCCTCATCATGGGCATTCCTCCTAGCCTAGAGTAAATCCTACTCTCATGACTTCTTCAAAACTTGTCTTTCCTTGCTCAGCAAGTGCTAATGCAGAATGGAATAAAGTAGTCATCCCTTGTTCTAGAGCTTTCTCTCTGATTTTGTCAGTGTTAGCACCAGAATCTATAAGTTTACGAATTTCTTCGTTAACGGGCATAATTTCGTGAACAGCAGCTCTACCTGCATATCCAGCATTACAAGCATTACATCCAACAGCTTTGTGTAGAACTAACGACTCATCTTCATGTTTACTTAGCATCTTTAGTTCATCATAGGGAGCTTCATAAGGTTGTTTACACTTTTCACAAAGAACCTTTACAAGTCTTTGAGATACTATTCCAACTACAGCTGATGATACTATATATGGCTCAATACCCATATCAATAAGTCTGGCAATTGTTGAAGGTGAATCGTTGGTGTGAAGAGTTGAAAGTACTAAGTGACCAGTGATTGCAGCTCTTACAGCAATTTGTGCTGTTTCTCCATCACGAACCTCTCCAACCATTATAATGTCAGGGTCCTGTCTAAGAATAGATCTTAAACCTGATGCAAAAGTTAAACCACTTTTTACATTTACTTGAACCTGATTTATTCCTGCTAATCTATATTCTACTGGATCTTCAACTGTTATGATATTTTTCTCAATTTGGTTTAATTCTCTTAAAACTGTATAAAGGGTTGTGGTTTTACCAGACCCGGTGGGTCCAGTTACTAAGAGCATACCATATGGAGATCTAAGGATATCATTAAAGAAATCCATATTCTTTTTACTAAGTCCCAAACCTTCTTTTGTAAAGTTAAAGCTTGTCTTATCCAGTAAACGGATAACTATCTTTTCTCCATATACTGTTGGTAGAGTTGAAATACGCATATCAATTTCTCTATCGTTTATCTTTGTCTCAACACGACCATCTTGAGGAACTCTTTTTTCTGCTATGTTCATTTTACCAATAATCTTTATACGCGTTACTATAGCAGAAAGATTGTTTCTAGGCAAATTCATTATTTCTCTTAAGTCACCATCTATACGAAATCTAACTCTAATTTCATCAACATAAGGCTCAATGTGAATATCAGAAGCTTTTGTTCTAGTTGCTTGTTCAAATAATGAGTTTATAAGTCTTACTACAGGAGCTGAAGCAACCTCAGCTTGTTCTGCTTGTTCAAACTCATTTTCTATATAGGAATCTCCTTCATTAAACTCTGCCAACACTTTTTTTGCGTTAGATCCAGAGTAATACTTATCTATCAATTTTGTAATGTCTTGTTGAGTAGCTAGAACTGACTCCAGTTCCATCTTTGTGTACAATTTTATATCATCGACAGCAAAAAAGTTCAATGGATCAACCATTGCAACTATAAGCTTGTCTCCCTTTTTGTCTATGGGTATTAATTTATATTTTCTAACTATTGATTCAGGAAGAATATTAACAACTGATTGATTAACCTCATATTTATTTAAGTCAACCCTTGGAAATCCAAGCTGAAACTCTAAAACTTCAACGATGTCATCTGGAGTTACATGTTGTAATTCTACTAGTATTTCTCCAAGTTTTCTATTGCTATCGCCTTGTACTTCAAGACCTTGTTTTAGTTGATCAGATGTTATTTTTCCCGCATACAATAATAACTCGCCAATTTTAAGGGTCGATTTTTGCATTTAGTTCACCATCTTCTATATATTATGATATAAAAAAATTTCTCAATTTAGTTTGTTAAACTCTTTATACTATTTTACATCCTAACACTTTAAATATCAACATTTTATTTCAGTTTTATATGAATTTCATGACGATTTTAACAAATTAAAAATTCTGATAATCCGAAAGTTGTGATGATTACATATTTCTTGTTATCATTTATGATATGCTTTTTTATGATTATTATAGGAATTTTTTTGTTAAATTAAAAACACTACGCAATATTTTTGATTCATATTGAATAGTGTCTATGATTTTTGATTGATTTTGGTCGTATATAATTAAATATTGTATTTGTAATTAATGTACCTATGGTTATTTATTTTTTTCTTTTTTTCTTTTATCTTTTAATAAATTTTTTTCTTATTCTTATTATTTTTTGTCATTATTGTTATTACTTTTTACTTAAAATATCATTAATCTTTGTGACGATTATATCAATTGCTACTTTATTGTATCCACCTTCAGGAATTACAATATCAGCGTATCTCTTAGTTGGTTCTACAAATTGTAAATGAGCAGGTCTAACAGTTGACATGTATTGAAGAATTACAGAATCTAGGGTTCTTCCTCTGTCTTTAATGTCTCTTAATATCCTTCTAATAACCCTGACATCAGAATCAGTATCAACAAAGAGCTTTATATCCATAAGTTCTCTTAAGTCTTCATCATAAAGAATAAGTATCCCTTCAAGGATTATTATATCTCTAGGTTCAACAAGTATTGTTTCCTTTTTACGATTGTGATTTTCAAAGTCATAAATAGGTTTATTGATTGATTCTCCATTGGACAGAGCTTTAAGGTGCTCTATAAGTAGAGAGTTGTCAAATGCAAAAGGATGATCGTAATTAGTCTTTACCCTCTCATGGTAACTTAAGTGACTTTGATCTTTATAGTATGAGTCTTGTTCTATTACAGCAACATTTTTATCAGTTATGGTATTAAATATCTCCCTGGTTACTGTGGACTTACCAGAACCAGTACCACCGGCTATTCCTATAATAATTGGGTTGTTCATACTAATCCTCCCTTCCCTTCCTTATAAGGTCATAAGTTTCAACTGGATTGTCCATCTTTATCTTTAGAATTTGTTGAGCATGTGGTGCTACTTGAATTTCTTCGTCATTTTTATCCCACATCTTCTCAATCTTTTGAACGAAGTAATCCTTTCCAGGACCAAAAACTTCTATTTCTTCACCAACGAATATTCTGTTTCTCTGTTCAATAGTTGCAATTTTAGTATCCTTATCATAGTCAAGAACCATACCCACAAAATCATAGCCTCTAATATATGATGAGTCTGAATACACTTGAGCATCATCTTTTGGTTGACCAAAGTAAAAGCCTCTTGTAAAGTCTCTATGACTTACCTTTTTAATTTCCTTTAGCCAATCTTCGTTGTATTTGTAGTTTGTTGGATCCTTTAAGTATTCATCTATTGCCATTCTATAAGATCTTACAACAGTTGCTACATAGTATGAACTCTTTACCCTACCTTCAATTTTTAGACTGGTAATTCCAGATTCAATTACTTCAGGAAGATTTTGAATCATGCAAAGGTCTTTTGAGTTAAATAGGAAAGTACCTTCATCATGCTCTTCAATTGGGAAATATTCTCCTGGTCTTTTCTCTTCAACAACTGCGTACTTATATCTACAAGGTTGGGCACAATCTCCAAGATTAGCATCTCTTCCAGTCATATAGTTGGATATTAAGCATCTTCCAGAGTAACTCATACACATTGCACCATGGACAAAAGCTTCAATAACAAGATCTTCTGGTAATTTTTCAGTAATATTTTTGATTTCTTTCATGGAAAGTTCCCTAGCTAAAACTATTCTACCCACTCCAAGATTATACCAAAACATAATTGTTTCAAAGTTTGTTACACTTGCTTGAGTGCTTATATGGATTTCCATATTTGGAATAGTTCTTTTTATAACAGTGAACATACCAGGATCAGAAACTATTACTGCATCAACCCCAATTTTTTCAAGATCTTGTACATACTCCTCAAGACCAATCATATCTTCATCATGGGGAACTATATTTAAAGTCACATAGACCTTTTTTCCTCTTTCATGGGCAAAATCTAACCCTTCTTTTATTTCATTTATACCAAAGTTTTTAGAAGCCTTCCTAAGTCCAAAAGCCTCTCCTCCAAGATATACAGCATCAGCACCGTAAATTATGGCCATCTTTAATTTGTCTAAATCACCAGCAGGTGCCAACAATTCGATTTTTTTCATCCGTTCTTCCCTCCATTATTCCTTGTAAGTTATTGCTACTCCATCTCCCAATGGGATTACAGATGATATAAATCCATCTATGGAATTAATGTGACTTAAGTATTCCCTAAGTCTATTTACTATGGTTCTTTTTCTTCTTACAACGAGTTTATCAGTGGCAACCATCCCTTTATATAGGACATTATCAGAAAGGATAATTCCACCGGGAACCAAAAGTTTTACTGCATAACTAAAAAACTCTAAGTAATGACCTTTTGCTGCATCGATGAATATGAAGTCATACTTTGCACTTAAATGAGGAAATGTTATAAGAGCATCTCCTTCAATAACCTTAATTTTATCTTTAAATCCAGCTTTTTCAATGTTTTCATAAGCTTTTTCAATCATCTTTGGACTTCTTTCCAAGGTTGTAATGTGCCAATCCCCTTTTAAAGATTCCCCTATTAAGATTGCAGAATAGCCTATGGCAGTACCAACCTCAAGAACATTTTTGGGTTTATTCATAGTAACTAATGTCTTTATAAGCTGAGCTACTTCAGGTTCAATAATAGGTATATTTTCTTTTTTTGCATATTCTTCCATGGAAGAAAGAAGTTCACTTCTTTTAGGAGTTAACTCCCGTATATATGATGTTATATATTCTTCGTTTATACTAGTCATAGGATCACTTCTACCATTCTCTGTATTTTGATGCCTTTTCGTATACATAAAGTATAATACTTCCAAATAAGACTACTGATACAAGTTCACCAGCAGAAATTCCAAGCACTGTATAAATATATGGAATCTTTGTAAAATATGAAACCCAAATAGAAACTATAAGTCCGTTTAAAATTACTGGAGGAACCATAGCCATGTACTTATTCTTTGCTTTGGATGTTAAATAGGCTGCAACCAATGTAACAAGTGAGCCACCAATAATATCAACAAGTCCAAATCCAGAATATGGTGCAAGTAAAAAGTTAGCAAGAAGCACTCCAATAAACAATCCAGGAACAGCAGCAGGTTCTACAAAAGGCAAAAGCGCAAGACCTTCAGCAATTCTAAGCTGTATAGGTCCAAATGTTAAATTAGCCACTGGAAATGGAAGTGCTTGAATTAGTATAAGAACCAAATAAATTGCTGCAATTAAACTAGCCTTGGTTAAATATCTAATATTCATAAGATCATCCTTTCTTTAAAGATTTAAAATTAAAGGAACCAGTATTGGAACAGAAAATGTACATATTGCCCCTGTAATAAAGGCAACAATCGCTGTTTCAGAATCAGTAGCTTTTGATATTACCGGTAATCCAGTGTCCATAGCAGTTGCACCAGCAGGAGCAATTGCTTCAAAATATCCTAACTTTTTAGCAACAGTTGGTATAATAATAAAGGCTAAAATCTCCCTTACAACATTTGCTAAAAACCCAAGAGCAGAAAGCTCATTGGAATAATTACTCATAAGTATTGATGATAGTGTGTACCATCCAAGTCCGGCTCCAACTGCTCCAGCCTCATTAAATGGCATAGAAAGTAGTAGTCCAGCAATCATAGAACCAAGAATAGAACCAGATATTACACCAAAAGGTATCAGTAATATTTTAAACCCCATTGCTTGGATCTTACTAAACACCGATCTATTAATACCAATTTCAATCCCCACGAAAAATAGTAAAAGCATAAGTCCAATATCAATTAGTAAATCAGTATAATTTAATATTTCTAGTGGTAGTATAAATAGCCCTAATAAAACTCCAAATATGACAGATAGTAAAATTTTTAAGGTCATTATTTCTTCCTCCCTAGCACATATGGCTTTAGTATCATTACGAACAATATACTCATTCCTATTGTAAAGATACTAATTATTACAGCTTTATAGCCAATTGTTAGAAAAGATGAAATAACTTCTTTATCCATCCCTATTTTTATACCCATAATAGTAAGTAACAAAAGAAGACAGGCAGTTTGTATGCTGCCTAGTCTCTTTGTCAATTTTTCACTTAATCTTCCCTTAGCCCCAATTATAGCACCTAGTATTATTATACCTAGGTACATCCCAAGTCTTAATGCCATTTTTTATGTCTCCTCTTTTTATACTTCCATTATAATTGGAAGAATCATTGGATTTCTTTTGATTGTACTGTATAGGAATGTTCTTAAATCATCTCTAATATTAGATTTAATACTAGACCAGTCAGTAATTTTTTTATCTTCACACTTTTGTAAAGTGTCTTTAACAATTTTTCTGGCTTCAACCATTAAATCTTCTGATTCTCTTACAAATACGAAACCTCTTGATACTAAATCAGGTCCAGCAGCAACAAGTCCAGTTTGTTTGTTCATAGTTACAACCACCACTATTAAACCATCTTCTGAAAGATGTTTTCTATCTCTTAGTACTATGTTTCCTACATCTCCTACCCCAAGACCATCAACAAGGATTTGTCCTGATGGAACCATTTGTCCAAGAGATGCATCATCTTTTGTAAACTCTAGGGTTTGACCATTTTGAAGAATAAATATATTCTCCTCAGGAGTTCCCATTTCTTTACTAAGACCTGCATGCATCATTAGGTGCTTTATTTCTCCATGAACAGGTATGAAATACTTAGGTTTTACTAAGCTGTGCATTAGTTTTAGTTCTTCTTGACAAGCATGTCCAGAAACATGAATTTCTGACCATGATTCATGAATAACCTTAGTTCCATTTTCCAGTAGCTTATTAATAATCTTTGATACTGCCTTTTCATTACCTGGAATAGGTGATGCTGATAGAATAACCAAATCATCACTTAATAACTCAATTTTCCTATGCTCACTTGATGCTATTCTAGTTAATGCGCTCATTGGCTCACCTTGTGAACCAGTCATTGCAATAACTATTTCATTTTTTTGATATTTATGCATATCATTTATATCAATAATTGTACCTTCTTTAAACTTTAAATATCCTAGTTCAGAGGCAACAGTAGTTGTATTGATCATAGATCTTCCTGAAAGGACAACTTTTCTATTGTTATTCTCAGCTGCATCTATTATCTGCTGAACTCTATAAACATTTGATGCAAAAGTTGCCACCAAAATTCTTCCTTCAGCCCTGTGGAATAGATCTTTAAAGCTTTCTCCAACTGTTCTTTCACTCATGGAATATCCAGGTCTTACAACATTTGTACTATCAGATAGTAATGCCAGTACACCTTTATTTCCCAATTCAGATAGCCTACCTAAATCCATCTTTGCACCCTCTAATGGTGTAAAATCGATTTTAAAGTCTCCTGTTTGAATTACTGTTCCAATTGGACTAGTAAGTGCAATAGCAGCTGAATCAGGTATAGAATGTATAGTTTGTATAAACTCCACTTCAAAATACCCTAATTTTATTTTATCACCATGGGAAACTACATTTAAATCCACATTTGTAAGGTTGTGTTCCCTTAATTTGTTCTTTAACAAGCCTAATGTTAACTTGGTTCCATAGATAGGCATGTCTAATTTCTTTAATACATAGGGAATAGCCCCAATATGATCTTCATGACCATGGGTTAATACTAATCCCTTAATTTTATCCTTGTTCTTTATTAAATAGGAAATATCAGGTATAACAATATCTACACCCAACATCTCATCTTCAGGGAAAGTCATTCCACAGTCAACTATTACTATGGAATCTTTGTATTCGTGAACGGTAATATTCTTACCAATTTCACCTAACCCTCCTAAAGGGATTATTTTTAGTTTGTTCTTTTTTGCCACTTTATCACTCCTTAAGTTCTTTGCTCTTTCTTTTTATTTACAGTTTTTACATATCCCGTAGAACTTAACATTGTGATCTTGAATTGTAAACCCTTCTTCTTTTTCGATACTATCTTCAAGTAGTTCCAATAAATCCATTTTCACTTCTGTTACAGATCCACATTTCGTGCACATTAAATGATGATGGTGATGATTCTCAGTTCCAAGGTTTAACTCATAACGAGATACTCCATCATCAAAATTAATTTTATATACAAAATTAAGCTTTTCAAATAATTGTAGTGTCCTATAAACTGTGGCGATTCCCACATCTTTATTTTCTTTAGATACAATATTATGGACTTCTTCACATGACAGATGGTCATGTTTTTTGTCCATTAAAATTCTTAGAATCTCTTCTCTTTGGTTTGTGTACTTGTATCCTTCTCTTTGTAGCTTTTCCATATAATTCTTAATCATGGTTTCCACAGTTCCACCACCCTATTGTAATTGTTGTTTTAACAATTCTTCATAAGCTTCTTTAGCTTCATCCAACTCGTCATCGTCGATTCCAACCAAGATTTCATCGCCATTATCATCAAACTCAATTCTTAAAATATATGTCATAGCATCTATTTCATTTGCAGGTAATAGTGCCACATAATCTTCTTCATCTAAACTAAATTTAGCTTTTACAACAAACTCTATTTCATTACCAAGTTCATCAAAAAACACATGTTTTTCAGTCATACATATCCTCCTTTACTTTGTATCAAGATAAGTCTGCAGGATATAAGTTGCAGCCACCATGTCGATAACTTTCTTTCGGTTTTCTCTTCTTACATCGCCTTCGATTAGTATCCTTTCAGCAGATACAGTACTTAACCTTTCATCAACATATATCAGTTCTATATTAAACTTATTCTTTATTTTCTCAGCAACTTTTTTTACCATTTCACCTGAAGGACCAATTGTTCCATTCATGTTTTTTGGCATCCCCACAACAACCTTTTTAATTCCATATAAGGTTAGGAGATCTTCAATTTCTTTCATGTCCTTAATTTTACTCTCTCTGTGTATAGTTTTAACTCCTTGAGCAGTATATCCAAGCGGGTCACTAACAGCTACACCAATTCTCTTTTCACCAACATCTAATCCTAATATTCTTTCCATATTTTCTCCATTAAATTACTTTTATACAAAATTCTGGACAGACTGTAGCGCAATAGCCACATAAGATGCAATTATCATTGGGGGTTGCCTGTCCATCGACCAATGTGATTCCCCCTTGTTGGCATCTTTTTACACAATTTCCACAACCTTGACAATAGTCATGGACAATTAATCTCCTGTTAATATTTCTTAGGGATTTTTTTAATTCTTCTCTTATATACCCATTTTCCATGAGGGAAACATCAGCGTCAACTTCATCATAGGACTGCATTCCAATTGCTATGGAATGGATATATGGTATCTTTCTTACAAAGTCAAAAGCTTCTTCAATAGATTGGATTAAATGACCTCCACCTAAAGGTTTCATTCCATAAATTCCCCTACCCATATCATATGCAAGTTTAACCTGATAGAGCATATCTTCTATAGAACCATCATGAATTCCCAGACCAGTCTTATTTATTATAGGATGAATAACATCTAAATCCTTTGTTTCTAAAAATCCTTTAACTCCATCAACACGATGAGTAGAAATACCTATTGCTCTTACTTTGCCTTCTTTTTTTGCTCTTTTTAAATATTCAATGGCAGGAAAGTGTCCACGGATAGTGTGAATGCTTTCTTGTTCGTGTAGAAGAAAAACATCTATATAGTCTGTTCCGATTTCATGAAGAGCTTTCTCCAAGGAATCTTCAGCCATTTTTTCAGTATATGCATAGGTTTTAGATGCAATTACATAATCATCTCTTTTTATGTCTTTTAGTCCTTCTTTTATGTAATGGTAATTATTATAAATTTCTGCAGTATCTATAAAGTTAATTCCCTTACTATAGGCATATTTTATAAGATTAGCACCTTCTTTTACAGAAAGGTTTGCTTGAAATGGGGTCATAGTTAAGGATCCAAAACACAATCTGGATACCTTTATATCAGTACTGCCTAAATAAACTCTTTCCAATTTAACATTACTCCTTAATAACATAAATGAAGATGGATAGCCTCATAGCCATCCATCTTATTATGATTAATCTTTATTGGATTTTAAGTATGCTCGAAGTATTTCTTCCAACAACTCATCTCGCTCGATTTTTCTAATTAACGTCCTTGCATTGTTATGGCTTGTTATATAAGTTGGGTCTCCTGATAGGATATACCCTATGATTTGATTTATGGGATTATATCCCTTTTCCTCTAGTGAGTTAAAAACTGATAATAGTATCTCTTTTGGTTCTACTGGTGTTTCTTTTGTGGCTTCAAATTTCATAGTTTCGTTCATTTTATCACTCACAGTACCACCCCTTTGTCTATTATACCATATGTTAAAGTCTTTGGTATTTATTTTTTATCAATTATAGATCTAATTGATAATCCAACTACCTAATAATCTGAAAAAGCATTACTTTAATTGATCTTTAACCAATTGGGCTACCTTATCCATAGCTTCTTTTACTTTAGAAATATCCTTGCCTCCTGCTTGAGCCATTTCTGGTCGTCCACCACCACTACCTCCAGTAAAGGAAGCTATATCCTTTACTATGTTTCCAGCGTGAACACCTTTAGCTGTAACATCCTTTGTTGCCATTGCAACGAATGAAAGCTTATTATCCAATGTTGAAGCAAGAACCACTACCCCAGATCCAAGTCTAGCTTTAAGTTCATCGCCTAAATTTCTAAGTCCATTCATATCAAGGTCATTAACTGTATAGGTTATAAGTTTGACTTCATCTATATTGATCATATTTTCTAAAATCTCATCTGCTATACTTGAGGAAAGTTTGCCTTTAAGTTTAGATATCTCTCTGTCCTTTTCCTTAAGCTCATCCATTACGCCTTTAGCTCTGTCTTTAATATTTGATTTTGTAGTTTTCATCATATGAGCAATATCATCAACTTCTTTTTCCAACTCGTTTATATAAAGATAAACATTTTTACCAGTAAGTGCTTCAATTCTTCTAACTCCTGATGCTATACTTGCTTCAGATACAACTTTGAAAAGTCCAATTTGGCCAGTGTTTGATACATGAGTGCCTCCACAAAGTTCCATGGAGTAATCACCCATACTTACAACTCTTACAGAATCACCATACTTTTCCTCAAATAGTCCAATTACACCTTTTTCTTGAGCTTCTTTTAAGGATGCTTCTTGTGTATCAACGGTGAGTCCTTTTAGAATTTGAGTATTAACAATATCTTCAATCCTTTGAAGATCTTCTTTGCTAATCCCTTCAAAGTGAGTAAAGTCAAATCTTAGTCTATGAGGAGTTACTAAAGAACCAGCCTGATTTACATGTCCACCAAGAACCGTTTTAAGGGCTTTGTGTAATAGGTGAGTAGCAGAGTGATTTCTCCTTGTACCATCTCTAAGTTCATCTTCAACATGTGCTTCTATGCTCATTTCTTCTTTTAATACACCCTCTACAACCTTGATAATATGAATTTGTGCTCCTTCTTTAGTTAATCTAGTATCATCAACAATAGCCTTTCCATTTTCCCAAATAAATGATCCTTTATCGCCAACCTGTCCACCAGATTCACCATAAAATGGAGTTTTATCAAGAATTACAGAACCAAATTCACCTTCGCTTAGAAGACCAACTCTTTCCCCTTCTTTAAACAAAGCAACAGCTATTGAGGTTGATGATGTATGAAGATATCCTAAAAATTCACTTTCTAATCCTTTAGTCAACTCTTCGTCTTCTTTACCTCCCCATCCACCATCAGTTTCAAGTCTTGCACTTCGTGCTCGTTGTCTTTGCTGTTCCATATGAAAATTAAACTCTTCCATATTTAGAGCTATTCCCTTTTCATCTAATATTTCCTTTGTAAGCTCAGGTGGGAAACCAAAGGTATCATAAAGCTTAAATGCTCTTTCACCAGAAAAAATTTCCAATTTGCTTTTTTTCATCTCATCTATATATTCATCTAGAATGGATAGTCCTTGATTAATTGTTTCTTGAAACTTATTTTCTTCTGTTCTAATTACCTTTTTAATTTGAGCTTCGTTTTCTTTAAGCTCTTTATATTCAACACTCCAAGAGTCAATTACAACTTTTGCCAATTCGTCTAAAAATCCTCTTTCTATTCCAAGGAGTTTTCCATGTCTTGCTGCTCTTCTAATTAACCTTCTAAGAACATATCCTCTTCCTTCGTTACTTGGAATTACTCCATCAGAAACCAGGAATGTCATTGCTCTTGTATGATCAGTAATCAATCTAACAGAAACATCTTTACTTGGAACTGACTTGTATTCATATCCACTGATTTCAGTTACCTTACTTAAAATATCATTGATTGCACCAATATCGAAAATGGTGTCTACATTTTCCATAATCGCAGCAATTCTTTCAAGTCCCATACCTGTGTCTATATTTGGATTTGGAAGTAAATGATAAACTCCTTTTTCATCCTTATCAAATTGAGTAAATACTAAATTCCAAACCTCAAGGAATCTATCACAATCACAACCAGGCTTACAATCTTTATGTCCACAACCATAAGATAAACCTCTATCAACATAGATTTCTGAACAAGGACCAGAAGGACCTACTTCTAATTCCCAGAAATTATCTTCTTTGCCTAGTCTTACAATCTTGTTTTCAGGAACACCAATCTCATCTTTCCAAATATCGTATGCTTCATCATCTTCTTGGTAAACACTTACCCAAAGATCTTCAGGTTTTAGCTCCATTTTTTGGGTTAAGAATTCCCATGCCCAAGCAATAGCTTCTCTTTTGAAATAATCTCCAAATGAAAAATTACCAAGCATTTCAAAGAAAGTAGCATGTCTTGCAGTTCTACCAACATTGTCAATATCACCTGTTCTTATACATTTTTGACATGTAGCCATCTTATTATTGGGAGGTGTTGCATCTCCTGTAAAGTAAGGCTTTAATGGGGCCATACCAGCACCTATAAGTAACAGAGATTTATCGTTTTTGGGAACAAGAGAAAAACTTGGTACAACTAAATGACCTTTTTCTCTAAAAAAATCCAAATATTCTTTTCTTATTTCATGAAGTCCAACTTTTTTCATAACAACACCTCACCCTTAATTTAGAAAATCCTCCCCTTGGGGAGGCAGTATACTATCTATATTATTTTAAAGTAATAACCACCATTTGTCAATTTATCTATGCTCTAGAGGCTATCCTTTCGTTAATTTTAACTTTGATATATTTGTATAAGATTATACAAACAGATACAAATGGAACAGCAAGAATCATGCCCATTACTCCAAATATTGTTCCACCAATAATTATTGATAAAAGAACAGTCAATGGATGAATTCCAGTTGTCTTTCCTAAAACCTTTGGAGCAATTATATTATTTTCTCCCCATTGAATAAGAATAAAGAATATTCCTACCCAAACAGCCTTTATTGGGCTGGCCATAAAAGCAAATATAACTGCAGGTACAAATCCTAAGAATGGTCCAATATATGGAATAATATCAGCTAGTCCTGTAATAAATCCAATTACAATGGCAAATTCCACACCTACTATAAAAAGGAATATTGTTGTTGCAATACCTACTGCCACTGCCATGAACAGTCGTCCTCTTATAAAGGATGATAATGCACCATCTATTTCCCTTGCAAGTACAAATACCTCTTCTTTTTTTGATTCAGGTATCATCTTTTTAATCCATTGGATAAATTGGTCTTTGTCAGCTAAAAAGTAAAAGGTTAAGATAGGAGTTAAAATCCAGCTTATTATCCTGGAGAACATTCCCACAACCCCAAGGACGAATTTTTCCACACCAGTAGCTAAGCCTGATTGAATCATTTCAATGTTTTGAGAAAAAATCTTTTCAACAGAAACCATTATTTCTGGCATTTCACCTACAGTGTTGGTGTACTTATTGTAAAAGCTCTCAGACCACTGGGTTAAACTTGTGATGTAATCTGGTAAATTTGTTGCAAGTCTTCTTAGCTCTCTTCCTGTTCGGGGAAGAACTAATATAAATAAGACTATAAAAACTCCAAGAATTAGTAGATACACAGCAAGTGTTGCTAAAGTTCTTTGTAGACCCTTTTTTTCAAAGAAATTAACAAGAGGATTTAAAAAGTATGCGATAATTATGGAAATTATAATAGTGAAAAATGTATCTGAGACCAATTGGTACTTATTGAATAATGCGTTGATAAAATACAAAGAAAACAGTCCCAGTATTATCCATAATATGATTTTAGTATTGTACCTAATTACTTTTTTTGCAGGTACAAACTTATTTCCAATATGTATAAGATAATAAATGGAAAAAGCTAAGAGTATAGATGTTAATATCCAAACCAACTGTACAAATAGTACAGGAGCTACAGTGATGTTCATACCTTTTCACCTCTATTAAATAAAGACTGTGGCTGGATGTATTAAGCCATCTTCAACCAAAGTCTTTAATAGTCATGATTAGTCTTCTTCAGGAAGGTCATGTAGATGCTCATCATCAAAATGGACATCTTCTAATCCTTCAATTTTTACCCCAGATTTATGGGAATAATCAACAAGTGCAGATTTAATTGCCTGCTCAGCTAAAACTGAACAATGCATTTTAACTGGTGGTAACCCATCCAATGCATCTGCTACAGCTTTGTTGGTCAAATTCATAGCTTCAGTAATTGATTTACCTTTAATCAGCTCAGTTGCCATACTTGATGATGCAATTGCAGATCCACATCCAAATGTTTTAAATTTAACATCTGTAATGATATCGCCATCGATTTTTAGATACATTTTCATAATGTCCCCACACTTTGCATTGCCCACTTCACCAATACCATCTGCGTTTTCTATTTCACCAACATTTTTTGGCTGCATAAAATGTTCCATAACTTTATCTGAATACATTAATTTCCCCCCTGAACTTTTTCATATAATGGTGACATTTGTCTTAATCTATCAACTATGCCCACTAATGAATTTGCTACATAGTCAACCTCTTCCTCAGTATTTGCTGTTCCCAATGATAATCTTAAGGATCCATGAGCAATTTCATGGGTTAATCCTATGGATAGTAAAACATGAGATGGATCAAGACTACCTGATGTACATGCAGACCCACTGGATCCTGCTATTCCCATCATATCTAAACTTAATAACAATGCTTCCCCTTCAATATACTGAAAACAGAAATTAACATTTCCAGGTAATCTATGAACAGGATGACCATTTAATCTAGTGTGCTGGATTTTTTCTTGGATACTCTTTATTAATCTTTCTCTTAAGTAAATCAGTTTTTTATTGTTTTCTTCTAAATTCTCATAAGCAAGTTCTATGGCTTTTCCAAGTCCCACAATACCAGCAATATTTTCTGTA
>Ga0208490_100656_pt1 | contig 18781 bp, 17 predicted proteins | sample SubbioAug_CSWold_FD_184818 | JGI IMG/M metagenome (GOLD analysis project Ga0208490, IMG submission 184818) | Serpentinite rock and fluid subsurface biosphere microbial communities from McLaughlin Reserve, California, USA - CR11Aug_CSWold (SPAdes) | ecosystem: Environmental > Terrestrial > Deep...
GTACCAGTTGAGGATCGAGTCCATCTCGTCGTCGACCTTGAGGATGAAGCAGGCGCTGGCCTGCTGGGGCACCCCGGGCACGCCGATGTTGAACCACACCGGGGAGTTGAACGCCGCCCGCTGGGTGACCATCAGGTACTTGAGCTCGTGGCGGAAGGCGTCGGCCTCGTCGTCGTCGACGAAGTAGCCGCCCTCGACGCCCCAGTCGGCGATGGTGTCGCACACCCGGTCGATCACCTCGCGCAGGCTGGACTCGCGCTCGGGCGTGCCGGGCGTGCCCCGGAAGTACTTCTGGGCGACGATGTTCGTGGCGTTCAGCGACCAGGTCTTGGGGAACTCCACGCCCAGCTGCTCGAACGCGACCGAGCCGTCCTGCCAGTTGGTCAGGCGGGCGTCGCGGCGCTCCCACTCGACGTCGTCGTAGGGGTGGGCCCCCGGGCGGGTGAAGAACCGCCGGATGCCGATGCCGGTGCGTTCGGGAGCGATTGCCATGGCGAGGTGCCCTCCAAGGGGTCGTTCTGCGTGTTCAGCCTGCGGGGTTCGAACGGGATTTCCACGTGGAGGGTCGCGACGACGCACCGTTCGGCGCGACCCGATCGGGGCCGTCCGGACGGTGCTGGCGGGGCCTCCCCGGAGGGTGGCGGAACCGCTGCAGCTCCCCGACCACTGTTCTTTTCAACCACTAGGTCTTGTGGTCGGTGGACCACCGTTCGCCGGTCCACCACAAGATGTAGAGCAAATTACATCACTGGAACTACAGCCGTGTCAATGAGCGCCGCAGCGCGGAACAGCAGGTCAGGGGGCGTTCGCGATCGTTCGCACTTGTGCAGTCGTGCACGTTCGCTTCGCCCCCAAGGTTTCGGCCAGCCCACCACAGACACAACGCGGAACCACCGTCCGCCGGACCGTGCTGCGGCACTCCTTCGACGCAGGCCAACGTACGAAGCCACGGTTGTGGAACGAAAGGGGAACAACTCTGTGAATTCCCGGTGTTCCATCCACAGGCCGGCGGGTCGAGCTGTGGAGATGTGGACAGCCTGTGGAGCGCGAGGGATCCGCTGTGCACGCGTGGTGGGTCGGCGGTGCCGACGACCGGCGCGTGGCCCGCAGGCGCTCAGGCCGGCACGGCGCGGACCTCGACCGGGATCCCGTTGAGGACCGCGGTGCCCGACACGGGATCGAACAGGTCGGCGGGGGCGAGCACGTTGGAGTTCACGCCGGCGTGCTCGGCAGCGACGGAGAGCCGAGCACCGGGCAGGTCGTGGCCCCAGCCGTGCGGGAGGCTGACCACCCCCGCCGCCACCGAGTCGGTGATCTCCACCGGTGCGACCACGGCGCCGGCCGACGAGCGCACCTCGGCCTCGCCCCCGTCGGCGAGGCCGCGGGCCGCGGCGTCGTCGGGGTGGATCTGGAGCGTGCAGCGGGGCTTGCCCTTCACCAGCACCTCGACGTTGTGCATCCAGGAGTTGTTCGAGCGCAGGTGGCGGCGGCCGATCAGCAGCAGGCCGTCGTCGGGCGCCTCCTCGAGGGCCGGGCGCATGCGGGCGCCCACGTCGGCCAGCAGGACCTCGGGGGCGAGGTCGATCATGCCGTCGGGCTGGCGCAGGGCCTCGGGCATCCGAGGCTGCAGGGCCCCGAGGTCGACCCCGTGGGGGTGGGCGACGAGCACGTCGAGCGACAGCCCGTCGGGCCGGGCGCCGAAGCCGTCGCCGTAGGGCCCGGTGCGCAGCATCAGGTCGAGGACCCGCTCGGGGCCCCGGCGCGGCTCCAGCAGGGCGAGCAGCTCGTCGACGTCGCGCCCTGCCACCAGGCCGTGCTCGTCGCCGACCGCGGACTCGGCGAGCTGGCGGATGACCAGGTCGTCGACGATGGATGGGTCGGCGCCGGCGGGATCGACGCCCTGCAGGAGCAGCGACAGGACCGCGAGGATCTCCCACTCGTCGGGCTGGCCCGGGTCGAGTGGCAGCACCGCCGGGCTGTAGTTGGCCACGTTGCGCACGGCGAGCTGCAGCAGGGCGATGTCGTAGTGGCTCTTCTGCAGCGCGGACGGCGCCGGGAGGACGACGTCGGCGTGGCGCGTCGTCTCGTTGAGGTAGATGTCGACGGCCACGACGAAGTCGAGCGAGGCGAAGGCGGCGTCGAGGCGGGTGGCGTCCGGCGTCGACAGGATCGGGTTGCCGGCGACGGTGATCATCGCCCGGATCTGCCCCGCCCCCGGCGTCTCGATCTCCTCGGCCAGCGCCACGACGGGCAGCTCGCCGAAGGTCTCGGGCAGGCCCCGCACCCGCGACTGCCGCCGGCCGAGCCGGATGCCCCGCCCGTAGCGGCCGGCGCCGCGGGTGTTGGAGGCGCCGGCGGCGGCCCGGGTGAACATGGCTCCGCCGGGCCGGTCGAGGTTGCCGGTGCAGACGTTGAGGGCATCGACCAGCCACGAGGTGACCGTGCCGAAGGGCGACACGGTGGTGCCGATGCGGGCGTACACGGCGGCGGAGTCGGCGTCGACCAGATCGTGGGCCAGGCGCCGGATCGTCTCGGCCGGGACGCCGCAGCGCCCGGCGACGGCGTCGGGGGTGAACGGGGCGACGGCCTCGGCGAGCTCCTCGGTGCCCTTCACCCACTCGGCGACGGTGCCGAGGTCGACGCGGTCGGCGGCGAAGAGCTCCTGGAGCATGGCGGCGAGCAGGAACGGGTCGGTGCCGGGACGGATGGCGACGTGCTCGCTGGCCTCCTCGGCGGTTTTGGTGCGCCGGGGGTCGACCACCACCACCCGGCCGCCGCGGCCGATGATCGCCCGGAGCCGGCCGGGCCAGTCGGGGGCGGTGGCGAAGCTGCCGTTCGACGCGAACGGGTTGGCGCCGAGGATCAGCAGGTGGTCGGTGCGGTCGATGTCCGGGACCGGCGTGGTCAGCACGTTGCCGAACATGAGCCCGGTGGCGATCTCCTTCGGCCGCTGGTCGACCGTGGATGCCGAGAAGACGTTCGGGGAGCCCAGGGCGCGCAGGAAGGCCCGGTTGTAGAGCAGGGCACCGAGGTTGTGGGCGTTGGGGTTGCCGACGTAGGCGCCGACCGCCGACCTCCCGCGCTCGGCGATGACCCGCCCCAGCCCGTCGGCCACCGCCTGCCACGCCTCCTGCCACGTCGCGGGCTCGAGCCGGCCGCCCCGGCGCACGAGCGGCTGGCGGAGCCGGTCGGGGTCCTCGTGCAGCTGCTTGAGCGTCGAGCCCTTCGGGCACAGGAACCCACGGCTGAACACGTCGAGCAGGTCGCCCCGGATGCGGGTGACCGAGCCGTCGCGCACCGTCACGGCGAGGCCGCAGCCCGCCTCGCACAGCGGGCAGGTGCGCGGGACCGTGCTGTCGCCGTCGTCTTCGACGGGGTCGTCGTCGATGCGCACGTCGGTGGCGGTCATGGCGCTCTCCTGTCGTCGGCTCCCGGCCATCGTTGCAGGGTTACGGTGCGCGGGTGCGCCAGCTCCTCCCCCTGCCCAGCGACGTCGACCCGGTCGCCGCCTACCTGGCAGCGCCCCGGCCGGCGCCGGCGGGTCGGCCCTGGGTGACGGTGGGCATGGTCTCGAGCCTCGACGGGGCGACGGCCGTCGGCGGGCGGTCCGGGGCCCTCGGCGGCGAGCCGGACCGGACCGTGTTCCGGGCGGTGCGGGCGATCGCCGACGTCGTGCTCGTGGGGGCCGGCACCGTGCGGGCCGAGGGCTACGGGCCCGTGCGGCTCTCGGAGGCGACGCTGGCGGCCCGGGTCGAGGCCGGCCGCTCGGCGGACCCGCCCCGGCTGGCGATCGTGTCGGCCAGCCTCGACCTCGACCTGCGCAGAGCGGCCGACGGGCCGGTGCGCCCGCTGGTCCTCACCACCGAGGACGCGCCCGAGCGCCGGCGTGCCGCGCTCGCCGAGCTGGCGGAGGTCCGCTCCCACGGCTCCGGGCGCGTCGACCTCGCCGCCGCCCTCGGCGACGTCGGCGCCGACGGTGCCCGGGTCGTGGTGTGCGAGGGCGGGCCGGCGCTCAACGCCGCCCTGGCCGAGGCCGACCTGGTCGACGAGTGGTGCCTGACGCTCGCCCCGGCCGTGGTCGGCGGCGACAGCCGCCGGGTGGTGGACGGGGCGCCCGAGCTCGGCGGCGCCGGCCAGCGCCTCGAGCTGGTGTCGCTGCTCGAGGAGGACGGCGTGCTGCTGGGTCGCTGGCTCCGCCGGCGCTGAGCGGCCCCACCTCGACGGCGCGGCGAGCCGCTCAGTCGGCCGCCGAGGGCTCCTGCTGGAGGAGGCGGATCTCGCGCTCGAAGTCGCTGATCGTGTCGAAGCCCTTGTACACGGAGGCGAAGCGCACGGCGGCGACCTCGTCCAGGGCCCGCAGCCGCACCAGGACCTCGAGGCCGACCTCATCGGAGCTGACCACCTTGTTCAGCGACCGCAGCGCGTCCTCGACGTCGGCGACGAGCACGGCGATCTGGCCGGGGTCGACGGGGCGGGACTTGCAGGCGGCGCTCACGCCGGCCGCCACCTTGGACGCGTCGAAGCCCTCGACGTCGCCCGAGCGCTTGCGGACCTGCACCGTCGCCGTCTCGATGCGCTCGAAGGTGGTGAAGCGCCCACCGCAGCCTTCGCATTCGCGCCGGCGGCGGATGGAGCGGCCGTCCTCGGCCTGGCGGGAGTCGACGACCCGGTCTCGCACGTTCCCGCAGGCGGGGCACCGCATCGGCGGCACCCTACCGGTCGGCACGGCGAGGCCCGGTGGTCAGGGGGCGGGGAGCCGGATGGCCTGGCCGGGGACGACCCGGGCGGTGCCGTTGGCCTCGGTGAGGACCTCGACGTAGGTGGCGGCCTCGCCGGCGGGGGCGTGGTCGACGGCGATCGACCACATCGACTCGCCCTCGCCGACGACGTGCGTGGCGGCCGGAGCCGAGGTGGCGCCGGGCGCAGGCGCGGGGCTCAGCGCCAGGAAGGCGGCCACGCCGACGACGGCGAGGCCGAGCACGGCCGCGAGCACGATCGAGGCGAGCGGGCGGACCCGGGCCGGGCGCGGCGGCACGACGGCCAGGACGGGGTGGTGGGCCCGCCCGGCGCCGGCGGACGGCAGCGGCCGGCGGCGCCGGGCGGGGGCGGTGGTGGTGGGCAGGGCGATGGCGACCATGGTTCGCAGTGTCCTCAGGGGGTCTGACAGGAACTCCGGTGCGCTCGGCGGAACCGGTGCCGGAACACGTGTTCGTCGAACGGCTGTTCGTAGCGTGCCCGAACGGGGGTTCGGTCGTCAACCCCGAACGGGTGTTTGCTTCGCGGCACGCGTCGTCGTATGGTGCAAACACCTGTTCGGACCAATGGGGTCCCAGGAGCGGAGGCGGAGAGCCATGACCGACGAGATCACCGAGCGCCAGCGCCAGATCCTGGCCGTCATCGAGCAGCACCAGCGCGACCGCGGCTACCCCCCGTCGGTCCGTGAGATCGGCACGGCGGTCGGGCTCACGTCGCCGTCGTCGGTGCACGCCCACCTCGCCACCCTCCAGCGCCTCGGGTACCTCCAGCGCGACCCCACCAAGCCCCGGGCCATCGAGGTCCGGTGGGATCCGATGTCCGGCGCGGCCGTCGAGCGCCGCCCGGTGCGCCACGTGCCCCTCGTGGGCGAGGTGGCCGCGGGCACCGACGTCCTCGCCCAGGAGAACATCAGCGAGACCATGCCCCTGCCCGCCGACCTCACCGGCGACGGCGACCTGTTCATGCTCAAGGTCCGGGGCGACTCGATGATCGACGACGGCATCCTCGACGGCGACTTCGTCGTGTGCCGGGCCCAGCCCACGGCCCGCAACGGCGAGATCGTCGTCGCCGGGATCCCCGGCGAGGAGGCCACGGTGAAGCGGTACGAGGCCGTCGGCGGCCAGATCGTCCTGCACCCGGCCAACGCCCGGCTCGAGCCCATGCGCTTCTCGCCCGACGAGGTCCACCTCTTCGGCCGGGTCGTCACCGTCCTGCGCTCGCTGTAGCCGGTCCCTGCGGTCGGTCCCCCGGCCCCACGTCGGCGAGACTGGGCGCGTGCCCGGTCGACCCCACCGACGCGCTCGGCGCGCCGGCCCGCTCGCGCTCGGCGCCGCGGTCGCCGTCCTGCTGGGCCCGGTGGCTGCCGGCCACTCGGGCGACGTGGCCAACGACGCCGGCCTGCAGTGGAACCTCGACCGCATCGGTGCCGAGGCCGCCTGGGACACCGCCACCGGGGCGGGCACGACCATCGCCGTCGTCGACTCCGGCGTGGCCCTCGAGCACGAGGACCTCGCCGACCAGCTGGTCGAGGGCGTGGCCTGCCAGGCCACCGACGGCGACCCGGGGCGCTGCCGCGGGAGCCCCGCCGACCAGGACGGCCACGGCACCCACGTCGCCGGCGTGGCGGCCGCCGTCACCGGGAACCAGCTGGGCATCGCCGGCGTCGCCCCGGGCGCCCGCATCATGCCGGTGAAGGTGCTGTTCCGGGCCTGCGACACCTGCCAGTCCACCGGCGAAGCCGACGACGTCGCCGCCGCCGTGCGCTGGGCGGCCGAGCACGGTGCCGACGTCATCAACCTCTCGCTGGGCTCCACGGCCTCGGCGGTGTTCGGGCCCGGCTTCGCCGACGCCGTGCGCGACGCGTGGGCGCTGGGCGCCATCCCGGTGGTGGCCGCCGGCAACGACTACGTCCTCACCGCCGACCTGGGCGACGCGCCGGCCGTGGTGGTGTCGGCGACCGATCGCGACGACGGCGCGCCCGGCTACTCGAACGGCGTCGGCGAGGCCCGCTGGGCCGTGGCCGCCCCCGGCGGCGACGGCAGCGACACGCCGGCGTCGTGCTCGCAGCAGGGCGAGCCCCGCGGGATCCTGTCCACCTTCTGGTCGAGCGCCGACCCGCGGAGCGCCTACGCGTGCCTCTCCGGCACCTCGATGGCCGCACCCCACGTGAGCGGCGCCCTCGCCGTGCTCCGCAGCGCCGGGCTGTCCGCCGAGGACGCGGTGCAGCGCCTCCTCGACACGGCGGTCGACCTCGGCGAAGCGGGCCCCGACCGGATCTTCGGCGCCGGGCGCGTCGACCTGGCCGCGGCGGTCGCCGGCGTGGCGGTGCCCGCCAGCCCCACCACGGATGCGCCGCCCGAGGCCGAGCTGCCCGGTCCGGGCCCCGAGGCGGCCCCGCCACGAGCGGACGTGGGCGGCGACGAGGTCCCGGTCCCGCTCGCCGCCCTGGCCGCCGCGCTGGCGCTGGCCACGGCGGCCGGCTCGGTCATCGCCGCCCGCCGGCGCTGAGACCGGCGACCGATCGCGCCGATCGGCGCGTTCGTGCCGCTGGTGCGCACCAACGCGCCGATCGGCGCGCTCGTCCAGGGGTCGAACCGTCAGCGGGGGGTGGTGAGCAGGGCGTGGAGGGCGGCGTGGACCCGCTCGAGGGAGTCGCGGGTGACGTGCTCGTCGCGCATGTGGGCCACGAGGGAGTCGCCGGGACCGAGGTTGATGGCCGGGATGCCGTGCTCGGCGAAGCGGGCGACGTCGGTCCAGCCGAGCTTGGCCCGCACCGGCGTGCCGGCCTCGACCAGCGGCGCCAGCAGCGGGTGGGTCAGCGACGGCGGCGCCGGCGGGGCCCGGTCGACGAGCTCGAAGCCGTCGCCGTCCTCGATCCAGGGCCCGATCATCTCCCGGAAGGCGTCGACGGCCTCGTCGACGGTGCGGTCGGGGGCGATGCGCAGGTTCACGGTGACCACGGCCTCGTCGGGCACGACGTTGCCCGCCACGCCGCCCTCGACGAACACCGCCTGCATCGCCTCCCGGTAGGTGCAGCCGTCGATGGTGGGCTCGCGGGCCTCGTACGAGGCCAGCGCATCGAGGATCGGGGCCAGCCGGTGGATGGCGTTGCGGCCCTTCCACGGCCGGGCGGTGTGGGCCCGGGCGCCGGCGAGCACCACGCGGATGCGGGCGGTGCCCTGGCAGCCGGCCTCGATCCAGCCGTCGGTGGGCTCGCCGAGGATGGCGGCGTCGCCGCGCACCAGGTCGGGGCGGTCGCGGAAGAGGTGCCGGAGGCCGTTGTGCTCGGCGGCGACCTCCTCGGCGGCGTAGAAGACGTAGGTGACGTCGCAGACCGGCGCGTCGACGGTGCGGGCCAGCTCCAAGAAGACGGCCAGGCCACCCTTCATGTCGGCCGAGCCCAGCCCCCAGAGGGTGTGGCCCTCGATGCGGGCGACATCGTTGCCGTCGGCGGGGACGGTGTCGAGGTGGCCGGCGAGCACCAGGCGCTGGGACCGGCCGAGCTGCGTGCGGGCCACGACGTTGTCGCCCACCCGATCGACCGCGAGCCACGGCACCTCTCGCAGCCACCCCTCGACGAGGTCGGCGAGGGGCCCCTCGCCGTGGCTGGGCGAGGCGATGTCGACCAGCTCGGCGGTCGCCGCCAGGAGATCGATGCCCGCCTCGCTCACGTGGCGGCGCCGTGGTCCCGGAGGATGTCGTTCAGCTTGGACTTGTCGTGGCGCTCACCCGGCTCGAGGCGCTTGATGACCAGCACGCAGGGCAGGCCGAACTCGCCGCCGGGGAAGCTGCGGGGGCGGGTGGCCGAGACGGCGACGCTCCACGACGGGACCCGGCCGCGGCTGAGCTCCTCGCCGGACTCGGCGTCGTAGACGGGGATGGAGCCCGTCAGCACGCACCCGGCCCCGAGGATGGTGCCGGCGCCGACCCGGGCGCCCTCGGCCACGATGCAGCGGCTGCCGATCATGCACTCGTCGCCGATGACGACGGGCACGGCGTTCGCCGGCTCGAGCACGCCGCCGATGCCCACGCCGCCGGAGAGGTGGACGTTCGAGCCGATCTGGGCGCAGGAGCCGACGGTCGCCCACGTGTCGACCATCGAGTTCTCGCCCACGTAGGCGCCGATGTTCGTGTACGACGGCATCAGCACGACGCCCTTGGCCAGGTGGCTGCCCCAGCGGGCCGACGCCCCGGGGACGACGCGGACGCCGGCGGCCTGGTAGTCGCGCTTGAGCGGGATCTTGTCGGCGTACTCGAAGGGGCCGAGCTCGGTGGTCTCCATCGCCGACAGCCGGAACAGCAGCAGGATCGCGTGCTTCAGCCACTCGTTGACCGTGACCTCGTCGTCCCCCACGCCGTCGCCGGTGACCTCGGCGACCCGGGCCTCGCCCGAGTCGAGCAGGTCGATGGCCTGCCGGACGACGGCGAAGGCGTCGGTGTCGGCGGGCGAGAGCTGGTCGCGCCGCTCCCACAGCTCGGTGATCTGTGCCTGGAGGTCGGCCATGGGCCGCGAACCTACCCGCCGAGGTCGAGCAGTCCCGAGGGGCTCCCCTGCCGCAGCGAGCCGCCCACGGCGAGCCGATCGCCGTGCACCCGCACCTCGGCGAGGTGGAGCATCCGGGCGCCGTGCGGGTAGCCGACGGCCGCCGGGTCCCACGCGTGGTGGGCGAGGACGAGCCGTCCGTCGGGCAGCGCCAGCAGCTCCTGGCCGCCCGGACCGGCGGCGCCGCGGCGGGTGTTCAGCACCGGCAGCGCGGACGTCCGCCGGCACGGCCCCCGCACGGTCTCGCACACGGCGTGGCCGACGGCGTAGTCGGCGCTCTCCCACCGGTTCCCCGAGTACAGGAGGTGGTAGCGACCATCGACCAGGGTCATCGTCGGCCCCTCGATGATCGGGAACTCCCAGTCGAGCGCGCGATGGAGCAGCTCGACCGGCGCGCCCACCAGGCGCAGGCCGTCGGCGCTCAGCTCCTGGGACCACAGCCGGGTCGGCTCGCCGCGCAGCGTGCCCTCGCTCTTCCACAGCAGGTGGGCGCGGCCGTCGGCGTCGACGAAGGGGCTGGGATCGATCGAGCCGCCGCGCTCGGTCTGGCAGATCAGCGGGCCCTCGGTGCGATCGACGTAGGGGCCCTGGGGCAGCACGCTCACCGCCCGGGAGATGCACTGCAGCCCCGTCGCCCGGTGGCGGGTCGTGTAGTACATGACGAACGTCGAGCCCCGCGCGAGGACCGAGGGCGCCCAGTGGTGGCCCCACTCGGCCCACGCCGGCGTCCCCTGGAGCGCGTCGCCCGCCCACTCCCAGTGCACGAGGTCGTCGGAGCGCAGGGTCGGCACCGCCGTCATGCCCACCTGGGTGGAGAACGCCCACCACGATCCGCCGGCGCGCAGCACGAACGGGTCGGGGAAGTCGTCGGGGTAGACGGCGTCGCTGCCCTCGCTCACGGTGGGCGGCGCGGCGTCCGGCGCGGCGGGCGGGGCGGCCCGGTCGGGACGGGGCGGGGGCCGGTTGACCTCGGGGTCCGGCGCCGCCCCGGCCGGCCCCGGGTCCGCCGGCGCCTGGGCCGCAGCGGTCACGGCGGCGAAGAAGGCGGCGAGCGTGGCGTCGCCGGCGGCTGCGGCCTCCACGGCGGTGCCGGGCGCGGGCGCCGCCGCCGGCGTGCGGGTCGTGCGGTCGAGGCGCTCGTGGGGGCGGGCGGGGCGGTGGCGCGGCTCGGCCCGCTCGACTGCCCGAGCCGTCGCTTCCTCGGCCGTCGGGGGCGTCCACGGAGTGGACGCGGCGGACGCCAGCAGCAGCGGCGCCACGAGGGCGACGGCGAGCGCCGCGTGCCGGGTGCGGCGCGCCGAGCGGCGACGGAGGCGGGAGAGGGAGCGGATGGCGACGGGAGGGCTGGCGGGCTGACCGGGCCCCGGCCTTGCACCGGGCCCCGTCGCTTCCTTCGCCCCGCCGCGCCGTGAGTCCTGCTGCCCGCCGGCTCAGCCCGCTTGCGCCAGGCGCTCGACGACCAGGGCGATGCGCTCGTCGGGCTGCACGGCGGCGATCCGGACGTGGCCGCGCCCGGCCGCGCCGTAGAACTCGCCGGGGCTCACGATGGCGCCGCCGTCGCGGGCGAGGCGCTCGGTGAGGGCCCAGGCGTCGCCGGCGGGGGCGGGCACCCACAGGTAGAAGCCGCCGCCGGGCATCGGGGCGTCGAGGCCGATGCCGGCCATCGCCGCCTGCAGGGCGAGGAGCCGGCGGTGGTAGCGGTCGCGCTGCTCGTCGACGTGGCCCTCGTCGGCGAGGGCGGCCACCGCCGCGGCCTGCACGGGCGAGGGGACCATGAAGCCGGCGTGCTTGCGGACCTCGCGCAGGTAGGTCACCAGCTCGGCGTCGCCGGCGTAGAAGCCGGCGCGGCCGCCGGCCAGGTTCGAGCGCTTCGACAGCGAGTGGACGGCGAGGACGCCCTCGGTGCCGTGGTGGAGGATGGTGCGGGGCGGGCCGTCCCAGGTGAACGCGACGTAGCACTCGTCGGAGAGGACCGGGACACCTCGCGAGCGTCCCCACTCGGCGGCGGCGCCGAGGTCGTCGAGCCCGCCGGCCGGGTTCCCGGGCGTGTTGACCCACAGGCACAGGGCGCGAGCGGCGTCGGCCTCGTCGATGGCCTCGAGGTCGACGGTCCAGTCGTCGCGCACCGGCACCGCAACCGCCCGGCAGCCGGCGAGCGTGGCGCCCATCTCGTAGGTCGGGTAGCTGACGGCCGGGAACAGGACGGTGTCGCGCTCGGGGGTGCGCAGGCGAAGCCATTGGGGCATGCCGGCGACCAGCTCCTTGGTGCCGATGCACGCCGCCACCTGGTCGGGCGGGAGCGTGACGCCGAGGAACCGGTCGAGCCAGCCGGCGGCCGCCTCACGGAACGCGATCACGCCGTTGGAGGCCGGGTAGCCACGGGCGTCGGCGCCGGCCATCGCGTCGACGACGGCGGCCGGTGGCGGGTCGAAGGGGGTGCCGATGCTGAGGTCGACGACCCCGCCCTCGTGCTCGGCGGCCACCGCCCGCAGCGGGTCGAGCCGGTCGTAGGGGTAGGGCGGGGGCACGAAGCGGGACGGCGCACCCGTGGGCGTGCCCGTCACGCCTCCACCTCGAACTCGCGGAACTGGGCGCGAGATCCCTCGTCGAGTCGGGCCTGCACGAGGGTGCCGGTGTCGCCGTGGGTCTCGACCAGCACCTCACCCTCGCGGTGGACGGCGGCCAGCGCGTCGGCGCGCTCGTAGGGGATCGACAGCTCGACCACCGGCTGCATCGCCCGCAGCCGGGCGCTGATCGCCTCGAGCAGCTCGTCGACGCCCTCGCCCGTCTTCGCCGAGAACGCCACCGAGCCGGGATGGCGCTTCACCAGCGTGGCGGCCGTCTCCGGGTCGAGGTCGGCCTTGTTGAACGCCAGGAGCTGCGGCACGGTGCCGGCGTCGATCTCGCGCAGCACGGTGTGCACGGCCTCGATGTTCCCCGGCACGTCCGGCGCGGTGGCGTCGACGACGTGGACCAGCAGGTGGGCGTCGGCTGCGACCTGCAGCGTGGACTTGAACGCCTCCACGAGCTGGTGGGGCAGCTTGCGCACGAAGCCGACGGTGTCGGTGGCGAGCACGGACTCGCCGCCGGGGAGGTCGAGGCGGCGGGTGGTGGCGTCGAGGGTGGCGAAGAGGCGGTCCTCGACGAGCACGCCGGCGTCGGTGAGCCGGTTGAGCAGGGTCGACTTCCCGGCGTTCGTGTAGCCGACGATGGCCACCCGCTGGGTGCGGCTGCGGTTGCGCTGCTTGCGCTGCGTGTCGCGGTGGCGCTGGATGTCGCGCAGGTCGGCCTCGAGCTTGTGGATGCGCCGCACGATGCGCCGGCGATCGGTCTCGAGCTGGGTCTCGCCGGGGCCGCGGGTGCCGATGCGGGCACCGCCGCCGGCGGACATGCCGCCCGCCTGCTGGGAGAAGCTCTTGCCGCTGCGGCGGAGCCGGGGCAGCCGGTAGCGCAGGAGGGCGAGCTCGACCTGGGCCTTGCCCTCGAGGCTGGCGGCGTTCTGGGCGAAGATGTCGAGGATCACGGCGGTGCGGTCGATGGCCGTGCGCCCCAGCAGCTTCTCGAGGTTGAACTGCTGGGCGGGCGTGAGCTCGTTGTCGAACACCACGGTGTCGCAGTCGGTGGCGAGCGCCACCTCGAGCAGCTCCTCGGCCTTGCCCTTGCCGATGAACGTGGGCGGGTCGGGAGCCTGGCGGCGCTGCACGACCCGGGCGACCTCGTCGGCGCCGGCCGTGTCGATGAGCGCGCTCAGCTCGTCGAGGCCGCGCTCGGTCTCCTCGGCGTCGTCGGGCGGCAGGGTCACCCCCACCAGGACGATCTTCTCCCGGAAGGAGCGTTCGATCAGGGTGTCGGTGAGCGCGTCGGTCAAGACGCCCATCCTCCCATCACAGGGGCCACTCGACCGCGGCGATTGCGACGACCGGCACGGTGAGGTGGGCGACGCCGTCGGTGCCGAGCTCGACGACGGCGGGGCCACCGGGCTGGTGGACGGTGGCCGTCGCCGGGGCGAGCTCCCAGCGGCGCGCCGCGGCCGCGGCGGCCACGGCCCCGGTGCCGCAGGCCTGGGTGGGGCCGACCCCGCGCTCGTACACCAGCATCCGGACCTCGCCGGGCGCCTCGGGCCAGATCAGCTCGACGTTGGTGCCGCCGGGGGTGGCCTCGTTGATGCGCCGGCCGACCTCGACCAGGTCGGGGACGTCGTCGGGGTCGGCGACGTGGAGGACGACGTGGGGGTTGCCCATGTCGACCTGCAGGGCGTGCACGACCCGCTCGTCCAGCCACTCCGGAAGGTCGGTGCCGAGGCCGGGCTCCCCCATGGCCACCCGCATGCGGTGCTGGTGCGGTGCCTCGACCTCGACCACGGTGACCGTGCGGGGCCCGGCGTCGGTGTCGACCCCCACCACGCCGTCGCCGGCCAGGCCGGCCCGCACCACGGCCTGGGCGAGGCAGGAGATGCCGTTGCCGCTCATCTCCGCCCCGGAGCCGTCCTCGTTGCGCAGCTCCATGCGCACCCGGCCGGCCTCGCCGGCAGTGACCCGGATGAGCCCGTCGGCGCCGACGCCCCGGTGCCGGTCGCACACGGCGACCGCAATGTCCTCGTCGATGGGATGGCGGTCGTCGAGGTCGAGCAGGACGAGGAAGTCGTTGCCGAGGCCGTGGTGCTTGGTGAGCCGCATGCGACCGCCAGTCTGCCCCGCCACCCCCCGTTCGCTACCGCGAACACGACCAGATCTGGTCACCTTCGGTGCAGCGAACGCTCAGGGGAGGTGTCGCTGGACCTCGTCGACGGCGGTGAGCGGGTCGCCCTCGACGTCGACCCAGGTGACGCGGGGGTCGCGCCGGAACCACTTCTCCTGGCGGCGGGCGAAGCGCCGGGTGCGGGTGCGGGCCAGCTCGACGGCCTCCCCGAGGGCGCACGCGCCGGCCAGGTGGGCGGCGAGCTCCTTGTAGCCCAGCGCCTGGGCGGCGGTGCGCGAGAGCGGCCGGTCGGCTGCCGTCGTCAGGCGCCGGACCTCGTCCACGAAGCCGCCGGCCAGCTGCTGGTCGTAGCGGGCGTGGATGCGCTGGTCGAGCTCGGCCCAGTCGCGCCGCAGCGCCACCAGGCGGAAGGGCGTCGGCGGGTGCTCGTCGAGGCCCGGGCCGAACGACGAGAACGGGCGGCCGCTGCCGAGGGTCACCTCGAGGGCCCGGACGACCCGCCGGCGGTTCGTCGGCTCCATCCGCCCGGCGGCCGCGGGGTCGAGCTCGGCGAGCCGGGCGTGCAGGGCCTCGGTGGCGGGGTCGGCGTCGAGCTCGGCCCGCACGTCCGGGTACTGGCCGGGCAGGGTGAGGTCGTCGACGACGGCCCGCAGGTAGAGGGCCGTGCCGCCGACGAGCAGGGCGCGTCGACCGCGGGCCTCGATGTCGGCGAGCACGGCCCGGGCGTCGGACTGGAAGCGGGCGACGTCGTAGTCCTCCCACGGGTCGGCGACGTCGAGCAGGTGGTGGGGCACCTCGGCCCGCTCCGAGGGGCTCGGCTTGGCCGTGCCGACGTCCATGCCGCGGTACACCTGCATGGAGTCGACCGTGACCAGCTCCCAGGACGGGTCCGAACGGGCGACGGCCAGCGCGACGGCTGACTTGCCCGAGGCGGTGGCGCCGACCAGCGCGGCGTGGCCCGGCACCGCTACCGGGCGGCGACGGGGATGCGCGTGCGGTGGGTGGCCAGGTGCACGACCTCGCGCAGCTCGCCGCGGAGGTGGTGGGCGGCGGCGCCGGTGACCTCGACGGTGGCGTAGGAGCCGACCCGGATCGGCTCGGGCGAGGGGAAGTGCACCAACTTGTTCTGCGCCGTGCGGCCGGTGAGGACGCTGGCGTCGGTGCGGCTCGGGCCCTCGACGAGGACCTCCTCGACGCGCCCGACGCGAGCCTCGTGCCGGCGCCGCCCGGAGCGCTCCACCACGGCGCGCAGTCGCTCGTAGCGCTCGCCGACGACCGCCGGGTCCACGAAGCGGTCGGTCAGCTCGGCGGCCTCGGTGCCGGGGCGGGGCGAGAAGATGAACGTGTAGGCGGAGTCGTACTCGGCGGCGGCGACCACCTCGAGGGTGGCCTCGAAGTCGGCGTCGGTCTCGCCGGGGAAGCCCACGATGACGTCGGTGGTGACGGCGAGGTCGTCGATCGCAGCTCGGGCGGCGGCGAGGCGCTCGAGGTAGCGCGCGGCGGTGTAGCCGCGGTGCATGGCGGCAAGCACCAGGTCGGACCCGGACTGCAGCGGCAGGTGGAGGTGGTTGCACACCTCGTCGTGCGTGGCCATCGCCGCGATGGTCTCGGGGCGCAGGTCCTTGGGGTGGGGGCTCGTGTAGCGGACCCGGCGGATCCCCTCGACGCCGGCGGTGGCGGCGAGCAGGTCGGCGAAGAGCGGCCGGACGCGCACGTCGTCGCCGGCCTGGCGGGCGGCGAGGGTGAGGTCACGGCCGTAGGAGTTGACGTTCTGGCCGAGCAGGGTCACCTCGGTGACGCCGTCGGCGGCGAGGCGCTCGACCTCGGCGACGATCTCGCCGAGCGGGCGGCTGATCTCGGGGCCCCGCACCGAGGGCACGATGCAGAACGCGCAGGTGTTGTCGCAGCCGATCTGGATGGTGACCCAGGCCGCGTAGGGCAGCTCGCGCTTGGTGGGCAGGGCGCTCGGGAACTCGGCGTGCGCCTCCTCGGTGGCCTCGAGGATCTCGGTGATCGGGCCCCGCTCGCGCGACTCGTGGAGCAGCTCGACCGTGCGGCCGACGTTGTGGGTGCCCACGACGACGTCGACGTGGGGCGCCCGCTGCTGGATCAGCTCGCGGTCCTTCTGGGCGAGGCAGCCGGCGACCACGATCTCCATGCCGGGGTTGGCGTCCTTGGTCGACTTGAGGTGCCCGAGGTTGCCGTAGAGCTTGTTGTCGGCGTTCTCGCGGATGCAGCACGTGTTGAGGACCATCACGTCCGGCTGCTCGCCCTCGGCGGCGGGGCGCAGGCCGTCGGCCTCGAGCAGCCCGGCGATGCGCTCGGAGTCGTGCTCGTTCATCTGGCACCCGAAGGTGCGCACGCGGTAGGTCCGGGGCATCGTCGGTCCAGGCTAGGTCCGGCGCAGCCCTCGACCACGATCTCGTCGCGCTCGACCTCCGACAACAGACAGCAGCGCCGGCGGCGGGTCGAGCGTCAGCGCTCGAGCACCACCACCGGATCCTCGATGGTGAGGACCTCCTCGACCGGGCCGACGTGGGCCCGATCCTCGATCCGCAACCGGATGGCGGTGCGCCGCTCGCCGCCGATGGTGATGTCGGCGAAGGTGGGCACGCACACCAGGTCGATGCCGCTGGCGGCCACGTAGCCCCGGGCGATGGCGACGGCCTTGACCGCCTGGTTCAGCGCCCCGGCCCCGACCACCTGCACCTCGACGGCGCCGTGCGTGCGCACGACGCCGGCCATGGCGCCGGCGACCGAGTTCGGGTTCGAGCGTGTCGAGACCTTGAGCTGTTCCATCGAGTGCCCCCACCGGCAGGTGTGTGTTGACCCCAGCGCCCGCCTACTTCGACGGGCACCGGGGCAGATCCTGCTGGGGGTCGTTCCACGTCAGTCGTCGAGCGAGATGGGGGCGTCGAGGTCGATGCCGTCGTCCTCGAGGGCCTCCTCGCCCGGCGTGATGCCGACCTGCTGGAGGATGCGGTCGGAGATCTCGACCATGATCTCGGGGTTCTCGGTGAGGAACGTCTTGGAGTTCTCCCGGCCCTGGCCGAGCTGCTCGCCCTCGTAGGTGTACCAGGCACCCGACTTCTTCACGAGGCCCAGGTCGACGCCGATGTCGAGCAGCGAGCCCTCGCGGCTGATGCCCTTGCCGTACATGATGTCGAACTCGGCCTGGCGGAACGGCGGGGCCACCTTGTTCTTCACGACCTTGACCCGGGTGCGGTTGCCCACGACCTCGGCGCCGTCCTTCAGGGACTCGATGCGGCGGATGTCGAGGCGGACCGAGCTGTAGAACTTCAGCGCCCGCCCGCCGGGCGTGGTCTCCGGCGAGCCGAACATGACGCCGATCTTCTCGCGCAGCTGGTTGATGAAGATGCAGATCGTGTTCGACTTGTTGAGGTTGGCCGTGAGCTTGCGCAGGGCCTGGGACATGAGCCGGGCCTGGAGGCCGACGTGGCTGTCGCCCATCTCGCCCTCGATCTCCGCCCGGGGGGTGAGGGCGGCGACGGAGTCCACCACGATCACGTCGATGGCGGCCGAGCGCACGAGCATGTCGCAGATCTCGAGCGCCTGCTCGCCCGTGTCGGGCTGGGAGATGAGCAGCTCGTCGACGTCGACCCCGATGGCCCGGGCGTAGACCGGGTCCATGGCGTGCTCGGCGTCGATGTAGGCGCAGATGCCGCCGTTGCGCTGGGCCTCGGCCACGACGTGCATGGCGAGGGTGGACTTGCCCGAGGACTCGGGGCCGTAGATCTCGGTGACCCGGCCCCGGGGCAGGCCGCCGACGCCGAGGGCCAGGTCGAGGGCCAGGGCGCCGGTGGGGATGGTCTCGATGGCCATCGTCCCCTTCTCGCCCATCTTCATCACGGCGCCCTTGCCGAACTGCTTCTCGATCTGCCCGAGGGCCATCTCGAGTGCCTTGTCTCGCTCCATCGTGGTTCCTTCCGTTCGTTTCAGATCCGTGGCTGCTCGTGCAGCGAGTGGTGGAGTGGACGATACGAAGGACCTCTGACAGGAACCCCCGTGCGAACGACAGCAGCGTAACTTCGAACGGGCGTTCGGGCAAGCACCTCTCGATGGTCTCTCGTTGTCGGATCCGATAACATGCGGCCGGTGGACGTCGCCACCTTCCTGCACCGCTGCCGGACCGACGCCGGGCTGACCCAGCGGGCCCTCGCCGAGCGCGCTGGCACGTCCGCCGCCGCCGTGTGCCACTACGAGCGGGGCACCCGGGTGCCCCGCGCCGACACGCTCGTGCGCCTCGTCGCCGCCACCGGGGCCACCCTGCAGTGGACCGCGCACCGCTTCCCCGCGGACGGCGCGGCGCGCGACTCGCTGGACGACAACGGCGAGATCCTGGCCGCCGTCCTCGACCTCGCCGAGCACCTGCCGCGCCGGCGCGGCGAGGAGCTGGCCGCTCCGGTGTTCGCCCGGCTGGCGGCCGCCCGGTGACGCTCACCGAGCGCATCGTCGCCCTGCACGCCGCGCTCGATGCGGCCGGCATCGCCCACGCCTTCGGCGGGGCGCTCGCCCTCGCCTTCTGCACCGCCGAGCCCCGGGCCACGCAGGACATCGACGTGAACGCCTTCCTCTCCCCGGACGAGGTCGACCGCCTGCTCGCCGCCCTGCCGGCGGGCGTGACCGTCGCCGAGGCCGACCGGCGCGCGCTGGTGCGCGACGCGCAGGCCCGGCTGTGGTGGGACGAGACGCCGGTCGACGTGTTCCTCTCCAACCACCCGTTCCACGACCACGCCGAGGCCGACCGGCGGTTCGTGGCCTTCG
>Ga0208490_100657_pt1 | contig 18687 bp, 20 predicted proteins | sample SubbioAug_CSWold_FD_184818 | JGI IMG/M metagenome (GOLD analysis project Ga0208490, IMG submission 184818) | Serpentinite rock and fluid subsurface biosphere microbial communities from McLaughlin Reserve, California, USA - CR11Aug_CSWold (SPAdes) | ecosystem: Environmental > Terrestrial > Deep...
CCGAGCTCGACCCGTGCGAGATCAGGCAGAGCCCGTCGACCCCGAGCAGCATGGCCCCGCCGGTGTTGTCGGGGTCGAGGGTGCCGTAGAGGGGCAGCAGCGCCGGGAGGAGGACCTCGCTGGCGGCCTGGGTCTCCGGGGTGGTGCCGAAGGCCTCGAGGATGGCCGAGACGAGGGTCCTCATCCCGCCCTCGAGGGTCTTGAGGACCACGTTCCCGGTGAAGCCGTCGGTGACGACGACGTCCACGTCCGGCGTCATGACGTCACGGCCCTCGACGTTGCCGACGAAGGTGGCGCCGGCGGCCGTGAGCGCCTCGGAGGACGAGAGCAGCGCGTGGGTCTCCTTGACCAGCGGGGTGCCCTTGCTCGCCTCCTCGCCGATGGAGAGGAGCCCGACGCGGGGCTGGGCGATGCCGTAGCGCTCTCGGGCGAACACGGCGCCCATCTGCGCGAACTGGAGCAGCCACTCGGGCTGGCACTCGGCGTTGGCACCGGCGTCGAGGAGCACGGTCGGGTCCTGGCCCGGCACCGGGATGGGCGTGGCGATGGCCGGGCGGGACACGCCCTTGATGCGGCCCATCCGCAGCAGGGCAGAGGCCATCGTGGCGCCGGTGTTGCCAGCCGAGATCATCGCGGAGGCCCGGCCGTCGCGGACGGCCTCAGCAGCGCGCACCAGCGACGAGTCCTTCTTCTTGCGGACCGAGGCGCCGGGGTCGTCGCTCATCCCGATGACCTCGGAGGCCGGGATGACCTCGAGGTCGCCGGCCAGCGGCTCCAGCACCTCGGGCTGGCCGACGAGCGCGACCGGCACCCCCAGCTCGACGACGGCGCGGTGCGCGCCGGCGACGATCTCCTCGGGGGCCTTGTCGCCGCCCATCGCATCGAGCGCGATGGGGAGCATCAGGGGCTCAGTCGATCTCGATGGCCTGGCGGCCGGCGTACCAGCCGCAGTTGCCGCAGACCACGTGGGGGACCTTGGTGGCGCCGCAGCGCGGGCAGAGGCTGCGCGACGGCCGCTCCAGGCGCCAGGCGCTGGCCCGACGGCTGCGGCTCTTCGCCTTGGAGGTCTTCTTCTTGGGGACGGCCATGACGGGTGATCCTCGATGCGGGGGAGAACGGGGTCAGCGGCGCGAGAAGGCCGCCGACGCAGCCGGGAGAGCGTAGCGGCGCCCGCCCGATCCCGTCGAACCGGCGCTGAGACGACGTCTGTGAACGGAAACCGGCGCCTATCGCCGGAACACGTTCACAGACGTCGTTCAGTCGTCCAAGCGGAGCTCGTCGAGGGCGGCCCAGCGGGGGTCCCGGGGCGGCTCCTCGTCGCCGGCCTCCGCCTCCGGCCCCTCCCCCTCGACGGTGGTGGGGAAGGCGTCCGGGGCCGGGCCGGGGCAGTCCTCGCGGCAGAGCGGGGCCAGCGGCAGGCCGAGGAGGACGGCGTCTCGCACGACCGGCTCCAGGTCGACCTCGTCGCCCTCCAGGGGGTAGGTCTCGCCCTCGGTGGGGTGCGGTTCGAACACCTCGCTGAGCGGCGCCTCGACGGTGCCGGTGACCGGTTCGAGGCAGCGGCGGCACTCCCCCTCCCAGGGGGCGGTGACGGTGCCCGAGACGGTGACGCCGCCCTCGATGGCCTCGAGGGTGGCGTCCACCACCACCTCGGCGCCGTCGGGGACGCGGGCGGAGGTGATGCCGAGGTCCGGCAGCGGGGTGCTGACGGTGACGTCGCGCTCGGTGCCGGGGCGACGCCGGAGCTCGAGCACCCCGATCCGCAGGACGGAGCGGGTCACGGCGGCTAGCCGAGGTCCTGGTCGAACACCGCCGGACCCGACGGCCCGGCGTCGTCGGCGGGGGCCTTCGCGTCGGGCCCGATGGCGGGGACCGAGCCGCTCGGCGAGCCCACGCCCTGCAGCTTCTCGCGCCCGGCGGCGACCATCTTCATGGTCCGCTCGAGGACGATCTCGAAGCTGGCCAGCTTGTGGTCGCAGTAGTCCTCGCACTCGTTCTTCAGGCGGTTGGCCTCGGCCTGGGCCGCCTCGATGATCTTGCGGGCCCGGGCCTCGCTGGCCTTGACCACCTCGGTGCGCTGGACCATCGCCTCGGCTCGGCTGCGGGCCTGCTCCAGGATGTCCTCGCCCTCCCGCTTCACCTTGGCCAGGTAGTCCTCCCGCTCCTTCAGCAGCCAGCGGGCGGCCCGCAGCTCGTCGGGCAGGCGCTCGATGGTCTCGTCGAGCAGGTCGAGGACCTCGTCGCGGTTGATCATCACCGAGGTCGACAGCGGCATCGGGCGGGCGGAGGCGACCAGCTCGTGGAGGCGGCGCAGCATCTGCTCGGCGTCGGTGCCGGGCAGGCGGGGGCGCTGGCGCTCCGGTTCGGGCAGGTCGAACTCGAGGTCGTCGTGGTCGTCCATCAGGATCCGTACTTCTCGAGGAGGCGCTTGGCCACCGGGGGCGGGACCATCTCCGTGACGTCGCCGCCGAACCTGGCGATCTCCCGCAGCAGGTTCGAGGCGAGGAAGGAGTTGGAGGCGCCCGCCGGGATGAAGAGGGTGTCGATGCCGGAGACGGCGTGGTTCATGCGGGCCATCATCAGCTCGGACTCGAAGTCCGCCACCACCCGCAGGCCCTTCACGATGAAGTCGCAGCCGAGCTCCTTGGCCAGGTCGACCGTGAGGCTGGCGAAGGAGGTCACCGTGACGTTCGGGAGGTGGGCGACGGACTCGACGATCATCGCCTGGCGGTCGTCGAGGTCGAAGAGGCCACCGGTCTTCTGCGGGTTCCGCACGCTGGCCACGACCACCTCGTCGAAGTGGCGGGCGGCGACCTCGATGATGTCGAGGTGGCCGTTGTGGAGCGGGTCGAACGAACCCGGGTACAGGACCTTGGTCACCCCGCCAACCTACCGCCGCCCGGGTTGGGGCTCACCAACCGGCTCGGTCCTCGCGCCTCACACCGGTCGCCGCTCGGCGATGACGACGTGGGTGCCGCCATAGCGCTTCGAGCGGATCACCTCCCACCCGAAGGGCGGCTCGACCGGGCGATCGGACTCCAGCACGGCGAGCTCGGCCGGGAGCGCGTCGAGCAGGTCGAGCCAGTCGTCAGCGCTGGAGGAGTAGGGCGGATCGAGCACGGCGAGGTCCCATCGGCGCTCCCCGGCGGCGGCCAGGAACCGGTCGACCGGGCCGGTGACGACCGTGGCGCGGTCGGCCAGCCCGCAGGTCGCCAGGTTGGCCTCGATCGCCCGGGCGGAGGAGCGGTCGTGGTCGACGAAGGTGACATGGGCGGCACCGCGCGAGAGGGCCTCGATGCCCATCGCGCCGCTGCCGGCGAAGAGGTCGAGGATCTCGGCGTCCACGACGGCTCCGAGGCTGCCGAGCGCGTTGAAGGTGGCCTCGCGGACGCGCTCGGGCGTGGGCCGGGTGGCGGAGCCCTCCGGTGCGACCAGCCGCCGACCCCGCGCCGTCCCTGCGATCACCCGCACCGGGACGACGGTACCGCTCGGGTCCTAGGGTCGCCGCATGACCGATGCGCCCGAGCTGCCCGAAGGCGTGGTGCTGGTCCGGATCGACCAGCCCCACGTCCGCAACGCCATCAACAGCGAGACCGCAGCCCGCCTCCACGACGCCTTCGTGGCCTTCGACGACGACCCGAGCGCCAAGGTGGCGGTGCTCACGGGCGACGAGGCGGCGTTCTGCGCGGGCGCCAACCTCCGGGACCTCCCCAAGCTGCGGGCCAGCGGACCGCTCGGCCCGACCCGGTTGCAGCTCTCCAAGCCGGTCGTCGCCGCGATCGAGGGCTGGTGCGTGGCGGGGGGCGTCGAGCTGGCTGCCTGGTGCGACCTGCGGATCGCCGGCCGCTCGGCTCGCTTCGGCTGCCTCGAGCGCCGCTGGGGGGTGCCGCTCATCGATGGCGGCACCTACCGCCTCCCGCAGATCCTCGGCCTGGGCCGGGCTCTCGACGTCATCCTCACCGGCCGCGAGTTCGGCGCGGAGGAGGCCGAGCGCATGGGGTTCGTCACCCAGGTCGTCGACGACGGTGACGCCCTCTCCGCCGCCGTGGAGCTGGCCGGCCAGCTGACCTCGTTCCCCTGGCGAGCCGTGGTCAACGACCGGGCCAGCGTCTACGCCGGCCTCGGCCGGCAGCTGGAGGAGGCGCTGGCCATCGAGGACGACCACGGCAAGGACACGATCTTCGCCGAGGACTTCCAGGCCGGCGTCGACCGCTTCACCCAGCACCAGGCCCAGCGCGAGCGCTGAGCGCTCGACCTCGGACGGCCCGCTCAGGCGGTGACGGCGGGCAGGTCCTCGCTCTCGCCGAGCGGACCGCGGCGGGTGCGCTCGCGGACCGGCTCGCCCTCACGCCAGGAGGTCGTGCGCCACTCGTCGCCCTCCACCCGCTGGAAGGCGGCAGCGACGATGTCCAGCTCGAAGACGTGGGAGCCGCCGGGATCGCCGATGTCGAGGTCCATGGCCTCCTTCCAGGTGGCCCGCACCCGCTCCCACTCGACGGGGTCGGCCAGCTCGCGGGCCCGGCAGAAGGCCTTCACCTCGCCGCCGAGGTCGTCCTTGTCGGCCAAGGTGGTGATGAGGCAGCAGCGCGGGTCGCGCTGGAGGTCCTTGGCCTTCACCGCGTTCGGCATGCTCCCGACGTAGAGCCGGCCGTCGATGATCGACACCTCCATGGGGCTCACCCGGGGCCAGCCGTCGCTTCGGCAGGTGGCGACGAACCCGAGCCCGGTGCTGGTGAGCCGCGCGCCGAGGTGGTCGGCGATCGTGGGGGCTTCTCGCTGCAGGTCGTGATAGGTGCTCATGGCGCCAGTGTCGGGCCCCTTCCCTGACAGATCCTGTCAACGATGGTCGGTACGGTTCGCCCATGCGCGCCAGCCGACTCGTCCAGCTGCTCCTGCTCCTCCAGACGAACGGGAAGATGACCGCCACCCGCCTGGCCGAGGAGCTCGAGGTGTCGGTCCGCACGATCTACCGCGACATCGAGGCGCTGAGCGGGGCCGGCGTGCCGATCTACACCGAGGCCGGTCCCGGCGGCGGGGTCCGCCTCGTCGACGGGTACCGCACCCGATTGACCGGGCTCACGGCCGAGGAGGCCGAGGCGCTGGCGCTGTCGGGCTTGCCGGGCGCCGCCTCCGAGCTCGGGCTGGGCACCGTCCTGGCGGCGGCACAGCTGAAGGTCGATGCCGCCCTCCCGCCGGAGCTGCGCAGCCGGGCGGTGCGCATGCGGGAGCGGTTCCACCTCGACGCCCCGGGCTGGTTCACCCGGGAGGAGCCGGTACCCCACCTCGCCGCGCTGTCCCGGGCGGTGTGGGACGAGGAGCGGGTGGAGATCCGCTACGAGAAGCGCGACGGGGCCGTCCAGCGGGTCCTCGACCCCCTGGGCCTCGTGCTCAAGGCCGGGGTCTGGTACCTCGTGGCCTTGTCCGGGCGGACCCGGTCCGTGCGGACCTTCCGCGTCGGACGGGTGCGCGCCGTCCGCCCCCTCGGCGAGCCGGCGGCCCGCCCCGACGGGTTCGACCTCGCCGCGCAGTGGGCCGAGTCGTCGACCGCCTTCTTCGAGTCGTGGCCCACCCTGACGGCCCGGGTGCGGGTGCAGGCCCACGCCATCTGGCACCTGCGAGACGCCCTGGACCCGGGGTCGGCCCGTGCTGCCCTCGACGAGGCGACCCCGCCCGACGCCGAGGGGTGGCGGGAGACGACCCTCCGCCTGGAGCCGATCCCGATCGCCGTCCACCAGCTCCTGCCCCTGGGCAGCGCGCTCGAGGTGCTGGACCCGCCCGAGCTTCGGCAGGCCATGGCCGAGGAGGCGGCCCGCCTGCTGGAGCGCTATGCGGTTGCCTGAAGGCAGCGGCGCCACGGCACACTGAGCCGGTGCCGGTGGCCGACTCGATCGTGTGCGTGGACTGCGGGGGCTCGTGCCACCGCATGCCGCTGGAGCCCCCGGAGCTCGGTTGGGCGGTCGGTGACGTCGTCGCCTACCGCTGCCGGGACTGCCACGACATGTGGTACCTCGAGCTCCACGAGGACGACCTGGCCGACGCCGCCGGCGACGGGCCCGACCGCTTCGCCTGACGATGGCGCCCGGTCCGAACCCCGCGGACGCCGACGCGCGCCTCGGCACGCTGGCCGGCGTCGGCGCGTACGCCCTGTGGGGCCTGTTCCCGTTGGTCTTCCGCCAGCTGGACGACGTGGCGCCCGGCGAGATCCTCCTCCACCGCATCCTCTGGTCCTTCGCCGTGGTCGGGGGGCTGCTGCTCCTGCGCCGGGACCGGCGGTGGTTCGCTCCGGTGCGGGCCGCTCGCCACGGTCTCCGCCAGCTCTCCTTGGCGTCGGTCGCCATCGCCGCCAACTGGCTCGTCTACATCTGGGCCGTCAACAACGACCACGTCGTCGAGGCCGCCCTCGGCTACTACATCAACCCGCTCATCACCGTGGCGCTCGGCGTGCTCGTGCTGCACGAGCACCTCCGCCGCCTCCAACAGTGGGCCCTCGGCTTCGGGGCGGCGTCGGTGGCCGTGCTCACCGTCGCCTACGGCCGGATCCCCTGGGTCGCGCTCGTGCTGGCCGGCTCGTTCGCCACCTACGGGTTCCTGAAGAAGTCCGTGCCCGTCGACGCCACGACCTCGCTGGCGGTGGAGACGGCGATCCTCCTGCCCTTCGCCGCCGCAGCGGCCGCCGCGCTGCACCTGCGCGGCGACGCCGCCTTCCTCCACGGCTCGACGGGGCGGGACCTGCTCCTGGCCAGCCTCGGGCTGGTCACGGCCGTCCCGCTGCTGCTCTTCGGCACGGCGGCCCGCCGCATCCCGCTGTCGCTGCTGGGGCTGCTCCAGTACCTGACCCCCACGATGCAGCTGCTGGTGGGGGTGGCCGTGTTCCACGAGCCGATGCCCCCGGAGCGCCTGGCCGGCTTCGTGCTCGTGTGGGTGGCGCTCGTGCTCCTCGGGACCGATGCGCTGCGGACCCTGCGCCGCGCCCGGCTCGACCGGGCCACGCTCCCCGTCCCGGAGCCGGCCTGACCGAGGTCCGTGGACGCCACGCCGCGCGTGGCGCGGTGATGCGTCCCGAGATCGTGTGCGCTCAGGCGGGGACGGCCGTGCCGGGGCGCTGCGCTGGGCGGGGGCGGCGGGCCACGACCGACGCGACGCCGACGAGGGCCAGGGCGATCGCGGGGGCGGGGCCCCAGGCGGCGCCGGCGGCCACGGCCAGGACGACGGCCTGCACGGCCACGACGGCCCGCTGCGCGGCGGGGAGGAGCTCGTCGAGGCGGCGGTGCAGCGCCATCATCTTCTGCGGGGTGGTGAGCCCCTTGCCGAGGAGCACGGCGAGGCCCCGGACGAGCCCGAAGCCGGTGACGACGGCGAAGGCGGCGAGCGGTGAGGCGGTGAGGGCCGCGAGGGCGACCATGAGGTACACGGCGGAGGTCGTCACGTAGGTGGCGAGCCCCACGCCGATCTGCCAGCCGAACCCGCCGGCGTAGACCCAGCTGCGGAACTGGTCGAGCCAGGTCTCGTTCACCTGGCGGGTGTGGGCGGGCAACCGGAAGCCGCCGAGCTGCAGGTCAGACGCCAGCGTGACGGCGGCGAGCACGGCGGCGACGCCGACCAGCGTCGTGGCCGACAGGTCGAGCGCCGCGACCGCGGCCGCGAGGACGGCGGCCCCGGCGCCCAGCGTGGCGCCACCGAGCACGGCGCCGGCGACGAACCAGGCGGCGCTGGCCCCCCACCGGTACCGGCGGGCCTGCTCCCCCAGCGGGGTGATGGTGGAGAGCATCGACAGGCCGCACGGCGACCACGTGGAGCGGATGGCGGCGGCCACCGCCACGACCGAGGCGAGGGTGATGACGAGCGCGGTCATCGCGCCATGGTAGGCACGGGTCTGCCCCCTCCTGCGGTGCACCCCGCCCGGCGCGCCCCTCCCCGCGGCGCACCGCCGCCGTAGGGTGCGGCCATGGAGCCGCCGACCGAGATCGACCTCGACCCGGTGCAGCAACGGGTGCTCGGGAGCCTGCTCGAGAAGGAGCGCACCGTCCCCGACACCTACCCGATGACGCTCAACGGCCTGCGCACGGCGTGCAACCAGTCCTCAGGGCGCGATCCGATCCTGCACCTGTCCGAGGCGGAGGTGACCGAGGCCCTCGTCGAGCTGCGCGCCATGGGCCTCACCCGGGTCATCCACCCGAGCCACGGAGCCCGCCAGCCGAAGTACCGGCAGGTGCTCGACGAGGTGCTCGGCCTCGCCGAGGAGCAGCGCGCCGTCCTGACCCTCCTCCTGCTCCGCGGGCCCCAGACGCCCGGCGAGCTCCGGTCTCGGGCCGAGCGGCTCCACCCGTTCCCATCCCTCGAGGCGGTGGAGTCGACCTTGGGGGCCCTGGCCGGCCGGCACGCGCCCCTGGCCAGGGAGCTGCCCCGCCAGCCCGGCCAGAAGGAGGCCCGTTGGGTCCATCTCCTCGGCCAGCCCCCGGCGGAGCCGACCGGGGCACGACCTGCCGCCACCGTCGCGGGCGCCGGCTCTGAGGAGGTGCGGTCCGTCCGGGCGGAGAACGAGGAGCTGCGGGCGGCGCTCGCGAGCGCCGAGGCCGAGCTCGCTCGGTTGCGCCAAGAGCTCGACGACCTCACCGCTCCCTAGGAGGCTTCGGAGCAGCGCCGTCGACCAGGGTGCTCGGCGTCACCGGATGAGGGCGACAGCGCCGGGGATCGGGATGGTCACCGCGTCCTTCGGGTTCGGCATCAGCGTCAGGACGCCCTGGCCGGACACGTTCAGCCGGCGGGCGATGAACTGGGCGTTGAGGGGCTGCACCTGGGTGGCCTGGCCGGTGAAGGTCACGTTGGAGTTGGGCAGGAAGAAGACGCCTGCGGTGGTGTTGGTGCCCTGACCACCGAGCGCCGAGGCCATCGACGCCTCGCTCCAGAGGGCGAGGTCTTCGAACGGGTGGGCGGCGTCAGGAGGCTCGTCGGTCTCGTTGGGCGCCGTCCAGCTCACCTGGCCGCCACCGGAGTCGACGACGATCGACGCCCGACCCCCGTCATCGGACGGGCACGGTTCGCCAGGCGTGCAGTTGAGCCCGCCGCTGGTCCGCTGCGCGGGCGCGTAGGTGGGCGCATCGGCGCCCAGGTAGACGGTGGTGGCGCACAGGTGGGCTCGGCCGGACACGAGGAACGGCCCCGAGAGGGTGGCCAGCTGCGTGCCGCCCTGTGCGACGGCGGGCCTGGCCTCGCAGCTGAGCGGGGCCTCGGGGTCGAGACCGGCGTTCACGCTGAAGATGCCGCCGTTGGGGACCGCGATGGCGTAGTCGCTCGAGCCCTTGCAGCTGCCCTGGCAGCCGCGCACGAGGATCTGCTCGGCCACGGGGAAGGCGAGCCGGCCCTTGTTGGGGACGGCGACCTTGCCGGTGAAGACCACCTCCCGAGCGTTGGGGAACACGAGGCTGCTGGTGCCGGTCGAGAAGCCGCCGTCGCAGTCGAAGAACAGCCGTTCGGCACCGAGCTTGGCCGGGTCGACGACGCCGTTGCACTCGCCGCCGCTGATCGTGGTCCACCCGGCCGGGGCGTCGGCGGTGGTGGCGGCGTGGGCGGCGGCGTGCAGGGCGGCGATGGCGTGGCCGTTGGCGTCGCCGTTGTAGCGGTCGTCCACGACCGAGCGGGACACGATGCTGCTGCCGCCTGGCTCGGGTTGGATGCCGTCCGGGTAGCAGCAGGCGTCGCGTCCGCCGATCAGGGCGGCGTAGGTGCCGATGACCCCGGGGGACCCGTCGGCGGCCCCCTCGGCCAGGATCGACGGGCCACCCCCCGCTGCAGCCGGCAGCGGCGGGCCGTAGATGACGTAGCCGCCGGCGTTCTGGTTGGTGGTGCAGCCGTGCTCGGTCGAGCCGGCGCTGTCCGCCACGATCACGCCGGGGTTGGTGGGGCTGGAGGCCTTGACGAGGATGCCGCCCGCACCGCCGCCGCCGGAGAACTGCAGGGCGCCGCAGCCATCGCGCTCGAGGAGGAGCATGGCCGCGACGCCCAGGGTCGCGCTGTCGGTGCGGGCCCGGACCACGGCTTGGGACTCGATGGTCTGGTCGTCGACCCCGATGACCCGAGCGAACGTGGTGCCCGAGGTGTGGCGCAGGGTGATCCGCATCCGCTCGCAGGGGAGCCCGTCCTCGGCGCCGACCCCGCCGGCGAACCGGCTGTCGCTGATCTCGCTGGCCGGCACCGGGTACTCGACGGTGAGCAGGTACGGGCCGGACCCGAGGGAGGTGACGGTCACCATGTCGGTCGTGTCGTCGCAGTGGGGCACCCCACCGGTCAGCGGAAGCGCGCCACAGCCCATCGTCGCGTCGCTCGGGAACCCGGAGGTGTTCTCCTTGACCGACCGGAGGGCGGCCTCGCACGCCGCTCGCGGGTCCATCGTCACATCGACGTCACCCCGCCCCGAGAGGTGGTAGCCGGCGGCCAGCGCGGCGAGGTCGGCGCCCTTGGAGGTGTCCCGACGGTCGGCCCGCAGGGCGCCGAGGTCGATGACGATGGCGACGGTGGTCAGGAGGGCGACGATCAGCAGGGCGATCAGGATCAGGACGACGCCCTGGTCCTGGCGGAGGCGACGGCCGCTCACAGCGACGACTCCGACTTCGCGGTGGCCTGCGTCGTCATCGTGAAGGTGATGTCGGGCAGGACCCCGAGCTGGATCCGAGCCGGCTTGGCCACCCGGACCTGCACCCGCCGCCCCTCGTCGAACGCGGTGACCGGGTAGGTCTCGTCAGGGTCGCACGGCGCGCCTCCCGTGGCGTACCAGCTGGTCGGGTGGGCGCTGGTGGCGACGACGGTGGCCGGGCTGCCTTGCACCAGGGCGACGCAGACCTGGGCGTCCTCGAGGTCGCCGTCGGATCGGTCGACGACGATCGCTTGCACGTTCTCGGCCCACGTGTCGGCGTTGGAGAAGGCCTGGGCGGCCGGGACGGTGGCGCCGTAGCGCGCCCCTTCCCGAGCGGCGAAGGTGACCTGCTGCTTCTGGTTGTAGGCGATGCCCCCGGTGAACATCCCGAGGATCAAGACGACGAGGAGGGGGAGGATGAGCGCGAACTCCACCAAGGTCGCTCCCTCCGGTCCCCTCCCCCGCGACGGGGTCCGGTGGTGGACGGCGACGGGGGTCGTGGTGCGCATCCGACCGCCTCCGATCAGGCTCGGCGGATCTGCTCCTCCACTGTGGTAGCCGTGGCCCAGACGGCGCGGGGTTCGGGGCGTCTGGCCCTTACGAAGGGCCGAACGGCGGTTGCGCGCTAGATGCGCTCGAGCGCGGCGCCGTCGAAGAGGGGCTCGACGCCCAGGGCGTCGACGTCGGCCTGCACCTCCGCATCCGATGGCGGCGCGCCGCCCTCGGCGGCAGCAGCCAGGATCGTCGGGAGGAGCCGGGCGTCGCTGGAGGTGTTGAGGAACACCTGGTCGTGGCCGAGGACCCAGCGCACGGCTCGGGCCACCGCGGGTGGGTCCTGGAGCGGCTCGTACCAGCTGTACCGGGGGCCCTGGTGGCCGTCAGGCCACCGGCGACGAGCGATGCTCTTGATCGTCTGCACCGCCACCTCCCGCTCGGCGCAGACGGCCAGGAGCGCCTCCACGTCGGCCCGGTAGGCCGGGTCCTGGAGGGCCACGTAGCTGAACGGCAGCAGGACCGACGCGAAGGGGTGCCGCTCGAGGCTGCGCCGGTGCACCCCGGCGATGCGGGTGCCGTGGCCGGTGACGCCGAGGTGGCGGACCAGCCCCTCTTCTCGGGCTTGCGCCAGCGCCTCCACCGCACCCCCGGGCGCGAAGGCGACGTCCCACTCGTCGGGCTCGACGAGGTTGTGGAGCTGGATGAGGTCGACGGAGTCCACCTGCAGGCGCTCCAGGGACCGCTCGAGCTCCGCCCGGGCCGCCCCGCCGTCGCGCTCGCCGGTCTTGGTGGCGAGGAAGAAGCGATGGCGGTGCTCGGCCATCCACGGGCCCATGCGCAGCTCGGCATCGCCGTAGCTGGCCGCCGTGTCGAGGTGGTTCACCCCCGCCTCGATGAGCTGGGCCAGCACCGCGTCGGCCCGCTCCTGCCGCATCCCGCCCAGCGCCGCCGCTCCGAAGATCACCCGCGTGCTGTCGTGACCGGTGCGGCCGAAGGGCCTCGTCGGGAGCATGCCCCGACCGTACGCCTCCCCGCCCACCACCGCTCGCCTGCCGAGCGCTGCCTAGGACTTGAAGAGGAACGCCTCGTCCTCTGGGTCGAGGAAGAGGCGGAGCTCGTCGGCCAGCTCGAGGTGGGCGTCGAGGGTGGGGTCCTCGTCGGCCAGGGCCACGGCGGCCCGGCGGGCAGCATCGACGGCCTTGCGGTCGCGGCGCAGCGAGGCCAGCTTCAGGTCGCTGCGACCCTTCTGGCGCTCGGCGAAGATCGTCCCCTCGCCCCGGATGTCGAGGTCGACCTCCGCCAGCTCGAACCCGTCCTCGGTGCGCACCATCGCCTCGAGCCGGGCGTTGCCCTGGGCCCGCTCCTCCTCGTCGCCCTCCGCGCCGGCGGCACCCGTGACGAGGTAGCAGTAGGACGCGGCCGCCCCGCGCCCGACGCGGCCTCGGAGCTGGTGGAGCTGCGCGATGCCGAAGCGGTCGGCGTCGAGGATCACCATCACGGTGGCGTTCGGGACGTCGACGCCCACCTCGATGACGGTCGTGGCGACGAGGACCTGGGTCCGCCCGTCACGGAAGCCGGCCATCATGGCCTCCTTCTCCGCCGACGGGAGCCGTCCGTGGAGCAGCCCCAGCGACAGCCCTGAGAGCTCGTCGGCCTGGAGGCGGTCGAAGGTCTCCTCCGCTGACGCGGCCTCGAGCTTCTCGCTCTCGCCGATCAGTGGACAGACCACGTAGGCCTGGCGGCCCGCCGCCACCTCCTCGCGGACCCGCGCCCACACCGCCGCCTCCTCGTCGTCCCCCCGCGCCCAGGTGGTGACGATCCGCTGCCGGCCGGCCGGCTTCTCCTTCAGGATCGACACGTCCAGGTCGCCGTAGACGGTCATCGCCGCCGTGCGCGGGATGGGGGTGGCGGTCATGACCAGCACGTCGGGCACCGCTCCCCCGCCGGCCTTGTCCCGCAGGGCGGCCCGCTGCTCGACGCCGAAGCGGTGCTGCTCGTCGATCACCACCACGCCGAGCGAGCGGAAGGCGACCGCCTCCTGGATGAGGGCGTGGGTGCCGACGAGCAGGTCCACCTCGCCGGCAGCCAGCGCGTCGAGGACGCGCTGGCGCTCCTTGCCGGTCACCTTGTTGGTGAGCAGCTCGACGGTGAGGGGCCGCTCGCCGAAGAGCGAAGCGCCGTCGTCGGGGACGGCGATCCCGGCGAGGAGGGGACGGATCGAGGCGAGGTGCTGCTCGGCCAGCACCTCTGTGGGCGCCATCAGCGCCCCCTGGTGCCCGCCCTGGACCGCGGTCAGGAGCGCGGCCACGGCCACCACGGTCTTGCCGGCGCCGACGTCGCCCTGCAGCAGGCGGTGCATCGGGACGGGCCGAGCCAGGTCGGCCTCGATCTCGGCGATGACCCGCTCCTGGTCGCCGGTGAGGGCGAAGGGCAGCGCATCGACGAAGCGGCGCAGGAGCTCGCCCGAGGTGTCGTGCTCGATCCCGCGGCTGGTGGCCTCGATGCGGCGCTTGCGCAGCACGAGCGCCAGCTGGATGCGCAGCAGCTCGTCGAACACGAGTCGACGCCGGGCGGCCGCCGCCTCGTCCATCGCCTCGGGGACGTGGATGCCCCGGAAGGCGGCCGTGCGCTCGACGAAGTCGTGCTCGTCGAGCAGCCACCGGGGCAGCGGCTCGACCAGCTCGCCGGCGCGGTCCAGCGACTCCCGGATCCAGCTCCTGAAGTCCCGCGAGTAGAGGCGGAGCTTGTCGGACTGCGGGTAGACGGCGCTGATCTCGAGGCGGTCGGCTTCGTCGAGGAGGTCGATCTCCGGGTTGGCCAGCTGCTTCTGACCCCGGTACTCCGTGACCTTGCCGAAGAACATCGCCTCCGTGCCCTGCACGAGCTGGTTGGCCCGCCAGGGCTGGTTGAAGAACGTGACCCGCAGGTAGCCCGACCCGTCGGCGATGCGCAGCTCCGTCCGCCCCCGGCCGCGGCCCCGCCCCTGCACGCTCTTCGAGGACACGACCTGGCCGAAGACCCAGAGCTGCTCGTCCACCTGGGCATCCCAGATGGAGGACTGCTTCGTCTTGTCGAGGTAGCGGCGCGGGTAGTGCGTGATGAGGTCGAGGATCGACTCGATCTCCATCGAGGCCAGCGCCTTGGCCCGCTCCGGCCCGACGCCGGTCAGCCGGGTGACGGAGGTCTCGGCCAGCGAGCGGAGGCGGCGGGCCACGACGCGGGCGCTACTCGATCCCGAAGAGGTACGGGTAGAGCGGCTGGCCGCCGTGGTGGACCTCGGCCGAGGCATCGGGCCGGTGCTCCCCGAGCCACTCCGTGATGTGGCGGGTGGCGCCGGCCGACGCGCCCTCGCCTTCGATGATCGTGACGATCTCGTGGTCGTCGGTCACCAGCGCATCCAGCAGCGCGGTGGCGGCGTCGGCCAGATCCGCCTGCACCGACTTGATGCCGTCCCGCGTGACGCCGAGCCAGTCGCCGGTGGCGATCGGGCCGCCCTCCCAGCTCGAGTCCCGCACGGCCTGGGTGACCTCACCGGCGACCACGTTGCTGGCCGCGGCCGCCATCTCCTCCGCGTTGCCGTCGCCCTCGCACTCGGGGTCGTAGGCGAGCAGGGCGGCGAAGCCCTCGGTGACGCTCTTGGTGGGGACGACCACGACGGTCTTCGAGGTGTGCTCGTCGACCTGCTCGGCCACCGGGATGATGTTCTTGTTGTTCGGGAGGATGACGACGTGGTCGGCCGGCACCTTCTCCACGGCTGCGATGAGCTCGGCCGTGGACGGGTTCATGGACTGCCCGCCGGTGACGATGCCCTGCACGCCCAGCGAGTGGAAGATCCGGCGGATGCCGTCGCCGGTCGCCACGGCCACCACGCCGCAGGTCACCGGGGCCAGCAGGTGGGCCGGCACCTCGTCCTGCGCGCCCTGCTGGGCGGCATCGCGCACCCAGCGCTCCTCCTCCACCTCCTCCATGAGGTCGGTGACCCGGATCTTGGTCGGGCGACCGATGTCGATCGCGGCCTCGATGGCCGCGCCGATGTCGTCGGTGTGGATGTGGCAGTTCCAGATCCCCTCGCCGCCGACCACCACGATCGAGTCCCCGATCCCGGCCCACACGTCCTTGAACGCCGGGATGGCCTCGTCGGGGGCCTCGAGGAAGTACATGACCTCGTACCGCAGGTCGGCGACGTCGCCGTGGGCGTGGTCGTGGTCGTGCGCCCCCCGCGCCTCGGAGGGCACCGGTGCCTCCACCTCCACGGGCTCGGGCATCGGGCGGCCGTCGACCTGGTGGAGGATGGCGTCGAAGAGGAGCAGCAGGCCGGTGCCGCCGGCGTCGACGACCCCGGCGTCCTTCAGGACCGGCAGGAGCTCGGGGGTGCGGGCGAGGGCGTCGTCGCCCTGCGCCTTGGCCGCCTCGAGCACCGCGACCAGGTCGCCGCCCTCGTCGGCGGCGGTGACGGCGGCCTCCGACGCCTCCCGCACGACGGTCAGGATGGTGCCCTCGACGGGCCGCATGACCGCCTGGTAGGCGGCGGCGGACGCCGAGGCCAGCGCCCGGGCAGCGGTGGGCCCGTCGAGGCCACCGGCCTCGGCCACGACCGAGGACAGGCCACGCAGGATCTGGGAGAGGATGACCCCCGAGTTGCCCCGCGCCCCCATGAGCGAGCCGTGGCTGATGGCCCGGCACACACCCTCGAGGCCGCCGTCGCAGCGATCGAGCTCCTCGCTCACGGCCAGGAGGGTGAGCGCCATGTTCGTGCCGGTGTCGCCGTCGGGCACCGGGTAGACGTTGAGCCGGTTGATGCTCTCCTTGTGCGCGGTCAGCGCATCTCGGAAGCCGTCGACGGCGGCCCGCAGCTCGTCGGCGCCGAGGCGCGTGAGGGAGGTCATCGGGCGAGGATTGTAGGAGGTGACCGGTGCCACCCCGGTCGACCGGCCCCGATCAGCTGGGTTGGCGGTCGCGTCGGGCCCCTTGTAGCCTCTCGGGGTCCTGCGCACCGGTGTTCCGGTAGCGCGACGAGCACGACACCTGAGAGGTCTCCGACGATGGCAGCAGTGTGCGAGGTGTGCGGGAAGCACCCGTCCTTCGGGATGAACGTCAGCCACTCGCACCGGCGCACCAAGCGTCGGTGGAACCCCAACATCCAGCGGATCCGGGCCGTGGTGGACGGCGCCCCGAAGCGCCTCCACGTCTGCACCGGCTGCATCAAGGCCGGCAAGGTCACCAAGCGCGTCAGCTGACGCCCCGTCGCTGAGCACGTAGCCGAGCGGTCGCCCTGCGGTGGGCGACCGTGGCGCGTCTGGGCCCGGTAGGGCGCGGGTAGGACGCCGGAGACCGGTCCGGCGGAGATCGGCGCGATCCGACGCGGTCGCAGGCAGCAGCGATGGCGGCTGTCTGGCCCGTCGTCGCGGCGCTCCGTTACGGTGGTCGGTCATCCGCAGCCCCGTCAGAGGAGTCGAGATGCAGGGTGTGATCAAGTCGTACGACCCGGGTTCGGGAGACGGCGTGGTGCTCTGCGACAGCGACCTCCGGGAGTACGACCTGGCCCCCGACGCCCTCCGGGGCTCGGTGTTCCGGATGCTCCGCCAGGGCCAGCGGGTCATCTTCGACCTCGACGGCTCGACCCGAGCCACCGGTCTGCGGCTGGGCAGCGAGGTCGACATGGGCACTCCGGGCTTCGACGAGGTGCCAGAGCTCCCGGCGACGAACACCTGACCCCCCACCCCCACGGAGACGGACATGCCTGCGACCACCGACAACCAGAAGCTGAAGGACTGGGTCGAGCACTGGGCTGGGGTGTTCCAGCCCGACGCCGTCGAGTGGTGTGACGGCTCCGAGGAGGAGTGGGACCGCCTCACGCAGCTGCTCGTGGAGGGGGGCACCTACGAGCAGCTGGACGAGGCGAAGCGACCCAACAGCTTCCTCGCCCTGTCCGACCCGGGCGACGTGGCCCGGGTGGAGGACCGCACGTTCATCTGCTCGGAGCGCGAGATCGACGCCGGCCCCACCAACAACTGGCGAGCCCCCGCGGAGATGAAGGCCGAGCTCACCGAGCTCTACACGGGTGCCATGCGGGGTCGGACCATGTACGTGGTGCCGTTCTCGATGGGGCCGCTCGGCTCCCCCATCTCCCACATCGGCGTGCAGCTGACCGACTCCGCCTACGTCGTCACCAACATGCGGATCATGACCCGCATGGGACAGGCCGCCCTCGACGTGCTCGGCACCGACGGCGAGTTCGTGCCCTGCCTGCACTCGGTGGGCTACCCGCTGGTCCTGGCCGACGGCACCACCCGCGAGGATGTGCCCTGGCCCTGCGACGCCGACAACAAGTACATCACCCACTTCCCCGAGACCCGGGAGATCTGGAGCTACGGCTCCGGCTACGGCGGCAACGCCCTGCTCGGCAAGAAGTGCTTCGCCCTGCGCATCGCCTCGACGATGGCCCGGGACGACGGCTGGATGGCCGAGCACATGCTGATCCTCGGCATCACCCCGCCCGAGGGCGAGAAGGTCTACATCGCCGCGGCGTTCCCGTCGGCCTGCGGCAAGACGAACATGGCCATGCTGATCCCCACCCTCCCCGGCTGGAAGGTCGAGACGGTGGGCGACGACATCGCCTGGATGAAGTTCGGCGACGACGGCCGCCTCTACGCGATCAACCCGGAGGCCGGGTTCTTCGGGGTGGCGCCCGGCACCGGGGAGGACACCAACCCGAACGCCATGGCGACGCTCCACAGCAACTGCATCTTCACCAACGTGGCCAAGACCGACGACGGTGACGTGTGGTGGGAGGGCGCCGGCGTCGAGCCGGCCCACGCCATCGACTGGAAGGGCAACGACTGGACGCCCGCGAGCGACTCGCCGGCCGCCCACCCGAACGCCCGGTTCACCGCCCCTGCCTCGCAGTGCCCCTCCATCGCCCCCGAGTGGGAGGACCCGAAGGGCGTGCCGATCTCGGCCATCCTCTTCGGCGGCCGCCGGGCCACCAACGTCCCGCTCGTGACGGAGGCCTACGACTGGACCCAGGGCGTGTTCCTCGGCTCGATCATGAGCTCGGAGAAGACGGCCGCCGCCGCGGGCACGGTCGGCGAGCTCCGGTTCGACCCCTTCGCCATGCTCCCGTTCTGCGGGTACAACATGGGCGACTACTTCCAGCACTGGCTCGACATCGGGGCCCGGGAGGGCGCCCAGCTGCCGCAGCTCTACTGGGTCAACTGGTTCCGCAAGCGCGAGGACGGCTCGTGGCTGTGGCCGGGCTTCGGCGAGAACAGCCGGGTCCTGAAGTGGATCGTTGAGCGGCTGGCCGGCGAGGGCCGTGCCGAGGACACCCCGATCGGGCGGGTGCCGTCGAAGGGAGCGCTCGATACGTCCGGGATGGCCATGGACGACCACACGATGGCTGAGCTGCTCGCCGTGGACGCGGAGTCGTGGCGAGCCGAGCTGCCCCAGATCGAGGAGCACTACGCATCGATCGGCGACACCGTGCCCGAGGCGCTGCGCCAGCAGCTCGAGGGGCTCGAGAAGCGCCTCGCCCAGTAGCTGGGGCGTGCAGGCTTCGCTCT
>Ga0208490_100658_pt1 | contig 18674 bp, 21 predicted proteins | sample SubbioAug_CSWold_FD_184818 | JGI IMG/M metagenome (GOLD analysis project Ga0208490, IMG submission 184818) | Serpentinite rock and fluid subsurface biosphere microbial communities from McLaughlin Reserve, California, USA - CR11Aug_CSWold (SPAdes) | ecosystem: Environmental > Terrestrial > Deep...
TCAGGCTTAGGTGGAATGAGTGGCGCACAGGGGAAGGCAGCTAAAATAGCAGGTGGTGTTGGAATAATAGCAGAGGTAGATCTATCCAGGATCAATACAAGAGTTGAGCAAGGGTGGATTGATGAAGTTTATGAAGATGTAGGTAAGGTTTTTAAAGCAGCCCATTTAGCTATGGAAGAAAAAAGAGCAATGGCAATAGCATATCATGGAAATATTATAGATTTACTCCAATTTGCAGTTGATAATAGTATTCACATTGAGCTTTTATCCGATCAAACCTCCTGCCATGCTCCATATGATGGAGGTTATTGTCCACAAGGCTTAACATTCCAAAAGAGAACCGATATGCTATTTAGTGATAAAATTGGATTTAGAAATGAAGTAGATAAAAGTTTAAGAAAACACTTTGCTCTTATAAAAGAGCTTGTAAACAGAGGGACTTACTTTTTCGATTACGGAAATAGTTTTCTTAAAGCAGTATTTGATGCTGGTGTTATGGAAGTTTCGAAAAATGGAATAGACGACAAAGAAGGGTTTATATTCCCAAGCTATGTAGAAGATATAATGGGACCAATGCTCTTTGATTATGGGTATGGACCTTTTAGATGGGTTTGCTTAAGTGGTAAACATGAAGATTTAATAAAGACTGATAAAGCTGCAATGGATTGCATAGACCCAACTAGACGAGGACAAGATAGAGACAATTACAACTGGATAAGGGATGCAGAACAAAACAAATTAGTGGTTGGAACGCAAGCTAGGATTCTTTATCAGGATGAAAAGGGAAGAACCCAAATAGCATTAAAGTTCAATGAAATGGTAAGAAATAAACAGGTGGGACCAATAATGTTAGGAAGGGATCACCATGATGTATCAGGTACTGATTCACCATTTAGAGAAACCTCAAACATTAAAGATGGAAGTAATGTAATGGCTGACATGGCAACACACTGCTTTGCAGGAAATGCTGCCAGAGGAATGAGTCTAGTTGCATTACACAATGGTGGAGGAGTTGGAATTGGCAAATCAATAAATGGCGGATTTGGTATGGTGCTTGATGGGTCAGAAAGAGTAGATAATATTTTAAAAACAGCAATGCCTTGGGATGTAATCAGTGGTGTAGCACGAAGAGCATGGGCAAGAAATGAAAATTCCGTTGAAACTATTATAGAATTCAATAAGGAAAACAAAGATACTGATCATATAACTTTGCCATATATTCCAGATGAAGAATATATAAACAGATTAATGGAGAAAAAATAAAGTATATAAAAAATTTAGACCTTTGGGTCTATTTTTTTATAATGGGTATAAATATGTAACCATAGTAATTTGATTTAAATGGAGGGACATTTATGGAAATAGGTAGAAATAAGGTAATAACCATATTATTAATATTAGCAATATTCGTTTCAGGAGGAATCTATTTAACTGGAAGAGGAGATGATGAAAAAAATATTGTTATGGCTGAAAGTAATGCCCTTGTACCCAATTATTCTCAATCAAGATATAAAGAGATATACCTAGCAGGGGGATGCTTTTGGGGAGTGCAAGCATATTTCGATAGGATTAATGGCATTGAATACACCAATGTAGGTTATGCTAACGGTAATACAGAAATTACGAATTATTATGACCTAAAAGAAACAAATCATGTTGAAGCTTTGTATTTAGTTTATGACAAAGATATAATCAATCTGGAAACAATACTAGAGTATTATTATTCTGTTATAGATCCAACCCTATTAAACCAACAGGGAAATGATATTGGTCCTCAATATAGAACTGGAATCTATTATGTTAATGAAGAAGATAAGGAAATAATACAAGCTGTTACAGATTCTGAGGCAAAAAAATATTCCAAACCTATTGTTACAGAAATACAAAAGCTTGAAAATTATGTAATTGCTGAGGATTTTCATCAAGATTATCTAGCTAAAAATCCTTTGGGATATTGCCATATAGATCTAAGCAATATACCTGCAGAAAGACCAGTAGTATATTATTCTGACTATAAAAAACCATCTATAGAAGATATAAAAGCAAAATTAACATCACTTCAATATTCAATAACACAAGAAGATAGTACTGAAACAGCATTTGAAAACCCATATTGGAATAATGATGAAGAAGGAATATATGTTGATATAGTTACAGGAGAGCCACTATTTCTTTCAAAACACAAGTATGATTCTGGTAGTGGATGGCCAAGCTTTACCAGACCTATACAGTGGAATGTATTAACAAATGTAAAGGATGATTCGCTTGGAATGATTCGAGTTGAAGTTCGAAGCAGAGTAGGAGATACTCATCTTGGACATGTTTTTGAAGATGGACCTTTGGCTGAAGGTGGACTTAGATTTTGTATTAACAGTGGAGCTTTGGAGTTTATTCATATAGAAGATATGGAAAAAAGAGGATATGGTCAGTTTATGGAATTGGTAAGATAAAAGTTCTGGGTTAATCGCCCAGAACTTTTTTATAGTAATCTTTTTCAAGTATCTTTTGTGAGTAGTAGAATTTTCCATCGATAATCGTGGAAGTTCTTTTAATATAATCTCTAATTTCATCTACAGAAAGGGTAGCATCACCTGATAAGATGAATTCTTCATTTTTTGAATCATACACTCCTTGATCAGTAATAAAGCTCCTATTTGAAAAAATAACAAAAGGACTTTTATTGGAAAAAATATCTATTCCCATTAACAATCTAGAATCAAATTCCACACCCATCAAGTTGGAAATAGTTGGGAGTATATCAAGACTTGATGCTGGTTTAGAAACCACCAAGTGCTCCATACCTTCTTTATATATGATTAGGTTGTTCTTATATAACTCAATGCTTTCTTCAATTTTAGATCCATTTAATTGGTCTAAATCATCTTTGTCCAAGCCATAAGGATAGTGGTCTGTACTTAGTACAATAAATGTATTCTGAAGTTTATTACTCTTTTTCAGTTCTTCTAAAAGATATTCCAGGGCTCTATCAAGTTCAATTTGAGTAGCTAGATATGCTTTAGCATTTTCACTATAATCTAAATCTTCAACTAAATCCTTGTTTTTACGGGATATAGCATTTCCATTAAAAGAATATCTCAAATGACCACTTACAGTCATATAGTATGCATGAAATTTATCTTCATTTATAAACTCAGGAATGGTAATTTCCATCATTTCTAAATCAGATCTTGGCCAAATGTCCTGCATAATCAAGCCATTTCCTATTCCTTTATAATCATAACCCATGTTTGGATGGGTTATATCCCTATCGTAATAGTCATAAGTGTGATTATGGTATGCTTTAGTTATATATCCTAAGGCTTTAAGCTGGTTTCCCATGGAAAATGGAAGGAAGTTATCTTTTGACAAACTAAAACTCCATACACCAGCCTTTGGCATTAAGCCATTTGTTGCAACATATTCACCATCTGATGTACTAACCCCCCAAATTGATGTATAAAAGTTTTCAAAATACAAGCCATTATGGACCATTTTATATAAAGTAGGTGTTAAATCTTCTTTCACAGCTAAGTGAGAAAACCCTTCAGCAGTTATAAAAATAAGGTTATGATCTTTAAACATTCCAGTGAAATCATTTTTTTCTGATGGAGTTATTGAGCTAAAGTACTCATGCATTCCAACCAATTCAGGATCTGTTTCATTTGCTATTAAGCTATCAAAATCAATATCTATTTGATTATATTGGATATTTTTATTTTCTTCCATTTGATTTCTTTCAACTAGATTCATAGAAACTATGTATTCATGATCAATTTTTGGTTCCCATGAAAGGATTTGCCTCTTTGCATCTAGCCTAAAGTAAGTTAGCATTCCTAGATTTTCTACTGAAAACTCAGGTTGATGGATATTGTAGTACAAGTTGTATGGAGAATTTGTATCTTTGTTTCCTTGATTGATCAAAAAGATTGCTAACATATGAAGAATTATTGAAGTGAGAGCAAATTTAATAATAATTGATTTATCTATTTTAGATTTATCCAATATAGGGTTTCTTCTTATAATCAGATAGAAAAGAGGAATGAATAGTATTAAAATAAAGTGTAAGTTTTTCATAATTTCATAAAAAGCTTCACCTACAAATTCAAATACTTTCCCAGCATTCCCAGCAGAGTAGGCTATGTAGAAGGTTTTAAAAATACTAAAATAAACCAACTGAGATACAAATAATAAAGAAATAAGTACCATGGTTATGATTAAAAACCATTTTGAAAGTTTCTTAGGCAATATAATAAACAGTATATAAATGATACTAGCTATGGCAACTGAAAACAAAAAAGAATAAATTAGACCAATATTAAAAATCTTAATCCCAACAAACAACTTCAATAAAAACTCCAGGGACATAATGCTAGAGATCAAATATATAAAAGCAATATTATTTTTCATAGTTGCTATAATTCTTTTCAATTATGAGACCTCCTTATAACAGCCTATTATATATAAGTATATCACTTATATAATTTTAATAAACGGGAAATTTTACACTATCAGAGTAATCTAAGGGGTTTAAGGGTAAAATTTTATAAAATAGATTGAGGAGGAAAATCATGACGAATAAATTAATTGAAAGTCAGTTGAATCATAAAGCAATAAGAGAGTTTAAAGATGAAAAATTGCCAAAAGAGACATTTGATTTACTTATGGAAGTTGCAAAAAGAACGGCAACATCAAATGGCATGCAAAGTTATTCAATAATTAGGATTACAGATGAGAGTTTAAAGGAAGAAATATCAAAAGTATGCAAACAAGACTATGTAAAAAGAGCACCAGAATTACTGGTATTTATTGTTGATCAAAATAGAAATAATAAGATATTACAAGAAAAAGGTGCAGATACAAGTTTTGGGAATTCTATGGATCTATTCATACAAGGGTTCACAGATGGAGTACTAGCGATCCAGAATATAGTAAACGCTGCAGAATCTATGGGACTAGGGGCTTTATACCTAGGAAGCGTACTAAACGATCCAAAAGAAATAATTAGACTGCTAAATTTACCAAAATTAACATTTCCTATATTAGGTTTAGGTTTGGGATATCCAAATCAAGAACCTCAATTAAAACCAAGAATGTCAATGGACTATAGAATATTTGAAAATAAGTATGTACCTATGGAGAATATATTAGAACACTTACATGAGTATGATGACGAAATGCAGACATATTATGATCTTAGGAATTCTAGCAAAAGAGTGGATAGTTTTACTGATCAAGTTGTTATGAAATACACTAATATAATTCCAAAAAGAGTAGAAATAATCAACGATATAAGAGACCAGGGTTTTGACTTAAAATTAAAATAAGGAGAAGTTATGAATCCAACAATTAATGAGTTAAAAGAGAGAAAATCAGTTAGAATATTTGAAAATAGAAAAATATCAGAAGAAGATGAGGAAATAATTCTTCAAAGTGCAATAGAAGCTCCTACTGCTGGAAATCAAATGCTATACTCTATAATAAATGTAAAAAACAAGAGTTTAAAGAATGAGCTTTCAATAACTTGTGACAACCAAGGATTTATTAATGAAGCACCTTTGGTTCTTATATTTCTAGCTGACACTAGAAGATGGTATGACTCATATGTTCACGCTGGAATATTGCCCAGAAAGCCTTTGGTTGGAGATCTATTTTTAGCCATTGAAGATGCCATGATTGCTGCTCAAAATAGTGTAGTTGCAGCATGGTCTATGGGGATTGGAAGTTGTTATATTGGGGATATACTAGAAAATAGAGAGAAGGTAATGAAGTTACTCCACCTTGATGAATATGTAGTTCCAATAACCATGGTTGTATATGGTTATCCTACAGCCAATCAAACTAGAAGGAAGAAACCGAAAAGGTTTAATAAGGAGTACATTGTATTTGAAGATGAATATAGAAGAATGAGTAAAGAAGAACATATAAAAATGTTCACTGAAAGGTCAGAAGATGAAAACTTTGATTTTTATGACTTTATTGGAAAATTCCATAAGAGAAAGTATGCTTCAAATTTTTCCTTGGAAATGAGTAGATCATCTTTGGATTATTTAAAGTTCTTTCAGGAGGAGTAAATAAAAGATGAGATTGTTTTTTGGTATTAATTTTGATGAAAAGTTAAAAGAAAGATTTAGAAATGTTATTGAGGTTATGAAAGAAGATATCATTAAAGGACGATTGATAAATCCTGAAAATATCCATATGACTTTAGTCTTTCTTGGAGAAGTTGAAGAGGAAATGGTAATAAAACTTAATAATATTTTAGATAATATCAATATCCAAGCTTTTAATATTAATCTGTCAAATTTAGGGACCTTCCCAAAAAAAGATGGAGATATTCTATGGATTGGCATTGATGATAATCCAATACTTGAAGAGGTGGTTAAAAAGCTTACAACACAGTTAAAAGACCTTGGTTTCACAATTGAAAATAGACCGTATACTCCACATATAACCATTGGGAGAAAAATTAGGCTAAAAGAGGGTATTTCAAATTTAAATATAGATGAAACCTTTAAAGTTAAATCAATCCATCTTATGGAATTAAAAAGTATAGATGGTAGTATAAGATATGTTTCAATTTATGAAAGAGAATTACAACCTTAAACCATTTGCAAATGATAAAAAAATTTAGCATAAAAGCAAGAATAAAAAATTAGGATAGATTATGCTCTATCCTAATTTATATTATTAAATGAATATTATTATTACTTCTTTCCTTTAAAAATCCTAATATCAAGGGGTGCAAGATCAATAATTAGGTTACCATTTGATATTTTATGAACTCCTTCACCAAGTATGTTTTCTAAATCTTGATCCGTTTTATCCAATTCTAAAGTGATGTTAGTATCTCTATCAAAAATATTTGTTATATAGAGCATAAAATTATTTTCATCTTCTATGGTATATGCAAGTGTAAAGTTATCTGTCTCTAAGATTTTAAACTCTCCAGTTTTAATGACTTCATCTTTTCTTAAATTAGACAAAAATTTGAAGTAATCTAGGATTTGGTTATTTTCTACCTTATCCCATTCCATATCCCTTCTATTATCAGGATCTTCATGACCTTCCATACCTATTTCTGTACCGTAGTAAATAACCGGTATAGCAGGGTATGACATAACAAAGGTTAAAGCTTGCTTATGGTATTCTTGTGAGTTTATTCTATGGATTGATGGAAACCTTACATTGTCATGATTATCTATAAATATGCCATTCATAGTGGGATTTAGAAAATTCTTTTCATCACGAAGGGCAGTTTTTAAGTTGTTTGTATTTCCATATTCTCGAAAAGTAGTTATAATCCCTTTGTACAGTGGATAATTTGTCATGCTGGTTATCCCAGTTTCACTATATGCCTTAAAGTATCTGACATTCTCAGACCATACTTCTCCCAAAAAGAAAAAATCAGGATATTCTTCATTAATTCGTTGGACAAATTCACTCCAAAAATCCCTAGGGACATGCTTAACAGTATCAAGTCTCATCCCATCTATTCCTGTTTCTTTTATCCACCATAAAGCATTCTCAATAAAGAATTCTCGGACTTGTTCGTTAGAGAAGTTCAAATCTGGAAGTCCTGCTAACCATCCATTTTCAACTTCATCTTGGTTGGACCAATTATTAATTGATTTATTTTCATTAAACCAATCTTTGTAATTTTCATCTAGGAGCCATGGCGAATTGTAGCCCGTATGATTTACAACAAAATCAAGAATAACTTTCATATCCATCTCATGGGATTTTTCAACAAGCTCTCTCATGTCATCCATAGTACCTAAATGAGGATCGATTTCATAAAAGTCTTCTATCCAATATCCATGATAGCCATCTTTTTCATTTTTCATAACTGGCGTTATCCAAATTGCTGTTGAACCCAGTGACTTTATATATTCTAGTTTTTCAATTATTCCTCTTAAATCTCCACCATGTCGCTTTTTAAGATTGGTCTTGTCCACATCATAATTATTAGATAAATCACCATCATTAAACCTATCAGTTAAAATAAAGTAAATCATATCGTCTTTATTAAACTCCCTTTTCTCTTTATTACTTACACATCCACCTAAGAAAGATCCTACTAGGGACAATATAGTTATAAACCCAATTAATCTTTTCATAGCATTTCTCCTCCTGACATGGTTATTATACCCAAACTAGGATAATATAGTAAGGATCTTTAGGAATATTAATGGGAATTATGTTACAATAATCTTAATGGATGGAGGGATTAAGGATGATTAGTTCAATAATTAAAGAAGAAAAACATGGTAAAAATTGGGAATTATCGGATAAAATGTCTCAGGACAAAATACAAGATGTAATAGATTTTCACAGAAAATTTAATGAGTATACCATAACACCACTTCACTCACTGGATTCATTGGCATCAGAGTTAAAGGTGGGAAAGATATTTGTAAAAGATGAAAGTTTTCGATTTAATCTAAATGCCTTCAAGGTTTTAGGTGGAGCTTTTGCTATGGGTATGTATTTATCAAATAGACTAAATATACCTATAAACCAATTGAGTTTTGATCTGTTAAAATCACAAAAGATTAATCATGAACTGGGAGATTTAACTTTTGTAACTGCAACAGATGGCAATCATGGTAGAGGGGTTGCATGGGCAGCAAAACAGCTAAATAAAAAGTGTGTTGTCTATATGCCAAAAGGCTCATCAAATAGTAGACTAGAAAACATAAGAAATGAAGGAGCAGAAGCTTCAATAATTGAGGGAAACTATGATGATGCAGTAAGGCTAGCTGACACAATGGCAAAAGAAAATGGATGGGTAGTAGTTCAAGATACTGCATGGGAAGGGTATGAAGAAATTCCAAATTGGATTATGCAAGGATATGGAACGATTATCCATGAAGTTATGGATCAAATAGATGAAGCAATCAGTCATGTTTTTTTACAAGCGGGAGTAGGATCATTTGCAGGGGCAATTATTGGTTATTTGGCAAATAGACTTGAGGACAAAATACCAAAGTGTTACATCGTAGAACCAGATAAAGCTGATTGCTTGTTTAGGTCAGCCAAAAATGGACAAATTACAAATGTTACAGGAAGTATGGATACAATAATGGCTGGTCTAGCATGTGGTGAAGTAAATTCAATTAGTTGGAATATCATTGATGAATTTAGTAGTGGATATTTTTCCTGTAAAGATGAAATATCCGCAAGAGGGATGAGAATATTGGCATCGCCAAAAGGATCAGACAAAAAGGTTATATCAGGGGAGTCAGGAGCAGTAGGAATAGGATTATTATCTGTTATCAAAGAAGAGGATAGGTACAAAGAAATTAGAGAAAAAATGGGTCTAGATGAAAAATCTGTAATTCTAGTAATTAGCACAGAAGGAGATACTGATCCTAAAAGATACAAAGAAATAGTTTGGGATGGCCATTTCTCATATAGGAGCGGTGAAAATGGAAGTTACTAAAGACTCTCTTATACTTGATTTAGTTATGGAATATCCCCAACTAGAAGATGTGTTTAAACCATATGATGAAATTATTGGTAAGTGTGTTATGTGCCATCATCTTTTTGAAACATTAGATGAGTTTTCATCCCTGTATAATCTTGTTTTAAGTAGTTTATTAAGTGAAATAAAAGAGAAAATTCAAGGTTAAGTGCCTTGAATTTTTTAGTATATAATTCTATTTTCATCTTTCTCATATTCACTAAAAATGTGTAAACATTCATCTCGATTAATTTGATACATCTTAATGGATGATTTTTCATCATCTCTTTTTAGAATTTCATAAAGTAACCCATCATCGAATCCGATGTTTAGAGCATCAAATTGGGTACATCCATAATAAACTGTAGAAATCCTAGCCCAATGAATTGCTCCATAACACATTGGACATGGTTCACTTGTTGTATATAGGACACATCCAGAAAGGTCAAAACTTTTAAAAACTTTCCCAGCTTCTCTTATGGCAACAATTTCACCATGGGCAGTAGGATCGTTGTTTTTAATAACCATATTGTGACCTTTTGATATAACCTGACCATTACAGACAATAACACAACCAAAGGGACCACCGTGGCCACTATTAATACCAATTTTAGCTTCTTCAATGGCGATTTTCATAAACTTATTCATATAAATACCCCCACAATCATTATACCCATTATTGGTGAATATTATTATGCTAAAGTGGTATAATCAACTTAATAAGAGTAAGGAGGTATAATCGTGGATATGCTAAAGAAATATAAGAGAAGAATTGATTTAGCTGCAGGTAGAGATGATGTTGAACTTGTTCTAAAAAATTGTAAAATAGTAAATGTGTTTAGTCATAGAATTGTAAAAGGAAATATTGCCATTGACTCAGGAAAGATTATTGGTATAGGCGATTATCATGGAAAGAAAGAAATTGATATGGAAGGGAAATATGTTGCTCCAGGATTAATAGATTCACATCAACACATGGAATCCTCCATGGTTACTCCAGAGCAACTTGCAAGAATACTATTGCCCCTAGGAACTACAACTATTATTGCTGATCCTCATGAAATAGCTAATGTATGTGGTTTAGAAGGCATAGAATTCATGATAAATTCCACCAGAAACATTCCTTTGAATGTGTTTTTTATGTTACCATCTTGTGTGCCATCAACTGAATATGAAAGTTCAGGCGCAAGACTAAATGCTGAAGATTTGGGGACCTTAATGGATGAAACCATAGTATTAGGATTAGGGGAACTAATGGATTATCCCAATGTTATAAAAGGTGATGATGATATTATTAGAAAAGCACTGCTTGCTGATAGAAAAATAATTGATGGACATAGTCCTTTAGTCACAGGGAAAGATCTAAATGCATATAGGATAAATGGAGTAAAAACAGATCATGAATGTTCTAATTTGAAAGAAATGGAAGAAAAATTAGATTTAGGAATGTTTATTGCCATAAGAGAGGGATCTGCAGCAAGGGATCTAGAAAAATTAATACCAGGAGTAAACTGTCAAAATGAAAGAAGAATTACATTTTGCACAGATGATAAACATCCTGGGGATTTGCTTTCTGAAGGGCACATTGATTTTAACATTAGAAAGGCAATTTCCATGGGTATAGATCCAATTTCTGCTATTAAAATGGCAACTATAAATACTGCGGAATGTTACTATTTAAGAGATATTGGAGCAATTGCACCTGGTTATGATGCAGATTTAATAGTTCTTAGTGATTTGAATGAGTTTAAGATAGAAGAGGTCTATAAAAAGGGAGAATTGATTGCAAAGGATGGTATAGCTTTATTTGAAGTAAGTATGCCTGATATTTCCAAGGTAGAGGACACAGTGATTGTTGGAGATATTAGTGAAAAAGATTTAGCCATTACTTTAAAGTCTGATATAGCAAGAGTAATTAGAGTAACACCTAACTCGTTACTGACTGAATTGGTGACTAGGAAGGTTAGTGTGGATGAAGGCAATATGTTTATATCTAATAAACATATTGATATCATAAAGCTAGTTGTAATAGAAAGACATGGTAATAGTGGAAGTATAGGACTTGGTTTAGTTGAAAATATGAAGATTAGAAATGGTGCTATAGGTCTTACCATTGCCCATGATTCCCATAATCTTATTGCAATAGGAGATAACGATAGGGATATTCTAATTGTAATTGAAGAAATAAAAAAAATAAAAGGGGGAATTGCAGTAGCATCAAACGGAGAAATAGGAGAGAGCTTGCCATTACCAGTTGCTGGATTGATGTCACAAAAACCTATGGAAGAGGTTTCAGAAAAGTTAAGAAGTATTAATGATTATATAAGGAAAAATCTTGGATCAAATGAAGAAATAGATACATTGATGACATTGAGTTTTCTTGCTTTACCAGTTATACCAGATGTAAAATTAACTGATTTAGGGTTATTTAATGTTAATAATATGAGTTTTATAAGATTGGATGTGGAATAATATGATATTAAATGTTGCGCTGGTTCAAATGAAGGTTAGAGACACAAGAGAGGAAAACTTAAAAATTGCTGAGTTAAGAATTAGAGAAGCTAAGGAAAAAGGTGCAGAAATAATAGTTTTGCCAGAAATGTTTACAACTCCTTACAAGAATGAATATTTCCCCATATTTCAAGAGGAATTTCCCGGACCAACAAATCTTCTTTTATCTGAGCTTTCCAAGGAACTAAATGTATATATTATTGGAGGGTCAATACCTGAAGGAGAGGATGGGAAGATATATAATACTTCATATGTATACGACAATAGTGGAGTTTTAATAGCTAAACACAGAAAAGCCCATTTATTTGATATAGATGTAAAGGGAAAGATGACATTTAAAGAATCTGATACACTTACTCCTGGTAATGAAAGTACTTTATTTAGTGTAAATGGAATAAAAATTGGCTTGATAATATGTTATGACATAAGATTTCCTGAATTTACAAGGAAGCTAGCTCTAGAAGGTGCAGAAATTGTTATTGTCCCTGCAGCATTTAATATGACAACAGGACCTGCTCATTGGCATTTATCCGCAAGGGCAAGAGCATTAGATAATCAAGTCTATATTCTAATGTGTTCTCAAAGCAGAAATGAAGAAGGTGTATATGTTGCTTATGGAAATTCATTGATAGCATCTCCTTGGGGGGATATAGTGTCATCACTGGATGAAAAGGAAGGATTGCTCATAACACAAATAGATACTGATCTAGTAAAAAAGGTAAGAGAAGAATTACCTCTCTTAAAACATAGGCGGGAAGAATTGTATTAAAAAGCAATATTTATCATTTGTGTCTGAGTTTTAAAAGGTTCTTTTGGGTATATTTATTTTGACTGGGAGGTGTTCATATGGTTAAGTTTAGAAATATTGTCACTGCTTTTTTAACTCATAAAAACGATATATTATTAATGAAAAGAGGTAGTGGTAATCCAATTGCTCCAGGATATTGGTACGGAGTTGGTGGCCACATGGAGCCTGAAGAAATAAACGACCCATATAAGGCAATATGTAGAGAGATAAATGAAGAAACAAATATAGATACTGACAATATTGAAGATCTAAAATTAAAATACATTGTATATAATAGGAATGAAGAAGAGGTTGTAATAAATCATTTTTTCTTTGGTGGAGTAAAATCTCCTGAAATAATTGAAAATGATGAAGGCACACTACATTGGGTATCGAGAAATGAAATCTTGGATAAAACCTTTCACCCTGCTATAAAAAAGGTTCTTGAACATAGTATTAAGAACAATAGGGAGGATATATTAATAGGTGTAATGGAATGCGATGAGCCATATATATGGTGGTATCCTATATAATATAATGTTATAATAAACCTATAATTTATACTAGGGGTGGTATTATGCTAGGACCAGAAAAAAACCAACGATCAAACAAAGCATTTTTGCTAATGATAATATTTGCAGTTTTAGGGGTAGTATTTATAGCTTTATCCATGCTTTTATAGTAGAAAAAAAGAAGAAATCAATTAAGATTTCTTCTTTTTACTAGTATTTGCATAGATCATAAATTGAATATTCTATTGCTTGGGAAAGTTTATCTACATCAAGTTGAACTTGAAGACCAACTTTACCAGCATTAAAAGTCACCTTTTGTAGTAGAATAATACTTTCATCAAAAACAGTTGTATAATGTTTTTTCATACCTAAAGGGGAACATCCACCTTTTTCATATCCTGTTGTCTTTAATAGATCTTTCAAAGGTAGCATTGTAATTGATTTTTCTCCAACAGCTTTTGATGCTTTTTTAAGGTCTAGTTCAAAAGAAACTGGTATTACAAAGACAAAAAAATCTTTACTACTTCCAACACTCACAAGTGTTTTAAAAATTTCTTCATGGCTAAGTCCCAGTTTATCAGCTACTGATTTTCCATCTATTTCTCCATCCAAAGTTTCATATTTCAAGGTTTTATATGGTATGTGGAGATTATCTAAATATCTTAATGCATTAGTTTTCTCACTCACAATGTTCAACTCCTTTGTAAATAATTATATATACAAAGGATGAAGCTTTCAACAAAAAAGGAGGGTTTTTATGTTTACTACAGTAATTACACAAATAATAGAAAAGGTAGGAATTATAACTTTAAATCGACCAGATTTCAACAACACATTTGATTTGATTATGGCAGATGAGTTAAATAAAGCTCTGGAATATATGGAAAATCATAAGGCTGTAAATGTAGTTTTAATAAATGCAAATGGGAAAAACTTTTGTACTGGAATAGATGTTAATTATGTAGATGGAAAACCAATGGATGAGTATTTAGACTGGGTAAGACTAATGGAAAAAATGAATACAACTATTTCAACAATGGGAAAACCTGTAATAGCATCTGTAAATAGGATTGCAGTTGCAAATGGAATTGGCCTTGTTGCAGCATGTGATCTTGCAATAGCAGGAGATAGTGCAAAATTTGGAGCAACTGCAATAAATGTTGGACTATTTTGCATGGGTCCTGCAGTTCCTCTTTATAAGAGCTTGGGTAGAAAAAGAACACTAGAACTAATAATGACAGGTGATATAATCAATGCAGAAAAAGCCTTGGAGATTGGACTAATAAACAAGATAGTTCCTGCCGAAGACCTTGAGGAAGAGTCATTTAAGTATGCTAAGAAACTTGCAGACAAAAGCCCCGTTGCAATGCAACTTGGGAAAAAATCTTTTTATCAAATGGAAGATCTTAAATTTTCAGATGCTTTGGAAATGTCGAACTACCATTTTGCAACTCTTTGTTCAACAGAGGATGGTCAGGAAGGTGTGAGAGCATTCTTAGAAAAAAGGGAACCAAAGTGGAAATAGATTATTGAGGTACAAAAACATGGACAATAATTAAATGCATTGCTACAATAAAGTAAAAAGGTGACTGAGGAGGAATCTCTATGAAAAGGTCAATGGTCTTTATTGTAGTAATAGTTGTTTTTTTGGGGTTTCTAAGTGGTTGTTCATCTCCAACTGAAAATATAGTTAATACATTTAACCTAGGAGAAGTATTGGAAAAAGAAAGCAATGAAAATGGAGGTGTAGTTGGAGATTTAGCAGCAAATGGAATTCAACTTAGTATTTCAGAGAATGCATTATCAAAAACTCAAAGTTTTTCTTTAACTACTGTTAATGAATACAAGTTGCCAGATAAAAAACTTGGAAGCTTGTTAAGTGGACCAGTGCAATTATCAGTTGACCAGGACATAAAAAGATTTAATGCACCAATAATTATAAAAATGGCACTCACTGATGATGAAATAGAAGGACTTAAAAATGAAGATGAAATATGGGGAGCATATTTTAATGGTATAGAATGGGAGTTTATTAGACCAATATCAAGAGATTTAACAAACAAAACTCTTTCCTTTGAAACATATCACTTTAGTTTATTTTCCAAAGCAAAACCCACTAAAGAGCAAATACTTGACAACTTTGCAAAACAGAAAGCTGTTGAACAATGGAACAACAATAATAATAACAATGTAACAAAAGACCAAACCCAGTCATTGATTAAGGATATACTAAAGAATCAGCTTGGAATTGAAGGGAATCAAACATTGGTTGAGGATATCATGGTTGAAATGGTAAAAGACGATACTTACATATCTTTACTTAACGATTATACAGAAGGAAATGTGGAAGGATACTCCCAAACAGTTGCTATGATGGCAGGAGAGAAAATTGTAGACATAATCAAGAATTATCCTGAAAATGTATCTAGTCAGTTATTTCAAGGCATTATGGAAAATGCAAGTAAAATTGGAACCGGAGTTCAGATGGCAACATACCTTGCAAGTGGAGAGTATACAAATGCTATGAAGGCATTAAGTGAAGAAATAATAGGCAATTATCCTCTTGTTGCAATGTTTAAAACAGCAGCAGAAATAACTGAAAGACAAATTGGAAGATGGAAAGATCAAGAACTTGAAGCTGCATATCAAGTATTTAGTAAAGGTGCAGAAAGCTCAGTTCCATTTTGGGGATACAGTGTTGATAAGGGAAATTTTAATTCTGTATGGGATCAGATGAGAGGAATTCAAACCAAAGTATTAGATGATGCAATTAAGGATTATGCAGCACGATTAGGTGTGAGTCCTGATAGTCTTGGGGAGAATGTACTAAATAATATTAGAACCCAGGCGAAAAATGACTTAGAGGACCAGTTCAAGAATAGATTAGCATCTGAAGAAGATATAGAAAGACAAAAGCAAGAAAATCTTAAATTAATCCAAGAATACAATAATTCTAATTTGTTGGAAAAATATAGACTAGGGTTTACTGAAGATACAGATTTGGAATTTAGATTAGAAAGATTGTTTAGACTTAAAGAAATGATTTTAAAGGATACAAAAGCAAGAATGACAAACAATGATTTGCCAGATAAAGGAGAAATATCAGTTAAAACAATAGCTATTTTGACTAATATTTGGTATTCAGGGGAAAATGGGAAAAAAGAATATAAGGAACGGTTAATTGAACTTGGATATTTAGAGCCAGAGCCTGATATAGCCATTGTATTAAAATACAATGGAGTTGCTGGTAGTGTAGATTACACTCCACAATATGAATATGAATTACTTGGATATTTTTTAAGTGATATTCCAATTGGTCCAGATGGAACTTTTGATCAATCCTTCCAAAGTGGGAATAGTTTAAAACTAAAGGAAAGTTGGTTATTTGATGATGGAGGGAAAGCTACATTAGAAAGTGGAAATGTAAATGGTAAAATTGACCTTAATACTTTTGAAGGAAATGGAAATGTAACTATGAGTTGGAAATTCTTTGAAGAAGGTGGCTCAGGAATAGATTATCAAAAATATGATATAAAAAGAACCTTTAATGGTACTATATCAATTTCTCCTGCATATGGAGGCGAGAATAAGAATAGAGATCATGTGTATTTTGAGTACTATGGTAAATCTGTATGGGATATTACTTATACAGGGAAAGAATACGATGCTGATAAAAAGGAATACTTTTTAAACACATCTTCCTGGCAAGAAGAAAATCTTGAATGGGGTATTACTGCGTCATATGAAAAGATATTAAAGTGATTCAGATCACATTAGTTTGGTTTGACATTATATTATATCTTTTATATACTAATCTCTACTAAGAAATTTTAAGGGGAGAACATGGAGAGTATAATAAAGAGCTTATTAGATTTTTTGACAATTGAATTAACTGTGCTATTAACCGCTGCAATGCCTATAATAGAGTTAAGAGGAGCTATACCTTTAGGATTATCTTTAGGAATGAGCCCTTTTCATGCAACCCTTATAAGTTTAGTAGGGAGCATGATTCCAGTACCTTTTATTCTGTTTACAATAAGGCCAATATTTAACTATTTAAAGACGACCAAAACCTTTAAAAAGTTAATCCATAGACTTACAGATAAGTCATTGAGTAATAATGGTCAAAAAATTCAAAAATACGGAGTCTGGGGTTTAATAATTCTTGTTGCAATACCTCTTCCTGGTACAGGAGTATGGAGTGGTAGCCTTGCAGCATCTTTATTGGATATGAGATTTAAGTGGGCATTTCCAGCTATATTAATAGGGAATATAATTGCAGCATTTATAGTTTTAGGTGTAAGTAATAGTATAATAAATATATTTGGATAATCTCAGTAAAAGCACATCGAAAGATGTGCTTTTACTATTACTTATCTGAAGTTATATCTTCTGTAATTTTACTTGTTTGTGACTTGAATTCTGATAATGCTCTACCCAATGATTTTCCAATTTCAGGTAGCTTAGACGGTCCAAAAATTACAAGTGCAACTGCAAGTATTAATATTAACTCAGTTATTCCTAATCTTCCAATCATGCCAACGCCTCATTTAATAACTCAACCATCTTTTTAGTTACATCAGCAGTAGTACCAGCACATCTACTTTTTCTTTCTGGATCTCCATAAGCTACTCCTGTCAATTTCATAAATTCTCCTACTGAATCTTCACAAAGAGTACTGTTAGCAATTGTTGTAGGAAGGTTTAAGCCTTCTGGTTGATACATTGGGAATTCAGCTGCTTTATACCACTTTGATAAATCAGCTAGAACTTTCTTTGAAGTGTCAGAATCACAAACTGCTCCAATACAAGCAGAAGCAACTCCTATACATCCACAAAGACTAGCTTGCCCATATCCACCTGCTGCTGAAATAAAAGCTTCTGGTGGGATTTGGTTAAATGGATAGCCTACTTCATCTGCTAAAGTGCCGAAGAAACCTTCAGCAACACCAACACCTCAACCACCTTTTTCTTTATATCCTGTGTATGCTCTTGCTTCAACTACTGAAGGATCTAATTTTGTATACTTCATTGGCCATTGAACTGGTTGCGTTAAATCCGCACTTGCTTGGGTTTGACAACCTGTAAGTAATCCACCTAAAGCACCTGTAACAGCTACACCAGCTATGGTTGCGCCTGCGCCTTTTATAAACTGTTTTCTTGATATTTGTTTTTCAGTCATATGTACCCTCCTTTTATTTGTATGAGAATATTTTAACAAATAGTATGATACATTTCAATTTGTTTATTTGAAAACAACATTGAAAATCCATTGTTTGTTAAAAATAGGACAATGGTCCTAGGATAGGAAAAGAAAGATATTTCTAATATTAAGTGAAATGAGTAACAATGTACATTAATGGTTTAACTGAGCTAAGTGAAAATTTAAATGTAGTTTGAGT
>Ga0208490_100659_pt1 | contig 18668 bp, 19 predicted proteins | sample SubbioAug_CSWold_FD_184818 | JGI IMG/M metagenome (GOLD analysis project Ga0208490, IMG submission 184818) | Serpentinite rock and fluid subsurface biosphere microbial communities from McLaughlin Reserve, California, USA - CR11Aug_CSWold (SPAdes) | ecosystem: Environmental > Terrestrial > Deep...
CCCCGGCTCGCCCGGCGCTGCTGCGCCACACGCCCTCCGGCGACGCCAGCGCGCCCGCCCCCGACGCCTACTCGTTGCGCCTCGTGGCCACTCGCAAGCTCTACGACCTCGGCACCACCGTGCAGCGCTCCCCGTCCCTGGCCGGCCTGGTCTCGGAGAACGCCGTGCACCTGCACCCGCACGACTTCGCCCGCCTCGGCGTCGACGCGGGCGCCACCGTCACGCTCACCGCGGCATCCGGCAGCCTCCAGCTGCCCGCCGTGCCCGACCCCGCCGTGCCGAAGGGCTCGGCCGCCGTGCTGGCCCTCCAGCCCGGCCCGGTCGTCGGCCAGCTCATCTCGGCCACCACCGCCGTCACCGACGTCCGGGTGGAGCGGGCATGAACCTCTTCGCCCTCGACCCGCTCCTCGTCGGCGACATCGACCTCGGCATCGTCCTGATCGTGCTGCTGAAGGTCCTCGTCACCTTCGCCCTGATCCTCGTGGCCGTGATGCTCATGATCTGGTTCGAGCGCAAGGTCCACGCCGACATGTCGAACCGCCTCGGCCCCAACCGAGCCGGGCCCTTCGGGCTCCTGCAGACCCTGGCCGACGGCACCAAGTTCTTCTTCAAGGAGGACCTGATCCCGGACCGGGCCGACCGGCGCATCTTCGTGCTGGCCCCGTTCCTGGCCATGGTCCCGGCCTTCGTGACCTTCTCGGTGGTGCCCATCGGGGGCGTGTTCACCGAGGAGAAGCAGGGCGCCGTGAAGATCTTCGGCAACCACACCTTCCTGCAGCTGGCCGACCCGCCCATCGGCGTGCTGCTCATCCTCGCCATGTCCTCGATCGCCGTCTACGGGATCATGCTGGCCGGCTGGTCGTCGGGCTCGAAGTACCCGCTCCTCGGATCGGTCCGGGCCACCGCCCAGATGGTCTCCTACGAGGCGGCGCTCGGCCTGTCCGTCGTGTCGGTCGTGCTGCTCACCGGCTCGCTGTCCACCCACGACATCGTGATGAACCAGGCCGGTGAGGGCTTCTTCGGGATCATCCCGAGCTGGAACCTCATCGTCGCCGGCGTCGTCCCGTTCGTCATCTTCATCATCGCCGCCACCGCCGAGCTCAACCGCCCGCCGTTCGACCTCGTCGAGGCCGAGCAGGAGCTGGTCGGCGGCTTCCACACCGAGTACTCCTCGATCCGCTTCGCGCTCTTCTACCTGGCCGAGTTCATGAACGTCGTCACCATGTCGGCGATCATCGTCACCCTCTTCGTCGGCGGCCCGGCCGGCCCCACCTTCTTCGGACCGGACTGGATCTGGGGCCCGGTCTGGTTCCTGCTCAAGGTCCTCGTCTTCTGCTTCATGTTCGTCTGGTTCCGCACCACGCTGCCCCGGTTCCGGTACGACCAGCTCATGGACCTCGGCTGGAAGGTCCTCATCCCGCTCGCCCTCGGTTGGCTGCTGCTGCTCGCCGCCATCAACGTCGCCCGCGACGAGGACTGGAACCTGCCGCTGGTCGTCGCCGTCGGCTTCGCGGTCCTGGTCCTCGGCTACGCCGGCATCGTCGCCGCCGTCCGCACCGCGCAGCGCCGCCGCGAGCTCGACCCGGAGGGGGTGCACTGATGGGCTACCTCGAGGGCTTCGCCGTCACGTTCAAGAAGCTGTTCAAGGGCTCCCGCACGGGCCGGACGGTCACCGTCCCCTACGTGAAGGACTCCGGCCCCAAGCGCCAGAAGCCGCTGCGCATCCACGGCCGCCACGTGCTCAACCGGTACGAGGACGGCATGGAGAAGTGCATCGGCTGCGAGCTCTGCGCCGGTGTCTGCCCCGCCAAGTGCATCTACGTCCGCGGCGCCGACAACCCGCCCGACGACCCGGTCTCCCCGGGCGAGCGCTACGGCTACGTCTACGAGATCAACTACCTGCGCTGCATCCACTGCGACCTCTGCGTGGAGGCCTGCCCCACCGAGGCCATCACCGAGTCCAAGCTCTTCGAGTTCTCCTTCACCAACCGCCAGGACGCCATCTACACGAAGGACGAGCTGGTGGTCGGCGACGACGGCCTCCCGCAGCAGCTCCCCTGGGAGGACTGGTCCGACCTCGACGAGGTCGGCGCCTGGACCAGCGCCTGGGTGAGGGCCACCGCCCCCAGCGGCGACGCCACCTACGAGGGCCGGGTCGGCTGGTCCGCCGAGCTCGGCTTCGGCGTCAAGGACCCCGAACGGGGCCAGGCGGCAGACGGCGAAGGCAGCAGCGAGGCCGAGGAGGGGCTGGCGGGTTCCGGTCACCACTCCCATGACGAGGAGGGGTCGGTGGCTTCGGGGGGAAAGCCCGGGCGTACCAGCCCGGGCGGCCCCGGAGCCGGCGGCCCCGACGCCGCGGGTGAGAGCACGCACGACGGGGGGAACCACTGATGGTCGAGCTCGTCGTGTTCCTGATCGCGGCCGCCATCTGCCTGGGCGGCGCGATCGGCGTGATCGTGAACCGCAACCCGGTGCACGCGGCGCTGAGCCTGGTGGCCACCCTGTTCGGCATCGCGGTGCTGTTCATCGCCCAGGAGGCCCACTTCCTGGCCGCCGTGCAGGTGATCGTCTACGCCGGCGCCATCGTCATCCTGTTCCTGTTCGTGCTGATGCTCCTCGGCGTCGACCGCTCCGAGGACCTCACGATCGAGCCGATCAAGGGCCAGCGCATCACCGCGGCGATCGTCGGCGTCGGCATCCTCGGGCTCACCCTCATAGCCCTCGCCTCCACCTCCGGTGAGGCCACCGGCGCCCGCGCCGAGCCCGGGTCCGCCAACGAGATCGCCGAGGGCGTCGCCGACATCGAGCAGATCGGTGAGTCGCTCTTCACCGACCACCTCTTCGCCTTCGAGATCACCTCGGTGCTGCTCGTCATCGCCATCGTCGGCGCCGTGATGATGTCCCGCAAGGTCCGCCGCGAGGACCGCGTCGAGGACCCGCTCGTGGCCGCCCACCAGGCCGAGGCCGAGGCCAGGGCCGCCGCGGCCGCCGCCGTGTCCCCCGACTCCGACACCCACGCCGACGCCGAGGAGGTCGAGGCCTGATGCTGGCGGTCGCGGAGGTCACCCCTTCCTGGTACCTCGTCCTCGGGGCGCTCCTGTTCAGCGCCGGCGCCGTGGGGCTGCTGGTGCGCCGCAACCCGCTGGTGATGTTCATGTGCGTCGAGCTGATGCTCAACGCCGTCACGCTCACCTTCGTGACGTTCTCCCGGATGCTGAACGACGTGCACGGCATGACGGTCGTGGTGTTCGTGCTCGTGGTGGCGGCCGCTGAGGTCGTGGTCGGCCTCGGGATCATCGTGGCCCTCCTCCGCAAGCAGCCCACGGCCACGGCCGACGACCTGTCCATCCTGAAGGGCTGACCCGATCCGATGCTCGATCTCGTCTGGCTCATCCCCGCCCTGCCCCTGGCCGGCTTCCTCTTCCTGGTCGCGTTCGGTCGCCGACTCGGCGAGCCCGGCGCCGGGTGGGTGGCCACGCTCGCCTCGGCCGGCTCGTTCCTCGCCACCGTCGTGGTGTTCGCCGGTCTCGTCGGTGAGGACCACCACCACCGCAGCCACGTCGTCACCCTCTTCGAGTGGATGCCGGCCGGCGGGTTCAGCGTGGACCTGGCCTTCCTGGCCGACCCGCTGTCGATCACGATGGCGCTGTTCGTCACCGGCATCGGCTCGCTGATCCACCTGTACTCGATCGGGTACATGCACGGGGACGCGAACTTCTCGAAGTTCTTCGTCTACCTGAACCTGTTCGTCTTCTCGATGCTGATGCTGGTGCTGGGCGACAACCTGCTCGTCACCTTCCTCGGCTGGGAGGGCGTGGGCACGTGCTCCTACTTCCTCATCTCGTTCTGGTTCGGGAAGGACGAGAACGCCTCGGCCGGCAAGAAGGCGTTCGTCACGAACCGGGTGGGGGACTGGGGCTTCATGCTCGCCATGTTCCTGGCCTTCGCCACGGTCGGCTCGCTCAGCTACACCACCCTGGCCGAGGAGGCCGGGAACCTGGCGCCGGTCACCGCCACCGCCATCGCCCTGCTCCTCTTCGTCGGTGCCTGCGGCAAGTCAGCACAGCTTCCGCTGTTCGTGTGGCTGCCCGACGCCATGGCCGGCCCCACCCCGGTGTCGGCGCTCATCCACGCCGCCACCATGGTCACCTCGGGCGTGTTCCTCATGACCCGGGTGAACCCGCTGCTGGCCCAGGCCTACGACTGGGCGCCGGACGTGATCGCTTGGGTGGGCGTCATCACCGCCCTCTTCGCGGCCACCATCGCCGTGGCCCAGACCGACATCAAGAAGGTGCTGGCCTACTCGACGGTCAGCCAGCTCGGCTACATGTTCCTCGCCGTCGGCACCGGCGCCTACGTGGCCGCCATCTTCCACATGGTCACCCACGCCTTCTTCAAGGCGCTGCTGTTCCTCGGCTCCGGATCGGTCATCCACGGCATGGGCGACGAGCAGGACATGCGCCGCATGGGCAACCTGCGCCGGTACATGCCGGTCACCGCCGCCACCTTCATCGTGGGGTGGCTGGCCATCGCCGGCGTGCCGCCCTTCGCCGGGTTCTGGTCGAAGGACGAGATCCTCCTCTACGCCTTCGACGCCAGCCCGGTGCTGTGGGCGCTCGGCCTCGTGACGGCCCTGCTCACCGCCTTCTACATGAGCCGCCAGGTCTTCATGGTGTTCTTCGGCGACGAGCGCTTCCGGGAGCCGGCCGCCGTCGACGCCCCCGTGTCGGGAGCCGTCGACGACGTCGAGGCGGGGGAGGAGCCCGAGGGGGAGGCCGCCGAGGCCACCGGTGACGCCGAGGTCCACGCCCACGCCCACGACGGCCACGCCCACGACCCGCACGAGTCGCCGTGGCTCATGACCGTGCCGCTCGTGGTCCTCGCCGGCCTGGCCATCGTCGGCGGCGGGCTCAACCTGCCCTTCACGCCGGACCTGCACTTCCTGGGCCACTGGCTCGAGCCGGTCCTCTACGGCAACGAGGCCCACATCGACGTCGCCACCGGCACCAAGGTGCTGCTGGCCGTCATCGCAGTGATCGCCGGCCTGGCCGGGATCCTCGTCGCTGCCGCCGTCTACCTGCAGCGACGGGTCAAGGCGGTCGAGCCCGAGCTCCTCGCCAACGGCTGGTACTACGACTCCAGCATCACCGCCTTCATGGGCGGCCCCGGCCGGGCCGCCTTCCAGGCCACCGCCGACTTCGACAAGGACGTCGTCGACGGCGGCGTCAACGGCATCGCCTCGCTCGTGCGGGGCGGCGGCGGGGGCCTCCGGCTCCTGCAGTCCGGCTACCTCCGGGGCTACGCCCTCGGCCTCGGGGTCGGCGTCGTGGTGCTGCTCGCCTACTTCCTCACCCGGGTCACCTTCTGATGCTCTCCTCGATCCTCGCCGCCGAAGGCAGCGCCGCCGTCGCCTCCTCGCCCCTCACGGTGGCGATCCTGCTGCCGTTCGTCGGGGCGCTGGCCGTGGCCCTCGTGCCCGCCGTCCGCACGGAGCTCCACCGGGCCATCGCCCTGCTCTTCTCCGCCGCGGCCGGGGCGCTCACCGTCTGGCTGCTGGCCGCCTTCGAGACGAAGGAGGGCGGCTTCCAGTTCGAGGTCGACGAGACCTGGATCGCCGACTTCGGGATCTCGTGGCACCTCGGCATCGACGGGATCTCGCTGTTCCTCGTCGTGCTCACCGGTCTGCTCTTCCCGCTGGCCATCGTGGCGGTCACCCCGCGCCACGACCCGAAGCCGTACTACGCCTGGCTGCTCGTCCTGCAGGGCGGGAGCCTCGGCGTGTTCATGGCGCTCGACCTGTTCGTCTTCTTCGTCTTCTTCGAGATCGTGCTCGTGCCGATGTACTTCCTCATCGGCGGGTGGGGCTACGCCGATCGGGTCTACGCGGCGCTGAAGTTCTTCATCTTCACGATGGTCGGCTCGGCGTTCATGCTCGTCGGGATCGTGGCCCTCGCCTTCCTCCACCGCGACGCGGTGGCCGAGGAGAACCAGGGCCGGGTGGCCGAGGTCCAGGCCGCCGCCGAGGCCGAGATCGGCGCCATCGCCGAGGAGGCGCAGGACCTCGACCCGGCCGACCCGGAGTCCCAGGCCATCTTCGACGAGCTCTCGGCTCAGGTCGACGAGATCAACACCCGGGCCCAGGCCGAGATCGAGGCGCTCGGCGAGCCGGCCCTCGACTTCGACCTCGTGACCATCGCCGAGGCCCAGCACGTCACCGATGACTCCACCAGCGCCAACCCGCTCGACTGGAGCGCGGCCCGTTGGCTGTTCCTCGCCTTCGCGGTGGCCTTCGCCGTGAAGGTGCCGCTCTTCCCGCTGCACACCTGGCTGCCCGACGCCCACACCCAGGCCCCCACCGCGGGCTCGGTGATCCTGGCCGGCGTGCTGCTGAAGCTCGGCACCTACGGGTTCGTGCGCTTCGGCCTCTACCTGTTCCCCGACGCCACCACGTTCTTCGCCCCCGCGCTCGTGACCCTCGGCGTCATCGGGATCATCTACGGGGCGATCGTGGCCGCCATGCAGAAGGACCTGAAGCGCCTGGTCGCCTACTCGTCGGTGGCCCACCTCGGCTTCATCGTCCTCGGCACCTTCGCCCTCACCACCCAGGGCATCCAGGGCGGGGTGGTCCAGATGGTCAACCACGGCATCTCCACCGGTGCCCTGTTCCTCCTCGTCGGGATGATCTACGAGCGCCGCCACACCCGTGAGATCGCCGCCCTCAAGGGCCTCCAGAAGTCGGCCCCGATCCTGGCCGGCGTGTTCACGCTCGTGATGCTCAGCTCGATCGGCCTGCCCGGCCTGAACGGGTTCGTGGGCGAGTTCCTCATCCTCGTCGGCTCGTTCCTCACCCGCCGCTGGTGGACCGTCGTGGCCGCCGCCGGCGTGATCCTCGCCGCCCTCTACCTGCTGTGGGCCTACCAGCGGGTCTTCCACGGCGAGCCCGACGAGGACAACGCGGACGTGCCGGACCTCACCTGGCGGGAGGGTCTCGTCATGGCCCCCCTGCTCGGGCTCATCGTCTTCCTCGGCATCTACCCCAAGCCCATGCTCGAGCGCATCGAGCCGGCGGTGACGGCGCTCGTCGCCCACGTCGAGGACCACTCCGACTTCGTCGAGCCCGAGGTCGCCGCCATCGGCGCCGGGTCGACGGATGACGCCGACCACGAGGAGGAGGCCGGCTGATGGGCACCCTGCTCGCGCTGCTGTCCCAGCCCGTCGACGAGACCCCCGAGGCCATCGCCGGCGTCGAGGTGGCCTGGTCCGCCCTCGCCCCGCTGCTCGTGCTCGTCGGCGGCGCCCTCGTGCTCATGGTGGCCGACGCCCTCTCCAGCCGCCGCCCGATCAACGGGTCCTACGCCCTCGTCACCACCGTCATCGCCGGCGGGGCCATCGTCACCGCCCTGCCGCTGTGGGACCGGGTGCAGGATGCGGCCCGAGGACCCTTCTCGACCCTCGGGTCGGTCTTCGGTGTCGACGGGTTCTCGGTCTTCACCACGATCGTGCTGTGCGCCGCGGTCATCCTCGGGGCGCTCAGCCTCGACGGCTGGCTGCGCCGCGAGGAGATGGACAGCGCCGAGCCGTACGTGCTCATGCTGCTGTCGGCCTCGGGCGGCGTGATCATGGCGTCGGCCAACGACCTCATCGTCACGTTCCTCGGCCTCGAGATCCTGTCGCTGGCCGTGTACGTGCTGGCCGCCATGCACCTGCGCCGCAGCACGTCGCAGGAGTCAGGCGTGAAGTACTTCGTGCTCGGCGCCTTCGCCTCGGCCTTCCTGCTCTACGGCATCGCCATGGTCTACGGCGGCACCGGCTCCACCAACCTCGTCGACATCGCCGGCTTCCTGTCCGACACGGTGCTGGCCGAGTCCGGCCTCGTGCTGGCCGGCCTGGCCCTGCTGCTCGTCGGGTTCGGGTTCAAGGTCGCCGCCGTGCCGTTCCACTTCTGGACGCCGGACGTGTACCAGGGCGCCCCCAGCCCGAGCGTGGTCTGGATGGCCAGCGGCGTGAAGGTGGCCGGCTTCGCCGGGCTCATCCGGGTCTTCTACCTCGGCTTCCCCGCCTACCGGCTCGACTGGCAGCCCATCGTCTACGCCCTGGCGGTGGCCACCCTTGTCGTCGGCTCGGTGCTCGCCGTCGTCCAGACCGACGTGAAGCGGCTGCTCGCCTACTCCTCGATCAGCCACGCCGGCTTCGTGCTGGTCGGCGTCCAGGCGGCCACCGCCGACGGCGCCAAGGCGGCGCTGTTCTACCTGGCCTCGTACACGTTCATGGTGGCCGGCAGCTTCGGCGTCGTGGCCCTCGTCGGCCGCAAGGGCGACATCGGCCACCACCTCGACGACTACCGCGGCCTGGCCAAGGACCGCCCCGGCCTGGCCCTGCTGTTCGCCCTGTTCCTCTTCGCCCAGGCCGGCATCCCGCTCACGTCAGGCTTCTTCGCCAAGTTCTACGTGATCACCGCCGCCGTCGACGCCGGCTCCACCATCCTCGCCCTCGTGGCCATGGTGGCCTCGGTCATCGCCGTGTTCCTCTACCTGCGGATCATCGTGTCGATGTACATGGAGCCGCTGGAGGAGGAGCGGGAGCGCCGCCGCATCCCGATCCCCTTCGCCGCCGGTCTCGGCCTGGCGCTGGCCGCCATCGTCACCCTGGTGGCCGGCATCTTCCCCAGCACCCTGGCCGACCCCGCCGCCGACGCCACCCCGGCGCTGGTGGCCGAACCCGACCCCTCGGCCACCGCCCAGCCCACCCTCCCGTAGCCCGCGCCCGCGCCAGCGCTCGAACCCGAACTCGAGCCCGAAGTGCAGCGGAAACCGTGCACTTCGGGCTCGGGTTCGTGACCGGGGGCGACGGTGCGACGCTCGGTGGGGACGGCGTCGCGGAGCGTGGATCAGGGGGCGATGGCGATCTGGCCGGTGGGGTCGCGCTTGGCGTCGTAGAGGGCGGTGTCGGACCGGCGGACGAGGTCGTCGGGGGTGTCGTCCGGACGGGCCTCGGCGATGCCGACCGACAGGCCCACCTCCACCGTGGTGCCCTGGACCTCGAAGGGCTGGTCGGCCTCCGCCACCAGGCGCTCGGCCACCTCCTCGGCCGTGCGCAGGTCCCCCCGCAGCAGCACGGTGAACTCGTCGCCGCCGATGCGGGACAGCTCGTCGCTCGGGCGCAGCACCTGGCGGAGCCGGCGGACCAGCTCCACCAGCACGACGTCGCCAGCCTGGTGGCCGAGCGAGTCGTTCACGGCCTTGAACCGGTCCATGTCGCAGTAGAGCAGCACCGTGGGCCCGCCCGTCTCGAGCGCCCGGGTCAGGCGCTCGCGGAACCGAGCCCGGTTGGCGGTGCCGGTGAGCGGGTCGTGGCTGGCCAGGTGGCGGAGCTGCTCGTGCTCGGCGTGGCGGACGAGGACCAGCTGCACGTAGCGCAGGCACCGGGCGATGACCGACTCGTGGGCGGTGACCGGCGGGGTCTCGAGCTCGCGCCCGATCGTGAGCACGGCGGGCCCGATCGAGGTGTGAGGCGGGACCGGAAGCACCCAGATGCCCCGCAGGCCGTGCTCGGCGGCGGCGGCGGCCACCGGCTCGGGCAGCTCGTCGAGGGTCAGGTACTGGGGCTCGCCGGTGCGGGCGACCTCGTGCCACGGGCCGTCCTCGAGCTCGAGGCACACCTCGGGCACCTCCCACGAGGCGCACCCGGCGAAGGTGCCGTCCTCCATGCCCCAGTGGATGGCGGCTGCCGGGGCCTCGAAGAAGGCAGCCATCGAGCGGGCCAGAAGGTCGAGGACGCGGCGGAGGGGCTGGCCGGCCAGCAGGGCGGCCAGGGACTCGTCGAGGTGGAGCTGGGCGTCGAAGGCCATGAAGTACATGGGCACGCCGGCCACGTCAGGGTCGTCGATGAGCGGCACCGCGCCGATGGCCCGCCACGTGCCCGTGCCGTCGGGCCGCAGGATCTGGTACACGGGCGGCACCCCGAGCCCGACCTCCTCGTGGGCGGTCAGGTCCCCCATCGTGGCGATGGCGTCGTCGATCTGCTCGGGCGGCAGGAACTCGACGATGTTGTGGCCCACCACCTCGGCGGCGGACGCCCGGAACTCCTTCTCCGCCGCACCGCCGAAGTAGGTGATCGTGCCGTCCGGGGCGATCACAAGGACGGGGATGGAGATCGTCTCGACGATCTTCCGGAAGGCAGCGTCAGAGAGGTTCCCGTTGCCTTCGTCGCCCACGCAGCGCATGCTATCGGGCACGTTCTGCGTCCATCCGGTCGCCAGAGCAGGCCATCCGGCGGCTGGAGGGTGCAGGTGGGAACGGATCGGCGTCGCCGGACGTCCAAGGCCACGACGGGTCGTGCCCGACCCGCCTCTCCCCGTCGTCGCCCCCGAAGGAGCGCCGTGGCCGCCCGCCGCCGACGCAACCGCATCCTCATCGCCCTCGTGGTCCTCGCCGTCGCGGCGGGCGGCATCGGCCTGCTGGCGTCCGGGCTCGTCGCGCTCGACGGCACCCGCACCGTCCGGTCCTCGGACGAGGGCACCACCACCAGCGTCGCGACCACCGCGGCTCCGGCCACCACCGAGGCCACCACGACGACGACCTCGACCACCACCACGGTCCCCACGACGACGACCACCGAACCGGCCGCCGCCGACGGCACCCTCGAGCTGGGGGAGTCCGGCCCAGAGGTGCAGCACCTGCAGGCGCGCCTCAGCGACCGCGGCTTCTGGCTCGGCACCCCCGACGGGCGCTACGGCCAGCTCACCCGCCAGGCCGTGATGGCCTTCCAGAAGGCCCATGGGCTCGGCCGCGACGGCGTGGCCGGCCCTGCCACCCTGGCCGCCCTCGACACGGCCGGACCGGTCGTGCCCCGAGAGCCGGGCGGCAACCACCTCGAGATCGACCTGGCCCGCCAGATCCTCATCGTCGTGGAGGGCGGCGCCCCGAAGTGGGTGCTCAACACCTCGACCGGCAACGGCGAGGCCTACGCCAACCCGGGTGGGGGCACCGGGGTGGCCACCACCCCGCCGGGCTCGTTCACCATCACCCGGGAGATCGACGGCCTCCGCGAGGCGCCGCTCGGCACGCTCTACCGACCGAAGTACTTCAACGGCGGCATCGCCATCCACGGCTCGGGCAGCATCCCCGCCTACCCGGCGTCCCACGGGTGCGCTCGCCTCACCAACGCCGCCATGGACCTGCTGTGGGGCTCCGGCCTCGCCGCGGTCGGCACCCCCGTCCTCGTCTACTGATGCCTGTCCTCACGCCTCCCCGAGGCACCCCGGCCGTGACGGGCGGGGCCGCCATCCGACGTGCGGCACCGAGCGGCCGGCCCGTAGCATCGACCGTCCGCCCGGCCGCGCCGTCCCTCTCCGACGGCGCCCGCCCCGGTCCCGTGCCCCGCATGTCGAGCCTCCCCGCCCGCGCCTCCGACCCCGAGCTCGTCGAGCTGGCCCGCCGCGGCGACCGCGGCGCCTTCGGCGAGCTGCTCCGCCGGCACGACGACCGCATGCGGGGCCTCGCCTACCGGCTCCTGGCCGATCGCCACGCCATGGACGACGCCCTCCAGGAGGCGTACGTGAAGGCGTATCGGGCGCTCGACCGGTTCAAGGCCGGCAGCAGCTTCAGCACCTGGCTCTACCGGATCACCTACAACGCCTGCGTCGACGAGCTCCGCAAGCGCAAGCGGAACCCGGTCGCCCCCGAGGAGCCGGCCGACCCCGAGTCGGGGCGGCCCGGCCCGGAGCGGGCCGTCACCGCCTCGGAGTCGGTCCGGATGGCCCTCGCCGACCTGCCCGAGAGCCAGCGGGTGACCGTCGTGCTCGTCGACGGCGAGGGCTTCGACCACCAGGAGGTGGCCAAGATCCTCGGGGTCGCCCCGGGGACGGTGGCCTCCCGCCTCCATCGGGCCCGCGCCGCGCTCCGTCGCACCCTGGGGGAGGAGGTGCGGTGACCGAGCACGACCCGATCGAGCCCGACGTCCTCGTCGAGACCGCCCTCCGCCTCCTGCCAGTCCCCGACCACGACGCGGACTTCTGGGCCCGCCTCGAACAGGCCCTCGACGCCGAACCGTCCAAGCCAGGCGCGGGGAGCACCACAGACGAGGAGGGGCGGGTGGCGTCGGGGGAGCCCGGGCGCACCAGCCCGGGCGGTCCCGACGCTGCGGGGGGGGGCGCGGGAGCGGGTCGACCGAGGACCGACGAGGTGCCGGTGGTGGAGCTGCGGCCGACCCCGGTCCCCGGCGTGGTGCCGGCGGCCATGCGTCGCCCGTCGAACATCGTGCTGAGCGTGCTGGCCGTGGCCGCCGCCGTCGCGGTCGTGGTGGCCGGCGTCTCGCTCGTCCGCTCCGGGGTCGATGACGACCTGTTCGAGGACGAGACCGCCGCCGAGTCCGAGTCCGAGGGGGAGGCCAGCCCCACCGCCGACGATGCCTCCACCCTCGCCGCACCGGCGGACGAACCGGCGGCGGCGCTCGTCGTCGAGTGGATCGACGCCGTCGCCGTCGGCGACATGGAGGCCGCCTGGGAGCTCCTCGGCCCCGGGTCGCAGACCTACTGGGGCTCCTTCGAGGACTTCGCCGCCGAGCGGACCGGCTTCGCCGAGGGCTACGCAGCCTGGCGGGTGGCGGATCCGACGTTCCTCGTCACCCCGCTGGAGGGCCCCGGCGAGGGGTTCGTCCTCGTCACCCTCGTCGGGACGGTCCCCCAGGAGGGCACCACCAGCCACCGGGCCGACACGTTCCCGGTGCGGATCGGCGAGGGCGGGGCCGTCCTCGAGCTCCACGGCAGCGCCGGGGTGATGGAGATCGTCGTGCCCGACGATCCGGCCGAGGACGGGACCCCCGCGTCGGTGGCCGCCGACGAGCAGCTCGTGCTCGTCGTCCCCGACGGGGTCGCGGCCCCGGTCCTGCGCGTCGACGACGGCCCGCTCGTCGTCTGCGGCGAGGACCCCGGCACCGAGCTGACCGACCTCGAGGGCACCAGCGCCCGCCGGTGCGGCTTCGAGCCGCCCGATGGGCTCTCCGCCGGCGATCACGTCCTGATCGCGGCGTTCACGTCGCCCGACGGGGCCTCGATCACGGCGCACTCGGTGGCCTTCAGGGTGGGATGACCCCCGCCTGACCGGCTTCCCCGGTGGTCCGCGGCCCCGCCGGGGGGCCATCTTGGACCCTCGTTCACGCCTTCACTAGGCTCACCCGCCGTGTCCGATCTCCTCCGCGACTACCTCACGGTGGGCATCTTCGGCCTCGTCGGCGCCGGGTTGGTGGCCCTGCTCCTGGGCATCGGGTCGCTCGTTCGCCCCACCCGCCCGCAGGCGGAGAAGTACATCAACTACGAGTCCGGCGTGGACCCGGTCGGCTCGGGCTGGGGCCAGAGCCAGATCCGCTACTACATCTTCGCCCTGCTCTTCGTGATGTTCGACGTGGAGGCGGTGTTCGTCTTCCCGTTCGCCACCCGGGTCGACGCCTACGGCTGGTTCGGCCTCGTCGAGATGGCGATCTTCATCGTGATCCTCGCCCTCGGGCTGGTCTACGCCTGGAAGAAGAAGGTCCTGCGATGGCTGTGACGCCCCGGACGGTCGGCGCCTGATGGGTCTCGTCGAGAGCGGCAAGATGCCCAAGCCGCTCACCAAGCTGCTGAACCTGAGCCGCAAGTACTCCGTCTGGTGCTACCAGTGGGGCCTCGCGTGCTGCGCCATCGAGATGGGTGCCGCGTTCGCGTCGCCCCGCTACGACGTCATGCGCCTCGGGGTCATCCCGTTCCCGGCCAGCCCCCGCCAGGCCGACCTCGTCATCATCTCGGGCACCGTCACCGACAAGATCGTCCCGTCGATCCGCCGCCTCTACGAGCAGATGCCGGACCCGAAGTACGTGATCTCGATGGGGTCGTGCACGAACACCGGCGGCCCCTACTGGGACAGCTACTCGGTCACCAAGGGCGTCGACCAGATCGTCCCGGTCGACGTGTACGTCCCGGGCTGCCCGCCCCGTCCCGAGGCGCTCATCGAGGGCATCGTGCTCCTCCAGGAGCGCATCCAGAACGAGGACATGGCCGCCCGCTGGAAGGGCGAGCAGCACGGGGAGCCGATCGTCCTTGGCTGACGACGCCACCACCACCGACGACGCTCCCGTCGAGGACGCTCCGGCCACCGACGAGGGCCGCGAGGCCGTGCTGGCCGAGCTCACCGAGCACCTCGGCGACGCCGTCGTCGACTCGCTGATCAAGCCCGGCCTCGGGCTGTGGGTCCGCGTCGCCAACGAGGCGTGGTCGGAGACGGCCGAGGTGGTCCGCCACAAGGCCGGCTTCCGGTTCTTCGACTTCATCTCCGCCGTCGACTGGCTGCCCTCCCCGTACGGCCGGTACGAGGACGCCACCGTCGACGTGCCGTGGCCGCCGCCCATGCCGGACCGCTCCCAGGCCGTCCCCGGCTACACCGGCGGCGACACCCGCCTCCAGGTGCTCGCTTCGGTCGCCAAGCCCGGCACCGACCTGCGGATCCACCTGAAGGCCGACGTCGCCGACGACGACCCCCGCATCGGCACCTGGATCCGCACCTACGCCGGCGCCGCCTGGCACGAGCGCGAGGCCCACGAGATGTTCGGGATCACCTTCGAGGGCAACCCCGACCTGCGGCACATCTACCTGCCCACCGAGTTCGAGGGCCACCCGCTGCGCAAGGAGTTCCCGCTCCTCGCCCGCGTCGTGAAGCCCTGGCCGGGCATCGTCGACGTCGAACCCATGCCCGGCGAGGACGAAGCCGAGGGCGAAGGAGACGAAGGATGACGCTCCTGTCCGACGAGCAGCAGCTCGCCTACATGAACGCACAGGCCGCCGACGGCCGCATCAACGTCGAGCTCGAGACCGACGACGGCATGACGCTCAACATGGGGCCGCAGCACCCCGCCACCCACGGCACGCTGCGCCTCGTCGCCCGCCTCGACGGCGAGCAGGTCATCTCCGCGGACGTGCTCTGCGGCTACATGCACCGTGGCTACGAGAAGCTCTGCGAGGTCCGGTCGTACCCGCAGGTCACCACGCTGGTGAACCGCATCGACTGGCTCGGCAGCTTCGCCAACGAGGTCCCGTTCATCCTCGCTGCCGAGCAGCTCATGGAGATCGAGGTCCCCGACCGGGCCAAGTGGATCCGCACGATCCTCTTCGAGATGTCGCGGCTGGCCAACATCAGCCTCTTCATCGGTGACCTCTCCCTGCAGCTCGGGGCGCAGACCCCGGCCTTCCTCGCCTTCCGGGACCGCGAGTTCGTCCTCAACCAGATCGAGGCCGTCACCGGCGGGCGCTTCCACCCCAACTTCGACCGCATCGGTGGCCTGAAGGACGACCTCCCGAAGGGCTGGATCGCCGACACCAAGGCGGCGATGGTCCGCATCCGCGAGTTCTGCGACCTGATGGACGCCCTCGTCCTCGGCAACGAGATCTTCCAGATGCGCATGCGCGGCGTGGGGATCATCCCGGCCGACCTCGCCCTGTCCTACGGCCTCTCCGGCGCCAACCTGCGCGGCTCGGGGGTCGACTGGGACCTCCGGCGCGACAGCAACATCGGCCTCGCCTACGACCAGGTCGACTTCAAGGTCTGGACCCACCCCGACGGCGACAGCTACTCGCGGTCCTGGGTGCGGGTGCAGGAGGTCCGCGAGGCCACGAAGATCATCGACCAGCTCTGCGACTCCATGCCGGGCGGGCCGATCATGGCCAAGGTCCCCCGCATCATCAAGGTCCCCGAGGGCGAGGCCTACGTCGCCACCGAGAACCCGCTCGGCGAGATGGGCTACTACCTCGTCTCCAAGGGCGACACCGGCCCGTTCCGGGTGAAGATCCGCTCCGCCAGCTTCAACAACATCTCGATCGTGCCGTGGCTGCTTAAGGGCGTCTACGTGCCCGACATCATCGCCATCCTCGGCAGCCTCTACTTCATCCTCGGAGACATCGACCGGTGACGTCCTCGGTCCTCGCCATCGACTGGGGCAACTACTGGCAGCAGTCGATCTTCCGCGTCGCCGGCGCGGCCCTGTTCATCATCCTCGGCGCCGGCACGTTCGTCATCGCCTTCCTCTTCAAGATGATGAGCTACATGCAGAGCCGGCTCGGCCCCATGGAGGCCGGTCCCCACGGCACCCTGCAGCTCCTCGCCGAGGTCGGCAAGTGGCTCCAGAAGGAGGACCTCGTCCCCGATCGGGCCGACGCCCGCCTCTTCAAGCTCGCCCCCTACCTGGTGCTGGCCTCCACCTTCCTGGTGGCCGTGGTCATGCCCTTCGGGCCCGACGCCTACTTCGTCAACCTCGACACCGGCATCTTCCTGGCCCTCGCCCTGTCGTCGGTCTCGGTGATCGGGATCATCGTCGCCGGGTGGGCCTCCGCCAACAAGTTCTCCCTCATCGGCGGCCTGCGGGCGGCGGGCCAGCTCATCGCCTACGAGCTGCCCCTCGTGCTGGCCGTGGTCGGCGTGGTCATCCAGGCCGGCACCCTCAACCTGCAGGGCATCGTGGCCGCCCAGCACCAAGGCGAGATCTTCGGCTGGGGCGGGATCGGCAACCCGTTCATCCTCACCCAGCTGCTCGGCTTCGTGATCTTCATGATCGCCACCCAGGCCGAGCTCACCCAGCCCCCCTTCGACATGCCGATCGCCGAGTCCGAGATCGTGACCGGCTACATGACCGAGTACACCGGCATGCGGTTCCTGCTGTTCTTCATCGGGGAGTTCGCCACCGCCGCGGTGTTCTCGGCCATCGCCGCCACGCTGTTCCTCGGCGGCTGGGCCGTCCCGTTCGTGGACCTCGACGACAACGTGATGAACGTCGTCGGCCCGATCGTGCTGCTCGTCAAGATGATGCTCGTCGGCACCCTGATCTTCTGGGCCCGCTTCACCTTCCCCCGCTTCCGGGAGGACCAGCTGCAGTCGTTCGCCTGGAAGGCCCTCATCCCGCTGTCCCTGGTCAACATCCTGGCCACGATGGTCCTGAAGGTGGCGTTCTGATGGCCCGCCCCCGGTTCCGCTTCCCCCTCAAGGGCCTCTTCATCGGCCTGAAGACGACGATGGGGATCTTCCTCAAGACCATGTTCCCCAAGCGGGGCATCAAGACGCTGCTGCCGGCGCCCACGATCGGCGCCGTCACCGTGCAGTACCCGCACAAGAGCCCGCCCGAGGTGCCCGCCACCCGGGCCCGCGGCGTCATCGCGCTGAAGTCGGAGAACTGCACCGTCTGCATGCTCTGCGCCCGCAGCTGCCCCGACTGGTGCATCTACATCGAGGGCCACAAGACCAAGGCCCCGCCCCGCCGCCCCGGCGGCAAGGAGCGCACGGTCAGCGCCCTCGACCGCTTCGACATCGACTACTCCCTGTGCATGTACTGCGGGATCTGCGTCGAGGTGTGCCCGTTCGACGCGCTCTTCTGGAGCCCGGAGTTCGAGTACTCGGAGACCCGTCTCGCCGACCTCCTCCACGACGAGGAGCGGCTCAACGAGTGGATGGAGACCGTCCCCGAGTTCGAGCCCTACGAGGCCGGGTCCGAGGCCAAGGTCCGGAAGGTCCCGCGCTGATGGTCGCCCAGAACCTCTTCTTCTACGCCTTCGCGGCCGGGATCGTGTTCGCCGCCATCCGCGTCGTCACGAGCCAGAACGTCGTCCACGCCGCCCTGTGGCTGGTCGCGGTGCTGGCCGGCGTCAGCGCCCAGTACGTCCTCCTCGCCGCGGAGTTCGTCGCCGCCACCCAGGTGCTCGTCTACATCGGGGCCGTGATGGTGCTGTTCCTCTTCGGCATCATGCTCACCCGCACCAAGATCGGACGGGACCAGGACCTCACCCACAAGCACTGGTGGGGCGGAGCCGTCACCGCCCTCGTGCTCTTCGGGGTGATGGCCTACGCCCTGATCGACGCCTTCGGCTGGACGAGGACGCCGCTGCCGGCCGACACCCGCATCGCCACCGTGGACGGGTCGAACACGGCCACGGTGAGCGACGCCATCTTCAGCACCTACCTGCTGCCCTTCGAGGCGATCTCGGTCCTGCTCCTCGCCGCCCTCGTGGGCGCCATCGTCCTGGCCCGGAAGGACTGAGCATGGACGACCTGCTGCTCAACCAGTTCCTGCTGCTCGGCGCCGTGCTCTTCTGCATCGGCGTCTACGGCGTCATCGCCCGCAAGAACGCCGTGCTCGTGCTGATGTCGATCGAGCTCATCTTGAACTCGGTGAACATCAACCTGCTGGCCTTCGGCGCCATGTGGGGTGACATCCGCGGTGCGGTGTTCGCCCTGTTCATCATCGCCGTGGCTGCCGCCGAGGTCGGCGTCGGCCTGGCCATCGTCCTGCTCATCTACCGGAACCGCCGCAGCGTCGACCTCGACGACCTGGCGACGATGAAGGGCTGACGAGGACCCCGATGCTCGAGAACGCCTGGATCATCCCGCTCATCCCCGCGGCGTCGTTCTTCCTCATCCTGTTCTTCGGCAAGCGCCTGCCGAGGAAGGGCTCGGAGATCGGCATCGCGGCCCTCGGCCTCGCCTTCGTGCTGTCGCTGGTCGTCAACGTCCAGTGGTTCCAGCGGGTCGACGACGCCGAGCACGCCGCCCATGCCGCCGAGGAGTCCCACGGGGACGAGGCCGGCGACGAGGAGCACGGCCTCGCCCCGTTCGGGCTGGCCGACGGCGAGCAGGCGGCGCTCGTCCCGGCGGGCGGGG